>Ga0222426_100164_pt1 | contig 87662 bp, 72 predicted proteins | sample 2B50Ametagenome_FD_180087 | JGI IMG/M metagenome (GOLD analysis project Ga0222426, IMG submission 180087) | Enriched microbial communities from leaf-cutter ant dump, University of Wisconsin, Madison, United States - 2B50A (version 2) | ecosystem: Environmental > Terrestrial > Nest > Insects nest...
GGCCGGCGTGGCGTCCGGCACCGGCGGGCGGAGGAGTGCTCCGGGCCCTGACCCTCGTAGCCGTGAGGCAGGTACAGCGCCAGGCCGCACAGGCGGTTCCACTTGGCCTCGCCGGAGCTGATGAACTGGTCGATCACCACCTGGGCCCCGTTGGCGAAGTCGCCGAACTGGGCTTCCCAGATGTTGAGCGTGGTCGGCTCGGTGGTGGAGTAGCCGTATTCGTAGGCCATCACCGCCTCTTCGCTGAGCAGCGAGTCGATCACCTCGACGTTGGCGTTGCTGCGGATGTTGCCCAGCGGCAGGTAGGTGTGGCCGTCCTTCTGGTCATGCAGCACGGCATGGCGATGGAAGAAGGTGCCGCGACCGGAGTCCTGGCCGACCAGGCGCATGTCGTGGCCGGCGTCGATCAGGGTGGCGTAGGCCAGGTTTTCGGCGAAGCCCCAGTCGGCGGGCAGTTCACCGGCGGCCATCTTGCGGCGGTCGTCGTAGATCTTGGCCACGCGCGACTGCAGCGTGATGTCGCCGGGGATGTCGAGGATGCGGTTGGCCAGCTCCAGCAGCTTGTCCTTCGGCACCTTGGTGTCGCACGGCATCGACAGCTTGCCATTGAGGTAGCGCGCCCAGTCGACGTGGCCGCTGGTGGCCGGCTCGGGGCTGAGATCGGTCATCGGCGCGCCGGCTTCCAGGCGTGCACGGTAGGCCTCGAACTGCTGCTGCGCTTCGCCCTCGGCCAGCGTGCCTTCCTTGACCAACTGCTGCTGGTAGAGGTCGCGGGTGGTCGGGCGCTTGCGGATGATCTGGTACATCACCGGCTGGGTGGCCGCCGGCTCGTCGGCCTCGTTGTGGCCGAGGCGGCGGTAGCAGACCAGGTCGATCACCACGTCGCGCTGGAACTGCTTGCGGAATGCGTAGGCCAGGCGGGTGGCCTGGATCACCGCTTCGGGATCGTCGCCGTTCACGTGCAGCACCGGCGCGTTGACCATCTTGGCCAGGTCGGTGCAGTACATGGTCGAGCGCGCGTCCTGCGGGTTGGACGTGGTGAAGCCGACCTGGTTGTTGACCACGATGTGCAGGCTGCCGCCGGTCTTGAAACCGCGCGCCTGTGACATGTTGAACAGTTCCATGTTGACGCCCTGGCCAGCCAGTGCGGCGTCACCGTGGATCAGCACCGACATGGACTGCGTGCGGGCGGTGTCGCGGTGGCGGGTCTGCCGCGCGCGCACCGAGCCGCAGACCACCGGGTTGGCGATCTCCAGATGCGAGGGGTTGAACGCCAGCGCCACGTGCACCGCGCCCTTGGGCGTCTTGACGTCGGCGGAGAAGCCCATGTGGTACTTCACGTCGCCGGAGTGGGCCGGATCGTCGGGGTGCTCGAAGCGTCCCTCGAATTCGTCGAACAGGGTCTTCGGCGGCTTGCCGAGGATGTTGACCAGCACGTTCAGGCGGCCGCGATGGGCCATGCCGATCACCAGCTCGCTGATGCCGTTGTCGCCGGCGGCGCGGACCACGTCGTCCAGCATCGGGATCAGGCTGTCACCGCCTTCCAGCGAGAAGCGCTTCTGGCCGACGTACTTGGTGTGCAGGTAGCGCTCCAGGCCCTCGGCGGCGGTCAGGCCGTCCAGCACGCGCTGCTTGCCGGCCTTGTCCAGGCCCGCCTGGCCGGCCTGCTGCTCGAGCCGGCTGTACAGCCAGTTGCGCTGTTCGTGGTTGCTGATGTGCATGAACTCGGCGCCGATGGTGCCGGCGTAGGTCTTCTGCAGCCGCGCCAGCAGTTCGCGCAGTTTCAGGCGCTGGCCGTTGCCGGCGTAGTTGCCGGTGTCGAACTCGGTGTCCAGGTCGGCGTCGGAGAGGCCGTGGAAGGCCAGGCCGAGGTCGGGCGCCGGCATCTTGCCGGCCAGGCCCAGCGGGTCGAGGTTGGCGGCGAGGTGGCCGCGCGAGCGGTAGGCGGTGAGCAGGCGCAGCACGCCGGCCTGCTTGCGCGCGTGCTCGTCGCTGACCGGGGCGCCGGCGACCTGGCGCTGCTTTTGCGCGGCTTCAATACGCGCAATGGCCGCGGTGTGGGACACATCCCCCGACTCGCGGCCCTTGAAAGTCTCGAAATAGCTGGCCCAGTCGGCGGATACCGCCGAGGCGTCGGCCAGCCAGGCGTCGTACAACGATTCGACGTAATCGGCGTTGCCGCCTGCGAGTTGGGAGGATTCGGAGAACTCGCGGATCAGGTTTGTAGTCACGTCACCACCGGCAGGGAAGGGAGGGCTGCGGCCGTCCGGAAGACCTTGAGGTCGCGTCTTTCCGCCGGCTTTCAAGTCCGACGGAACATTCAAAGAGGGGCTGGGGAGTATCCGGGGAATTATAGCGGCGCGTGCTGCGACGCGACACCCCATGCGATGGTCTTAGATGCACGCGCGGCCCATCACCGGATCATCGGCCGGATGGCTCCATGGATCAGGGCGGGGCGTTGATCGAAGGCACGGAAGGGGGCTCGTCACAGATGAAGGGCGTGCAGCATGCCCGCCGGTACCGAGCGTTCCCAGACCTCGTCAAAATGCTGCTGCAGCGGCGCCGCGGCGGGGCGATCATGGCGCGCGGCACGTCCCCGCACACGGTCGGCCTCGGGCAGGAACAGATAGCCGCCGGTGTCGTTGAGCAGGCAGGCAGAGGTTTCCGACAGGTCGCTTTCCTCCACCGGCATGCGCACTTCGATGGCACTGGTCAGGCGCTGCACCAGGGCGATCAGGCGATGGTCCTGGCGCAATGCCGCCTCGGGATCATGCAGCAGGATCCGCACCCGGGCGCGCCGGCCGGAGGTGGCCAGGCGGCGCAGTTCGGCCAGCTCGGCGGCGTCGGCATAGCTGCCCGGGTCCAGCAGCGGCAGGCGGATCGAGACCTGGTGCTGCGCGTCGGCCAACAACTGCAGGCGCGCCGCGGCGATCTCCTCGCGGCTGCCGGTGGGCAGTCGGCCGGTGTCACGGGCGGCGGCCGGCGTGGCGTCCGGCACCGGCGGGAACACCAGCTTCATGCCGACATGGGCCATGTCGGCGTCGATGAATTCCTCGCCGTAGGCGGTGAAACCGGCGCGCTCGTAGAAACCGAGCGCGGTGACCTGGGCATCCAGCGCCACTTCGGGCCAGCCCAGCGAGCGGGCGCAGGCCACCAGTTCGCGCAGCATCGCCGCGCCCACGCCGCGGCCACGCCAGGACGGCAACACGGCCATGCGGCCGATCTTGTGCTGTGGCGTCAACCGGCCACAGCCGATCGGCTGGCCGGCTTCGTCACGGGCCAGCACGTGGCGGCAGTCGCCATCCAGGCCGTCACGCTCGCGCTGCTCGGACACGCCTTGCTCGCGGATGAAGACTTCCTCGCGCAGGTCGAGCAACGCGGTGCGCTGGTCGTCGTTGAACCAGTCGGCGAGTTCGACGTGGAAGTCCTGCAGCCTCATCGGCGGCGCGGCTTGTTCGGTACCAGGTGGCCGTCGTTGACCAGCGCCAGCAGCAGCTCCAGTCCGGCGCTGTCCAGTGCGGCCGGCTGGAACGCGCGCTGCTCGCACAGCTGCCGGGCCAGTTCCGGCGTGGCCGGGTAGGCCTGGCCGCTGGCGAACAGGGTGCAGCCGGCTTTGCCGCGGCTCCATGCCAGGCGCGTCCACGGGTGGCGCAGCAACTGCGCGCCGCCATCGAGCCGTTTGGCCAGCGCGGCAGCGGTGAGCGGCTTGGCCGGCGCGGCCGGTATCTGGGCATTGCGATAGCGGGTGATGAAGCGGCCGAACCAGTCGCGCAGCAGGTCCTCGCGCAGCGCGGCGGCGAACGGCAGTGCGTGTTGCAGGCGCTGCAGCGCGGCGCGGTCGATCTCGCCGGCGGCCTTGGCCGGGCTCAGGTCGGGATCGGTGTAGCGCAGTTCCTCGGGCAACTGCTCGGCGATGTAATCGGCCAGGTCGCCGGTCAGCTCGGCCTGCGACGGCGCGCGCATGCCGATCGAGAAGGTCATGCACGGGCCGCCGAAGGCGATGCCGTCATGCGGCACGCCGGGCGGCAGGTAGAGCATGTCGCCCGGTTCCAGCAGCCATTCATGGGTGGGCTCGAATTGCGCCAGCTGCTTCAGCTCGATGTCGGGGCGGAACGCCTTCGGCGCCAGCGGGTCGTCGCTGATTGCCCAATGGCGCTGGCCCAGGCCCTGCAGCAGGAACACGTCGTACTGGTCGACGTGAGCGCCGACGCCGCCATCCGGCTCGGCGTAGGACACCATCACGTCATCGACCCGCCAGCTCGGCAGGAAATCGAAATGGTCCAGCAGCGCGGCGACGTCGGCGTCCCATTTGTCCACGTCCTGCACCAGCAGGGTCCAGTGGCTGTCCGGGGTCTTGGCGAAGTCGGCCTCCTGCAGCGGGCCGGAATTGACATGCCAGCGGTCGCGCTTCTCGTCATGCACGATCAGCCGCGCCAGCGCGCCTTCCTCGCAGGCCAGGCCGGCCAGGTCGTCCGGTTGCAGCGGCGGCTGGAAGCCGGGGAAGGCGTTGCGGATCAACAGCGGGCGTTTCTGCCAGTAGTCGCGCAGGAAGCGGGCCGGGGACATGCCCAGCGGCTGCCTGGCGGAGCCGCGGACTTCGATCGGGAAGGAGGTGGGCTTGGTCATCGGCGCATTGTAGCGGTCCGCCTGCCGGTGGCGACGCCGCGCGGCATTTTTTCCGGTCCCGCGATGCCGATGAATGTGCATGGCATCGCGCACAGTCCGATTTCATCCGATGATGTGCCGTTTTTTCCTGACCGGAACCCGTTCGCCATGAGCTCACCCGTATCCACCACGTCCCCGGCAGCCACTGCCGGTGATGGCCTGATCGCCCCGCACGGCGGCGTGCTGAAAGAGCTGTACCTGCCGCCGGCCGAGGCCGATGCGCTGAGGCTGCGCAGCGCGCAGCTGCCCGGGGTGGACCTGGATACCCGCCAGCTGTGCGATCTGGAATTGCTGCTCAGTGGCGCGTTCTCGCCGTTGGAGGGATTCCTCGGGCAGGCCGATTACGAGCGCGTGGTGGAGGAAATGCGCCTGGCCGACGGTACCTTGTGGCCGATGCCGATCACGTTGGACGTCGGCGAGGAGCTTGCCGCCGGGCTGGCGCCCGGCAACGAGATCGCGCTGCGCGACAGCCAGGGCGTGCCGTTGGCGGTGCTGGAGATCAGCGACATCTTCCGACCTGACCGCCTGCATGAGGCGCAGCGGGTGTTCGGCACCACCGACCGGCTGCATCCGGGCGTGGCCGAGCTGCTCGATCGCGCCGGCACGGTGGCGCTGGGCGGTCGCCTGCAAGGCATCCAGCCGCCGTCGCACTACGACTTCGGCGAATTGCGCGATACGCCGCGCAGCCTGCGCGCCTGGTTTGCCGCCAACGGCTGGCAGACCATCGTGGCGTTCCAGACGCGCAACCCGATGCATCGCGCGCATCGCGAACTGACCCTGCGCGCAGCGCGGCAGGTCGGCGCGAAGCTGCTGATCCAGCCGGCGGTGGGGCGCACCAAGCCGGGCGATGTGGATCATTACACCCGCGTGCGCTGCATCCGCGCGCTGCTGCCGCATTACCCGGAAGGCAGCGTGAAACTGTCGCTGCTGCCGCTGGCGATGCGCATGGGCGGGCCACGCGAGGCGATGTGGCACGCGATCATCCGCAAGAACCACGGTGCCAGCCATTTCATCGTCGGCCGCGATCACGCCGGCCCGGGCAAGGACGCCAGCGGCAAGCCGTTCTACGGCCCGTTCGAGGCGCAGCAGTTGCTGGAGAAGCACCAGGACGAACTGGGTATCCGCATCGTCGCGTTCCCGGCGATGGTCTATGCGGCCAACCGCGACGTCTACCTGCCGTCGACCGAGGTCGGTCCGGATGACGAGGTGCGCGAGATTTCCGGCACGCAGTTGCGCCAGCATCTGCGCGATGGCAGCGAGATCCCGGCCTGGTTCAGCTTTCCGGAGGTGGTGAAGATCCTGCGCGAGCGTCATCCGGCGGATGCGCCCCGCGGCTTCGCGCTGTTTTTCACCGGCCTGTCCGGTGCCGGCAAGTCGACCATTGCCCAGGCGGTGATCGCGCAGCTGATGGAGCACACCTGCAGGCCGGTGACCCTGCTTGACGGCGACGAGGTGCGCAAGCAGCTGTCGCGCGGACTGGGTTTCTCGCGCGAGGATCGCGATGCCAATGTCACCCGCATCGGCTACGTGGCCAGCGAGGTGGTGCGGCACGGGGGCATCGCGGTTTGTGCTCCGATCGCGCCCTATGCGGCGGCGCGGGCCGAGGTGCGGGCGATGGTGGAGGCGCACGGTGATTTCATCGAGGTGCATGTGGCCACTGCGCTGGAGGTGTGCGAGGCGCGTGATCGCAAGGGCTTGTACGCGCAGGCGCGTGCAGGGCGGATCGCGGCTTTCACCGGGATCAGCGATCCCTACGAAGTGCCCGAGCGACCCGAACTGCGCATCGACGGCAACGCCGCCGACCCGGCCACGCTGGCGCGCCAGGTGCTGGTGCTGCTGCGTGGTCGCGGATGCCTGTGACGGCGGTTGCCGCCTTGCTGCTGCCGGGGTGATGCCTGCGCTCGGTGACGCCGCGCACCCGCCCTTGAACCGCAGGAGCCCGCTCGCGGGCGATGCTTTTGAAGCTTCGCCCGGCGAAATGACGCTGGCACCAGGTGATGGCGCGGAATCGGGCGCTTCCTTCTACGCGGCAGGTTGCCGGTGGGCTTGCCAGCTCGGGGCGGGTGGCCATTCGGTGGGTGGGGTGTCGGCGGCGAGGGCGCGGGAGACGTCGCGGCGATCCAGGTGCGGGGCGAAGTCGACGATGAACTCCAGCACGTAATCGCGCAGCACGGTTTCGCGCGGCAGCACGATCCAGGTGGTGCAGGCGGCGAACAGGTGGTCGGCCGGCAGCCGCTGCAGGTCGGTGTCGCTGTCGAGCAGGGCCATCTCGGCCAGCACGCCCACGCCCAGGCCGGCGCGGACATAGGTCTTGATCAGGTCGGCGTCGCTGGCGGTCATCGCGATCTGCGGTTGCAGGCCGGCGGCGTCGAAGGCGTTGCGCAGCGAGGAGTCGCTGCGCAACGAGGATTCGTAGCTGACCAGCGGCACCTCGGCCAGGTCGGCCAATGACAGCGGGTGCGGCGCCGCAGCCAGTGGATGGTTGCCCGGTGCCACCACCACCCGTTTCCAGTGATAGGCGGGCAGGGCGACGCCGGTGGATGGCGGAGCGCCCACGGTGCTGACCACGGCCAGGTCGGCGTGTCCGGCTTCCAGTTGCGCCAGCACTTCGCCGTCGCGACCGGGCTGCAGGTGCACGCTGACTTGCGGGTAGCGCTGGTTCAGGCTGCCGATGGCGGCGGGCAGGGCGAAACGGGCCTGGGTGTGGGTGGTGGCGATGCGAAGCTCGCCGTGCTCCTCGCTGCGCAGGTTGGCCGCGATCGCGCGGATGTTCGCCGCTTCGGCCAGCATGATGCGGGCGCGCTCCAGCACCTGGCTGCCGGCATCGGTGATCGCGTCGAGGCTCTTGCCTTTGCGCACGAACAACTGGAATCCCAGTTCGTCCTCCAGTTGCCGCAACTGCTTGCTCAGCCCCGGCTGGGTGGCATGCACGTGCTCGGCGGCGAGGGTGATGTTCAGGCCCGCATCGACGATGGCGACGAGATAACGCAGTTGGGTGAGGGTCATGTCCGGTGTCTCGCGGGGCGTCGCATGGCGGTTGCCTCGCGATCCGTTGTTGCGGTTTTCGTGAATGGACGTCTATACGTCCGAAATTTCACGTGGTCAAGGTGGCTTGGGCGGGATGCATCCGGGGATGCGCGTGATCCACTCCGGCGGCCGCGCCGGCCACGGTATCCAATGGGGCACCCGGAGGCTAGCATGTGCGCCTTGCCGCGGGCCGTGCAACGCATTGCGGTGGCGGCTCCTGTCCCATCCCCCACGTGGAGAAATGCATGAAGCTCTATTACGCCCCCGGTGCCTGTTCGCTGGCGTCGCACATCGTGGCGACCGAAGCCGGCCTGCCGCTGCAACTGGAAAAAGTCGACATCCGTGCCGGAACCACCGCCAGCGGGCAGGATTTCCGGGCGATCAATCCCAAGGGCTACGTGCCGATGCTGGAGCTGGATGGGGGCGAGCTGCTGACCGAAGGCACCGCGATCGTGCAGTACCTGGCCGACCTGAAGCCGGAAAGCGGCCTGGCGCCGGCCAACGGCACGTTGCCGCGCTACCGCCTGCAGGAAATGCTCGGCTACATCAATTCCGAGCTGCACAAGAGCTACAGCCCGCTGTTCAGTCCGGATACGCCGGAAGCCGTGCGGGCCGGGCGCAAGGAGTACCTGCGCCGTCGCTATGCGCTGATCGAAGGCGTGCTGGCCAGCCAGCCGTTCCTGCTCGGCGAGCAGTTCAGCGTGGCCGACGCCTACCTGTTCACCGTGACCAACTGGGCCCGCATCGTCGAGCTGGACCTGTCCGATTTCCCGGCGCTGGGCGATTTCCAGAAGCGCGTGGCGAAGCGTCCTGCCGTGCTGCAGGCGATGCAGGCCGAGGGGCTGGTCAAGGCCGCTCCCTGATGCTCCGGCCGGCTGGCGGCAAAGCTGCTGCCAGCCGGCCCGTCGTCAGTGGTGGCGCAACAGCCGGTAGGCGACCCAGCCGCATGCGATCACGAAGAGCAGCCACCAGGGCATGCCGCCGGAGCGGGGACGTTCCACGGTGGAGCTGGTGCGGCGGGTCCCGGCCCGTGCAGTTCGGCCCTCGATCACGTCGACGGCCTGTTTCAGGCTCAGCCCGCGGCGTTGCCGCAGCAGTTTGACGGCCAGGATCTTGTTGCCTTCGCGCAGCGCAGCGAGCTCCTCGGTGGACAGCTCGCCATCATGCAGGTGCTGCCCACCCAGCCGCAGGCGCGCGTCGATGATTGCCTTCGACTCCACCAGGCCCAGGCCGCTGCTGCGGCTGAGCAGTTTGATGGCCTCGATGGTCTCCCCGCGTTGCAGCGCCTGTTCCACCTGTTCCGGAAGTCGTTCGTCTTGCACGGCAAGCTCCGTCATGGCCTGGGTGTCACGAAGCTACATCGCGGGGGCGGTGACGGCCAGCGCCGGCCATGGAGGCCTCCCCCGGTCGCACGGCGGGCAGTGCCCGCCCTGCGATTTCCTGCGGTTTCGTGCGTCGTGGCTCAGATGTGCTTTGCCAGCGTTTCGGCCAGGCCGATGTAGCCGCCCGGAGTCAGCTCCAGCAGGCGCTGTTTCGCTTCGGTCGGCAGCTCCAGGCCACCGATGAATTCGCGCATCGACTCGCGGGTGATGCCCTGGCCGCGGGTCAGCGCCTTGAGCTGTTCGTAGGGCTGCGGCAGGCCGTAGCGGCGCATCACCGTCTGCACGGCCTCGGCCAGCACTTCCCAGCTGGCGTCGAGATCGGCGCCGATGCGCTCGGCGTTGACGTTGAGCTTGCCCAGGCCCTTCTTCAGCGATTCCAGCGCCACCAGGCTGTGGCCGAAGGCGGTCCCCAGCGCGCGCAGCACGGTGGAATCGGTCAGGTCGCGCTGCCAGCGGCTGATCGGCAGCTTTTCCGCGAAGTGGCCCAGCAGCGCATTGGCCAGGCCCAGGTTGCCCTCGGCGTTCTCGAAGTCGATCGGGTTGACCTTGTGCGGCATGGTCGAGGAGCCGACCTCGCCGGCCTTCAGCGTCTGCTTGAAGTAGCCCAGCGAGATGTAGCCCCAGATGTCGCGGGCCAGGTCGATCAGGATGATGTTGGCGCGGCGCACCGCGTCACAGTATTCGGCGACGTTGTCGTGCGGCTCGATCTGGGTGGTGTAGGCGTTGTAGCCCAGGTCCAGGCTTTCCACGAAGCGCTGCGAGAACGCCTGCCAGTCCACTTCGGGATAGGTGATGGCGTGGGCGTTGTAGTTGCCCACCGCGCCGTTGATCTTGCCGGACACCTCGACCGCCACCAGCTGTGCGCGCTGGCGTTCCAGCCGCGCCACCACGTTGGCGATCTCCTTGCCGAGCGTGCTGGGCGAGGCGGTCTGGCCGTGGGTGCGCGAGAGCAGCGGCAGCGCGGCGTTGTCGTGCGCCATCGTGCGCAGCGGCGCGATCACCGCGTCCAGTTGCGGCAGCAGCACGGCGCTGCGCGCGTCGCGCAGCATCAGCGCGTAGGAGAGGTTGTTGATGTCCTCGCTGGTGCAGGCGAAATGCACGAATTCCTTGGCCTGGGCCAGGCCCGCGTCGGCGCCGATCTTTTCCTTGATGAAGTACTCGACCGCCTTGACGTCGTGGTTGGTGGTGGCCTCGATCGCCTTGATGCGCTCGCCGTCGGCCACGCTGAAGTCGCTGGCGATGGCCTTCAGGGTGGCAACCTGGGCGGCGTCGAACGGCGGCAGTTCAGTGATCTTCGGTTCGGCGGCCAGGGCCAGCAGCCATTCGATCTCCACGTGCACGCGCCGGTGCATCAGGCCGAATTCGCTGAAGATCGGGCGCAGTGCTTCGACCTTGCCGGCGTAGCGGCCGTCCAGCGGGGACAGGGCGGTCAGGGTGTGAGTGGACATCGGCAGGTTCCGGCGAGAGGAAAACCGCCATTTTACATTGACGGCGACCCGATGCCTTGCGGCATATAGTGGCAGGTCATGAAGCGGCTTCTTGCTCGTCATTCCTGCGCAGGCAGGAATCCAGTGCCGTTGGTCCCCACCGACAGTCACTGGGCCCCAGCTTGCGCTGGGGTGACGGGAGTTTTCAGGAATCCGATCCTCCCCATTCATCCAAGGAACCACCATGAACGATTACCGCATCGAACACGACAGCATGGGCGAGCTGAAGGTGCCCGCCGACGCGCTGTACGGCGCGCAGACCCAGCGCGCGATCGACAATTTCCCGATTTCCGGCCTGCACCTGCCACGGCCGTTCATCCGAGCGCTGGGCCTGATCAAGGCGGCCGCCGCCGAGGTGAACCTGTCGCTGGGCCACCTGAAGAAAGGCCAGGCCGCGGCGATCCGCAAGGCGGCGCTGGCGGTGGCCGACGGCCGGTACGACGCGCAGTTCCCGATCGACGTGTTCCAGACCGGCTCGGGCACCAGCACCAACATGAATGCCAACGAGGTGATCGCGCACCTGGCCGGTGCCGGGGTGCATCCGAATGATCACGTCAATTACGGGCAGAGCTCCAATGACGTGATCCCCACCGCGATCCACGTCAGCGCCACGCTGACCGCCAGCGAGCAGTTGCTGCCGGCGCTGAAGCACCTGAAGAAAGCCATCGACAAACGTGCCCGCGCGTTGAAAAACACCGCCAAGACCGGTCGCACCCACCTGATGGACGCGATGCCGGTGACCTTCGGCCAGGAGCTTTCGGGCTGGTCGGCGCAGATCGGCTCGGCGATCGAGCGGATCGAGGATGCCTTGAAGCGCATGCGCCGGCTGCCGCAGGGTGGCACGGCGGTCGGCACCGGCATCAACGCCGATGCGAAGTTCGGCCCGCTGATGGCGGTGCAGCTGAAAAAGCTGACCGGGGTGAAGTTCGAGTCGGCGGACAACTACTTCGAGGGCATGGCCTCGCAGGACGCCGCGGTGGAGCTGTCCGGCCAGTTGAAGACGCTGGCGGTGGCGCTGATGAAGATCGCCAACGACCTGCGCTGGATGAACTCCGGCCCGCTGGCCGGCCTGGGCGAGATCGAGCTGCCCGCGCTGCAGCCGGGCTCGTCGATCATGCCGGGCAAGGTCAATCCGGTGATTCCCGAGGCCACCGCGATGGTCGCCGCGCAGGTGATCGGCAACGACGCGGCGATCACCGTGGCCGGCCAGTCCGGCAATTTCCAGCTCAACGTGATGCTGCCGCTGGTGGCGCACAACCTGTTGCAGTCGATCGGCATCCTGGCCAACGTCAGCGTGCTGCTGGCCGACAAGGCCATCGCCGGGTTCAAGGTGAACAAGGCGCGGGTCGACCAGGCGCTGGCGATGAACCCGATTCTGGTCACCGCGCTGAATCCGGTGATCGGCTACGAGAAGGGCGCGGCCACCGCCAAGCAGGCGTACAAGGAGCACCGCCCGATCATGGACGTGGCGCTGGAGACCACCGGGCTGTCGAAGGACGAGTTGCAGAAGCTGCTGGATCCTGCAGCGCTGACGCGCGGTGGTATCCAGGGCTGAACAGCCACGCGGGCAGTGCCCGCCCTGCGTTGCTGCGCAGGGTGGGCACTGCCCGCGGCTTCGGGTGGATGCCTCGGATACTCAATCGGCGAAGATCGCGAATCCCTTCTTGCCGTTCTCGTCGGTGTCCTTGCCGCAGTCGTCGACGTCCTTCTGATCCATCGTTGCGTAAGGCTGGAACTCGGGCATCGCGGCGGCCAGCTTCTGCTGGGCTTCCAGCAGGGCAGGCATGCGTTGGCACAGCTGCATTGCGGCGGCTTCGATCTTGTCGGTCTGCGGCTTGATCGAGGCTTCGATTTCCTTGTCGCTCTTGCCGCTGAAGGCACCCATGATCGCCTGCTTGGCGGCATTGACACCAAGCTCGGTGCCCTGCGAGCCGATGTCCATGCCGGCCGAGGCGATGCCCACGAGTTGCTCGCGATAGCCCAGCAGCAGGCTGCGCTGGGCCGGCGTGGCGGCGACCTTGGTGCCACCGATCAGCAGGTCGCCTTGCGGGCTGATCTCGGCTCCGGGCAGCGAACCGTGATCGCCCACGTTGATGTTCCGGGTGGCCAGTTGCTGCTTGGCCAGATCCATCGCTTCCTGGACCTTGCCGCCGATGAAGCTCGGAGAGGTCTGGCCGTCCGCTTCCCGCGCGGCACCGGCCACGTCGCCGCCGGCGTCGGAAGAGCTGGACTGGCTGCAGGCGGCCAGCGGCAGCAGCAGGGCGAAGGCAAGCGTGTTGATGATTTTCATGGTCTGTTCCCCTCGGATTTCGTCGATTCGTGCGTGCCGTGGATCAGCTGTCATCGCGCCAGCGGCGGAACCAGATGGCGGCGGCGATCAGGGCGGCACCGGCCAGCACGCCGATCCACAGATCCACCCGCATCAGCATGTGGTAGTTCAACAGCGTCTGTCCGCTGCTCCAGTTGCCGATCTCGCCGCTGGCAAAGGCATCCACGCCGGGAAACACGTTCAGCAGCAGGCGCCGCACCACGTTGTTCCAGAACCAGCCCGAGCCCAGGTTGAACAGTCCCATCAGGCCGAACCAGCTCATCAGTACCCCGGCCAGCACCGGCAGCAGCACGGCCCACAGGAACGGCTTGCTGCGCACCCAGGCCGAGCAGAACAGCAGCCAGCCGATCGAGGGCAGGGCGGACAGAGCATACAGCGGCAGCGAACCGATCATGTTGAGCGTGATGCGGAACGGATGTGCCAGGGTCAGCAGCTGCCAGACGTTCACGCCGTGGAAAGACAGCACCAGTGCCATCAGCAGCAACTGCGCGATGCCCAGCAGCACGCCGGTGATGATCGCGATGGCCGGGGCCAGCAGGGTGGCACTGAGCACCTTGGACAACACCGTGCTCAGGTCCGACACCGGCAGCGACTTCCAGAACAGGATGCTGCGGTCGCGGCGGTCGTCATACAGCGCGCCGAGGCAGTAGAACAGCACCACGAAGCCCATCACGATGAAGACCATGCCCATCGCGGAGTACATCGCCACGTCCAGCGCCAGGCCCACCTTGCTGAGGTCGCCGGCGTCCATGTCGTTGATGACGAGATTCAGGCCGCTGCCACCGCCGATCCGGGCGCCATGACTGGAGCCGAAGACCTCGGCGGTGATGATGCCCATGATGTTCAGCAGCAGGAAGATGCCGCCGGTGATGATCGGCGCCCACAGGAAGCCGCCGCGGTGTTCCCAGAACTCGCGTTTCACGAGCCAGTACATGTTTTTCAAGGACCCGGTATTCATGCGTAGGTACCCTTCATGGTGGCGACGAACAGGTCGCTGACGGATGGCCGGCGGGTTTCGCCCAAGGCCTCCAGGGTGGATCGGGCAACGCCGTCGAACAGGAAGATGCTCTTGCCGAACACCTGGCGCTCGTCGAGCGGTTTCAGGGCGCGGGCGGCATCGGCGCGGTCGGCGTTGACCATCACCTCGATGTAGCGCTCGCCGACCGCTTCCATGTCGGTGTCCAGCACGATCCTGCCGTCGCGGATGAACATCAGGTCGGTGAGGATGTGCTCGACTTCCTCGACCTGATGGGTGGTGACGATGATCGTCTTGTCCTCGTCGAAGTAGTCCTCCAGCAGGCTCTGGTAGAACTGCTTGCGGTAGAGGATGTCCAGGCCCAGCGTGGGTTCGTCCAGGATCAGCAGGCGGGCGTCGATGGCCATCACCAGGGCCAGGTGCAACTGCACGATCATGCCCTTGGACATCTGCCGCACGCGCTGATTCGGCCCGAGCTTGGTACGCGTCAGGAAGGCCTCGCACTTGCTGCGGTCGAAGCGCGGGTGCACGGCGGCAACGAAGTCGATCGCCTCGGAAACCTTCAGCCAGCGCGGCAGCACCGCCACGTCGGCGATGAAGCAGACCTCGCCCATCAGCTTGTCGCGCTGCTTGCGCGGGTCGAAGCCGAGCACGTTCAGCTCGCCGCTGAAATCGGTCAGGCCGAGGATCGCCTTCAGTGCGGTGGTCTTGCCGGCGCCGTTGGGACCGATCAGCCCGACGATGCGTCCCGGCTGGATCTGGAAGCTGACGTTGTCCAGCGCGGCCGAGGATTTGTAGCGTTTGCCGAGGTTGCTGGCCGTGATCACCGCGCTCATGACTGCTGCTCCTTGCCGTGGTCGCCCTCGCGCAGCAGGGTCTTCAGGTCCAGTCCCAGCCGCTGCAGGCGTGCGAACAGCAGCGGCCACTCCTCGCGCAGGAAGCGCTCGCGCTCGGATTTCAGCAGCGCTTCGCGCGCGCCCTCGATGACAAACATGCCCAATCCCCTCCGTTTCTCGACCAACTGTCCGTCGACCAGCTCCTGGTATGCCTTCGACACGGTCAGCGGGTTGATCTGGTAGTCCGCTGCCACCTGGCGTACCGAAGGCAGCGGATCACCCTCGTTCAATGCGCCGTCCAGGATCATCGCCACCACGCGTTGGTGCAGTTGGCGATAGATCGGGACGCTGTCGCTCCAGGTAATGCTCATGTCTTATTCCTTGGTGATGCGGCCGAACCGGGTGCCAAACGAATAGTAGGGCATGGTCAGTTCGGTCCCGAGCAGGTTCACCTGCTCGGTCTTGCCGGATGCATCGGTGTGGACGGCAGCGGGCATCGTGGCCAGGCCGGCGGTGGCGATGTCGGCCATCAGCGCGGCATTGCGGCGTTCCTCGGCGGTGGGACGGACATCCACCGGCGCCAGGTTGAAGACTTCAATGGCGTGGCTGCCGGCTGTGGTGGCCGGCGGCGTGACGTTGTAGTTGACGACGTTCAGACTGGCGATGGTGATCAGGACGGCGGCAGCGCTGGCGATGAGGTTTGGTGCGTTCATGTCATGCCTCCTTGGTGAACTCGTTCAGTGGTGTTGTAGTGAACTATAACACCGAATTTCGAGGCGTCAATGGCCGGGAGGCCATTTCGCAACATGACTGATGGCAGGGGACGACTCGCGACTGCAGGAGCCCGCATCGCGGGCGATGCTTTTGCTTTTCGCGACTCCCGGCTCTCAATGGCCGAATGGCTCGTCATTCCGGCTTCAAAAGCATCGCCCGCGAGCGGGCTTCTACGGTTTCGTGCACGAAAAAGGCCGGCTGCGAAGCCGGCCTTTCCCTGGTCTTGCTCGGTGCGCTCAGTGCGCGGCGTAGACCTGCTTTCCGCCGACCCAGGTCTGCAGCACCTTGGTGTCCCACAGCTTGCTGGCCGGGTCCTTGAAGATGTCGTGGTCGACCAGGATGAAGTCGGCCCACTTGCCCGGTTCCAGCGAGCCCAGCGTCTTTTCCGCGTGCTCGGCCCAGGCCGCGTTGAGGGTGAAGGCGCGCAGGGCCTGTTCCAGGGTCATGTCCTGCTCGGGATACCAGCCGCCGGGCGGGTGGCCTTCATGGTCCTCGCGGGTCACCGCCGAGTACAGGCCGTAGAACGGGTTGGGCGACTCCACCGGGAAGTCCGAACCGCCGGCCACGATCGTGCCCTGCTTGATGAAGGTCTGCCAGGCGTAGGCACCCTGGATGCGTTCGTGGCCGATGCGGTCCTCGGCCATGTTCATGTCCGAGGTGGCGTGGGTCGGCTGCATCGAGGCGATCAGCTGCAGCGGCACGTAGCGGCTGATGTCGTCGAGCTTGAGGATCTGCGCGTGCTCGACCCGGTTGCGCAGCTTGATGCCTTCCGGGTGCAGCTTGTAGGCGGCCTCGTAGCTGTCCAGCACTTCGTGGTTGGCGGCATCGCCGATGGCGTGGATGCCGACCTGGTAGCCCTTGCCCAGCGCCTTGGCGATGCTGGCGGTGAGCTCCTCGGGCTTGAGGAACAGCAGGCCGTGGTTGTGCGGGTCGTCGCTGTAGGGCTCGATCATCGCCGCGCCACGGCTGCCCAGCGCACCGTCGGCGTACAGCTTGACTCCGCGCACGGTCAGGAAGTCATTGCCGTAGCCGATCAGCGGGCCGTTCTTGCTGATTTCGTCGAAGTCCTTGCCGGTGTCGTGGATCAGCGCGTAGATGCGGGCGGTAAGCCGATGCTGGTCGGCGAACTGGCGATAGAGCTGGTAGTCGGAAAGATTGATGCCGGCGTCGCTGACCCCGGTCAGGCCGACGCTGGCCATCTTGGCCAGTGCCGCATCCAGTGCGGCTGCTCTCTGCTGCGGAGTGGGGGCGGGCACGACGGCGTAGACCAGGTCGCTGGCGCGATCGACGAAGACGCCATTCGGATTGCCTTCGGCATCGCGCTCGATGCGGCCGCCGTGCGGGTCGGCAGTGTGCTTGTCGACCTTGGCCAGCTTGATCGCTGCGGTATTGGCCCAGCCGGCATGACCGTCGACGCGGCTCAGCCAGACCGGGCGGTCGGCCACGGCGCTGTCCAGTTCCTTCGCGGTGGGGAAGCGGCCGAGCTTCCAGATTTCCTGGTTCCAGCCATTGCCCTCGATCCACTTGGCTTCGGGATGGGCGGCGGCGTAGGCCTTGATCCGCGCCAGCGCTTCTTCCAGCGAGCGGGTGCCGACCAGGTCGACGCTGGTCTGCGCGTAGCCCAGGTCCATCACGTGGCCGTGCGCGTCGATCAGTCCGGGCAGCAGGGTCTTGCCCTGGCCGTCGATCACCTTGGCATCACCGGCGCGGCGGGCCAGCTCGGCACTGTCGCCGGTGGCAACCACTTTGCCCTGGTCGACCAGCAGGGCCTGGAAGTGCTGCAGCTTGCCCTGCGAGTCCAGGGTATAGCCGTTGACGTTGTCGACCAGCAGGTCAGCTGCCTGCACCGCCGGCGCAAGCGCCAGCAGGGCAAGCAGGGACAGCCGTAGTGAACGGTTCATGCGCGGGTTCCTGTGACGGGTGAACCGCCAGTGTGTCGACCCGCGCCGGTTTTTTCCACTGCGCTTCCAGTGCGCAGTGGCTTTCCTCAGGCGGCCTGGGCGACCAGGGCGTCGATGTCGCTGCGGGCCGAGGCCAGCGCGGCGATCTTCTGCTCCTCGCCGATCGAGATGCCTTCGGCGCGGACGAACTCGACGTTGGTGATGCCGATGAAACCGAACACCGCGCGCAGATAGGGCTCCTGGAAGTCCATCGGCGCAGCCGGCGCGTCCTTGCCGTAGAAGCCGCCGCGGCTCAGCGCCACGATCACGCGCTTGCCGCCGGCCAGGCCCTCGGGACCGTTCTCGGTGTAGCGGAAGGTCCGGCCGGCGACCAGGATGCGATCAAGCCAGGCCTTGAGCTGGCTGGAGATGCTGAAGTTGTACATCGGTGCACCGATCACCACCACGTCGGCCGCCAGGAATTCCTCCAGCGCCTCGATGCCGGCCACGGCGGCCGGATCGGTGGCGTCGGCCACCGGGGTCCAGTGCGGCAGCGGCTGGGCAACCAGGTCACGGTACTGGGTCGACGCGACTTGGTTGCTGCGCTGCAGGCCGGCGACGATGTCGGCGGTGAGCTGGCGGGAGACCGAATGGGTGCCCAGGGCGCTGGAATCGATGTGCAGCAGTTTCATGGCGAATGTCCTGATGGTGCCGATCGCTCGGCGATGAAATCAGGATAGTTTTGCAACGATGATCCGATAAGATGGCGGAATTCGAACGTATCGTTCTCTTGTGGAAACGACCATGTCGGTGATGAGCGGCGCACTGCAGGATCTCAATGATCTTTACTTCTTCGCCGCGGTGGTCGAGCACGGCGGGTTTTCCGCCGCCGGCCGCGCGCTTGGCGTGCCGAAGTCGCGCCTGAGCAAGCGGATCGCGCAATTGGAGGAGCGCCTTGGCGTGCGCCTGCTGCAACGGACCACCCGGCGCTTCGTGGTGACCGAGGTCGGCGAGCGCTTCCACGCGCATTGCCGTGCGGTGCTGGAGGAAGCGCAGGCGGCACAGGATGCCGTGGACGAACTGCGTGCCGAGCCGCGCGGCGTGGTGCGACTGAGCTGTCCGGTGTCGCTGGCGCAGACGATCGTGGCGCACCTGTTGCCGGACTTCCTCACGCAATACCCGAAGATGCAGGTGCGGCTGCTTTCCAGCGACCGCCGGGTCGACGTGATCGGCGAAGGCTATGACCTGGCGATCCGCGTGCGCACCAAGCTGGATACCGACGCCAACCTGGTGATCCGCAGTTTCGGGCTGGCCCGTACCGCGCTGGTGGCCAGTCCCTCGCTGCTGGATGCGCAGGGGCGGCCTTCCTCGCCGGATCAGCTGTCGGGCCTGCCGGCGCTGTCGATGCGCGAGCATGAGGGCGCACAGATCTGGGAACTGATCGGCGCCGATGGCAAGCCGGTCGGGGTCGAGGTGCAGGCACGGTTGATCACCGGTGATTTCGCGGTCTTGCTGGAGGCGGCGCGGCGCGGCATGGGCGTGGCCTTGCTGCCCGAGTCGGTGTGCGCGCCGGCGATCGCCGCCGGGGAACTGGAGGTGGTGCTGCCGGAGTGGAGCGTGCCCGAGGGCACCATGCACTTCGTCTATCCCAGTCGCCGCGGCATGCTGCCCGGCGTGCGGGCGCTGGTCGACTTCCTCGCCGAACGCCTGCCGGAGGCCAACCTGCTGCAGCACGAGCAATGCAGCAAGCGCGCGCGGGAGCAGCTTGCTTCGGCGTAACCCACGTGTCGCCGGCGATGCGCTAACCTCGGCGTTTTTGGACATCCATACGGCCGCATGACCATGATCGAAACCAAGCTGCCGAAAGTCGGCACCACCATTTTCAGCGTGATGAGCCAGCTGGCGCTGCAGCACAAGGCGGTCAATCTGGGCCAGGGCTTCCCCGACTTCGAGCCGCCGCAGGCGCTGCGCGACGCGCTGAACCGGGCGATGAACGATGGCCGCAACCAGTACGCGCCGATGCACGGCACCGCCGCCTTGCGTGAGCAGATCGCGCTGAAGACCGAGCGCCTGTACGGCCGCCGGCTCGACGCGGAAACCGACATCACGCTGACCTCGGGCGCGACCGAGGCGATCTTTGCGGCGATCGCCGCGACGGTGCGCGCGGGTGAGGAGGTGATCGTGTTCGATCCGGCCTACGACTGCTACGAGCCGGCGATCGAGCTGCAGGGTGCCCGCGCGGTGCACATCCCGCTGAGCCTGCCGTCGTTCTCGATCGACTGGCAGCGCGTGCGCGACGCGGTGACGCCGAAGACCCGCATGATCATGGTCAACACGCCGCACAACCCCTCCGGCGCGGTGCTGTCGCCGTCCGATCTCGACGAGCTGGCGGCGATCGTGCGCGACACCGGCATCGTGGTGCTGTCCGACGAGGTCTACGAGCACATCGTCTACGGTGGCCCGCACCAGAGCGTGCTGCGCCATCCGGAGCTGGCCGAGCGCAGCTTCGTGGTGTCCTCGTTCGGCAAGACCTACCACTGCACCGGCTGGAAGGTCGGCTACGCGGTGGCACCGGCGGCGCTGACCACCGAGTTCCGCAAGGTGCACCAGTACCTGACCTTCTGCACCTTCCATCCGGCCCAGGTGGCGTTCGCCGAGTTCATGGCCAGCACGCCGCAGCACTACCTGGAACTGCCGGCGTTCTACCAGGCCAAGCGCGACCGCTTCCGCGAGCTGCTGGCACCGTCGCGCTTCAAGCTGCTGGACGTGCCGGGCGGCTATTTCCAGCTGGTCGACTATTCGGCGATCCGCGACGAGGACGACCTTTCCTTCAGCAAGTGGCTGGTGGAGCAGGGCGGGGTGGCGGCGATCCCGTTGACGCCGTTCTACGAAACCGCGCCGGGCACGCGCCTGCTGCGGCTGTGCTTTGCCAAGAGCGACGCCACCATGGAGGCGGCGGCGGAACGGCTGTGCCGGCTGTGAGCCTGCAGCCGCTGAACATCGCGCTGGTGCAGGGCGCCACGCGCTGGCATGACGCACCGGCCAACCGCGACTACTACGGCGCGCTGGTGCGGCAGGCGAGGGGCAACGACCTGATCGTGTTGCCGGAAACCTTCCTGTCCGGCTTCAGCAACGACACCCGCGCCAGCGCCGACACCATGGACGGCGAGGGCGTGGCGTGGCTGCGCGCGCTGGCGTCGGAGGTCGACGCGGTGATCTGCGGCAGCCTGGCGATCATCGAGGACGGCACGGTCTACAACCGCCTGCTGTGGATGCGCCCGGACGGCAGCTTCGAGCAGTACGACAAGCGCCATCTGTTCCGCATGGCCGGCGAGCACACACGCTACGGCGGTGGCGACAAGCGGCTGGTGGTGGAGCTGAAGGGCTGGCGCATCCTGCCGCAGGTCTGCTACGACCTGCGTTTCCCGGTGTGGCTGCGCAACCGCCGTCTGGCCGAGGCCAACGGCGGCATGGATTACGACCTGGCGCTGTTCGTCGCCAACTGGCCGGCACCGCGCCGCCAACCCTGGCGCACCTTGCTGCGCGCCCGCGCGATCGAGAACCTCAGCTACGTGGTCGGCGTGAATCGCGTCGGCGTGGACGGCAACGACCATCCCTACGCCGGTGACAGCGCGGTGATCGACCCGGTCGGCGAGCCGCTGGTGGAGCTTGGACCGCAGGAACAGGTGGTCAGCGTGACCCTCGATCCCGCGCCTCTGCTCGCCCATCGCGAACGCTTCCCGGCGTGGATGGATGCCGATGCGTTCGAATTGCGAGGAGTGAGTGGAGAGGAGTGAGGAGCGAGAGAAGAGCGGCCCTGCGTGACGCTGCCGCTTCCACACCATCCGGCGCAGGGCGGGCATTGCCCGTCATTGGAGGAATCGGGGCTGGCGGGTGATGCGGGAACCCGCTTTTGCGAATCCCCAATCCCGAATCCCCGCTCTCAACAGCCGAACGGCTGGTCATCCCGGCCCCTCAGATAATCGCCAGCACCGCTTCCGGTGGCCGGCCGAGTGCGGCCTTGCCGTTGGCGACCACGATCGGGCGTTCGATCAGCTTCGGGTGAGCGACCATGGCGGCGATCAGGGCGTCCTCGCCCAGGGCCGGGTTGTCCAGGCCCAGGGTGCGGTATTCGTCCTCGCCCTTGCGCATCAATTCGCGCGCGGTCATGCCCAGCTTGTGCAGCAGGTCAGCCAGCTCGGCGGCGTCGGGCGGGGTGTCGAGGTAGTTGATCACCTCGACCTGCTCGCCGCGCTGCTCCAGCAACGCCAGGGTGGCGCGGGACTTGGAGCAGCGGTTGTTGTGGTAAATGCGGATCATGGGCGCGGAGCTTCCTTGTTCCGGAGATCAGCGGTTGCCGGAGCGATTGCCGCCGCGGCCGCCGGCGGGACCACCGCGACGGCCACCCTGGCCCTGGCCTTGCGGCCGCCGGTTGCCACCGCCCTGGCCCTGCGGGCGCGGACCGCGATTGCCGGCAGCGCGATTGCCGTTGGCGGCACCGGCCGGGCCACGCGACTCGCCGCCGTAGGGATTGCCCTGGGCGCGCCCCTTGCCACCCTGGCCGGGGCGACGGTTGCCGGCCGCGCCGGCATTGCCGCGGGCGGGGCGATTGCCGTTGCCGGCACCGTCACGGCTCTCACCGGCGAACCAGGTGCGCACCGAGGGCAGTTCCTGGCCCGGCGCCACGCGACGGCTCTTGCGCGCGCGGTTGCCGTTGCCACCGCGCTCGGGGACGGCGACGTTGCCGTTGACTTCCTTGCCGCCGCGGCGCGGCGGCTTGCGGCCACGCACCGGTTCCTCGCGGATGCGGTCGTAGGCGCGCAGCTCGCGTGCTTCGTCCTGGGTGCCGGTCCAGGCGCCACTGGCGCCCTGTTCGGGACGGTACTCGGTGACGTGGCGGTTGGCGCGGCGCTGGTGCAGCACCGGGCTGAGGGTCAGCACCGGCTGCGGCGCGCCCAGGCCGGTGGCCTCGCGCAGTTGCTTGACGCCTTCGGCATCAAGCGCCTGGTATTCGCCCCGGCGCAACTGGCGCGGCAGTTCGATCCTGCCGTAGCGGATGCGCTTGAGCCGGCTGACCAGGAAGCCCTGGGAATCCCACAGGCGACGCACCTCGCGGTTGCGGCCCTCGCGGATCACCACGCGGAACCAGCTGTGGCTGCCGCCGCGGCTGATCACCGCGATCTCGTCGAAATGGGCGGGGCCGTCTTCCAGCTCCACGCCGGCCTTGAGCTTCTCGATGACCTCTTCGGGCACCTCGCCGTGCACGCGGCACAGGTATTCGCGCTCGAGGCCGCTGCGGGGATGCATCAGGCCGTTGGCCAGCTCGCCGTCGGTGGTCAGCAGCAGCAGGCCGGTGGTGTTGATGTCGAGGCGACCCACGGCGACCCAGCGCGCGCCCTTCAGGCGCGGCAGTTGCTCGAACACGGTGGGGCGGCCTTCCGGATCGTCACGGGTGGCCAGTTCGCCCTCGGGCTTGTGGTACAGCAGGACTTCGGTGTCGTCGCGGTTGTCGGTGGCGACGACGAACTGCTTGCCGTCCATCACCACGCGGTCGCCGGCCTTCACGCTCATGCCGATGCCGGCGGGGGCGCCGTTGAGTTCGACCTCACCGGCCTGGATGCGCTGCTCGAGCATGCGTCGCGAGCCGAGGCCGGCGTTGGCCAGCACCTTGTGCAGGCGCTCTTCGATGGCCGGGGCGTCGGGATTGGCGGGGGTCGAGCGCTTCAGGGACAAAACGGATTTCTGCGGCGCAGTCATGCGCGGTACTCCTCGGGATCTTGCTCGGCGGTGCCGGTTGCGGCATCCGCGGTGGGGGTCGCTGCCTCGTCGGCAGTGGCTGTGGGGATTCCGGCGTCCGGGCCCGGTTCGGGGGCGGCTTCGCCGGAGGTGGCTGCCGGCGCTTCGGCGTCGGCATCAATCGGGGTGTCGCCGGCGACCTCGTCGGAAGGCGCGGCGGGTTCGTCGTCACGGTTGCCGTCCGTTGCCTCGGCCTCGGCTTCCGGGTCGATCGGCAGGTCGCGTTCGACGTGGGCGGGCAGGGGCTCGGGCTCGAAGCGAAGCTGCGGGTCTTCCATGTCGCGGATTTCCGACAGCGGCGGCAACTGGTCCAGCGATTTCAGGTTGAAGTAGTCCAGGAAGGCGCGGGTGGTACCGAACAGTGCCGGCTTGCCGGGCACGTCGCGGTAGCCGACCACGCGGATCCATTCGCGCTCCTCCATCGTCTTGATGATGTTGGAGGACACCACCACGCCGCGGATCTGCTCGATTTCCGGGCGGGTGATCGGCTGGCGGTAGGCGATCAGGGCCAGCGTCTCCATCAGCGCGCGCGAGTAGCGACTGGGCCGCTCCGACCACATCCGCGAGACCCAGGCGTGCACGTCCTGGCGCACCTGGTAGCGGAAACCGGAGGCGACTTCCTTCAGTTCGACGCCACGCCCCTCGCAGTCCTCGGCCAGTGCCTCCAGCGCCCGGGCGATCTGCTCGCGGCCGACTTCATCGGACTCGACGAACAGGTCGCCGAGCTGGTGCACCGACATCGGCTGGTTGGAGGCCAGCAAGGCGGCCTCGATGATGGCTTTGAGTTGCTCGATCTGCATGATCTGGTGGTTCGGTGCCGCTCAATGGAGTGGATTCATTCGCCCGGCATGTCGAACAGTGCCGGCTGCTCGCCGGTGCCTTCGTCCGGGATGTCGTCGACCAGGCCTTCGACGGCATGGGCTTTCGCTTTCACGTAGATCGGTGCCAACGGTTGTTCCTGCACGATCTCGACCAGCATTTCCTTGGCCAGCTCCAGCATGGCCAGGAAGGTCACCACCACGCCGAGCCGGCCTTCACTGACATCGAACAGGCTCTCGAAGCGATGGAAGCTGCTGTCGTCGAGCCGGCTGAGCAGGTCGCCCATGCGCTGGCGCACGCTGAGCGCCTCGCGCTTGATCGCGTGGTGCCCGAACAGCTCGGCGCGATGCAACACGTCCTTCAGCGCCAGCAGCAGCTCGGTCAGTTCCAGCGGCGGCGGCAGCTTGACCACGTTGCGCTCGCCGGCATCGGCGTGCACCACCACGCTGTCGCGCTCGAGCCGAGGGAGTGCCTCGATGTCCTCGGCGGCCCGCTTGAAACGCTCGTACTCCTGCAGGCGACGCACCAGTTCGGCGCGCGGGTCTTCCTCGACCCCTTCCTCTGCCGGTGGCCGCGGCAACAGCAGCCGCGACTTGATCTCGGCCAGGATCGCGGCCATCAGCAGGTATTCCGCCGCCAGTTCCAGCCGCATCACATCGCGCATCAGCTCGATGTAGGCCATGTACTGGCGGGTGATCTCGGCCACCGGGATATCCAGGATGTCCAGGTTCTGTCGGCGGATCAGGTACAGCAGAAGATCCAGCGGACCCTCGAACGCCTCCAGGATCACTTCCAGTGCATCCGGCGGGATGTACAGGTCCTGCGGCATCTGCAGCATCGGCTGGCCGCGCACGATGGCCAGCGGCATTTCCTGCTGTTGCGGTACCGACGCGAACGCATCCGGCGTTGCGGTGACCAGGCTCTGTGGCTCGACCGGCTCAGTGCTCATCAATGCCCATCGTGGTGCCGCCCGCGGCGGCTTGCAGCGCGTTCAACAGGGCGAACCCTTCGAGTGTCCGTGTTTGGCATGCGGCGTGCCGCATTCCAGGGTGTTGCGTTGCTTCACAACTTCATCCGGCGCATTGCGCCGGCCATTCCCGCGGCGGGCAAGACGAGTCCACGCGAAGGTGGTTCGATCAGGCGGGCCACAAGCGATCGTCGGATGCCGTGACGGGGCAAGCCCACGACAATGCACAGTTCCCGGGTCGGCGTGGGGACAACGCCAACAACTGCTCGACGGGTCGATTCAGGATCGGTTGCAGGGTGGCCAGGAGACATCCGACGGAGCGGACGGGCTTTTCGTGGCCCATGCGTTTGGCGAAGATTAGCGGTTGGCAGGCGTCAAGTCCAGAGGATGTCCATTTCGCGGCCAGCGCACCACCGTATCGTTCAGCGGCCCGGAGCGGGGCCACGATGTGCTGTATGCGGCGTCATGTGACCCGGCGCGTCAGCCCTGCAGCGATGGCCTCATGAAAAAGCGCCCGGCGTTGCCATGGTCTGCTGTCCGGCATTGCCCTGCGGGCACATTCCACGGCAACATGCCGCCCCGTGATGGCATGACCGTTGCTAGTCATGGGGCAGGAAGTCAGGGGGGCGGCGACAGGCCGGGTACTGCAACAGTGCCCGGGAAGCAGGCGCGATGACAGAGGGATGGCAGAACGGATGACGGTTCACAAAAGCGGACAGGCTGGCACGGAGCAACTGCGACCTGCGCGCATGCAGATTGCCACGACGGCCTTGCTGAGCGGGCATGGCCAGTCGCACCCGACCGAGCTGGTCGACATCTCGGCGACTGGCGCACTGCTGCGCCGGCCAGGCAACTGGCGCGGCGAAATCGGCCAGAACTGGATGCTGGACATGATTTTCGGCGACAACCTGCATATCCATCTGGAGGCGGTGGTGGCGCGGATCTCCAGCCACAACATCGGCTTTTCCTACAGCCGGATTCCCGAGGACAAGCAGGTGCCGCTGTGGAACCTGCTGGGCGGCTATGCCGACATTCTCGAGTACTGGAAGGACGATTGAAGCCTTGGTCAGCCTCCGGTGAAAACGACAACGCCCGCATGCAGCGGGCGTTGTCGTTTGCGGAGAGACGGCGGGTTCAGGTGGCCGGCTTGCTCTCGTCGCGCAGTTCGCGGCGAAGGATCTTGCCCACGTTGCTCTTGGGCAGGCTGTCGCGGAACTCGATCAGCTTCGGCCGCTTGTAGCCGGTCAGGTTCTCGCGGCAGAACTGCTTGAGCGCCTCGGCGGTGAGGTTGGGGTCCTTGCGCACCACGAACAGCTTGACCACCTCGCCGGAGTGCTCGTCCGGTTCGCCGACCGCGGCCACCTCGAGTACGCCCGGGTGCGCCATCACCGCATCCTCGACCTCGTTCGGATACACGTTGAAGCCGGACACCAGGATCATGTCCTTCTTGCGATCGACGATGTAGACGTAGCCGTTCTGGTCCATCCTGCCGATGTCGCCGGTGTGCAGCCAGCCATCGGCGCCCAGCACCTTGGCGGTCTCGTCGGGGCGCTGCCAGTAGCCTTTCATCACCTGCGGTCCGTGCACCATCAGCTCACCGACTTCGCCGATCGGCAGCGGCTGGCCTTCCTCGGACCAGATCGCCACGTCGGTGGACGGGATAGGCAGGCCGATGGAGCCGTTGAAGTCCTTGATGTCGGGCGGGTTGATGCAGGCACCGGGCGAGGTCTCGGTCAGGCCGTAGGCTTCGGCCAGCGGGCAGCCGGTGACCTTCTTCCAGCGTTCGGCCACGCTGCGCTGCACCGCCATGCCGCCACCCAGCGAGATCTTCAGGTGCGAGAAATCCACCGCGTCGAAGCCGGGCGTGTTGAGCAGCCCGTTGAACAGGGTGTTGACGCCGGGAAGGATCGAGAACGGCGTCTTCTTCAGCTCCTTGACGAAGCCGGGCATGTCGCGCGGGTTGGTGATCAGCACGGTGTGCGCACCGAGCCGGGTGAACACCATGCCGCAGGCGGTCAGCGAGAAGATGTGGTACAGCGGCAGCGCGCCGATGGCCACCTCCTGGCCCGGCTTGAGCGCGCCGCTGATCCAGGCATCGACCTGCAGCATGTTGGCGATGATGTTGGCGTGGGTCAGCATGGCGCCCTTGGCCACGCCGGTGGTGCCACCGGTGTACTGCAGGAAGGCGATGTCGTCGTGGCCCAGCGTGACCGGCGCGGGTGGGGTGTTGGCACCGCGTGCCAGCGCGTCACGGAAGCGCACCGCCTGCGGCAGCTGGAATGCCGGCACCATCTTCTTGACGTGCTTGAGCACGAAGTTGACCAGTGCGCCCTTGGGGAAACCGAGCAGGTCGCCGATGCCGGTGGTGATGATGTGCTTCACGTCGGTTTCGGCGACGACCTTCTGCAGGGTGGCGGCGAAGTTGTCCAGCACCACGATGGCCTTGGCACCGGAGTCCTGCAACTGGTGGTGCAGCTCGCGCGCGGTGTACATCGGATTGGTGTTGACCACCATCATGCCGGCGCGCAGGGCGCCGAACAGCGCGATCGGGTACTGCAGCACGTTCGGCATCATGATCGCCACGCGATCGCCTTTTTCCAGCTTGAGCACGCCGGTGAGATAGCCGGCGAACTGCAGGCTCATGCGGTCGATGTCGCCGTAGCTGAGCTGGCGGCCGAAGCTGGAGAACGCCGGGCGTTCACTGAAGCGCTTGAACGCTTCCTCCAGCACGGCGGGTACCGAGGCGTACTGATCGATGTCGATCCGCTCGGGCACCCCGGCCGGGTAGTGATCCAGCCACGGACGTTCTTTGCTCATGCTCGGGTTCCCTGTGTTGTCTAGGACGGCGTGCCAGCAGTCGTTCGACCTGCGATTGTCGGGGAGTGGCTGTTGCCATCGCTGGCCACGCGCCGGATCATTGGAGCATACGCCCGCGCATAGCGGCAAGCCGCAGGGGAGCGAGCTGCAGCATGTTTCGCATCATGAAAACTCTTCGCCCGATGGTGGTGCTGTTGCTGCTTGCCGCCGGCCTTTCCGGGTGCCATCGAACTCCCGCCGAACAGCAGGTGCGCGAGGCGATCGCCGCCGTCGCCGAGGCCGCCGAAGCCGGTTCGGCCGGATCGGTGGGCAAGGCGCTGAGCGAGGATTTCGACGGCAACCAGGGCGAGCTGGACCGGCGCGGCCTGCTCAACATGATCCGCGTGCTGGCGCTGCGCGGCGAGCACATCGGCGTGACCATGGGGCCGGTCTCGGTCGAGCCTCGTGGCGAACGCCTGGTGGCCACGTTCACGGTGAGCCTGAGCAGTGGCAGCGGTGGCCTGCTGCCGGATCGCCTGGGTGTCTACCAGGTGGAAACCGCCTGGCGCCAGGAGCAGGGCGACTGGCATTGCTACGTCGCCAGCTGGAAGCGCTGAGGCCGGGATCCGGCATGACCAGCCATTCGGTTGTCGAGAGCCGGGATTCGCAGGAGCCATGACGCCCACGGGCGACGGGTGTTCCCCTCCACCCTTGATGCCTCACGCCGTGGCGGGCAGTGCCCGCCCTGCGCAGGACGGTACGTTTCGGCTTTTGCGATTCGCCATTCCCCATTCCCCATTCCCCATTCCCCATTCCCCATTCCCCATTCCCCAAAAAAAAACGCCCCTTTCGGGGCGTTTTTTTTTCAGGCCATCAGGCTCACGCTGCCTTCTTGCCCGCCAGCTGCCGCAGCACGTACTGCAGGATGCCGCCGTGGCGGAAGAACTCGCGTTCCTTCGGGGTCAGCAGCATCACGTTGACGGTGAACTGCTTCTTGCTGCCGTCGGCCGCCGTGGCGGTGACCGTGGCCTCGCGCGAGTTGCCGTCGTCCAGGCCGGTGATGTCGAACGACTCGTTGCCGGTCAGGCCCAGCGACTGCGCGTTCTGGCCGTCCTTGAAGGTGCACGGCAGCACGCCCATGCCGACCAGGTTGGAACGGTGGATGCGCTCGAAGCTCTCGGCGATCACCGCTTTCACGCCCAGCAGCAGGGTGCCCTTGGCGGCCCAGTCACGCGACGAGCCGGTGCCGTATTCCTTGCCGGCCAGCACGATCAGCGGGGTCTTCTCTTCCTTGTACTTCATCGCCGCGTCGTAGATCGCCATCTGCTCGCCCGACGGCACGTGGCGGGTGAAGCCGCCTTCGACGTCGTTCAGCATCAGGTTCTTGATGCGGATGTTGGCGAAGGTGCCGCGCACCATCACGTCGTCGTTGCCGCGACGCGAACCGTAGGAGTTGAAGTCCTTCGGCTCGACGCCCTTGCTGATCAGGAAGCGGCCCGCCGGGCTGTCCTTCTTGATCGCGCCGGCCGGCGAGATGTGGTCGGTGGTGATCGAGTCGCCGAACAGGCCCAGCACGCGGGCGCCGTGGATGTCCTCGACCGTGCCCAGCTCCATCGTCATGCCGTCGAAGTACGGCGGGTTCTTGATGTAGGTGGAGTCGTCCCACGCGTACACGGTGCCTTCCGGCGAGGCGATCTGGTTCCAGCGGCTGTCGCCCTTGAACACGTCGGCGTAGTTCTTCTCGAACATGGCCGGGTTGATCGCGCCGGCGATGGCGTCGGAGATCTCCTGGTTGGTCGGCCAGATGTCCTTGAGGAACACGTCCTTGCCGTCCTGGTCCTGGCCGATGGGCTCGTTGGTCAGGTCGATGTCCAGGGTGCCGGCCAGCGCGTAGGCGACCACCAGCGGCGGCGAGGCCAGGTAGTTCATCTTCACTTCGGAGTGCACGCGGCCCTCGAAGTTGCGGTTGCCCGACAGCACCGAGGCCACGGCGAGGTCACCGGCACCGATGCCCTGGCTGATCTCGGCCGGCAGCGGACCGGAGTTGCCGATGCAGGTGGTGCAGCCGTAGCCGACGATGTAGAAGCCGACCTTTTCCAGTTCCTTCAGCAGGCCGGTCTTTTCCAGGTAGTCGGAGACCACCAGCGAGCCCGGCCCGATCGAGGTCTTCACCCACGGCTTGGCCTTCAGGCCCTTGGCGGCGGCCTTCTTGGCGACCAGGCCGGCGCCCAGCATCACTGCCGGGTTGGAGGTGTTGGTGCACGAGGTGATCGCGGCGATCACCACCGAGCCGTCCTTGAGCGCGAAGTTCTCGCCGTTGCGGGTGACGTCGACGCTGCCGTTGCCGGACTTGCGATGGGCGGTGAGCGGACCGACCACGTCGTGGAAGCTCTGCTTGACGCCTTCCAGCAGCACGCGGTCCTGCGGGCGCTTCGGGCCGGCCATCGACGGCTTCACGTCGGCCAGGTCCAGTTCCAGCGTAGTGGTGAATTCCGGGTGCGGGGTGTTCTCGTCATGCCACAGGCCCTGCGCCTTGGCATAGGCCTCGACCAGCGCGATCTGCTCTTCCTTGCGGCCGGACAGGCGCAGGTAGTTCAGCGCTTCCTGGTCGATCGGGAAGATGCCGCAGGTGGCGCCGTACTCGGGAGCCATGTTGCCGATGGTGGCACGGTCGGCCAGCGCCAGATGCTTCAGGCCCGGGCCGAAGAACTCGACGAACTTGCCCACCACGCCCAGCTTGCGCAGCATCTGGGTGACGGTCAGCACCAGGTCGGTGGCGGTGACGCCCTCGTTGAGCTTGCCGGAGAGCTTGAAGCCCACCACCTGCGGGATCAGCATGGAGGAGGGCTGGCCCAGCATGGCCGCCTCGGCCTCGATGCCGCCCACGCCCCAGCCCAGCACGCCCACGCCGTTGATCATGGTGGTGTGCGAGTCGGTGCCGAACACGGTATCCGGGTAGGCCCAGCTCTCGCCGTTCTCGTCCTTGGTGAACACCACGCGGGCCAGGTGCTCCAGGTTCACCTGGTGCACGATGCCGGTGCGCGGCGGCACCACCTTGAAGTTGTTGAACGCCTTCTGGCCCCAGTGCAGGAAGCTGTAGCGCTCCTGGTTGCGATGGAACTCGATCTCGACGTTCTGTTCCAGCGCCGATTCGCTGCCGAACACGTCCACCTGCACCGAGTGGTCGATCACCAGCTCGGCCGGTGCCAGCGGGTTGATCTGGGTGGCGTCGCCGCCCAGCTTCACCACCGCGTCACGCATCGCGGCCAGGTCGACCACGCAGGGCACGCCGGTGAAGTCCTGCAGCACCACGCGGGCCGGCATGAAGGCGATCTCGGTGTCCGGCTCCTTCTTCGCGTCCCACTGCGCGACGGCCTCGATCTCGGCGGAGGTGACGTTGACGCCATCCTCGTGGCGCAGCAGGTTCTCCAGCAGGATCTTCATCGAGTAGGGCAGGCGCTTGATGTCGAAGCGCTCGCCCAGCTTGGCGAGGCTGGCGAAGCTGTACTTCTTGCCGTTGACCTCGAACGAGTCTCGTACCGAGAATGAATCTTTCATGGGGAACTCCTGGCTGGATTCTGCGGCTGGGATGGGTGGGATGACCGGTGGCGAACACCGGCCGGCCGGAAAAACCGCGATTATCGCGCAAACGCCGGATCGTCGTTGGGCGACGGGCGGGCGCCGTTGATCGTGCGGTCCTTGCGGCGACTTCGTCCCGGGCGGATAGACTGCACCGTGGCCGGGACATCCGAAGGTTCACCGCATAGCATGGCGCCACGATACTTCGCGAACAAACGCATTTGATGACATGCAGCATTCGATGATTTCGTTGAACCTCGCGGCGGTCTCGCTGCGCGACCTCGCGCTGGTCCAGGCGGTGCACCGCCACGGCAGCTTCAACAGCGCGGCGCGGGCGATGCACATCAGCCCGTCCGGGTTGTCGCATCAGGTGCAGAAGGTCGAGCAGGCCCTGGGGGCACCGTTGTTCGAGCGCGGCGGGCGGCGGATCGTGTCCACCGCGGGAGGCCAGCGCCTGCTGCAGCAGATCGACGCGGTGTTGGCGGCGGCCGAACACCTGCAACAAGTGGCCCGTGCCGGTGAGGTCGCCTTCGGTGGCGAGCTGCGGCTGGGCGTACCGGCCTCGCTGGGGCCTTATCTGTTGCCGCATCTGATCGCGCCGTTCCCGCAGCATTTTCCCGGAGCCCGACTGGGCATTTCCGAGGGTAAACCGCGCGGCTTGTTGCGCCGGCTGGGCGAGGGCGAGCTTGACGCCGTGCTGGCGCCGGCTCGCTCCACGCCCAGCGGAATCACCTCGCGGCCGCTGTTCTTCGAGCCGTGGGACCTGATGCTGCGCGACGACCATCCGCTGGCCGGCAGGAAGATCATCGCGCTGGACCAGCTCGATCCGGCCGAGGCCACGCTGATGGCGGAAAGCCACGCCGACGGCCTGGCCGGCGAGGGCGAGCGCTGCGGCAACGTGCAGGATGTCAGCCTGGAAAGCCTGGCGGCGCTGGTCAGCCTGCGCGGCGGCTACACCCTGGTGCCGGCGCTGGCCCGTGAACGGCTGGCTTCCACGCCGGGGATCGCGCTGGCCCGGCTGAAGGGCCAGACTTCCGGCCGCGACATCGCGCTGTATTGGCGCGACGCCTCGCCCTGGCACGACGACCTGCAGGCTTTCGCCGACCTGCTGCGCAAGCTGGCCCGCCAGTTGCCGGGCCTGCGCGTTCCCGCCGCCAGAAACGCGTAGGGCTGGCATCGCCCGCGGCTTTTGCGTGGATTTGGGAGTCCGCGATGTCGAGTAGTGCCCGACCTGCGTGTGGGCTGGCGGGAACCGTCCGCGCCATCCGGTTCAGATCACCGGGTAGGCGATCGAGTCGAAGTCATCGGCGTCGGCCTGCATCATCAGCTCGATGACGATCGGCAACAGCGTGCCGAGGATGCTGGCGCCATCCTTCACCTGCTGCCGGTTGGTGCCGCTGCCGCAGGTGGCGCCGCCGTGGATCAGCTGGTTGCGCAGCACGTAGAGCCGGTCGACCAGGATCGACAGCAGGGTAGGCGTGTCCTTGTCCACGACTGCCCGCAAGGCGAGTTTGCGGCTGTCGTTGAACGAGACTTCCCATGCGCCGTCCGACTCGTGGTTGCGCATGGCGCGCCAGAACGGCTCGAACACGAAGTGGTTGTCGATCAGGGTGCGGATCGGCCCGGTGAACTGCTCGAACAGTGCGCGATGCAGTTGTTGCGCCCGATCCAGTTGCAGCAACTGCTCGATGAACCGGCGCACCTGCTCGCGCTCTTTCTGCTCGAAGCCGAACTCGCTGGCGTAGGCGGCGTTGAAGGCGATCCACAGGAAGATGTAGCGGGCGTCGTCGTCGCTTTCCTGCTCGGCCCGGGCCAGCCAGCTGATCGCGCGATGGATGCGCACGCGCTGGGCTTCGCCCTGGTTGTCGCGGATGAGGCGGTGTCGTTGTTTGAGTGTGCTGGCGTCCATGGCTCCCCCTGTCCCGGCTCCCGTCATTATGTGCCGAGTGACGGGCATCGCGCTCTTGCCCGGGTGAATCCCGGCTCCCGCACAAGCAAAAGGCCACCGCGAGGTGGCCTTTTGCTTGTGGCTTGCATCGCCTGTCAGGGCGGCGATCAGTTGCCGCCGCCGCGCGAGGCCTTCTTGCGGTCGTTCTCGGTGAGGTGCTTCTTGCGCAGGCGGATTTCCTTCGGCGTCACCTCGACCAGCTCGTCGTCGTCGATGAAGTCCAGTGCCTGCTCCAGCGAGAACTTGATCGCCGGGGTCAACTGGATCGCGTCGTCCTTGCCGGCGGCGCGCATGTTGGTCAGCGGCTTGGGCTTGATCGCGTTGACGGTGAGGTCGTTGTCCTTGGCGTGGATGCCGACCAGCTGGCCTTCATACACGTTGTCGCCTTCGGCGGCGAACAGCTTGCCGCGCTCCTGCAGCGGCCCCAGCGAGTAGGCGGGGGTCGTGCCGCCGGCGTTGGCGATCATCACGCCGTTCTGGCGCTTGGCGATCTGGCCTTCTTCCTTCGGACCGTAGTGGTCGAACACGTGGAACAGCAGGCCCGAGCCCTGGGTGAGGGTCTTGAACTGGTTCTGGAAGCCGATCAGGCCACGCGCCGGGATCATGTACTCCAGGCGCACGCGGCCCTTGCCGTCCGGCTCCATGTTCTTCAGCTGGCCCTTGCGGATGCCCAGGCGCTCCATCACCGGGCCCTGGTGGATCTCTTCCACGTCGACCACCAGCTGCTCGATCGGCTCCATCTTCTGGCCGTCGATGTCCTTGATGATCACCTCGGGGCGCGACACGGCCAGCTCGTAGCCTTCGCGGCGCATGGTCTCGATCAGCACCGACAGGTGCAGCTCGCCACGGCCGGAGACCAGGAACTTGTCGGCGTCCGAACCCTGCTCGACCTTCAGCGCCACGTTGTGCACCTGCTCGCGGTCGAGGCGGTCCTTGATCTGGCGGCTGGTCAGGAACTTGCCGCCGGAGAGGTCCTTGTTGCCGGCGAACGGCGAGTTGTTGACCTGGAAGGTCATGCTGATGGTCGGCTCGTCGACGGTCAGCGCAGGCAGGGCCTCGGGGGCTTCCAGTGCGGTGACGGTGTCGGAAATGGTCAGCTCCGGAATGCCGGAGATCGCCACGATGTCGCCGGCTTCGGCGCTCTCCTGCTCGATGCGCTCCAGGCCCAGGAAGCCCAGCACCTGCAGCACCTTGCCCTGGCGCTTCTTGCCTTCACGGTCGATCACCGCCACCGGCATGTTCTTCTTCAGGGTGCCGCGCTGGATGCGGCCGATGCCGATCACGCCGACGAAGTTGTTGTAGTCCAGCTGGCTGATGCGCATCTGGAACGGGCCTTCCGGATCGACGTCCGGCTTGGGCGCGTGCTGCATGATCGCTTCGTACAGCGGGGTCATGTCGCCCTCGCGCACGTTCTCGTCGAGGCTGGCGTAGCCGTTCAGCGCCGAGGCGTAGACGATCGGGAATTCCATCTGCTCCGGCGTGGCGCCGAGCCGGTCGAACAGGTCCCACACCTGCTCCACCACCCACTCGGGGCGGGCGCCGGGGCGGTCGACCTTGTTGATCACCACGATCGGCTTGAAGCCCATCGCGAACGCCTTCTGCGTCACGAAGCGGGTCTGCGGCATCGGGCCGTCCATCGCGTCGACCAGGATCAGCACGGTGTCCACCATCGACAGCACGCGCTCCACCTCGCCGCCGAAGTCGGCATGTCCGGGGGTGTCGACGATGTTGATGCGGTTGCCGTTCCACTTGATCGCGGTGTTCTTGGCCAGGATGGTGATGCCGCGTTCCTTTTCCTGGTCGTTCGAGTCCATCACCCGCTCGGCGATGACGGCGCGCTCGGAGAAGGTGCCGGACTGCTTCAGCAGGCAGTCGACGAGGGTGGTCTTGCCGTGATCGACGTGGGCGACGATGGCGATGTTGCGAAGATTTTCGATGGACATGGGATCGACTCGGGCGGCTCGGGAGGCCGTCGCGCAGGTTTTTTGGAGGACGAATCGGTCGATTATACGCGCTTGTGTGACAACTTGCTGGAAGGCCGGGATTCGGGAGTCGGGATTCGGGATTCGCAAAAGCCACGGCGGGAGGGCTGCTCGCGAGCAGGCTTGCGTGATCAGGCCTCGCAGCTCCGCGGGTGGCGGGCGGGATTCGGGATTCGGGATTCGCAAAAGCATGTGGCGGGCATTGCCCGCCACATTGAGGAGCCTGGGAGGCCCGCTGTTGCTTTGGCTCTTGCGAATCCCGAATCCCCAATCCCGAATCCCGGCTTGGTCTAGGGCGGGCGAAGCCAGCCCTAGACCAAGCCGAAGACGTAATAGGCGGTGATGGCTACCAACACGGCCAGGGTCTTGACCACGGTGATGGCGAAGATGTCCTTGTAGGCCTGGCGGTGGGTCAGGCCGGTGACGGCGAGCAGGGTGATCACCGCGCCGTTGTGCGGCAGGGTGTCCATGCCGCCGGAGGCCATCGCGGCGATCCGGTGCAGCACTTCCATCGGGATGCCGGCGGCGTGCGCGTTGGCGATGAAGGTGTCGGCCATCGCGCCCAGCGCGATGCCCATGCCGCCGGAGGCCGAGCCGGTGATGCCGGCCAGCGCGGTCACGGTGACCGCTTCGTTGAGCAGCGGGTTGGGGATCGTGTGCAGCGCGTCGGCGACCAGCTTGAAGCCGGGCAGGGCGGCGATCACCGCGCCGAAACCGTACTCCGAGGCGGTGTTCATCGAGGCCAGCAGGGCGCCGGCGACGGCGGCCTGGCTGCCGGCGGCGAAGCGCCGCGACACCGTGCGCCAGGCAAACAGCAGCACGCACAGGATGCCGGCCAGCAAGGCGCCCTCGACCGCCCAGATCGCCGCCACCTTGGACACTTCCTGCACTACCGGCGCGGCGGTGCCGACCACGCTGGGCTGGAACGACTGGGTTTCGCCATAGAAGCGCGGCACCAGTTCGGTGAACAGCTTGTTGCACACGCCGACCAGCACCAGTGGCAGCAAGGCGATGAGCGGATGGGACAGCCGGTCGTCCTCGAACGCCGCCGGCTCATTGACCAGCTCGGTGCCGTAGCCTTCGCCCGCGGCTGCGGCCTTGCGCCGGCGCCAGTCGAGGTAGGCCAGACCGGCGAGCAGGATGAATGCCGTGCCGAGCGTGCCCAGCCAAGGTGCGGCCCAGGTGTTGGTGCCGAAGAATCCGGTGGGAATGATGTTCTGGATCTGCGGCGTGCCCGGCAGCGAATCCATGGTGAAACTGAAGGCGCCCAGCGCGATGGTGCCGGGGATCAGCCGCTTGGGAATGGCGGACTGGCGGAACAGCTCGGCGGCGAACGGATAGACCGCGAACACCACCACGAACAGCGACACGCCGCCGTAGGTCAGCAGCGCGCAGACCAGCACGATCGACAGGATCGCCCGGCTGCGTCCGACGAGGCCGATGGTGGCGGCGACGATCGAGCGCGAGAAACCGGACAGCTCGATCAGCTTGCCGAACACCGCGCCCAGCATGAACACCGGGAAGTACAGCTTGAGGAAGCCGACCATCTTGTCCATGAACAGGCCGGTGAACATCGGTGCCACCAGCGTCGGGTCGGTCAGCAGCACCGCGCCCAGCGCGGCGATCGGCGCGAACAGGATGACGCTGTAGCCGCGATAGGCCGCGAACATCAGGAAGCCCAGTGCGGCCAGCACGATCAGAAATGCCATCCTCGGTTGTCTCCCCTCATGCGACGTGGCGGCGAGTATCCGGGCCAGCCCGTCGCGGCGGCACTGTACGAAGGTACAAGTGCCGGCCTGCGTGCCGCCGCCTAAGCTCGCCGCCAAGTCAGCATCCGCGCGAGCGATGCATCCACTGCCGCTGCCCGCCGGGCGGGTGGCCACTGAAGGGGAAATCATGAAACGCACGCATCTGAGTTCGGCGATCGGCCTGGTCCTGGGTCTGGCGATGATGGCGCCGCTGCAGGCGCAGCAGGCCGGCGACGGCGAGAACGGCAGCAAGCCGACCGCGGCGCAGCAGGCCGAGGCGCGCGAGCTGCAGGAAGTGACGGTCAGCGCGCGTCGTCGCGACGAATCGCTGGAGAAGGTGCCGGTGGCGATCACCGCGTTCAGCGGCGAGGACATGAAGGACCTGCAGGCCAACAGCATCGACGGTCTGCAGGGCGCGGTGCCGAACATCAACATCGTGCAGGGCCGCGGCTCGTCCTCGGCGGTGAACATCTTCATCCGCGGCATCGGCCAGCCGGATGCGCTGCAGACCTTCGACCCCGGCGTCGGCATGTACGTCGACGACGTCTACTACTCGCGCATCCAGGGCGCGCTGATCAGCCTGTTCGATGTCGAGCGCGTCGAGGTGTTGCGCGGCCCGCAGGGCACGCTGTACGGCAAGAACTCCACCGGCGGCGCGGTCAAGGTGGTCACCCGCAATCCGGGCGAGAGCACCGAGGGCTCGGTCGAGCTGGGCATCGGCAGCTTCGGCCGGCGCGAGGGCAAGTTCTACCTGGGCGGCCAGCTCGGTGGCGCCTGGTCGGCCTCGATCGCCGGCGGCGTGACCCGGACCGACGGCTACGTCACCGATCCGTCCAATGGCCACAAATACAACGACGAGGACACCAAGGCGGTGCGCGGCAAGCTGCGCTATCACCCGTCGGACAATTTCGACGCGGTGCTGAGCCTGGATTACACCAAGCAGGACACCGGCCTGACCCTGGGCGAGCCGGTCTCGCCGCTGACCCGCACCGACCTGGCCTTCGGCACCGTGGTGCTGCTGAACCCCGATCCGGACAAGAAGTACGACTTCCACTCGCGTACCTCGTTCAACCCTGACCAGGGCCAGCAGCTCAAGCACCAGGGCGCGGCGCTGAACCTCGACTGGAAGCTGTCCGATCGCTGGAGCCTGAAGAGCATCAGCGCGTTCCGCAAGCTGGACAGCAGCTCCTACATCGACATCGACGCCTCGCAGTACGAACTGGGCGACGTGCTGGTCGACTTCCGCCAGAAGCAGGCCAGCCAGGAATTCCAGCTGCAGTACGACAACGGCAGCAACCTGCAGGCGGTCTATGGCCTGTACTGGCTGCGCGAGACGGTGCCATCGCACCAGGAAGCCTATGCCGACGACCTGTTCGCGCTGGCCGGCACGCCGATCGACTTCCTGCGCACCATCGACGATGACCTGACCACCACCACCTACGCCGGTTTCGGCCACGTGAACTGGGAGTTCGCGCCGAGCTGGACGCTGGCCGCCGGCCTGCGCTACAGCAGCGACCGCAAGGAATACGACCGCAGCACCAGCACCTTCTGGGGCCCGGTATTCGCCTCGCTGGACGAGACCGTGGCATTCAACGCAAGCAAGCGCTGGAACGCCTGGACGCCCACGGTCAGCCTGCAGAAGCAGTTCGACCCGCAGACCATGGTCTACCTGTCGGCCAGCCGCGGCTTCAAGTCCGGCGGTTTCAACGGCCGCGCCAACGCGGCGGCCGAGACGCTGAGCGCCGAGTACAACCCCGAGTACGTGTGGACCTACGAGCTGGGCATGAAGTGGCGCTCGGCCGACAACAAGCTGCAGGCCAACCTGGCCGCCTTCCACAGCGATTACACCGACTTCCAGGCGCGCGTGTCGGAAGTGCAGAACCCGGGCTCGCTCACGCCGACCTTCGCCTTCCCGGTGATCAACGCGGCCAAGCTGAAGATGGACGGCATCGAGTTCGAGGGCGCGGCGGTGTTCGGCCAGGGTACCCGCCTGTCGGCCCAGGTCGGCTACATGGACGCCCGCTACGCCAAATTCGTCGACCATCGCCTCGACCCGACCGACCCGCTGTACAACCCGGAGCTGCACCGGCACGTGCCGTTCTCGCCGACCTGGACCTCGCGCCTGGCGGCAACCCAGGCATTCACCCTGGGCGACGGCAGCGCGATCACCATCGGCGCCGACTGGTCCTACCGCAGCGAGACCTGGCTGAGCGTGGACAACTACGACGCACTCAGCCAGAAGGCCTACTCGGTCACCGGCCTGTTCGGCATCTACGATTCGGCCGACGGCCACTGGCAGCTGCGCGCCGGCGTGCGCAACCTCGGCGACAAGGTCTACAAGACCGACGGCCAGGAGTTCTCCAGCGTGGGCAACATCCGCACCGCGTACTACGGCATGCCGCGCAACTGGTATGCCAATGTCCGGTACAACTTCTGAAGGCCGGGAATGGGGAGTAGAGAGTAGGGAATAGGAACAGCGTGGGCTTTCTGGCCCGAGCGACACTTCCCCGAAGCCGTCATCCCCGCGAAGGCGGGGATCCAGTTGAATGCTGGGAATCGGAAATAGGGAATAGGGAATCGGAAGAGCTGGGACGTTCCGGTTCGAGCGGAGCTTGCCCGGAGCCGTCATCCCCGCGAAGGCGGGGATCCAGTGCCTTCCTGCTTTCGCGGAAATGACGGTTTCCGTGGAGGCGGGGCTCAAGCAGGTGCTGTTCCTTGCCGGTTCCCTGTTTCTTTCATGAGGATTGAGTGATGAATACGGGTTGGGTGGTGCGGGTTTGCTCGGTGGTTCTGCTGGCCGGGGCCGGGGCGGCTTGCGCGAAGGATGCGGGGACGGGGTTGCCGTCGCTGAAGATCGATCCGGCGCGGACGGCGGTGGTCGGGCTTTCCTCCGGTGCCTACATGGCCGGGCAGGTGCAGATGGCGTATCCGGAGCTGTTTCCGAATGCGACGCTGGTTGCCGGCGGACCTTATGGATGTGCCGGCGGCGTGCTGACCACGGCGCTGGGCAGTTGCATGAAGGGCGAGCCGGCGCTGGATGTCGATGCGCTGGTGGCCAGTGCCACGAAGCGTTCGGCGGATGGCGAGATCGGCGCGCTGAAGGATCTGGCCCACGCCCGCGTCTACCTGCTGCACGGCAAGGACGACGCGCTGGTGGCTCCATCGGTGGCCGAGGCGGCGGCGCGTTTCTACGGGCAACTGCGTGACGCCACCCCGGCACTGGCGTCGATGCAGGTGCGTGACGACGGCGAGCGGGCTTTCGCGCACAACCTGCCGGTGGCGGGCGAGGGCGACGATTGCGGCAAGTCGGAGTCGCCCTATCTGGGGCATTGCGGTTTCGACGCGGCCGGCGAGATCTTCGCGCAGATGTTCGGCGCGGCGCCGCGCGCCGCATCCGCGGCGGCCGGCGAGCTGCGCAAGTTTGACCAGAACGCGTTGCGCCCTGATGGTGCCGATGCCCTGCTGGCCGACGAGGGCTACGTCTACCTGCCGCCGGATTGCCTGGCCGGCAAGCCCTGCGGCCTGGTGGTTGCCTTCCACGGCTGCAAGCAGAACGCCGAGGCGGTGGGCGAGGCCTTCGTCAAGGATGCCGGTTTCAACCGCTGGGCCGATGCCTACGACGTGGCGGTGCTCTATCCTCAGACCCGCGCAAGCTTCGCGCCCTTGAATCCGCAGGCATGCTGGGACTGGTGGGGATATTCCGGAACCGATTACGACACCCGCCACGGCGTGCAGCTGCGCTGGGTGGTGAGCGCCGCCCGCGCGCTGGGACTGCAGTGACCTGCGCCCTCTCCCTGATCGGGAGAGGGGCTGGCCTGACTCCCTCTCCCACGGCTCCGCCGGGGGAGAGGACTGGGGTGAGGGGGACGCTCTTCGCGTCGCGCTTGCAGGATCCGCCCATGGTGTTTCCGGCGACAACCGGACCCTCACCCGCAGCCCCTCTCCCGCAGGGAGAGGGGGGCGACAGCGATTGCGCCCCATGCTCAGCACCAGCCTGATCGCCGTTTCCGCGCTGTGCTGGCTGCTGTTGCTGTTCGGCGTGGCCCTGCTCGGCGAGCGCCGGCCGCAGTTGTTCGCGAAGCGCTGGCCGGTCGTCTACGCCCTGTCGCTGGCGATCCACTGCACTTCGTGGACCTTCTACGGCACGGTGACCCAGGCCAGTCGCTCAGGCTGGTGGCTGCCGCCGACCTTCGTCGGCGCGATCCTGATCTACCTGTTCGCGCCGAAATTCCTCGGCCGGATGGTGCAGCTGGTGCGCGAGTACAACGCCGGCTCGCTGGCCGACCTGATCGCGGTGCGGCTGGGCCGCCACTCCGGGCTGGCGGCGCTGGTCACCGCCGTGGTGGTGATCGGCATCGTGCCGTACATCGCGCTGCAGCTGAAAGCGGTGGCGATGAGCTACGGCATCCTCAGCCACGGACAGCTGGGTGAATCCGCGCCCTGGCAGGACAGCGCGCTCTACGTGGCGCTGCTGATGGCGCTGTTCGCGATGCTGTTCGGCACCCGCCGCGTGTCGACCATGGCGCACAACCGCGGGCTGGTGCTGGCGATGGCGTTCGAGTCGCTGTTCAAGCTGGGCGCGATGCTGGCGCTGGGCACGCTGCTGTTCGCGGGGATTCCGGGCGACGCGCCGGCCAACCTGCCGCAGGCACCGGACAGTGGCGGCTTCCCGGCATTGATCCTGCTCGGTGCGCTGGCGATGTTCACCATGCCGCACCAGTTCTACGCCGGCATCGTGGAATGCCGTGACGATGGCCAGCTGCGTACCGCGCGCTGGTTGTTCCCGCTGTACCTGTTGCTGATCTCGCTGCCGATCCTGCCGCTGGCGCGCCTGGGTGATTCCTTGCTGGGGCCGGCCGGCGTGTCGTCGGACATGTACGTGCTGGCCTTGCCGCTGTCGCGCGGTGATCGCGGGCTGGCCCTGGTCGCCTTCCTCGGCGGCCTGAGTGCGGCCACCGGCATGGTGGTGATCGGCACGCTGACCTTGAGCCTGATGGTGGTCAATCACTTCATCGCGCCGCTGCGCGTGCGCGCCGGCTGGGGCCGAGGCGAGCATGCCGACCTGCGGGGCGAACTGCTCAACCACCGGCGGCTGGCGATTCTTGCGGTGATCCTGCTGGCCTGGGGCTACAGCCGGCTGCTGGCAAGCAACGAGGCGCTTGCCGACATCGGCGCGATCTCGTTTTCCGCGCTGGCCGGGCTGGCACCGGCCCTGCTGGCGGCGATGTACCGGCCGCAACTGGGTTCCCGCGTGGTGATGGCCGGCCTGGCCGCCGGTACCGCGATCTGGATCTACGCGGTGCTGCCGGCGTTGCTGCCGCAGGTTCCGGCGTGGTTGCACGATGGCCCGCTGGGCCTGCGCTGGCTGGCGCCGGACGGCCTGTTCGGGCTGGAGGACTGGAATCGGCTGGGGCGGGCGGTGCTGGCCAGCCTGCTGGTCAACGTGGCGGTGATGCTGGCGCTGGCCGGCTCGCGTTTCGGGCGGGTGCCGCATGCGTTGGTCGTGGGCGATGTGGGGCTGGCCGAATTGCGCGCGCTGGCCTCGCGTTTCCTGCCGCCGGAGCGGGTCGAGCACCTGTTCGCCGATGCGCCCGGCAGCGGTGCTGCCGGCAGCGCGCGGGTGGCCCGGGTGGAGCATGAGCTGGCCGCAGTGATCGGTGCGGCCTCGGCACGCCTGCTGCTGGAAGTGGTGCACCGGCAGGGGCGCGGCGATCTGGATACCGTGGCCGCCATCGTCGGCGAGGCGGCGCAGGACCTGCACTTCAACCAGCGCGTGCTGGAGGCGGCGCTGGAAAACATGAGCCAGGGCATCTGCGTGGTCGATGCCGAGCTGCGACTGGTGGCCTGGAACACGCCGTATGCGCGCTTGTTCGACTATCCGCCGGACCTGCTGCAGGTGGGCCGGCCGGTGGCCGACCTGACCCGGCACAACATCGATGCCGGCCTGCTTGGCCCCGGCGAACTGGAAGCGCGCGTGCAACGGCGGCTGGCCCACATGCGCGCCGGCACCCGGCATCTGTCCGAGCGTCGCTTCCCCGACGGCACCATCGTCGAGATCCGCGGCAACCCGATGCCCGGCGGCGGCTTCGTCGCCACCTTCACCGACGTCACCGCGTTCCGCCAGGCCGAAGTGGCGTTGAAGCAGGTCAATGAGACGCTGGAGCTGCGGGTGGATGAGCGCACCCGCGAGCTGGCTGCGGCCAGTGCCGAGGCGCAGGCTGCCAATGAGGCCAAGAGCCGCTTCCTCGCCGCCGTCACCCACGACCTGATGCAACCGGTGCACGCGGCACAGTTGTTCGCCCACTCACTGGCCGAGCGTGGCGGGGATACCGCCACGGTGCGGCATCTCAATGGTGCGTTGACGGCGACCGAAGGCTTGCTGGCTGGTTTGCTGGACATTGCGCGACTCGAAGGCGACCGCCTGCATCCGCAGGCAAGGGCCTTCGCGCTGGCCGACGTGCTCGATCCGCTGGCTGCGGAATTCGGGGCCATCGCACTCGACCGTGGCGTGCGGCTTGACGTGGTCGGCACGCGAGCCTGGGTGCATTCCGATCCGGCGTTGTTGCGCCGGGTATTGCAGAACTTCCTGTCCAACGCGTTGCGCCACGCGGAACACGGGCGGGTTCTGCTGGGTGTACGCCGATCCGGCCAATCGCTGCGGGTGGAAGTGTGGGATACCGGCCCTGGCATTGCCGTCGAGGAGCAGCAGCTGATTTTCCAGGAGTTTCGCCGGGGCAGCAGCGCCAGCGGGCAGGGGCTCGGACTGGGCCTGTCGATTGCGCAACGCATGGCAGGCCTGCTTGGACATCCGCTGGGCCTGCGTTCGTGGCCGGGGCGCGGCAGCGCGTTCGATCTCGGCGTGCCGATGGCGCCCGCGGCGATCCAGTTGCCACTTTCGGCCGTAGCGGAGCGGCAGTTGCCGGCCGGTCGCGTGCTGGTGCTCGACAACGAGCCCGCTGCACTGGCCGCGCTCGCCAGCCTGTTGACTGGCTGGGGCTGGCAGGTGCACGCGGCCCGCCATCTGGATCAGGCCCTGGCCGCCCCCTGGCGACCGGATCTGCATATTCTCGATTTCCATCTCGATGGCGGCCAGACCGGGCTGGAAGCGTGGCGGCGGCTGTCCGCCCGGCAGGCCGATGTGCCGACCGTGATACTCACCGCCGATCGTGACGGCGAACTGCGCCAGCGCCTGCTGAATGCCGGTCTTGGCGTGCTGTACAAGCCGCTCAAGCCGCTGGCGCTGCGTCAGGTGCTTCAGCGTGTGGCGGCCTCTGCGGCTTCGGCGTAACCCGCGCCATCATGCCTGCACGGGCGGCATCCGCTGCTCCGGCTGCAGTCGCCATCCTTCCGTGTCGGCGTGCAACCGATGGGTCAGCGCCAGCCGGTCGAGGAACACCTCGTCGTGGGATACCACCAGCAGCGCGCCGCGGTATTGCCGCAACATCGATTCCAGGGCATGGAGCGAGGCCAGGTCGAGATGGTTGCCGGGCTCGTCCAGCAACAACAGTGAGGCCGGTTGTTCGATACCCAGGGCGCAGGCCAGTGCGGCTTTCATGCGCTCGCCGCCGCTGAGCAGCGCGCTGGGCAGCATGATCCGGCTGGCGTCCAGGCCAAGCAGGGCCAGCCGCGTACGCAGGCTGGCCTCGTCGGTGGCCGGATTGGCCGCCTGCAGTTGTTCCAGGACGCCAAGCCGGGGCACCAACAGGCTGGCGTGCTGATCGAGCCAGGCGACTGTGTCGGGGCGGTGGAGCTGTCCCGACAGTGGCGCAGTCCGGCCGGCGAGCAGCTTCAGCAGGGTCGACTTGCCGCAACCGTTCGGCCCGGTCACGCCGATGCGCTGCCGGCTCGTGACGATCAGCTCGATCCGGCGCGTTGCGGCGGCAACGAAGGGCAGCTCGACGTCGCGCAGTTCCGCCACGCGTCGTGTCGCAGGAGATTGGCCTTGTGGCGGGAGCATGGCGATCGGCATCTCGTTCTCGACCTCGCGTGCAGCCTCGCGGACACGTTGTGACAGCGCCTCACGAGTGGCCGCCCGCCGGGCCTGCAGTTTGCCGCCGGTGCTTTCGCTGCGTTCTTTTTGGCGACCCAGCAGGATCTTCGCCTGATTGGCATCACGACCCTGCTGCCGGTTGTGTGCCTGGCGGCGTTGCTGCTGCTCGCGTTGTTCACGCAGCGCCTGTTCGCCGCGCCTGCGTTCCAGCTTGCGCTGGTCGAGTTGCTGCCTGGCCTGCTCGCGTTCCTGACGGCTGCACCGTTCGTAGAAGGCATGATTGCCGGCGTAGCTGCGCAGCCCGTGTCCGGACAGTTCGACGATGCGGCTCATCTGCTGCAGCAGGCCACGATCGTGGCTGATCACCAGCAAGGCGCCTGGCCAGCGACGCAACTGTTCAAGCAGGGCATGGCGGCCGGGTGCGTCGAGATGGTTGGTCGGCTCGTCGAGGATCAGCATGTCGGCGCCACGGAGCGTGGCGCCGACCAGCGCCGCGCGCATGATTTCCCCGCCGCTGAGGCTGGATGTCGGGTGGCCCGGAGTCAGTTGTCCCAGGCCATGACGGTCCAGTTCATCGGCCAGATGCTGGCGGATGCTCCAGCGTTCGCCCACGGCCTCGAAGTCGACCGGATCCGCGGAGCCGGCCTCGATCCGCTCCAGCGCCGCCAGCGCGGATTGCACGCCGGCCAGTGCCGCGACGGTGGGGTACTGCCGCGGGGATATCCGCTGTGGCAGGTAGTGCACACTGCCTTGCCGCAGGCAGCGACCCGCGGAGGGCGGCAGGTGGCCGGCCATGATCCGTGCCAGCGCACTCTTGCCCACGCCGTTTCGCCCGACCAGGCCGGTGGGCTGCTGGTCGAATTGCGCGGTGATGTCGGAAAAAAGCGGCCTGCCGTCAGGCAGGACCAGCGAGACGCCTTCCAGCGTCAACGAAGGACTCGTCATGCGAACTCCAGTGGAATGCCGTGAACACCTTCCCTTCGGGTTGAAGGGCGGGAACTGGCCGTCGTGAAGACGGTGGCATTACTGGCGCATTGGACGGGTACTCCTGAGGGGAAACTGGCCGGTCACTCTAAACGAAGCCGGGCGGTGCGGAAAGTACGGTGCCCGCAGGGAGTTCAGGTAGGCCGTTCCAGATCCAGCGAACGCAGCAGCAGGCCGGCCTGGGTACGGTTGCGCACTTTCAGTTTCTCGAAGATCGCGGTGACGTGGGCTTTCACCGTGCGCTCCTGGATGTCCAGCCGATCGGCGATCTGCTTGTTGAGCAGGCCTTCGGCGAGCAGGGACAGCACACGTGACTGCTGCTCAGTGAGGCGGGCGAGGCGGCCGGCAAGGTCGGTGTCCGCCGGATCCGCCGGCAGTGCGGCCACCGCCTCGGCCAGCGAGTCCGGCAACCAGTTGCCGCAATCAAGCACCTGGCGGATCGCCTCGCCGATCTCGGCCGGGCTGGCGCTTTTCGGGATGAAGCCGGCGGCGCCGTGGTCGAGTACCCGGCGCACCACTCGTGGATCGTCATGGGCGGACACCACCAGCACCGCCACGCCCGGATGCTGGCCACGCAGCGCGGCCAGCCCGGACAGGCCCTGGCTGCCCGGCATGTGCAGGTCGAGCAGGACCAGGTCGATGTCCGGATCGGCATTCAACGTGGCCAGCACGCCGGTCAGGTCGGCCGCTTCGCGCACCTCGCAATCGCTCAGGCTTTCGCTGGCGGCCAGGCGCAGGGCGGCACGGAACAGCGGGTGGTCATCGGCGATCAGCAGGCGAGTCATGCCGGCGACGTTAACGGCCGATGGCGCCGGCGTCGAGGTACTGAAGTCACGTGCCGCCACACTGGACTTTCGTACGATGGTGACCGGTCCGGTGCTTGCTATGGTGAGGCGATGAAAACATCCATCCGCATCACGCCACTGCTGTTCCCGTGCCTGGCGGCATCGTTCATGTTGTCGGCTTGTACGGGCGGTCCGATGCAAGCGGAGACGACGATGCAGGCAGTGGATTTCGGCGAGGTGCGCACCACCGTGCACCGCGGTCAGGACGATTTGCTCAGCGCCGGGCTGGGGCTGGCCGGCTTGGCAGGAGCGCCATCATCGATCGTCGACCCACGGGAGCCGACTGCCGAGGATCTGCGTCGCCGCGCGATCCAGTCCAGTTGGAAAGGCATCGCCGATCTCGGCCCGCTGGGCGGCTACGGCAGCATCTACGGCGGCGTGCCCGACGTGCCTGGTACCGAATACCAGGCCTTCGCGAAGATTCCCGGCGCCCGCTCGCCGCATCGCGTGCTGTTGCAGTTGCCCGATCATTTCGACCGCCGCAAGCGCTGCCTGGTGGTGACCGCATCCTCCGGCTCGCGCGGCATCTACGGCGCGATCTCGCTGGCCGGTGCCTGGGGCCTGCCGCGTGGTTGCGCGGTGGCCTACACCGACAAGGGCACGGGCGCGGGCTACTTCGACCACGCCGATGACAGCGGCGTGGCGCTGGACGGCCGCCGCGCGAAACGCGGACAGGCGGCGTTGGAATTCACGCCGGCGCCGGCTTCCAATGGCTTGTCGATCAAGCACATGCACTCCGGCGACAACCCGGAGGCTGACTGGGGCAACCACGTGATCCAGGCGGCGCATTTCGGCCTGGCCATGCTTGATCGCGCTTTCCCCGACGAGGCGCCGTTCACGCCGCAGAACACGAAGATCATCGCCACCGGCCTGTCCAACGGCGGCGGCGCGGTGCTGCAGGCGGCCGGCCTGGACAAGGATCGCTTCTTCGCCGGCGTGGTGGCGCTGGAGCCGAACGTGTACGTGCCGGATCACGGCCGCGCGATGTACGACTACGGCACCGAGGCGGCGGTATGGCTGCCGTGCGCGCTGGCCAGCCGCCATTTCGCGCCGGCGCCATTCGCACGCGGCCCGATGGGGCAGATGTTGCCGGCCTGGTCAGTGCGCTGCGCCAGCCTGCGCGCCCAGGGCAAATTGAGCGGCAACACCGCCGAAGAGCAGGGCGAGCAGGCTCGCCAATACCTGCATGCGCGCGGCTGGACCGACGAGGCCATGGCCACCGCCGCAAGCACCACCGCCTTCGACCTGTGGCGGGTGATCGTCGCTGGCTACGCCTCGGCCTATCTGCGTCGTGATGCGAACACCATGCCGTGCGACTTCCGCTACGCCACGGTCGATGCCAAGGGGCAGCCGGCGCCGGTCGACCCGGCCGTTCGTGCCAGTTGGTGGGCCGATGGCTCCGGCATTCCGCCGGGCAACGGCATCGGCCTGCTCGGCGGCACGAATGTCTCGACCGACCCGACCCTGATCGGCAGCGAATGCCTGCGGAAGCTGTGGACCGGCGACGACCACGAATCGCTGGCCCTGCATGCCTCGGTCCAGGCCACGGCGGCACGCCTGCCTCGTGCCGACCTGCCGTTGTGGGTGGTGCATGGCGCCGGCGACGGCCTGCTGCCCACCGCGTTCAGCTCCGAGCCCTACGTGGCCTGGTTGCGCGAGGAAGGACGCCGGCCGATCTACTGGAAGGTTCCGCATGCCCAGCACTTCGACGCCTTCCTTGCCTTGCCCGGTTTCGGCGACCGGCATGTGCCGCTGCTGCCGTATGGCTACCGTGCGCTGGATCGGCTGTGGGCGCACCTGTACGAAGGTGCCGCCTGGCCGATCGATGCGCCGGTGCCGGCAGCCAGCCCGCGCGGCACGACGGCGCTGACCACGGACACCCTCGGATTCCTGGATTGACGCCGAGGCAGGCCGTGCCCGCCCGGCGGTTGTTTCCGGCAGTCCACCGCTTCTTCTCGCTTCTCACTCCTCTGCACTCACTCCTCGACCGTGGGTTACCCTTGAACACCGCCGTGTCCGCCCCGACATGGCGTGGACCTTTTCAGGAACCCAGGAAAACGCGATGACCATCAACGTCACCTTCACCACCAACCGTGGCCCGATCCACCTGCGCCTGCACGAAGACAAGGCACCGGTGACGGTGGCCAGCTTCGTCAACCTGATCCGTCGCGGTTACTACGATGGCCTGTCGTTCCATCGCGTGATCGCCGACTTCATGATCCAGGGCGGTTGCCCCGAGGGCAGCGGCCGCGGTGGCCCGGGCTACCGTTTCGAGGACGAGTTCAACGCCTCGCTGCGCCATGACAAGCCCGGCGTGCTGTCGATGGCCAATGCCGGTCCGCGCACCAACGGCAGCCAGTTCTTCATCACCCACGGCCCGACCCCGTGGCTGGACGGCAAGCACAGCGTGTTCGGCGAAGTGGTCGACGCCGCCGACATGGACGTGGTCAACGCCATCGGCCAGGGCGACATCATCGAGAAGGCCACCGTCGAAGGCGACGTCGACGCGCTGCTGGCGGCCCAGGCCGACCGCGTCAAGGAATGGAACGCGGTGCTCGACCAGAACGCCTGATCCGGCACTGGTCGCCTCCCGAAAACCGCCGGCCCGTCGCCGGCGGTTTTTTTGTGCCTGCGGATGACCATGCGGGGGCCGCATGCGCTACCTTCAGCAGGTTCGATGCCTTGCCCGGAGCGGGCAGGGCGCGAAGGGGGCATTTCATTCGAAGGAGAAAACCCATGTCATTGCTCGACAATCTGCTCGGTGGCCAGGACGAGGCCGGTGGCGGTCTTTCGCTGATGTCGGTGGTCAGCCAGTTGCTGGAGAAGGCCGGCGGCGTGCAGGGCCTGATCGCGATGCTGCAGCAGCACGGGCTGGGCGAGGCGGTGCAGTCGTGGATCGGCAGCGGCAGCAACCTGCCGGTGTCCGGCGAACAGCTGGGCCAGGCGCTGCAGAAGGGCGGCCTGGGCTCGTTGCTGCAGGAGGCCGCGGGCAGCCTTGGCACCAGCCAGGAAGGCCTGCTCGGCAGCCTGGCCAAGGCTCTTCCGGCAGCGGTCGATCACATGACGCCGGATGGCCAGGCGCCGTCTGCCGGCGGTTTCGACCTGGGCATGCTCGAAGGCCTGGCCGGCAAGCTGCTGGGCTGAGGATGAAACCCGGCCCGGTGCGGCGGATGTCGCACCGGGCCGGTGCTCAGGCGGATTTGCGCTTGAGCATGCGGTACAGGATCAGCAGCACGATGGCGCCGATCACCGAGGCGATGAAGCCGGCCGGCTGGCCTTCCTGGTACCAGCCGAACACGTTCTGGCCGACCCAGCTGGCCAGCAGCGAACCGGCGATGCCGAGCAGGCCGGTGACGATGAAGCCGCCCGGGTCCTTGCCGGGCATCAGGAACTTGGCCACCAGGCCGACGACCAGACCGATCACGAATACCCAAAGCCAATGCATGAGGATCTCCTTGTGCGAGGGAATGCCTTGTCCGGCAGACGGACCTGCGCATGATGCACGTTTTCGCAAGGGGCGGCGCGTGGCATGCGACGGTCATGGCGGGCACCGCTCGCCCCATGCAGGAACCCGCTCGCGGGTGATGCTCGTGGGTCGGGCACTGCCCGATATCGATCGCCGCGTGCTTGCATGTGGACGCTGCTGGTTACGGGCCGCGCATGGGCGCGTGGTGAAGCCGCGCCTGTCCGTGAACTGCAGGAGCCCGCTTGCGGGCGATGCTTTGGAAGCCCGCTGCTGCGGGACAAGCGGAGCCGAGGGTGTTCTCTGGCGCTTCACTCCTCTGAAACTCACCCCCGCCAACGGCTGGCGGACCATGCCAGCCCTACGAAACGGCTCCAGCGTGATAAAATCGCCGCCTTTGCCCCCTCCTTTCGAGACAACCATGCCCCAGCTCGCCCAGCGTGTCGGCCGTGCCAAACCCAGCGCCATCATGGTCATCGCCGAGAAGGCGAAGCAGCTCAAGGCGGCGGGGCGCGACATCATCAGCTTCTCGATCGGCGTACCCAATTTCCTGCCCGGCGAGCATGTCTATGCGGCGGCGCGCGAATCGTTGTCGCACGACTCCGGCCAGTACGGCAGCAACCGGGGCGCCGAGGCGCTGCAGGACGCGTTCCTGAAGCACATCGAGGCGCTGGGCTTTGCCGGCTACGGCCGCAGCAACCTGTCGATCGGCATCGGTGCCAAGCAGGTGCTGTACAACCTGGCCGAGGCGCTGCTCGACGAGGGCGACGAGATCTGCTTCGCCGCGCCGTACTGGACCACCTACCACGACATCGCCGATGTCGTCGGAGCGAAGGCCAACGTGATGCACTGTGGCCCGGAACAGCACTACAAGCTGATTCCGGCGCAGCTGGACGCCGCGTTGGCGCGCAAGCCCAAGGTGTTCCTGTTCAACAACCCGTCCAATCCCACCGGCATGGTCTACACCGCCGACGAGATCGCGGCGCTGGCCGAGGTGCTGGCGAAGCATCCGGATACCTGGATCATCACCGACGACATCTACAACTCGATGCTGTTCGACGGCCTGGACTACCGGAACTTCGTGTTCGCCCGTCCGGAGCTGAAGGACCGGCTGATCTTCGTCGACTCGCTGTCCAAGACCTACGGCATGCCGGGTTGGCGCGTCGGCATGATCGCCGCGCCGGAATCCGTGGCCAAGGCGGTGAGCACGCTCAACTCCAACCACATCACCAGCCTGCCGGAGGTGGTCACGGCCGCTGCGGTGGCCGCGCTGACCGGCCCGCAGGACATTCCGAAGGCCAAGTGCGAGGAGTTCGCCGGCCGTCGCGACACGGTGATGGCGGCGCTGGGCGCGATTCCCGGCGTGGTCTGCCCGCGGCCGCAGGGCGCGTTCTACGCCTTTCCCGACATTTCGGTGGCGTTCGGCAAGAGCCACGGCGGCAAGGTCATCACCAACGATGTCGATTTCTGTGCCGCGTTGCTGGAAGCCAAGGGCGTCGCCTGCGTGCCGGGCTCGGCTTTCGGCGAGCCGCGCGCGATGCGCATTTCGTATACCTGCCCGATGGCGCAGCTGCAGCCTGGCCTGCAGCGCATCACCGAATTCTTTGCCGAGCTGTCCTGATCGGCACCCCACCCAAGTACTGAACATTCCCCCGAAGGAGTTGCCACGATGAAAGCCCCCGTTCGAGTTGCCGTTACCGGCGCCGCTGGCCAGATCGGCTACGCCCTGCTGTTCCGCATCGCCGCCGGCGACATGCTGGGCCCGGACCAGCCGGTGATCCTGCACCTGCTGGAAATCACCCCGGCGCTGCCCGCGCTGCAGGGTGTGGTGATGGAGCTCAATGACTGCGCGTTCCCGACCCTGGCCGGCGTGGTCGCCACCGACGACGTCAACGTCGCGTTCAAGGACGTCGACTACGCGCTGCTGGTCGGCGCCCGTCCGCGCGGCCCGGGCATGGAGCGCAAGGACCTGCTGGAAGCCAACGGCGCGATCTTCGGCCCGCAGGGCAAGGCGCTGAACGACCACGCCAAGCGCGACGTGCGCGTGCTGGTGGTCGGCAACCCGGCCAACACCAATGCGCTGATCGCCCAGCAGAACGCTCCGGACCTGGATCCGAAGTGCTTCACCGCGATGGTGCGCCTGGACCACAACCGCGCGCTGAGCCAGCTGGCCGAGAAGACCGGCAAGCACAACACCGACATCAAGAAGATGACCATCTGGGGCAACCACAGCTCCACCCAGTACCCCGACCTGTCGCAGACCACCGTCGACGGCAAGCCGGCGCTGGATCTGGTCGACCAGGCCTGGTACGAGAACGACTTCATCCCGACCGTGCAGCAGCGCGGCGCGGCGATCATCAAGGCCCGTGGCGCATCCTCGGCCGCCTCGGCCGCCTCGGCCGCGATCGACCACATGCGCAACTGGGCGCTGGGCACCGCCGAAGGTGACTGGGTCTCGATGGGCATCCCGTCCGACGGTTCCTACGGCATCGCCCCGGGCGTGATCTACGGCTACCCGGTGACGGTCAAGGACGGCAAGTACAGCATCGTCCAGGACCTGCCGGTGAGCGAGTTCTCGCGTGCCCGCATGGACGCCACCGACAAGGAGCTGCGCGAAGAGCGCGCCGGCGTCGAGCACCTGTTCGCCAAGTAAGCCTGGCGCGACAAGTGGAAAGGGAAGGGCGGCCGTTTGGCCGCCCTTCTTCGTTTCCGGTGGCAGTGCAACTTCCCGGAAAGTCAGGCGTCGGCTTGCCGGGGCTGCCCATGTGCGCCGGCAACCAGTGCCTCGCGCACGTAGCCCAGCAAGGCGTCGTCCACCGCGCTGCCGCTGCGCAGGTCCGGTTCTTTGGTGTAGGCCTCGCGGATGCGTGCGTGGGTGGCCGGGTCGTCACCGGCGTAGGCGCGGAACAGCTCCATCCAGTGGCGGGCCATCTGCTGCACGGCGGGATGGGTGGCGGGTGTCTGTCGCTGCATGGCCTGGCGCAGTTCGGCGATCAGGCCGGGCCAGGCATGCATCTGGCGGCCGTAGTTGGCACGCATGCGTTCCATCTCGTCTTCGGTGAGGTAGCGCTTGAACAGTTTCAGCCGGGCTGCGACCAGCGATTCCTCGACGAAGTGCTCCAGCGCTTCGGTGATGCCGCTGCGCTGGCGGGCCTCGGGTTCCTGCTCGTTGATGGTGCGCAGACGCAGCAGGAAGTCAGGGCGGTCGCCGGTGCCTTCGCCGATCATCATCATCCAGCGCAGCGCCAGCTCGTCGGCAAGCGGGTCGCCGGGGGCGACGCCGCGATCCATCGCCGCCTGGATTTCGGCGCACAGCGCACTCCAGCGCGATTGCACCTGCGGGTCGGTGTGCAGTGGCAGTTGCTGCAATTCCTCGGGTGAAAAGTACTTCTCGAACATCGTCATCATCTCCAGCGTGTCCAGCCAGTCGGCCAGCTCGGGGGACTGTCCGCCGGCCAGTTGCCTGCGCAGTTGCTGCAACCGGCCGCGCAGCGCGGTGGCTTGGGCCAGCTCGCGGTCGAGCTGGGCGATCTGGCGATCGACCAGCTCCGCCAGCGGCTGCTCGGGCCCGGACAGGGCCGTGCCGATGTCGGTCAGCGACAGGCCAAGCTGACGCAGGGCCTGGATGCGGTGCAGGCGCTCGATGTCCGCCCGTGCATACAGCCGGTAACCAGCAGCGGAACGCGTCGCGGGGCGGAGCAGGCCGATGGCGTCGTAGTGGTGCAGGGTACGCACGGTGATGCCGCTGCGCCTGGCCAGTTCTCCCACGGTCAACAACATGGTCCTGCTCCTTCCGTTTCGCGTGGTGGCCAGTTTGCGGGCTGACGTTGCGTGAGGGTCAAGCATGACGGAGGCGGCAACCACGACCAAGGTCGCGCTGCGGCCGGGCCGATGGCTGTTCTAGTCTGGAAACCGTGATGACCGGGAGGGGCGACATGCGTTACGAGGACTTTCATCGGCAGTCGGTGGACGAGCCGGAGATCTTCTGGGCCGAGCAGGCGAAGCGGATCCACTGGGATACCCCGCCGCAGCGGATTCTCGATCAGTCCAATCCGCCGTTCCGGCGCTGGTTCGTCGGCGGCACCACCAACCTCTGCTACAACGCGGTGGATCGGCATCTGGAGGAACGGCCCGGGCAACTGGCGCTGGTGGCGGTGTCCAGCGAGACCGGGATCACCCGCGAGTTCAGTTATCGCCAGTTGCATCGAGAGGTGAACACCTTCGCCGCGGTGCTGCAGTCGCTGGACGTGGGCCGAGGCGACCGGGTGGTGATCTACCTGCCCAACATCGCCGAGGCGGTGTTCGCGATGCTGGCCTGCGCACGCATCGGCGCGATCCATTCGGTGGTGTTCGGCGGCTTTGCCGCGCACAACCTGGCGCTGCGCATCGACGATGCGCGGCCCAAGCTGCTGATCGCCGCCGACGCCGGCATGCGCGCCGGCAAGGTGATCCCGTACAAGCCGCTGGTGGATGCGGCGCTCCAGGAATCCTCGGCACCGCCGCCGCACGTGTTGCTCATCGACCGCCGGCTCGATCCGCGGATGGACCGGGTCGCCGGCCGCGACGTGGACTACGCCGAATTGCGCGAGCGCCATGCCGATGCCCAGGTGCCGGTGGTGTGGCTGGAGTCGAACGAGCCGAGCTACCTGCTGTACACCTCCGGCACCACCGGCAAGCCCAAGGGCGTGCAGCGTGACGTGGGTGGCTATGCGGTGGCGATGGCGCTGTCGATCCGCACCGTGTTCGACATCGCGCCGGGGCAGGTGATGTTCTCCACCTCGGACGTGGGCTGGGCGGTCGGCCATTCCTACAACGTGTACGGGCCGCTGATCGGCGGTGCCACCTCGCTGTTGTACGAGGGCCTGCCGACGCGGCCGGATGCCGGCGTGTGGTGGAAACTGTGCGAGACCTACGGCGTGCGAACGATGTTCTCCTCGCCCACCGCGATCCGCGTGTTGAAGAAGCAGGATCCGGCGTGGCTGGGCAAATACGACCTGTCCGCGCTGAAGTGGCTGTTCCTGGCCGGCGAACCGCTGGACGAGCCGACCGCGCAGTGGATCACCGACGGGCTGGGCGTGCCGGTGATCGACAATTACTGGCAGACCGAGACCGGCTGGCCGGCGATCACCCTGATGCCGGGACTGGACCTGAAAACGGTGAAGTTCGGTTCGCCGGGGCTGCCCGCGCCGGGCTATCGCATGAAGGTGATCGACGAGAACACCGGCAAGGAGGTGCCGCCGGGCACCAAGGGCGTGCTGGTGTTGCAACCACCGTTGCCACCGGGTTGCCTGAGCACGATCTGGGGCGATGACGACCGTTACGTGCACAGCTATTTCAGCCACTTCCGCGAGTTGCTCTACAGCTCGCTGGACTGGGCGATCCGCGACGAGGATGGCTACACCTTCATCCTTGGCCGCACCGACGACGTGATCAACGTGGCCGGGCACCGCCTGGGCACGCGCGAGATCGAGGAGTCGGTGGCCAGCCATCCGGCGGTGGCCGAGGCGGCGGTGATCGGCGTGCGCGACGAGCTGAAAGGCCAGGTGCCGGTGGTGTTCGCCACGCTGCGCCAGGACGCGGGCGAGGGCAGCGGCGCGGTGGCGCAGTCGATGCAGCAGCGGGTGGTCGAGCAACTGGGCGGCGTGGCCAAGCCGTCGCGGGTCTACCTGGTCAATGCCCTGCCGAAGACGCGCTCGGGCAAATTGCTGCGTCGATCATTGCAGGCATTGGCCGAGCAGCGTGATCCCGGTGACCTGTCGACGCTGGATGATCCGGCGGCCCTGGAGGAGATCCGCCAGGCATTGGAGCGCGGGCCGGATCAGGGCGGTTGATGGCTGCGTTGCGGGGCCCTTCGACTTCGCCCACGGCGAACGGTCGGGGTTCCCCGGGGGCTTCGACTTCGCTGCGCCACGCGCAGGGCGAACGGTTCGGGAGGAGAAAACCCACTCTCAACCGCTCGCCCTGAGCGCAGCGAAGTCGAAGGGCCGCAGGCGTCAGGCTGCCGCAGCCGGTGCCGAGGTGCGGATCAGGTGGTCGAACGCACCCAGCGCGGCGGTGGAACCGGCGCCCATCGCGATCACGATCTGCTTGTACGGCACCGTGGTGGCATCGCCGGCGGCGAACACGCCGGGCAGGGAGGTCTGGCCCCGCTCGTCGATCACGATCTCGCCGCGCGGAGACAGCTCCAGCGAGCCCTTGAGCCACTCGGTGTTCGGCAGCAGGCCGATCTGCACGAAGATGCCTTCCAGCTCCAGCGTGTGCATCTGCTCGGTGGTGCGGTCGCGGTAGACCAGCGCCGAGACCTTCTGGCCGTCGCCCAGCACCTCGGTGCTCAGCGCGCTGACGATGATGTCCACGTTGGGCAGGCTGCGCAGCTTGCGCTGCAGGACTTCGTCGGCGCGCAGCTTGCTGTCGAACTCGATCAGGGTGACATGGGCCACGATGCCGGCCAGATCGATGGCCGCCTCGACGCCGGAGTTGCCGCCGCCGATCACCGCCACGCGCTTGCCCTTGAACAGCGGGCCGTCGCAGTGCGGGCAGTAGGCCACGCCCTTGTTGCGGTACTCGTTCTCGCCGGGCACGCCCATCTGGCGCCAGCGCGCACCGGTGGACAGGATCACCGTCTTCGACTTCAGCGTGGCGCCGTTGGCCAGCTGCACCTCCACCAGGCCGCTGGCCGACTCATTGGCCGGCACCAGCTTCTCGGCGCGCTGCAGGTTCATGATGTCCACGTCGTAGTTCCTGACGTGCTGCTCCAGCGCCGCGCCCAGCTTGGGGCCTTCGGTGTAGTCGACCGAAATGAAGTTCTCGATCGCCATGGTGTCCAGCACCTGGCCGCCGAAGCGCTCGGCCGCCACGCCGGTGCGGATGCCCTTGCGTGCGGCGTAGATCGCCGCCGCCGAGCCGGCCGGGCCACCGCCGACCACCAGCACGTCGAAGGCGTCCTTGGCCTTGATCTTCTCGGCCTCGCGGGCGCTGGAACCGGTGTCGATCTTGGCCAGGATCTGCTCCAGGCTCATGCGGCCCTGGTCGAAGATCTCGCCGTTGAGGTAGACGGTGGGCACCGACATCACCTGGCGCTTTTCCACTTCGTCCTGGTACAGCGCGCCGTCGATGGCGACGTGCTGGATGTTGGGGTTGAGCACGCTCATCAGGTTCAGCGCCTGCACCACGTCGGGGCAGTTCTGGCAGGAGAGCGAGAAATAGGTTTCGAACTTGTACTCGCCGTCGAGATTGCGCACCTGCTCGATCACTTCGGCGGTGGCCTTGGACGGATGGCCGCCGACCTGCAGCAGGGCCAGCACAAGCGAGGTGAATTCGTGGCCCATCGGAATGCCGGCGAAGCGCACGCCGATGTCGGTGCCGATGCGGTTGATGGCGAACGAGGGCTTGCGCGCCTCGCTGTCGTCGCGGCGCAGGCTGATCTTGTCGCTCAGCGCGGCGATGTCGTGCAGCAACGCGTCCAGCTCGGCTGCCTTGGCGCTGTCGTCCAGCGCGGCGACCAGTTCGATCGGTTGCGTGAGTTTTTCCAGATAGCCCTTCAGCTGGGTCTTGATGGTTTCGTCGAGCATGGCGAACACTCCGGCATGGGTGCGGAAAGTCGAAAGGGAAGATGACGCTTGTGAGAGCGGCCTGCACCGATGGGGAGGGACGGCAGGCGGGGGAGCGGTGCCGGGCGCAAGCCGCTGGCACAAGCATCCTCGAGAGGGTGGAACCGGGCGGCTTGCGCCCGGTTCCGGTGCTGCGTGTTGCTATGAAGCGATCAGATCTTGCCGACCAGGTCCAGCGACGGCGCCAGGGTCTTCTCGCCTTCCTTCCACTTGGCCGGGCACACTTCGCCCGGATGGGAGGCAACGTACTGCGCGGCCTTGACCTTGCGCAGGGTGTCGGCGGCTTCGCGGCCGATGCCTTCGGCGGTGATCTCGATGGCCTGGATCACGCCCTGCGGGTCGATGATGAAGGTGCCACGGTCAGCCAGGCCCATCGGGCGCAGGATGTCGAAGTTCTTCGAGATCTCGTGGGTCGGATCGCCGATCATGGTGTACTGGATCTTGCCGATCGCCGCGGAGGTGTCGTGCCAGGCCTTGTGCGAGAAGTGGGTGTCGGTCGAGACCGAGTACACCTCGACGCCCAGCTTCTGGAACTCGGCGTAGTTGTCAGCCAGGTCTTCCAACTCGGTCGGGCACACGAAGGTGAAGTCGGCCGGGTAGAAGAACACGACGGACCACTTGCCCTTCAGGTCGGCATCGGTGACTTCGATGAACTGGCCGTTCTTGAACGCCTGGGCGGTGAATGGCTTGATTTCGGTGTTGATCAGGGACATCTCGATTGCTTCCCGTGGTGGTTGAAAGTGGGGGAATGATAAGCGCTGCCGGTCAATCAATCTAATTGATTGTCAGCATGATGATGATTGGCTGAGGCTATGGCTGGCGAGTATCGCCTCACGGGTGGCCCCGGCGGTGCCGGCATCGATCCGGCACATGCGGCAGGGCAGCGGGAGTCGGCTTCGCCAGTGGGCTAAAATACCCGCTTTTTGGAGGCCACATGACTCAGCCAGCATCCTTGGGTGCCCGTTTCCGCCAGGCCGTGGCCGACGAGCAGCCGTTGCAGGTGATGGGCGCGATCACCGCCTACGCCGGCCTGATGGCCAAGCGCGTCGGCTACAAGGCGCTGTACCTGTCCGGTGGTGGCGTGGCCGCCAATTCGCTGGGCATGCCGGACCTGGGCATCAGCACCATGGAAGACGTGCTCACCGACGCCCGCCGCATCGTCGACGCCACCCAGCTGCCGCTGCTGGTGGACATCGACACCGGCTGGGGTGGTGCCTTCAACATCGCGCGCACGATCCGTTCCTTCGAGCGTGTCGGCGTGGCGGCGGTGCACATGGAAGACCAGGTCGGCCAGAAGCGCTGCGGCCATCGTCCGGGCAAGGAAGTGGTGTCCAGGGGCGAGATGGTCGACCGGGTCAAGGCGGCGGTGGATGCGCGCACCGACCCGGGTTTCGTGATCATGGCGCGCACCGACGCGGCGGCGGTCGAAGGCATCGACTCGGCGATCGAGCGCGCGGTGGCCTATGTCGAGGCCGGCGCCGACATGATCTTCCCCGAGGCGATGAAGACGCTGGACGAATACCGCCGGTTCAAGGCCGCGGTGAAGGTGCCGATCCTGGCCAACCTGACCGAGTTCGGCTCGACCCCGTTCTTCACCACCGACGAGCTGCATTCGGCCGACGTGGACATCGCGCTGTACTGTTGCGGCGCCTATCGCGCGATGAACAAGGCCGCGCTGAACTTCTACGAGACGGTGCGCCGCGAGGGCACCCAGAAGAGCATCATCGACACCTTGCAGACCCGCGCCGAGCTGTACGACTTCCTCGGCTATCACGCCTACGAAGACAAGCTTGACGCGCTGTTCGACAAAAACCAGGGGTGAGTGGCGGGAGCGTAGCGAGAAGGCGCGTTCGAAGCCTCCCTCGCCACTCGCCTCTCGCGACTCGTCCCCCGACACCTGCACCCCCAAGTTCCCAGGAGACCCTCATGACCGAACAAGTCCTGCCCAAGGCCAAGAAATCCGTTGCGCTGTCCGGCGTGGCGGCGGGCAACACCGCGCTGTGCACGGTGGGCCGCAGCGGCAATGACCTGCATTACCGCGGCTACGACATCCATGACCTGGCGGCCAAGGGCTGCTTCGAGGAAGTGGCCTACCTGCTGGTGCACGGCGTACTGCCGAACTGGACCGAGTTGCAGAACTACAAGGCCAAGCTGAAGCGCCTGCGCGGCCTGCCGGCGCCGGTGAAGGCGGCGATGGAACTGCTGCCGGCGTCGACCCATCCGATGGACGTGCTGCGCACGGGCTGCTCGGTGCTGGGCACCGTGCTGCCGGAGAAGGAAGACCACAACGTCACCGGCGCGCGCGACATCGCCGACCGCCTGATGGCCAGCTTCGGCTCGATGCTGCTGTACTGGTACCACTTCAGCCACAACGGCAAACGCATCGAGACGCAGACCGACGACGACTCGATCGCCGCCCACTTCCTGCACCTGCTGCATGGCAAGGCGCCGAGCGAGCTGCATGCCAACGCGCTGGACAAGTCGCTGGTGTTGTACGCCGAGCACGAGTTCAACGCCTCGACCTTCACCTCGCGCGTGATCGCCGGCACCGGCTCGGACATGTACTCGGCCATCACCGGCGCGATCGGTGCGCTGCGTGGCCCGAAGCACGGCGGTGCCAACGAGGTGGCGATGGAGATCATCGCCCGCTACCGCAGCGCCGATGAGGCCGAGGCCGACATCCGCGCCCGCGTCGAGCGCAAGGAGATCATCATCGGCTTCGGCCATCCGGTGTACACCGTGTCCGATCCGCGCAACGAGATCATCAAGGAGATCTCGCGCAAGCTGTGTGCCGACGGTGGCAACCAGACCCTGTTCGACGTCTCCGAGCGGATCGAGACGGTGATGGGCGAGGTCAAGAAGATGTTCCCCAACCTCGACTGGTTCTCGGCCAGCGCGTATCACATGATGGGCGTGCCCACCGCGATGTTCACCCCGCTGTTCGTGATCGCCCGTACCTCGGGCTGGAGCGCCCACGTGATCGAGCAGCGCCAGGACGGCAAGATCATCCGCCCCAGCGCCAACTACACTGGCCCGGAAGACCAGGTCTACGTGCCGATCGACAAGCGCTGAGCGCCTGTCGGAATAGACGAAAAAGGAGCCTGCGGGCTCCTTTTTCGTGCGCGCTCACATGGAGGCGGTTTTCCGCCGCTTCACCAGCCAGCCACCGCCGCAGATGCCGGCCACCAGCAGCACGTCCAGCACGTAGCGCAGCCAGTCGTGGGCGTCGAACCAGCCGGCCAGCAGGTGGTCGTGGGCGATCATGCGGCCGGCGGTGAAGGCGATCGCGCCGGCGCCGATGTAGATGATGATCGGGAAACGGTGGATCAGCTTGAGGATCAGGGTGGAGCCCCAGACCACCAGCGGCACGCTGATCAGCAGGCCGATCACGACCAGGCCGAGGTGGCCCTTGGAGGCGCCGGCGATCGCCAGCACGTTGTCCAGGCCCATCAGCGCATCGGCCACGACGATCGTGCGCAAGGCGGCCCAGAAGTTGCTGGCGGCGTTGATCTTGTGCTCGTCCTCGTCATCCTGCTGCAGCAGTTTCCAGGCGATCGGCAGCAACAGCAGGCCGCCGACCAGCATCAGGCCCGGCAACTTGAACAGGTAGACCACCACGGCGGTCATCGCCACGCGCACCGCGATGGCGCCGAAGCTGCCCCAGAAGATTGCGCGGGTCTGCAGCTGGCGCGGCAGGTTGCGTGCCGCCATCGCGATCACGATGGCGTTGTCGCCGGCCAGGACGAGGTCCAGCAGGATGATGGCCAGCAGGCCGGAGAAGAATTCGGGGGTGGGAAATGCCATGCGGTTCGTCTTCCTGCGCGCGGGACATGTGCAGCAACCGCGAGTGCGCACCGCCTCGCGATCACCGCAAAAGTCTCGTTCGCGGCAGGGCCGCTGCCATGACCGGAGCGGGGCGCCGCTCGTGATGACGATCATGGTTCGGAAGCCTGATGCCACGACTTCCGGAACTACTCCCTTTTGGGATGGATGCGACGCATTGTCGAGGTGGCCGCGATGGCCGTCAAGGCGAAAACCTTGCCCGCCCGCTACAATGGGACGGTTTTGCGACGCCAGGCTGCGGCCGTCGGGCGACGGGTGCGGCGCGCATGTTTTCTCCCAGGATTCCGATGCCCATGAACAGCTCCTACCGCCAGTCCCTTCCCGGCACGTCACTGGACTTCTTCAATGCCCGAGCCGCCGTGGAGGCGATCCAGCCCGGTGCCTACGACGGCTTGCCGTACACCTCGCGGGTGCTGGCCGAGAACCTGGTGCGTCGCTGTGATCCGTCGATTCTCGACGAGTCGCTGAAGCAGCTGATCGAGCGCAAGCGTGACCGCGATTTCCCCTGGTTCCCGGCGCGCGTGGTGTGCCATGACATCCTTGGCCAGACCGCACTGGTCGACCTGGCCGGCCTGCGCGAGGCGATCGCCGCCAAGGGCGGCGACCCGGCCGAAGTGAATCCGGTGGTGCCGGTGCAGCTGATCGTCGACCACTCGCTGGCGGTGGAATGCGGCGGTTTCGATCCGGATGCGTTCACGAAGAACCGCACCATTGAAGATCGCCGCAACGAGGATCGCTTCCACTTCATCGAATGGACCAAGCAGGCGTTCGAGAACGTCGACGTGATCCCGCCGGGCAACGGCATCATGCACCAGATCAATCTGGAGAAGATGTCGCCGGTGGTGCAGGTGCAGGACGGAGTCGCCTATCCGGATACCTGCGTGGGCACCGACAGCCACACGCCGCACGTGGATTCACTGGGCGTGATCGCGGTGGGCGTGGGCGGCCTGGAAGCGGAAAGCGTGATGCTGGGCCGTGCCTCGTGGATGCGCCTGCCCGACATCGTCGGCGTGGAGCTGACCGGCAAGCGCCAGCCCGGCATCACCGCCACCGACATCGTGCTGGCGCTGACCGAATTCCTGCGCAAGGAGAAGGTGGTCGGCGCGTACCTGGAGTTCCGTGGTGAGGGTGCCGCCAGCCTGACCCTGGGCGATCGCGCCACGATCTCCAACATGGCGCCGGAATACGGTGCCACCGCGGCGATGTTCTTCATCGACGGCCAGACCATCGACTACCTGCGCCTGACCGGCCGCAGCGACGAGCAGGTCACGCTGGTCGAAACCTACGCCAAGGCCGCCGGCCTGTGGGCCGACTCGCTGGCCCATGCGCAGTACGAGCGCACGCTGCGCTTCGACCTGTCCTCGGTGGCGCGCAACATGGCTGGCCCGTCCAATCCGCACCGGCGCCTGCCTACGGCGGATCTCGCCTCGCGCGGCATTGCCGGCGAGTGGACCGAACAGCCGGGGCAGATGCCCGATGGCGCGGTGATCATCGCCGCGATCACCAGCTGCACCAACACCAGCAACCCGCGCAACGTGATCGCGGCGGCCCTGCTGGCACGCAATGCCAATGCACGGGGACTGACCCGCAAGCCGTGGGTGAAGAGCTCGCTGGCTCCCGGTTCGCGGGCGGTGCGGCTTTATCTGGAAGAGGCCGGCCTGCTGCCCGAACTGGAGAAGCTGGGCTTCGGCATCGTCGGTTTTGCCTGCACCACCTGCAACGGCATGTCCGGTGCGCTGGATCCGGCGATCCAGCAGGAGATCATCGACCGCGACCTGTATTCCACGGCAGTGCTGTCCGGCAACCGCAACTTCGACGGCCGCATCCATCCGTACGCCAAGCAGGCCTTCCTCGCCTCGCCGCCGCTGGTGGTGGCCTATGCCATCGCCGGCACGATCCGCTTCGACATCGAGCAGGACGTGCTCGGCCACGATGCCGACGGCCAGCCGGTGACGCTGAAGGACATCTGGCCCAGCGACGAGGAGATCGATGCCATCGTCGCCTCCAGCGTGAAGCCGGAGCAGTTCCGCCAGGTCTACGAACCGATGTTCGCCCGCACCGGTCGTGCCGGCACCCGCGCCGCGCCGTTGTACGACTGGCGCCCGCAAAGCACCTACATCCGCTGCCCGCCGTACTGGGAAGGCGCGCTGGCCGGCGAGCGCACGCTCAAGGGCATGCGTCCGCTGGCGGTGCTGGGCGACAACATCACCACCGACCATCTGTCGCCGTCGAACGCGATCCTGCCCAGCAGTGCCGCCGGCGAATACCTGGCGCACATGGGCCTGCCGGAGGAGGACTTCAATTCCTACGCCACCCACCGCGGCGACCACCTCACCGCGCAGCGCGCCACCTTCGCCAATCCCAAGCTGTTCAACGAGATGGTGCTGGACGGGAACGGCCAGGTGAAGCAGGGCTCGCTGGCCCGGGTCGAGCCGGAAGGCAAGGTGATGCGCATGTGGGAGGCGATCGAGACCTACATGGAGCGCAAGCAGCCGCTGATCGTGGTGGCCGGTGCCGACTACGGCCAGGGCTCGTCGCGTGACTGGGCGGCCAAGGGCGTGCGGCTGGCCGGCGTGGAAGCGATCGCCGCCGAAGGCTTCGAGCGCATCCACCGCACCAACCTGATCGGCATGGGCGTGCTGCCGCTGGAGTTCAAGCCCGGCACCAACCGCAAGACGCTGAACATCGATGGCAGTGAAACCTACGATGTGGTCGGCAAGCCGGCGCCGGGCGCCGAGCTGACCCTGGTGATCCACCGCCGTGACGGCGAACAGGTCGAGGTGCCGATGACCTGCCGCCTGGATACCGCCGAGGAAGTGCTGATCTACGAAGCCGGCGGCGTGCTGCAGCGCTTCGCGCAGGACTTCATCGAGGCCTCGCAGGCGGCTTGATGCCAACCCGTCACTCCCGCTTTTGCGGGAGTGGCGGTTTTCCCGAATCGTGATCCCCGGACGAATACCCATGGCTTTCCCTCCCCAGCTCCGCATCCCTGCCACCTACATCCGCGGCGGCACCAGCAAAGGCGTGTTCTTCCGCCTGCAGGACCTTCCCGGTCCGGCGCAGGTGCCAGGCGCCGCGCGTGATGCGCTGCTGCAGCGGGTGATCGGCAGCCCCGATCCCTACGGCAAACAGATCGACGGCATGGGCGGCGCCAGCTCCAGCACCAGCAAGACGGTGATCGTGTCGGCCAGCACGCGGCCGGATCATGACGTCGACTACCTGTTCGGCCAGGTGGCGATCGACAAGGCCTTCGTCGACTGGAGCGGCAACTGCGGCAACCTGTCGGCGGCGGTCGGGCCGTTCGCGATCGCCTCCGGCCTGGTCGATCCGTCGCGGGTGCCGCGCGATGGCATCGCCGTCGTGCGCATCTGGCAGGCCAACATCGGCAAGACCATCGTGGCGCATGTGCCGATGACCGACGGCGCGGTGCAGGAAACCGGCGACTTCGAGCTGGATGGCGTGACTTTCCCGGCGGCAGAGGTGCAGTTGGAATTCATGGATCCGGCGGCGGACGAAGAGGGCGCCGGTGGCGCGATGTTTCCGACCGGTCACGTGGTTGACGATCTCGAGGTCCCGGGCGTGGGTACGCTCAGGGCCACCATGATCAATGCCGGCATTCCCACCATCTTCATCGATGCCGGTTCGATCGGTTACCGCGGGACCGAGCTGCAGGACGCGATCAATGGCGACGACAAGGCGCTGGCGATGTTCGAGACGATCCGCGCCCACGGCGCGCTGCGCATGGGACTGATCCAGTCGCTGGAGCAGATCGCCACCCGCCAGCACACGCCGAAGGTGGCGTTTGTCGCGCCCCCGGCCGATTACGTCGCCTCCAGCGGCAAGCCGGTGAAGGCGGCCGATGTGGATTTGCTGGTGCGCGCGATGTCGATGGGCAAGCTGCACCACGCGATGATGGGCACGGCGGCGGTGGCGATCGGCACTGCCGCGGCGATTCCCGGCACCCTGGTGAACCTCGCCGTCGGTGGCGGCGAGCGCCAGGCGGTGCGCTTCGGCCATCCCTCCGGCACCTTGCGCGTGGGTGCCGAGGCGGTGATGGTTGACGGCACGTGGACCGTGACCAAGGCCATCATGAGCCGCAGTGCACGCATCCTCATGGAAGGTTGGGTGCGCATACCGATGTAGGCCGCTTGGATGGCGGCCTTCCGTTCCACCGTTCGGAGAGAAGCCCATGAGCCACCAGGACATCCGATCCGCCAGTCGTCCCGCTCCCGACCAGCCGATGGTCGATGTGGCCGACTACGTCATCGATTACCGCATCGAGTCGGTCGAGGCGTACGACACGGCTCGCTGGGTATTGCTCGACTCGCTGGCTTCGGCCCTGATGGCGATGAAGTTTCCCGAGTGCGTCAAGCATCTCGGGCCGGTGGTACCCGGCGCGGTGCTGCCGGGAGGCGCGCGCGTCCCGGGCACCAGCCACGAACTCGATCCGATGCAGGCGGCGTTCGCGATCGGCACGCAGATCCGCTGGCTGGATTTCAATGACACCTGGCTGGCGGCCGAATGGGGGCATCCGTCCGACAATCTGGGCAGCATTCTCGCCGTCGGCGACTGGCTGGCGCGCAAAGCCGAGCGCGAGGGAGGCGAGCCGCTAACCGTGCGCGACGTGCTGGGCCATGCGATCAAGGCCCACGAGATCCAGGGCTGCTACGCGTTGCTCAACAGTTTCAATCGGGTCGGGCTGGATCACGTGATCCTGGTCAAGCTGGCCTCGACCGCCGTGGTCACGGCGATGCTCGGAGGTGACCGGCAGCAGATCGTCACGGCGCTGTCGCACTGCTGGATCGACAACGGTTCGCTGCGGACCTACCGTCATGCACCCAATACCGGGCCGCGCAAGAGCTGGGCGGCGGGGGATGCCTGTCGCCGCGCAGTCACCCATGCCTTCAACGCGGTCGAGCGGGGAGTGGTTGGTTGTCCGTCGGCACTTACGACGAAGACCTGGGGCTTCTACGACGTCGCCTTCGGCGGCAAGCCGTTCGAGTTCGAGCGGCCGTTCGGCAGCTACGTGATGGAAAACGTGCTGTTCAAGATCAGCTATCCCGCTGAATTCCACGCGCAGACCGCGGTGGAATGCGCCATGCAGCTGCATCCACTGGTGGTCGGAAGGGTCGACGAGGTCGAGAGAATCGTGATCGAGACCCAGCAGGCCGGTTGCCGCATCATCGACAAGACCGGGCCGCTGGCGAACCATGCCGACCGTGATCACTGCATCCAGTACATGGTGGCGGTGCCACTGATCTTCGGCCGCCTGCTGGCCAGTGATTATGGCGATGAGGTTGCGGCCGATCCCCGCATCGACGCCTTGCGAGCCCGGATGATCGTGCTGGAGAACCCGCAATTCACCCGTGATTATTTCGATCCCTCACGACGTTGCATAGGAAATGCCGTGGAGGTGTTTTTCAATGACGGCAGCAGTACCGGAAAGATCTCGATCGATTATCCGGTTGGCCACCGGCGGCGCCGGGCCGAAGGCATTCCGCTGCTGCTGTCCAAATTCGAGACAGCCTTGCGCAGCCAGCTTCCGGCGCAAAGGGTCGCGCGCCTGATGGCGCTGGCCAGTGACCCGGGACGCCTTGATGGACTGCCGTTGCATCGGTTCCTGGACCTTTTCACGTTGTAAATACGATGTGAGTGCAGAATCAAAAAAGGGGGAGGCGGGAGAGCAACTGCTGGACTTGCCACGAGCTCCTCACCCAGACTTCCTGAACGGAATCTCACCGGAGCAGGAGTCGACCATGGTTGATTCACCCCTGACTTAACGTTTTTGCTACACTCCCCGCGCTTGTCGCAGGAAACGCCAAGCAGGGGCTATGAGAGCTCTGAGTGACGTGGTTCAGTTCTGACGCACGACATGCGCTTGGGGTTGAACGGACGCGAAACCTATATAAAACGAGGAGACACCCGATGAAACGTAAGGGCTTGTATTTTCTGATTGCGCTGGCCCTGGGCGGCGTAGGTGCCGTTCATGCGCAGGATGCCGCACCGGCAGCCGACACCGATGCGTCCACGTCGTCCTACGACGGCCGCTGGTACATCGCACCCACGGTGGGTGGTTACTACAACGACGCCGATCGCAACACCAACAGCCGTCAGATCTATTACGGTCTGGGCGTGGGTCGTTTCATTTCGGAGAACGCGTCGATCGATCTGTTCATCGACCGCACCTCGCGTGACACCGATGCCGGCGGCAGCTGGGCCAACAACAACTACGGCGTGGCCGCCCGTTTCTACGCGGGTGAGTGGAACGCATGGCGTCCGTACCTGCTGGCCGGCGTGATGGGCAGCTACCATCACTCCGCTGGCGACAGCGGCTGGGCTCCGGCTGCCGAGCTGGGTGGCGGCGTCTCCAAGACCATCACCGACAGCTCCGACGTTCGCATCGAAGCCGGCTATCGCTATGACTTCGACGACAAGACCCAGCGCAGCGAAGATGGCTACGGCGACTGGTTCCTCGGTTTCAGCATCGTCTCGCGCTTCGGCGAGCCGGCCGCTGCTCCGGAGCCGGTTGCTCCGCCGCCGCCGCCGACCCCGGACTGCTCGACCCTCGACAGCGATGGCGACAACGTCAACGACTGCAACGACCAGTGCCCGGCCACCGAGGCTGGCACGATCGTCGGCCCCGACGGTTGCGCGCAGAAGGTCGTGATCGACCTGCGTGGCGTGAACTTCAAGTTCGATCGTCCGAAGAAGGGCGAGACCGACATCTCGAAGGCTCTGGCCGAGCCGAGCGCCGACTCGATCGCCGTGCTGGATCAGGCCATCGACACCCTGCAGCGTTACCCGCAGGTGCGTGTGACCGTCGCCGGTTACACCGACTCGGTCGGTACCGATGTCTACAACCAGGGCCTGTCGGAGCGTCGTGCCTCGATCGTGTACGACTACCTGACCAGCCACGGCATCGACGCCAGCCGTCTGGACGGCCCGACCGGTCATGGCGAGAACGATCCGATCGGCGACAACGGCACCGACTCCGGTCGTGCCCAGAACCGTCGCACGGAGCTGCAGGTTCAGCAGTAATCGAACCGCAGTACGCAACAATGGGAAACCCGGCTTCGGCCGGGTTTTTCATTTGTCGGCTCCTGTGGAGCATGATGAAACTGCCGACGCAACGGACCATTCCGTGAAACCACGATACTCAAGGCCTCCGGCTCGTTCTGCCGTCGGTTCTTCACCGCGGTACGGCTTGGCGCGGGTGCTCTCCAAGCTGGGCATCTGCTCGCGCAGCCAGGCCGAGCAATGGATTCGTGCCGGCAGGGTGAGCCTTGACGGGCATGTCGTGCGCGACCCCGAGCATCCTTCCACGCTGGATCGAAAGCGGATCGTGGTTGATGGCAATGGCCTGGCCGCGGTTGAGCGGGTGTACGTGCTCTTCAACAAGCCGCGTGGCCTGGTGGTCAGTGCTTCCGACGAGAAGGGGCGTGATACGGTCTATACGGTGCTGGCTGATGCCGGCCTGCCGTGGCTGGGGCCGGTGGGGCGACTGGACAAGGCCAGCGAGGGCCTGCTTCTGCTGAGCAACGACACGGCCTGGGCTGCCGGCATCACCGATCCGGTCAGTCACCTGGAAAAGACCTATCACGTCCAGGTGGCGGGCAAGCCCGGAGCGGATGCATTGGCGGCGATGGAGGCTGGCATCGAGGCTGACGGCCAGTGGCTCACGGCTCGCCGCGTGACGCTGCTGCGCTCCGGAGAAAAGAACGCCTGGCTGGAAGTCGTGCTGGATGAGGGGCGCAACCGGCACATTCGCCGGCTGCTGGCAGCGCTGGGTTTTGACGTGCTGCGGCTGGTCCGCGTGGCGATCGGGCCGTTGCCGCTGGGTGATCTGGCGAAAGGGCAGTGGCGCCGGCTGAGCGAGGCCGAGGTGCTCTCGCTTGCTCCCACGGCCTGAGCCGGGAGGCGGCCTTGTCGGCCGCCGCCTCGGTACCGGGGATCAGGCAGGCAGCACGCCGAGCTTTTTGCCCACCCGGGTGAACGCCGCGATGGCCTGGTCCAGATGCTCGCGGGTGTGCGCCGCGCTCATCTGCGTGCGGATGCGTGCCTGGCCCTGCGGTACCACCGGGTAGAAGAAACCGGTGACGTAGATGCCTTCTTCCAGCAGGCCGGCGGCCATCGCCTGGGCCTTGGGCGCGTCGTAGATCATCACCGGCACGATCGGGTGCACGCCGGGCTTGATGTCGAAGCCGGCGGTGGTCATCTGCTCGCGGAAGTAGCGCGTGTTCTCCTTGAGCTTCTCGCGCAGCTCGTCGGCCTGGCTGAGCATGTCGAACACCTTGATCGCGGCAGCGACCACGTGCGGCGGCAGTGAGTTGGAGAACAGGTAGGGGCGCGAACGCTGGCGCAGCATCTCGATCACCTCCTTGCGACCGGTGGTGAAGCCGCCCAAGGCGCCGCCGAGCGCCTTGCCCAGGGTGCCGGTGAAAATGTCGATTTTGTCCATCACGCCGTGCACCTCGGCCGAGCCGCGGCCGTGCTCGCCGAGGAAGCCGGTGCAGTGGCATTCGTCGATGTGCACCATCGCGCCGTACTTGTCGGCCAGCGCGGTGATCTGGTCGAGTTTGGCGATGAAGCCGTCCATCGAGAACGCGCCGTCGGTGGTGATCAGCTTGGTGCGTGCGCCGGCAGCGTCGGCGGCCTGCAGCTGCTTTTCCAGGTCGGCCATGTCGCTGTTGGCGTAGCGGAACCGCTTGGCCTTGCACAGGCGGATGCCGTCGATGATCGAGGCGTGGTTCAGCGCGTCGGAAATCACCGCGTCCTGCTCGCCCAGCAGCGGCTCGAACAGGCCGCCGTTGGCATCGAAGCAGGCGGCGTAGAGGATGGTGTCCTCGGTGCCGAAGAACTCGGCGATCTTCGCTTCCAGCTGCTTGTGCAGGTCCTGCGTGCCGCAGATGAAGCGCACGCTGGCCATGCCGAAGCCATGGGTATCAAGCGCGTCCTTGGCGGCCTGGATCACTTCCTGATTGTCGGCCAGGCCCAGGTAGTTGTTGGCGCAGAAGTTCAGCACCTTGCGGCCGCCTTCCAGCTCGATCTCGGCGGACTGCGGCGAGGTGATGATGCGCTCGCCCTTGAACAGCCCCTGTTCGCGGATGGCATCGAGTTCGGCGGCGTAGCGGTCGATGGCGTTGTGGGTCACGGTGGTTCTCCGGTGGTCTGGAACGGGCGTGCGCAGACGCCGTCGGTCCGGGCGGAGCGACGGCGCTGGCGATTCAGGGCAGGGCGGTGGTACTCAGGTCCAGCTGCAGACCACCTTGCCGCACTGGCCGGCATCCATCAGGTCGAAGCCCTTCTGGAAGTCGTCGATCGCGATCTGGTGGGTCAGTGCCTTCTGCAGCGGGAAGCCGGTCAGCACCATCTGGGTCATCTTGTACCAGGTCTCGTACATCTTGCGGCCGTAGATGCCCTGCAGGGTCAGGCCCTTGAAGATCACCTTGTCCCAGTCGATGCCGGCGCCGCGCGGCATGATGCCGAGCATGGCGACCTTGCCACCGTGGTACATGCATTCGAGCATGTCGTTGAAGGCGCGCGGGTTGCCGCTCATCTCCAGGCCGACGTCGAAGCCTTCGATGTGCAGGTCCTTGACCACGTCGCGCAGCGACTGGTTGGCCACGTTGACCACGCGGGTGGCACCCATGTCGGCGGCCAGCTTCAGGCGGTAGTCGTTGATGTCGGTGACCACCACGTTGCGTGCGCCGACGTGCTTGGCGATGCCGGCGGCAATGATGCCGATCGGGCCGGCGCCGGTGATCAGCACGTCCTCGCCGATCAGGTCGAACTCCAGCGCGCAATGCGCGGCGTTGCCGTAGGGGTCGAAGAAGGCGGCCAGCTCGGACGGGATCTGGTCGGGAATCGGCCACAGGTTGGAGGCCGGCATGGTCATGTACTCGGCGAAGGCGCCGTTGCGGTTCACGCCGATGCCGACGGTGTTCGGGCACAGGTGCTGGCGACCGGCGCGGCAGTTGCGGCAGTGGCCGCAGACGATGTGGCCCTCGGCCGAAACGCGGTCGCCGATCTTGTAGCCGGTGACGCCCGGGCCGATCTCGACGATCCGGCCGACGAATTCGTGACCGATGGTCAGGCCCGGTTTGATCGTGCGCTGGCTCCATTCGTCCCACTTGTAGATGTGCAGGTCGGTGCCGCAGATCGCGGTCTTCTCGATCTTGATCAGCACCTCGTTCGGGCCGACCTCGGGCACCGGCACTTCTTCCATCCAGATGCCCTGCTCGGGCTTGCGCTTGACCAGGGCTTTCATCATCTGCGGCATGGGATGTCCATCGGCTGGCCCGCAGGGCGGGCGTGGAAAACCGCGATTATAGAACGCCGCCCGGCGCTTTCCGCCGGTCACCGGCAAATCGCGTTTTCGTGCCGGCCCGGCCACGCATGCGTTTCAGCCCGGTGGTTGTTCGCCGTGGCGCAGTGTCAGCACCTGCACGCCGTCGGCCGTCACGGCCACCGTGTGCTCGAATTGCGCCGACCACTTGCCGTCGCAGGTGACCACGCTCCAGCCGTCGTTTTCGGTTCGTACGGCGCGACGGCCCTGGTTCAACATGGGTTCGATGGTGAAGGTCATGCCCTCGCGCAGGACCACGCCGGTACCTGGTCGGCCCCAATGCAGCACCTGCGGCGCTTCGTGCATCTCGCGGCCGATGCCGTGCCCGCAGTACTCGCGCACGATGGAGTAGCCGTGACGCCGCGCATGCTGTTCGATGGCATGGCCGACGTCGCCAAGCCGCGCGCCGGGGCGTACCACCCGGATGCCTTTCCACATCGCTTCGTAGCTGGCCTGCACCAGCCGGCGGGCGGCTGGCGATACCTCGCCGATCAGGTAGGTCTTGCTGGAGTCGGCAATGTAGCCGTCCTTTTCCAGCGTGATGTCGAAGTTGACGATGTCGCCCTCGCGCAGGATCTCGGCCGGCGAGGGAACGCCGTGGCAGACAACCTGGTTGCGTGATGCATTCAATGCGTGCGGGTAACCGTATTGCCCCTTGCTGGCGGGGCGGGCGTGCAGCTCATCCACGATGAAGCGTTCGACCAGGTCATTGACCTGCATGGTCGACATGCCCGGCAGATCCATCTTGTCCACGTACCCGAAGACGTCGGCCAGCAGCTTCCCCGAAGCGGCCATCAAGGCCACCTGTTCCGGTCGCTTGGTCATGCCGCATCGACCTCGGGAAGGTCGGCCTCCAGCCCGGCGGCACGCAGTTCCCGCGCGATGATCTCGTTGAAGCTCAGGGTGGGATTCATCTCGCACAGCATGCCGATCTTGATCCAGAACGCTGCCTGGGCGTTGATCGAGCGGCAGCCGACCGCGCTGGCCTTGCGGATCCGGGTGTGCAGATCGTCGTCGATGTTCACGATGCCCATGGCAATGACCCATATATGGTTTGAATATGAATCATATGTTCCGTGGATTTCGAAGGGCAAGTGCGCATCGCCCCTGCTGAACGGGGAAGGGCATCCTTTAAACTGCCGCGATGCCTGTCGATACCCGCCCCCTCGCCATCTTCCTGATGGGTCCCACTGCCTCCGGCAAGACCGCGCTGGCCTGCGAGCTGAGCGAGCAGTTCCCGCTGGATCTGGTCAGCGTGGATTCGGCGCTGGTCTACCGCGGCATGGACATCGGCACGGCCAAGCCCGATAGGGCCACGCTGGCGCGCTATCCGCACGCGTTGGTTGATATCCGCGACCCGGCGCAGCCGTATTCGGCGGCCGATTTCCACGATGATGCGCTGGAGGCGATGCGGGCGATCAGTGCGCAGGGCAGGGTGCCGCTGCTGGTCGGTGGTACCGGCCTGTATTTCCGTGCGCTGCAGCAGGGCTTGTCGGACCTGCCGCAGGCGGACCCGGCCGTGCGGGCCCGGTTGGCGGCGGAGGCGGCGGCTTCAGGCTGGCCGGCGATGCATGCCCGGCTGGCGGTTCTGGATCCGGCCGCGGCGGCGCGGATCGGTTGCAACGATGCGCAGCGCCTGCAGCGGGCGCTGGAGGTCATCGAGCTGGCTGGCCGGCCATTGTCCGAGCTGCAACGTGGCGGGCGGGCGACGGTTTTCCCCTGGCGCGTGCTCAAGCTGGCGCTGCTGCCGCCCGATCGCGGGGTGCTGCACGAACGCATTGCCCGACGTTTCGACGTGATGCTGGAAGAGGGATTGCTGGAGGAGGTGCGCGCCTTGCGCGGTCGCGGGGATCTGCATGCCGAGCTGCCGGCGATTCGTGCCGTGGGCTACCGCCAGGCCTGGGAATACCTGGACGGCCAGGTCGATCTGGCGACTTTCCGCGATCGCGGCATCCATGCGACCCGGCAACTGGCCAAACGGCAGATCACCTGGCTGCGCAGCGAGCTTGATGCCCGCCTGTTCGACCCGGACCGCCCCGGCCTGCGCGCCATGGCCAGCGAAGCGGTGCAGCTGTTCCTGGGGCAGGCGGCAAGCCGGATTGCGGGGGCGTGATCCCGCGCACTGGCGTGATTGGAAATCTTCTTTCATCAGGCGTTTGAAAGCGGCTAACATCGCGGTTCATGTTGGGCCGGGGCGCCATGGGCGTTTTTTCTCCGGCTGGTCCGCGTCAAGGGGAGAAGAAGAAATGTCCAAGGGACAATCGCTGCAGGATCCGTTTCTCAATGCATTGCGGCGCGAGCGCGTGCCGGTGGCCATCTATCTGGTCAACGGCATCAAGCTGCAGGGCACGGTCGAGTCGTTCGACCAGTTCGTGGTGCTGCTGCGCAACCAGGTCAGCCAGATGGTCTACAAGCACGCCATCTCCACGGTGGTGCCCAGCCGCAACGTGCGCATCGGCAACGGCCATGACAACAACCACGACAACGCCAGCAGCGAGACGGATGCTTGATACGTGGTGAAGGCGCCCGCATGAAGCGGGTCTGCTTTCCGAGGATCCATCCAATCCGTGTTTGACCGACAGAAGAAAGGCGATCGTGCCCTGCTGGTGCTGCCGCACTCGCGTGGCGAAAGCGATGCCGCGCGCCGGGCCGAGGAGTTCGCCGAGTTGGTGAAGTCGGCCGGTGCCGAGGTGCTGGGCACGATCAGTGCCCGCGTGGACGACCCCAATCCGCGTTACTACATCGGCAGCGGCAAGGCGAACGAGGTGGCCGAGGCCGCGCGTGCGCTGGAGGTCGACCTGGTGCTGGTCGATCACCTGCTGACGCCGGTGCAGGAGCGCAACCTCGAGAAACATCTGGGCATCCGCGTGGTCGATCGGGCCGGACTGATCCTGGACATCTTCGCCCAGCGTGCCCGCTCGCACGAAGGCAAGCTGGAAGTGGAGCTGGCCCAGCTCAAGCACCTGGCCACCCGGCTGGTCCGCGGCTGGACCCATCTTGATGCCCAGCGCGGCGGTGCCATCGGCAATCGCGGCCCGGGCGAAACCCAGCTGGAAACCGACCGCCGCCTGCTTGGCGAGCGGGTCAAGATGCTGACCCGGCGGCTGGAAAAAGTGCAGGTGCAGCGCGGCCAGCAGCGCCGTGCCCGCTTGCGCAACACGGTGCCGCGGGTGGCCCTGGTCGGCTATACCAACGCCGGCAAGTCCACCCTGTTCAATGCGCTGACCCGCGGCGGGGTTTATGCCGCCGACCAGTTGTTCGCCACGCTCGATCCGACCGTGCGCAAGCTGGAGGATCTCAGCTGCGGCCCGGCGGTGCTGGCCGATACGGTGGGCTTCATCCGCGAACTGCCGCATGACCTGGTCGCGGCTTTCCGCGCCACCCTGGCCGAGGCGCGCGACGCCGACCTGCTGCTGCATGTCAGCGATGCAGCCGACGAGGAGCGCGAGCGCCTGCACCACGTGGTCGACTCGGTGCTGGAGGAGATCGACGCCGGCGACGTGCCGCAACTGCACGTGATGAACAAGATCGACCTGGCCGGTGCCGAGCCGCGCATCGACCGCGACGCGGCCGGCAAACCGCTGCGGGTCTGGTTGTCGGCGGCCACCGGCGTCGGGCTGGACCTCTTGCGCCAGGCGCTGGGCGAGGTGCTTGGTGGCGACCGGGTACGCAGCTTGCTGAAGCTGCCGCTGTCGGCCGGGCGCCTGCATGCACGGTTGAAGGCGGCCGGCGCGATCAGCGAGGAGAGCATCGACGAGCATGGCTGGCAGTTGCACATCGACGCTCCGCGCAGCGTGATCGCACCGCTGGGCGCCGGTGATGCCACCGAAGCGATGCTGTTGCGGGAACTGCTGGTGCCCGCGGAGTGAACCTTTCCGGCCCCGGCGGATGCCCGTCAATCGCCGGGTAAGTGTGATCCGCCTCTGATAGAATGATCCCGTTTGTGCGGCCATTTTCCACCGGTCGTGTGTCCTTTCGACAACCTCATGTGCAATCCGGTGCGGGGCTGGCCCTGCGGCCGTGGTTGCCGGCCTCCCGACGCCCCCTGGAGACTGACAGTGGCATGGAATGAACCCGGCAAGAACGGGCAGAACGATCCCTGGAACCGGCGACGGCCCTCCGGCAAGTCGCCGCTGGACGAGTTGCTGGGCAGCCTCAGGAACCGTTTCGGCGGGCTGGGGCAAGGGCCGGGCAGTTTTTTGATTGCCATCGTGGTGCTGCTGGTGGTTGGTCTGCTGTTCAGCAGCTGCACCGTGATCGGCGCGCGGCAGACCGGCGTGGTGCTGCGCTTCGGCGAGTACGCGCGCACCTTGCAGCCAGGCTTCCACTTCAAGCTGCCGCAGCCGGTGGAATCGGTCACCAAGGTCGAGTCGGCGCAGATCCGCTCGGTCTCCGACAAGGTGGCCATGCTGACCCGCGACGAGAACATCATCACCATCGACTTCACCGTGCAGTACCAGGTGGACGATCCGTACAAGTACCTGTTCTCGCTGAATGACCCCGACGGCACCATCGGCGCTGCGGCCGAGGCGGCGGTGCGCTCGGTGATCGGTGGCAGCGACATGGACCAGATCCTCTCCGCTGCCGGCGCCAGCCTGGTGACGCAGGCGCAGGAAGCGCTGCAGAAAACCCTGGACGGCTACGACTCGGGCATGCGCGTCACCGAGGTCAGCTTCCAGAACGTGGCGCCGCCGAATGAGGTGAAGGACGCTTTCGACGACGTCAACAATGCCCGCGAGGACAAGCAGAGCATCGAGAACGGCGCACTGGCCTATGCCAGCAAGGTGGTGCCGGTGGCTCGTGGCGATGCCGCGCGCATCGCCGCCGAGGCGGCCGGCTACAAGGCCGCCCGCATCGCCCGCGCCCAGGGTGACACCGCCGGTTTCGAGCTGATCCTGAAGGAATACAAGGCCGCGCCCGAAGTCACCCGCAAGCGGCTGTGGCTGGAGACGATGGAAAAGGTGATGGCGAACAACCGCAAGGTGATCGACGGCTCGGCCGGCCGCAACATCATCAACCTGCCGGTGGCGCCGTCGCAGGCGCAGCCCGGGAACGGCACGGCCCCGGCCGGAACGATCGTGCCGGCAACCACCCCGGAAAGTGCGCCGGCCGACAAGGGAGCCCAGCCATGACGAAGGTTTTCAGCGGAGTCATCGTGGTGCTGCTGGTGCTGCTTGGCCTCAACAGCATGTTCGTGGTCAGCGAGGGGCACAGCGCGCTGCTGCTGCAGTTCGGCCGCATCGTGAAAAGCGACTACCCGGCAGGGCTGCACTTCAAGGTGCCGCTGGTCCAGCAGGTGATGAATTTCGACAAGCGCATCCTGGCGCTGGACGCGCCGCCGGAGCGCTATTTCACGTCCGAGAAGAAGAGCGTCAACGTCGACTTCTACGTGAAGTGGCAGGTGGCCGACAATGCCGCCTACTACCGTGCCACCGGCGGTGACCAGTTGCAGGCGTCGCAGCGGCTGACCCCGATCGTGAAGGACGCGCTGCGCTTCGAGTTCAATGCCCGCACCTTGCCCGACCTGATCTCGGGCGGGCGCAAGGACATCACCGAGCGGGTGCGCGCGCAGACCGACGCGTCGGCGCGCAAGAACCTGGGCATCGCGGTGGTCGACGTGCGGATCAAGCGCATCGACCTGCCCAACGAGGTCAGCGAGTCGGTCTACAAGCGGATGCGCGCCGAACGCCTGCAGCTGGCCAACGAGCTGCGTTTCACCGGGCAGGAGTCGGCGCAGAAGATCCAGGCCGACGCCGACCGCCAGGCGCAGGTGCTCAAGGCCGATGCCAATCGCGACGCGGCCAAGGTGCGCGGCGAGGGCGATGCCCAGGCGGCGGCGATCTACGCCAGCGCCTACAATCAGGATCCGGAGTTCTTCGCCTTCTATCGCAGCCTGCGTGCTTATTCGGAGTCGTTCGGTGACGGCGAGGGCGTGCTGATCCTGAAGCCCGACGACGAATTCCTGAGATATTTCGATCCAGCGGCATCGCGGCGCTGAGTCCTTGCCGTGCACCAGCTCATCGTCGCGCTGTGCCTGATGCTGGTGCTCGAGGGGCTGTTGCTGTTCGCGGCCCCTCGCGGCTGGCAGGCGATGGTGCGCGAAGCGTTGAAACTTTCCCCGGCTACCTTGCGGTTGTACGGGGCCGGCGTGATGGTGGCCGGACTGGTGTTGTTGCAGTTTTTTCATTGACCACGCGTCGTTCCGCCGATCGGGGCGACGCAACCTGAGCGAGACATCGCGGAGTAAGCAGCATGGGCAAGTCAGTAGTCATTCTTGGTGCGCAATGGGGCGACGAGGGCAAGGGCAAGATCGTCGATCTGCTGACCGAGCGCGTCCGTGCGGTGGCGCGCTTCCAGGGCGGTCACAACGCCGGTCACACCCTGGTGATCAAGGGCAAGAAGACCGTGCTGCACCTGATTCCCTCGGGCATCCTGCGCGATGACGCGCTGTGCCTGATCGGCAACGGCGTGGTGCTGTCGCCCGAGGCGCTGATCAGCGAGATCGCCGAGCTGGAAGCCAACGGCGTCGAGGTGCGCTCGCGGGTCAAGATCAGCCCGGCCACCCCGCTGATCATGCCGTACCACATCGCGGTGGACAAAGCGCGCGAGCTGGCCGCCGGCGGCAAGGCCATCGGCACCACCGGCCGCGGCATCGGCCCGGCCTACGAGGACAAGGTGGCTCGCCGCTCGATCCGCGTCGCCGACCTGATGTACCCGCACGAGCTGCCGGCGCTGCTGAAGAGCGCGGTCGAGTACCACAACTTCATCCTCACCCAGTGGCTGAAGGCCGAGCCGGTCGATTACGACACCGTGCTGAAGGACGCGCTGGCCTGGGGCGAGTACATCCGCCCGCTGGTCGACGACGTGGCCACCATCCTGCACGACGTGCGCAAGGAAGGCGGCAACATCCTGTTCGAGGGTGCGCAGGGCGCGCTGCTGGACATCGACCACGGCACCTATCCCTACGTCACCTCGTCCAACACCACGGTGGGCGGCGCGCTGGCCGGTACCGGCGTGGGCGCTGGCGACATCGACTACGTGCTGGGCATCTGCAAGGCCTACGCCACCCGCGTCGGCAGCGGTCCGTTCCCGACCGAGCTGCATGACGAGATGGGCGAGCTGCTGCGCAAGAAGGGCAACGAGTTCGGCGCCAGCACCGGTCGTCCGCGTCGCTGCGGCTGGATCGACCTGGTCGCGCTCAAGCGTGCCACCCAGATCAACGGCATCAACGGCCTGGCCATCACCAAGCTCGACGTGCTCGACGGGCTGGAGACGGTGAAGGTCTGCATCGCCTACGAATACCGCGGAAAGCGCCGCGAGCTGGCCCCGCTGGACGCGGACGGCTGGGAAGAGTGCAAGCCGGTGTACCTGGAATTCCCGGGTTGGCAGGAGTCCACCGCCGGCATCCGCGAGTGGGACAAGCTGCCGCCGGCGGCCCGTGCCTACCTGCGCGCGGTGGAAGAACTGTCCGGCTGCAAGCTGGCCCTGGTCGCCACCGGCGCCGACCGCGACGACACCATCAGCCTGGACGATCCGTTCGCATAAGCGCCACGGGCACCAAGCCGCAGATACGAAAACAGGCCCGCCTCGGCGGGCCTGTTTTCGTATCCGGCAGAGCAACCCGTGCAGAAACCCGCTCGCCGGCGATGCTCTGCAGGAGCCCACTCGCCGGCGATGCTCTGCAGGAGCCCGCTCGCCGGCGATGCTCTGCAGGAGCCCGCTCGCCGGCGATGCTCTGCAGGAGCCCGCTCGCCGGCGATGCTCTGTAGGAGCCCGCTCGCCGGCGATGCTCTGTAGGAGCCCGCTCGCCGGCGATGCTCTGTAGGAGCCCGCTCGCGGGCGATGCACTTGAAGCCCTGAAGCCCAAAGAACGAAAAAGTGAACCTGACCCCGTTATTGCGTGGTGCGCTCGCCGATCGGCAGGCTCAGGGTTTCCTTGACCTCTTCCATCACGATGTAGCTCTTGGAGTCGCGCACATGCGGCATGGTCAGCAGGGTGCTGCCCAGCAGCTTGCGGTAGGAGGCCATCTCCGAGATGCGCGCCTTGATCAGGTAGTCGAAATCGCCCGAGACCAGATGGCATTCCAGCACGTTGGGCAGGCGCAGCGCGGCGGCGCGGAAGCCTTCGAAGATGTCGCCGGATTTGTAGGTCAGGCTGATCTCGACGAAGACCAGCAGGCCGGCGCCGACCAGTTGCGGGTCGAGCCGGGCGTGGTAGCCGGTGATCACGCCGTCGCGCTCCAGCCGGCGCACGCGTTCCGTGCATGGCGTGGTGGACAGTCCCACGCGTTCGCCCAGTTCGGTGAAGGAGATCCGTCCTTCCTCCTGCAGCACGCGCAGGATCTTCCGGTCGATTTTGTCGAGTTCGCGGGTTCGCTGGCCCATGGCGTGCCTGTGGATCATGAATTTGCCAGTGATTTTACTTGCAAATGGCATGAAATACGGGAAATAAAACTGCTCGTCCGTTCCTATACTCGCGGTTTTGGCGAGCCGGCGAGCGGGGGCAACGATGCGGGTACTTATCCTGGGCAGTGGCGTGATCGGCGTCTGCAGTGCGTGGTATCTGGCGCAGGCCGGTTTCGAGGTCACCGTGGTCGACCGCGAACAGGCGCCGGCGCAGGAAACCAGCTTCGCCAACGCCGGCCAGATCTCGCCGGGCTACGCTTCGCCCTGGGCCGCGCCGGGCGTGCCGCTGAAAGCCCTGAAGTGGCTGTTCCAGAAGCATGCGCCGTTGTCGATCCGCCCCGGGCTGGATCCGAAGCAGTACGTCTGGCTGGCGCAGATGCTGCGCAATTGCACCGCCAGCCGCTACGCGATCAACAAGGCGCGCATGGTGCGCCTGTCCGAATACAGCCGTGATTGCCTGGACGAGCTGCGTCGCGAAACCGGCCTGCAGTATGAGGGCCGCCAACTCGGCACCACCCAGTTGTTCCGCACCCAGTCGCAACTGGACAACGCGGCCAGCGACATCGCGGTGCTCAAGCAGTACGGCGTGCCCTACGAGGTGCTTGACCGCGCCGGCATCGTGAAGGTGGAACCGGCGCTGGCTGCGGTGGCCGACAAGCTGGTCGGCGCGTTGCGCCTGCCGAATGACGAGACCGGCGACTGCGAGTTGTTCACCCGCCGCCTGGCCGAGCTGGCCCGCGCCGCCGGGGTGGAGTTCCGTTTCGGCGCCACGGTGGAGCGGCTGGAGCACGACGGCCAGCGCGTCACCGGCGTGCGCATCGACGGCAAGCTGGAAACCGCCGACCGCTACGTGCTGGCGCTGGGCAGCCATTCACCGGCGATGCTGGCGCCGCTGGGCATCCGCCTGCCGGTGTATCCGCTGAAGGGGTATTCGCTGACCCTGCCGATCACCGATCCGGCGATGGCGCCGATGTCGACCATCCTCGACGAGAGCTACAAGGTGGCGGTGACCCGCTTCGACCAGCGCATCCGCGTTGGCGGCATGGCCGGTGTTTCCGGCTTCGACATGCGGCTGTCGCCGCGTGGCCGCGAGACGCTGGAGAAGGTGGTTGGCGATCTTTACCCGCAGGGCGGCGACCTGGCCCGCGCCAGCTTCTGGACCGGCCTGCGCCCGGCCACGCCGGATGGCACGCCGGTGGTCGGCGCCACCCGCATGGACAATCTCTATCTCAATACCGGCCACGGCACCCTGGGCTGGACCATGGGCTGCGGCTCCGGCCGTTACCTGGCTGACCTGATCGCCGGCAGGAAACCGCAGATCAGCACCGAGGGCCTGGACATCGGTCGCTACGGCAATCGCCAGGCGGCTGCCGCCTGATGCGCCCGGCCCGCGCCCTCATCGATCTGGATGCCCTGCGCCACAACTACCGCCTGGCGCGGGAGCTGGCTGGCAGCAAGGCGCTGGCGGTGGTCAAGGCCGACGCCTACGGCCACGGCGCGGTGCGCTGCGCAAAGGCGTTGGAGCCGGAGGCGGACGGTTTCGCGGTGGCCTGCATCGAGGAGGCGCTGGAGTTGCGCGAGGCCGGCATCCGCGCGCCGATCCTGTTGCTGGAAGGCTTCTTCGAGGCTGACGAACTGGCGCTGATCGACCGGCACGACCTGTGGTGCGTGGTGCAGGCGCGCTGGCAGATCGACGCGATCGAGCGGGCGCGTCCGGCCAAGCCGTTCACGGTGTGGCTGAAACTGGATTCGGGCATGCATCGACTCGGCCTGGCCGCGGACGATTACCGCGCCAGCCTGCAGCGTTTGCAGGCGATGCCGCACGTGCGCGTGGCCGCGGCGATGACCCATTTCTCCCGTGCCGATGAGCTGGACAGCACCCGCACGCGGGAGCAGCTGTCGATTTTCCAGGCTGTCTGCGACGAGTCGGGCCTGCCGCGCAGCCTGAGCAATTCGCCGGCCCTGCTGGGCTGGCCGGAGGTGCACAGCGACTGGGCCCGTCCCGGCCTGATGCTGTATGGCGCCAATCCGTTCCCGGGCACGCATCCGCAGGCGGACCGGCTGAAGCCGGTGATGACGGTCCGCTCCAAGGTCATCGCGGTGCGCGAGCTGGCGGCCGGCGAGCCGGTCGGCTACGGCGCCCGCTTCGTCGCCGACCGGCCCAGCCGCATCGGCGTGGTCGCGTTGGGTTACGCCGACGGCTACCCGCAATTCGCCCCCAACGGCACGCCGGTGATGATCGACGGCCAGCCCGGCGAACTGGCCGGCCGCGTCTCGATGGACATGCTCACCATCGACCTGACCGACCATTCCGATGCCGGCATGGGCAGCGAGGTCGAGTTGTGGGGCGAGCACGTGCGCATCCATGAACTGGCTGAGCGCGTCGGTGCCAGTGCCTACCAGCTGCTGTGCGGCCTGAAGCGGGCGCCGAGGGTCTACAGCGAGGACCAGGGCGAGAGCCGGCCGGGGTGAGCCGTCGCATCCGCTGCGACATGGTGGTGCCATCATCCGTGCATCGACCATGACACAGGGGACAAGCCATGACCGCACTCACCGACCGCTTCGCACGCGCCGTCGACTACGCCCGCGTGGCGCACGCCGCGCAGTTCCGCAAAGGTTCGAACATCCCGTACATCTACCACCTGCTTGGCGTGGCCAGTCTGGTGATCGAGTTCGGCGGCAGCGAGGACCAGGCCATCGCCGGTCTGCTGCATGACGTGCTGGAGGATTGCGGTGCCGCGCACGAGGCGGTGATCCGGGCGCAGTTCGGTGATGTCGTGGCAGGCATCGTCCGGGACTGCACCGATGGCAGCGCCGAGCAGAAGGCACGGCACGCCGATCCCGAAGCCCGGCGACGTGACTGGGTCGAGCGCAAGCAGCGGTATCTGTCGCATCTGGCGACGGCATCCGACGCCACCTTGCTGGTTTCCGCCTGCGACAAGCTGCACAACGCCCGCGCCATCGTGCAGGACCAGGAAGACCCGGCCGTGGGCTTGTCGGTGTTCGATCGCTTCACCGGCGGCCGCGACGGCTCGCTGGCGTATTACCACTCCCTCGCCAGCCTGTTCGCCGGCCGCGCCAGCCCGGTGGCGCCGGTGCTGGACATGACCGTGGCACGCATGCACGCGCTGGCCGGGGCAGGGCAGCGCAGGATGCTGGCGGATGCGATCGAGCAGCTTTGACGGCTCTCCGATGGCTCGCTACGATATGTACATCATGTTGTACATATCAAGGGTGATCCATGGAAACCATGACCTACACCAAAGCACGCTCCTGTCTGGCGGAAACCATGGAAAGGGTCTGCGAGGATCACGCTCCCGTCGTCATCACCAAGAAGGATGAATCGGTGGTGATGATGTCACTGGCTGACTACCAGTCCCTGGAGGAAACGGCCTACCTGCTGCGCAGTCCCGCCAATGCACGTCGCCTGCTGGCGTCCGTGGCGCAACTTGAATCGGGACAAGGCAAGCCGCGCAAGCTGGACCGCTGACAGGCATGCAGCTGATCTTCTCCGACGAAGCTTGGGCAGACTATCTCCACTGGCAGGCGCATGACCGCAAGCTGGTATTGCGCATCAACAAATTGATCGACGATGCCATGCGTCACCCTGCCAAAGGCATCGGCAAACCCGAGCCACTGCGGCATGGCCTGGCCGGTTACTGGTCGCGCCGCATCAACGACGAACACCGCATGGTCTACAAACCCGTTGACGGCGCGTTGTGGATCGCCCAGTTGCGTTACCACTACTGAGCGGGATGCACCTCCACCGCCTGCGGTGGCGACGGCGAGGTGCGTCCCAGGGTGATGTTCTTCGAGGCGCGCACCTCGCGGTTGGAATACGTCCAGATCTCGCCGGTGGCGGTGATCAGCACAGTCCAATACAGGTCGGACTCGGGCCCGTAGTCGATCAGGATGTGGGCGAAACCTTCGCCCTTGGGCGTGTTCATCGGGATGGGCGGGTTGAGCTGCAGCATGGCGGGCCTCGCGTTTTCGGGAACCATGCGAGTTCCGGCGTGAAAGACCTGCGAACCATGGCGGCATGACTTCCGGCCGTGTCCGGATCGCCGGCTTCGGCTCACCATGGCGGGGATCCGGGCGGCGCGGGAAACGCCGCCCCATGCTCCCCCGGGCCGCCCGCCGGCCCTGACATCAAAGGAAAAGCCCCATGCGCAATCTCCCCCTGGTATCCGCGATCGCCCTGGCGCTGGCCGGCGTCGCCGCACCGGTGTTCGCCACGGCTGATGCCCCGGCGGCGGAACTGGCCACCACCCAGCTTCCGCGCGGCGTCGTGCCCAGCCACTACGACGTGGCGGTGACCCCGCATGCCGACAAGCTCGGTTTCGACGGCAAGGTAACGGTGACGGTGGACGTGCTCAAGCCGACCACCAGCATCACCCTCAACGCGATCGACATGAGCTTCTCCTCGGTCAAGCTGACCCCGACCCGGCTGAAGATCGCCATCGGCGAGCCGAAGGTGACGGTGGACAACGAAGCGCAGACCGCCACCTTCACCTTCCCGACCCCGGTGCCGGCCGGCAGCTACACGCTGGCCATGGAATACACCGGCAAGATCGGCACCCAGGCCAACGGCCTGTTCGCGATCGACTACGACACCAAGGCCGGCAAGAAGCGCGCGCTGTTCACCCAGTTCGAGAATTCCGACGCCCGTCGTTTCATCCCCTCGTGGGACGAGCCGGCCTACAAGGCCACCTTCGACCTGCAGGCCACCGTGCCGGCGGAGCAGATGGCGGTGAGCAACATGCCGATCGCCAAGCGCACCGAATTGGGCAACGGCCTGGTCCAGGTGACCTTCCAGCCGACGCCGAAGATGTCCACCTACCTGCTGTTCTTCGGCCTGGGCGACTTCGACCGCGCCACCAAGATGTCCGGCAACACCGAGATCGGCGTGATCACCCAGAAGGGCCTGACCGACCAGGCTGGCTTCGCGCTGGACTCGGCCGACGCGGTGCTGCGCGAGTACAACGATTACTTCGGCGTGCCGTATCCGCTGCCCAAGCTGGACAACATCGGCTCGCCGGGCAGCAGCCAGTTCTTCTCGGCGATGGAGAACTGGGGCGCGATCTACACCTTCGAATACGCGCTGGTGCTGGACCCCAAGATCTCCACCCTGCGCGATCGCCAGAACGTGTTCGATACCGCCGCGCACGAAATGGCGCACCAGTGGTTCGGCGACCTGGTGACCATGCGCTGGTGGGACGACCTGTGGCTGAACGAGGGCTTCGCCTCGTGGATGGCCTCGCGCACCACCGCCAAGCTGCATCCGGAGTGGCATACCGACATCGATGCGGTCGGTGCCCGTGAGGGCGCGATGTCGCGTGACGCAGTGGCCACCACCCATCCGGTGGTGCAGCACGTGGAAACCGTGGAGCAGGCCAGCCAGGCGTTCGACTCGATCACCTACGCCAAGGGCGAGGCGGTGATCCGCATGCTCGAAGGCTACGTCGGCGCGGACACCTGGCGCACCGGCGTGCGCAATTACATCAAGGCACACGCCTACGGCAACACCGTGTCCGATGACCTGTGGCGCGAAATGCAGGCCGCCGCCGGCAAGCCGATCACCCAGATCGCGCACGACTTCACCCTGCAGCCGGGCATCCCGCTGATCAAGGTCGAATCGGCCAGCTGCAACGACGGCAAGACCACGCTGACCCTGAGCCAGGGCGAGTTCACCCGCGACCGCCCGGGCAAGACCCCGTTGAAGTGGCATGTGCCGGTGATCGCGCAGACCGTGGGCGGCCAGCCGGCCCGTACCGTGGTTGACGGCACGGCCAAGCTGGAGGTGGCCGGCTGTGGCACGCTGCTGGTCAACGCCGGCCAGAGCGGCTACTACCGCACGCTGTACACGCCCGAGCAGTTCCAGGCGATCAAGGCCGATTTCGCCAAGCTGGCGCCGATCGACCAGCTCGGCCTGATGGGCGACACCTGGGCGCTGGGCATGGCCGGCCTGGAACCGGCTTCGGCCTTCCTTGACCTGGCCCAGGCCACCCCGGCCGATGCCGCACCGCAGATCTGGGGCGAGATCGCCGGCAGCTTCTCCGGCCTGCACGAGTACTACCGCGGCGACAAGGCCCGCCAGGCGCGTTTCGATGCGTTCGCGCTGAAGCAGTTGCAGCCGGTGTTCGCCCGCGTGGGCTGGGAAGCCAAGGCCGACGAGGGTGACCCGACCACCAACCTGCGCACCCAGCTGATCGGCGTGCTGGCCAACCTCGGTGACGCTTCGGTGATCAAGGAAGCCCAGCGTCGTTACGCAGCGAAGGACAGCGATCCGAAGGCGATGCCGGCAGCTCTGCGCAAGACCCTGTTCTCGGTGGTGGCGCGGCATGCCGACGCGGCCACCTGGGACAAGCTGCGCGCCGAAGCCCAGGCCGAGACCACGCCGCTGATCAAGGACCAGTTGTACTCGCTGCTGGCCGCCGCCGAGGACGATACGCTGGCCCGCCGCGCGCTGGACATCGCGCTCACCGACGAGCCGGGTGCCACCAACAGCGCCCGCATGATCAGCGTGGTCGGCTTCCAGCACCCGGACATGACCTTCGACTTCGCGATGGCACACCTGGCGCAGATCGACAAGCTGGTCGACTCCACTTCCAGCAGCCGCTACTACCCGGGTCTGGGCGGCAGCTCCAACGACCCGGCGATGATCGGCAAGATCGAGGCCTACACCAAGGCCCACGTGGCCGAAGGCTCGCGCCGCGCCGCAGAGACCGTGATCGCCAACATCAAGTACCGCCAGATGGTCCGCCAGGACCGCCTGCCGGCGATCGACGAGTGGCTGCAGAAGAACGGCGGCTGATCCATCGGCAACAGGAAACAGACAAAAGGCCCGCATCGCGGGCCTTTTGTTTCCGGACCGGAACGACCAGACACTCGTCTGTTGAGCGCCGGGATTGGAGATTCGGGATTAAAAAAACACGGCGCCCCCGAACCTGTAGGAGCCCGCTCGCGGGCGATGCTTCAGCTCTCGCGAATCCCGAATCCCGAATCCCCACTCCCGGCCCTGGAGCATCGCCCGCGAGCGGGCTCCTACACGGGTTCGGCGTGGTGTGTGGTGGGGATTTGCAGGGCGGCTTTGGCTGAAGCGCGGGATGAAGAAGTCGCGCAGGTCATGCATGCCCAGGCCGCGGCAGTCCAGCCACGGCAAGCAACCAGCTTCGGGGGCTGCAG
>Ga0222426_100168_pt1 | contig 85586 bp, 75 predicted proteins | sample 2B50Ametagenome_FD_180087 | JGI IMG/M metagenome (GOLD analysis project Ga0222426, IMG submission 180087) | Enriched microbial communities from leaf-cutter ant dump, University of Wisconsin, Madison, United States - 2B50A (version 2) | ecosystem: Environmental > Terrestrial > Nest > Insects nest...
GTATTTTTCAAGTCTTGATATTTAATCAATAAATTTCTCTTAAAATATGGCATTTGTCACATCGAATGTTCATAATCTTGAACTATTCCATAATAATTAAAAGCAATATGGAGTTTCGTGGCTATTTGGGATGCGAATGTAACTGATTTCACCACTGAAATAAATATTTATGAATTTTCATTCATGTTCTGGGATTTGGTATTCATTAATTATACTCCTATCCATTTTGCACTAAAGATCTTTGTGTTCTTGTTCCTTTTAATTCATGAAATGCTTTCTGCTGGATTTTAAATCTAGTGCTGCTTTGGTGCTACTTTCCCACCAGAGACAAGGAAACCATTATCTGGTTGTCTAAAAGCATATTTTTCTGGAGAAGGGGGCGAGATTCGAATTTCACGTTTCTTCATTATATTGCCTTTATTTTGTTTAAATCCATTTTACAGCGCTAGTATTAGAGAATATTTTGCGCAAATTTGGTGCTGTTTTGGGTGCTCCTTTTATTTATTGGAATTCTAATTGAAGCATTTTCGAGGAATTTTTCTATAATCAAAATTAGAAAATTTCTATAGATGGATACAGATAATAAATTATTATTAGAAAAGTCCAATTCCTTGTGTTGAAAAATGGGGTACTTACAGGTCATATTCTACATAAAATTTTACTTTTATCATACTGAACATTAAAAAAATAAAGTCTCTTGGTATTTCTCTTAATGATTTTACCTTTTGAAAAGCAAAAGAAGTGATCTGAATATTGAAGTACCACCTCTTTTGCTCAGTTGTTAGTTGTTGATTAAAACTCTATCCGATAATTGATAGTTGGAATAATACCAGACCATTTTTTTGCTTCAATGATCCTTTTACTTTGGTTGTAATGCATTCCAACAGTATTCTCTCTATTGAGTAAATTTTGCATATCTAATATAAACAGATGACTTGTTTTTTTCTTATTAATTCTATAGCTGGTTGAAAAATCCACACGTATATATGGGGCAGCTGTTAAGGTATTAATGCGATTTTGGTCGATAACTTCCTCGTCCAGTCTAAATGATTCTTCTTCGAGGATAGGGGAGTATTTTCTACCACCAGCATAAATTAATTTACCGTTTAATCCAAAAAGATTATTTTTATGTTTTCCAACATTCCACTCTTTTCCGAGTAATAGGTTGCCGACATATCTGGTATTAAATGCAGTATTGAATTCTTTTCCATTCAAAGCTTTAAATTTTGAATCAAATAAAGATGATGTAATCATAAAATAATATCCTTTGTTCAGGGATTTTTCCAATGTTAATTCTATTCCATAATTTCTTCCTGTTCCTTTGTTTACAAGATTCTGATAAGAAGATGATCCAATTGCAGAAATATCAGATACATTCAACAATGAGAAATTATAATTTGGATCAGCAGATACCGGGATATCATATAAATGCTGGTAATACATTTCAGTTTTGAATCTAAGGGTTCTATTGATATTTTTCTCGTAACCTAAGATAACCTGTGCAGATTTCGAAGGAGATAGTGGATCTGTGTTGTTTCCAGTTGAGCTTTTCGCAAAATAATAAGAAAGTGGCTCTAGACGATTATAGAGCCCTGTTCCAAATGATATGGTTTGATTTGGTTTTACTTTCCAGTTTAAGCCCAATCGTGGCTCTAAAGTCCAGCTTTTACTCCTTAAAAAGTAATTAGCGTGTACCCCAGTATTCAATACTAGCTTATCCGACAATACAGTGCGCCATTGGGCAAAAGCATCATAAGTACTTGTATTGCCATTTTCATTTATTCTTTCTTTTAGAGTCGACAATTCGGTGTCATAGCTCAGTGAATACAGATCGTATTTTAAAAGGCTTGCATTCAATCCAGCACGAATCGTATTTCTACTATTGGGCATGTAGTTCAAAGTTCCGGCATATCTATATGCCGTATTGGTGTATTTATCTTTATTATAAAGGCTTGAAATATAATCAGTGGTTAATGTATCCTTTCTATTTGTATTCTGACTTAGGGACATAGACAATATATTTGTAAAATATAATTTGTCATTTGCCGCTATGTGATGTTTTAAACCTACACTCCCGGCATTATAAGTTACATCAATATCTTGTGCATCTGTCCGTTCCTCCCATTTGGAATAATCATGTTCGGCTTTATCCTTGAGTTTACCAAGACCTCCGATTCCAAAAAGTGAAAAAGTTCCGACTTTTTTGGTCGGAAATACAAAATTGAAAGATAGATCCTGATATTTAGGTACACCTGCATCTGTCAGTTTTACACCGACTTTATCAAGTAAACTAAGGGAAGAATAGCGGTAACTGATTAAATAGGAAGACGAAGCTCCTTTTTTAAAAGGACCTTCTAAAGTCGCACCAACTCCTAGTACGCCCAGATTAAATGAGTATTCTCGTTTATCTGTATTTCCTTTACGAAACTTGAGGTCAAATACGCCAGAAGTAGCATTGTTATATTCTGCAGGTAGTCCTCCCGTATAAAAATCTGATTTTCCCAATGCCATTGTATTTAACATACTAATTCCACCGCCTGAGGCACCTTCTTCGCCGAAATGGTTCGGATTTACAATTTCTATTCCTTCTAACTTCCACTGGAGACTTTTTGGAGAATTTCCTCGTACAATAATTTCGTTGTCGTCACCTCCGGCAACTGCACCTGGAAAACTTTGTGCCATTCTTGCAGGATCAAGAAATGCTCCAGCATAGCGGTTGGTTTCTTCTGGTGAAAACGAACGTCCGCTTGTCATTGCCATTTGATTTAGTGGGTTTTTACTATTATTTACATATACAATCGCTTCATCTAACTTATTTGATTGTGTCTCCATTTCAATATTTACGATATTCTCTTTACCGCTAGTAACAAGTACATCGGTTATCTCTTCCAATTTATATCCTGCCATTTTGATTTTAATTTCATGTCGACCAACCGGGATATTACCAAATCTAAATACACCATTCTTGTCTGAACTTACAGATCTAGAATTGCCATTAAAACTAAGTGTAACGGTTGATCCAGCTATTGGTAGTTTATTATTTCGGTCGATAATTGTTCCCTTTACAGTTTCGGTCACTAGCTGTTGATTTAACTTAATTGAATCCTGCTGCTGTGCTGTGGAGATTTTGGCCTGTCCTGATAACGCTATAAATAGCAGTGATGATATTTTCTTCATGATTTAATTTTGTTTATCTCTATGACAGACGAAATATAGAGTACCCTTTGCAAGAAAAGGTTGAAACTATGAAATAGATAATTTTGTAAAGCGAATTAATAAAAACCAAAACCAAATGACATTAGAGGCTGAGAGAAATTCCTCATTTTAAGAGTATAAATTTTAGCATCTACAATTTATTCCCATTGAAGGAACTCAATGGTATTATTATGATAATAAAAAAAGCGCATTGAAGTGACTCTTTTCACTAACCTATGAGATAGCTCTCAGAATGATGGTGGTGAAGACTTTTCTACTTTGAAAAATGCGAATAGATATGTTCTTAGGCTGACAGATCTAGATCAGCCATAAAGCGCTGAGTAAAACCCTGGCTAATTTAATGAGAATTACTTGGTTTTACTGATTTCTGATGAATGCCTATAAATGAATAATAGTTTTTTTGCTTATCCATGATAATCATTTAAAATGACATTCCTGCATTTATATTGTTATTTAAGAGGTTTTTATCTTTTTTTTTGAATACAAATTTTCGGGCAGCCGGGATTGGACTTTTCTAATTTCCGTTACTAATTGATTTATTCGTTGTTTGTGTCTAATATTTTTTGATAACTCCGTTGGTGTGAGATTCCCAAGACCTTCATGGGATCTGTTGCTATTATATTCATCCATCCACGCCCGGGTATGTATTTTTGATTAATGCTGATCTGTTGTTCCAAAGGTTGTTTCTCCCGGGCAGGTAGCCGACGGTTGCCACGCCGCTTCTTGTTCATATCAAGTAGCTTATAGACTCTGTATACTTTTTTATGTTTCCATGGTTTATCTTTTTCGCGCAGGTAGACATATAGCTTTCGAAATCCATATACAGGATGTTGGGAAAACTGCTGATCTAATGCTGCTATAATGGCGCTATTGTCTTTCTTACTAATATAGTAAAATTGTGAACGGCACATACCTGTCAATTTACAGGCTCCGGTTGCAATCAAACCGTGATCTGAGACAATCTCCTGGGTTAACTGATTTTGTTGCCGGAGCCCCAACTTTTTTGGTGATGACTTCTTTTAGGATATCATGGTTCATACTCAGTTCGGCAAACATCTTTTTTAAGCGTGCATTTTCTTCTTCAGGTTCCCTCAGGCGCTTGACATCTGATACTTCCACACCACCGTAACGACTTTTCCAGTTATTTATACTCATATTTTTATGCTATTAGCAATTTCATATTTATGGTTTAATCTCATCTTAGCATATATTTCGGTCGTTTTTACATGTTTATGATGTAGCATTTCTTTTCCTGCATATATACCATATTTTTCGATAATTGCAACAGCATAACTATGGCGAAAATTATGCCAGGAGATCCGTTTGTTTATACCAGCCAAACGGATCCATCTATCTAAGATAGCATTATTGTGAGCTGAATATTTCAATCCTTTAAATATTCGTTCTTCTTTGTCTTTTAATTCTCCCATGAGTTGGACTGCTTGATTAGATATTGGATGAATTAAAAATTCTGAGCTTTTTTGGCTTTTGAATCGAAGATAGTGTCCATTTTCCTTATCGAAAAAGTAATCTTCCCAGGTTATCTTTAATATATCACCGATACGGAATCCTGTAGTAAAAGAAAATAATGCTGCACGTTTTACAATTTCATTTTCGCAAAATACATTTTTTAGTATACTGACTTCTTCAATTGTCAAAAATTCTCTATAAGGACTTTCAGCCTTTGGTGACTGAATTCTACTCGTATAATTTTTTGACAATAAGCCTTTATTGTAAGCTTCCTTGACGGCTGCTTTGTACTTATTGAAATACATGTGTTTAGAATTAGGGCTTAGTTTTTTAGCTTCACTGTTTAATGTATGGGTAGTTTCCAGGAATAGTTTAAAGCCTTCTGAAAAGCTTTCGGTAATTTCTTTAAACATACAGTTGCCATTCGTATATCTTTCAAAAAACTTATAAGAGCTTATCCAGGTGGTATAGTTTCCTTCCGAAGACGCTCTATTTCTACATTCTTTTTTAAAGAATTCCAAAAAGCTCTCCTTTTGAGCAAAAAATGATCCTTCTTCAAATGCACCAATAAGTATTTTATTCTCCCTATCCAATCGGATCTTTTCTGCAGCCAACTTAATAATTTGATTCTTCTGTTTTTCTAAAGGATCTTTTGTTTTCTTATTATAATATAATTTTAAAAATTCTCTCCTTGTTTGTTTCCCAGTTTTGGCATTTACAATAGGAGGGTAATAGTCCAAATACAGACTCGTAAGTCCATTTTTTAGTAAGGTTTCTCTTAATTTAACTTTTATCATGATATTTATTATTTAAAAAGTGCATTAATATTTTCTTTTGTGATAATTATTCGTGAACCAATTTTAGTGACTTTTATGTGTTCATTTTTAATTAATCTCCAGAGAGTGGTTCTACTGATACCCATTAACTGACAAGCTTCACTTATATTAAAAAATGATTTATTAGCTTCATTCGATAAAACCGAACTGGATACCATTTTTTCTTGTGTCTCTTCATAGGACTTTAGTATTTTCTTATCACGCATCTGCTTTTTATAAAAGCGGCTGTTACAAATTTTGCTACAGAATCTGGTTACAGTAGTTCTGGCTATAAAAGAATTTTTGCAATGATCGCATAAGCGTTTTATATGAATGTTGCTTGACATGTTTATAAATGTTTCTAAGTATTTCTATATTTTACCATATGTTTCTTTGTGTTTCATGATTCCACCCTACAAGATTTTTTTTGTACTTTCTTGTATTTTTGTATTCAACGTACAAATAACGTACGTGATTTTACTAAACTATACAATTTAAAGTTAAATAATAAAAAACAAAAAATCCGCTTAAAATATTGATTTTAAGCGGATTATGGTTGTTGTTTATTGTTTTTTATTATCGTTAACTACGATTTACTTTCCGATACAAAACTTGGAAAAGATATTATCCAATAAATCGTCTGTAGAAACACTTCCCGTTATTTCACCAAGATGATATAAGGCTTGGCGTATATCCATCGCTAGGAAATCGGAAGTGACAGGATTGTCAATACCATAGATTACGCGTTCAAGTGAATCTGCTGTTTTTTGTAGCGCTTCTACGTGACGGATGTTGGTGACCATGACATCGTCGGTATTTAAACTCCCTAATTGTACACGATTGATCAATTCGTCTTTCAATTCCTCGACACCGATTTGTTCTTTTGCTGAAATGTAAAGCGGATTAAGGACATTGTAAACCTCTTTTTGCGCCTCAGAAAGCAAATCTGATTTATTGATAATGGTGACAAATGGAATTTGTAGGCGCTCGATTTCTGGTAATTGCGCTTGTACTTCCTCGACTTTGTCCTGTGTAGGGTCAAATAGGTAAATGATCAATCGCGCCTGTTTCATCTTTTCACGGGTACGCTCAACACCTTTTGCTTCAATAACATCTGCCGTCTCACGTATACCTGCTGTGTCAATAAATCGGAATGTGACGCCATGAATATTAATTTCATCTTCAATGGTATCGCGCGTTGTTCCTGCAATATCGGAAACAATGGCACGTTCTTCGTTTAAGAAAGCGTTCAATAGGGTTGATTTTCCTACATTAGGTTTCCCGGCAATGACAACAGGAACACCATTTTTTAGGACGTTACCCTGTTCAAAAGATTGCACTAATTTTTGAACAATAACCTGTATTTTATTGATTAGATTTTTTAGCTGATCCCTGTTGGCAAATTCCACATCTTCTTCCGAAAAATCAAGCTCTAATTCAATCAGTGAAGCAAAGTGAATGAGATCTTCACGAAGGGATTTAAGCTGATTGGAAAAGCCACCACGCATCTGCTGCATGGCCACTTGATGTGAGGCGGCAGAATTGGATGCAATTAAATCGGCAACTGCTTCTGCTTGGGATAAATCCATTCCGCCATTGAGAAATGCACGTAGGGTAAATTCTCCCGGACGGGCGGCACGTGCTCCCTTTCTAATGAGTAAATTTACAACGCGCTCAATAATATATTTGGAATTATGCGTTGATATTTCCACCGAATTTTCTCTCGTATAGGAGTTCGGGGCTACAAATAAGGAGACCAATATTTCGTCAATGATCTCTTCGCCATCCCGTATGGTTCCAAAATGGATCGTATGAGACGCTTGTTGAAGTAGGTTCTTTCCTCTAAATATTTCGTTCGTAATTTTTATGGCATTTTGGCCCGAAACACGTATGACAGCAATAGCGCCATTTGTTCCGGAAGATGTCGCTAATGCAACAATGGTATCTTCAGTGATATATCCTGTATTTGACATGGTACAAAGATACGTTAAATTGAAGTAAAGGATTCTATATATTGCGGCACAAATTAAATTCATCTTGATCGATTAAACCTTTGTTCAAACATTGAAGTCATACCCATAGAAACGCTTGTAAAAAAGAATGGAACATAGGCGGAGTGGAATTGATTTTTAAATTTAAATTATACTGTTATGAGAAAGATGATATACTTCGCGTTGGCAATTGGAGGACTGGTTTTAATCGCTCCTCAACAATCTTCGGCTCAACATCGTGGACATGAACGTGAATGGAAACAGGACAAAGAGCGTAGGAAATATGAAGAGAAAAGGGATAAGGAATATCGAAAATATTTAGAAAAACGCGAAAAAGAAGACCGTAAGTATCATAAAGAAGTAGCTAAGTCATACCGAAAAGGATACCGTCATGGAGCACCAGCCTGGGCAAGTGCACATCGTTACGATAGCAGACACCATGTATACTTTAGAGATTACAAAACATTCTACGATCCTTACAGAGGAGGTTACGTGTATATGCGCAATGGTCGTTGGAATTTTTCAGCAAATGTACCTTCATTTATGTTGAATGTCAACTTGGGAGCAGCCAATATCCGGATTGTAAAAGATGTTGCAATTAGCAGACATCCTGAAGATTTTTACAACGACTACCGTTGGGATTAGAAAGAATTTATCTTGTTGTTTGAATAAAAAAGCCTCAATCTTTAGGAAGATGAGGCTTTTCTTTTTGCTAGTCTTCTTCGAAACTAACTTTATTCACTTCAAGCGACTTTATCCGCGCTAACGATTCAATTCTTAAATCGGGCAATTCTCTTAATCTTTTGCCACCTTCCTGGAAGGATTTTTCGATAATAAATCCCATGCCCAACACTGAAGCCCCCGATTGTTTAACGAGATCGAGCATACCAAAAGCGGCATTCCCATTGGCCAAAAAATCGTCTATAAAAAGAACATTGTCGCTCGGCGTAAGAAACTCTTTGCTGACACAGATGTCATAGGTTCGGTTCTTGGTAAATGAATGCACCTGGCTTACATACATATCAGCCATGGTGGTCGGTTTTGCTTTTTTTACAAATACAACCGGTAATTCCAAAAGGTAGCCAAGCATGATCGCTGGGGCTATTCCGCTTGCTTCAATTGTAATGATTTTATTGATCGGGAGGTCTGCAAAACGACGGACAAATTCCACCGCAATAGATTTCATCAATACGGGGTCCATCTGGTGATTGATGAAGTTGTCTACTTTAAGTATGCCTCCTGCAAGACTTTTACCGTCATGAAGGATTCTATCCTTTAATAATTTCATGTTTTACTCGTATAAATATAGCGCGCTATGTCAAAATTTTGATTTGTTAATCCTTAATCCATCTCCATTTGATAGAGGTTATTGAACTCTTCTTGATGATGTTCGAGAATTACCTTTCGTTTCATTTTCAAGGTTGGTGTTAACTCTCCATTTTCAATAGTAAATTCATCTGTTAAAATAATTGGTTTCTTAATCTGCTCCCAGTTACCAAAGTGCTGGTTCGCACGACGCACCTCCTGATTGACTTTTTTTACAATGGTAGGGTCAGTCAGAAAATCATCCTTTGTCATGGTTGCAAGTTCAGGAGCATCTGTTCTGGCCCAATCCAACAAATGGGCATAGTTTGGTACAATAAAGGCAGAAGCAAACTTCATCCCGTCACCGATAACCATTGCCTGTTCAATAAATTTAGATTCAACGAGCTTTGTTTCTATTGGCTGTGGTATGACGTACTTCCCGCCCGAAATTTTGAACATCTCTTTTTTTCGGTCAATGATTTTCAAGAATTTTTCATCTTCCCACTTTCCAATATCTCCGGTATGCAGCCATCCATCAATGATTGTTTTATCCGTTTCGGCCTTGTTCTTATAGTATCCCATCATGACATTAGGGCCTTTTACTAATATTTCTCCGTCTTCAGCAAGTTTTATTTCAACAAAACGGACAGGAAGGCCAACAGTACCTATGCGTATTCCTTTGATATAATGATTGACCGAAATGAGTGGGGAGGCTTCGGTCATGCCGTAACCCTCATATAATGGAATTCCTGCAGCTAAGAAGGCACGTGTTAACTTGCTGTGAAGAGAGGCTGATCCAGAGGCAACGGTAAGTAATTCGCCACCCAATGCTTCATACCATTTGTTAAGGACAAGTTTCTTGGCAAGCTTTAGTTTGAGATTATAGGATAGACTTCTTTTCTCAGGATTTGGATCATATTCTTCTGCAACTGAAACAGCCCAATCAAATACTTTTCGTTTGAAGCCACTGAGATCATGACCTGTTTTCATAATTTTCTCATAAACTTTTTCAAGAATACGTGGGACAACGGTCATGATATGAGGTTTTACTTCCTTCAGATTATCACCAATCTTGTCAAAAGATTCTGCGATATAGATCGTAAAGCCAAGATACATATAGGTATATAAAACCATACGCTCGTAGGCGTGACAAGGAGGGAGGAAGGTCAGTCCTCGGTCATAAGCTTTACAAGGGGTAATTTCTGCTGCACCCAATACATTGGAAAAAATATTATTGTGTGACAGCATTACGCCTTTTGGTTTGCCCGTTGTACCGGAAGTGTAAATCAGGGTAGCGAGATCTTCAGGTTTAACCTGGTCACGTAGTGCTGCTAGTTTTTCTAGGGAGCAATTGGAGCCTATATCATTAAGTTCTTTCCAGCTACGTGTGCCTTCCTGATCTGCGATACAAAAAATATACTTTAATGTATAGATTGAATCGGTTAGATTCATTAGGCGATCGTACAGGCTTTTGTTGCTGACGATACAAACCCTGATTTCGGCATCATTAAAGATATATTGATAGTCTGTATCCGTAATATTTGGGTAGATGGCGACCACTACTGCACCAATTTGCTGGATTGCAAAGTCAATCAAATGCCATTCCATACTGCTGCCTGCAATGAGACCAACTTTTTCGTTGGGTTTCACGCCAAGTTCAATCAGCCCTTTGGAGAGGCTGTCTACTTGTTCAAGAAAATCTGCTGTTTTGATATAATTCCACTTGCCGTCCACTTTGTGTGCAAACATATCAAGATCGGGGTATTTGCCCATCTGTTGACGTGCAAGATCAAATAATCTAAGTTTTTCTTCCATTTCAAATCGTATTCTTTTAAGCTCCGGGGGAGCACCCTTCCAGTATGAACTTTGTTTTAAGGGAAAAGTTTGCAAACATAAATAATAGTTTCAAGAATATGGAATGATTTTGTAATTAGCTTGTTTCAAAAGGATGAAGGGGAGTCGAGTGATAGGTAAAGTGCTTTTGTGCTTTTCAAAAGTAGGGTGTTTCCTGGAGACCATTTGAGCATAGTTCCTTGAGTAGATGGACTTGATGCCCGCCAATTATAAAAAAAGCTAGTCGTTATCGACTAGCTTTTCTTCTTTGTTTTTCTTTGATCAAAAGCCCGAGCTCCCGACCTGTCGCTCCTGCGACGGAAGTATTTTCTTGTGCTCTACGGAAAAGATATGGCATCACCGCTTTAACCGGTCCATAAGGCATGTATTTAGCAACATTATAGCCATGTGCCGCTAAGTTAAAGCTCAGGTTGTCAGACATACCCAATAATTGCGCAAAGAAGATGCGATCGGTGGATCTATCGATACCACGTCTGTCAATTTCCTTCGCCAATAACATGCTACTGTCCTCATTGTGTGTACCCGCCATTAGCCCAAAGTTGTCCAGGTGGTCCAAGATAAATTCAATAGCTTCATTATAATCTCTATCGGAAGCTTCTTTATTTGGCTGGATGGGATCGGAATAACCTTTTTGTGCAGCACGAGCACGTTCGATCTCCATGTAGGCACCACGAACGATCTTAGCACCCATGTGAAAGCCTCTAACTTTTGCGTATTCAAAGTCGGCTTTCAAAGATGCCAACTTATCACTACGATACAATTGATAAGTATTATATACAATTGGTTTCTCCATATTGTATTTTTCCATCATTTCACGTGCAATATCATCGATCGCATCTTGAATCCATGAATGTTCAGCATCCACTAAAACTTTTACACCGGCGGCATGACATGCTTTACAGATACGGTCAGTACGATCCAACATGCGTTGGTATTCTCCTTGTTCTGCTTCTGTTAAAGTTTCTTTGGCGTTGACCTTTTCAAATAACTCAAAACGTCCTAATCCAGTTGGTTTAAATACTGAAAATGGAATGTACTTGTTTTTACTGGCCGCAACTACGGTACGTAATACCTCTTCGCAGCAGGCGTCAAATGCACTTTCTGTTTCTTCTCCTTCAACGGAATAATCCAATATTGTCCCTACACCATTCTCTCCCAATTCGTTGATTGCTGCTTCGCAACCCGCGATGGTTTCTCCACCACAAAAATGTTTGAAGATTGTTTTACGGATGATGCCTTGGATAGGCAGTCCTATGTTCAGGGCAAAGTTGGTCATTGACGGACCTACTTTTGTCAAGAAGTTATTCGCTATTATTTTGAATAACCAATACGCTCTTTCCAAATCCTTATCGCTTTTACTTTTAAAAGCAATCTCTGTATTATCAAAGGATAATGTCTTGGGCTCAGAATTCTCAATCATAATCTTTATTTGCAATAAGGCAAATGTAGCAATTTAGTAAGCATTAAAACGATGATAATTCTTGTATTCCTCAGTGAAACCACTATTTTTGTGAAATGCAAGAATTTAAAATCGAGGGCGAATATATCCAGCTTATACAGTTACTTAAAGCTTTAAATTGGGTAGAGCATGGTGCTATGGCTCAATGGGTTGTGGCGGAAGGGTGTGTGAAGTATAATGGGCAGGTTGATTACCGGAAAAGACTCAAATTAAGACCAGGAGATGTTGTTGAATTTGATGGGATGGAAATAAAATTGGTGTAATATTAAACAATATTGGTAAATAGAAAACTTAAACCTTAAAGAATCATAGAATGGAAGTCATAGAAAGTTTGGGCTATCAGGTATATTTTGATGATACGTTGGCGTCTTTAGAGGCGTTTTTAGCTGAGCGCAATTACTCAAAGATCATCGTATTGGTGGATACCAATACTTTGGATAATTGTTTGCCGCTATTTCAGCAAGCTTTACCCAATTTAGCGAATTATGATGTGATAGAAGTAGATCCGGGCGAAGAAAATAAAAATATTGATTTCTGTATTGGTGTATGGCATAATATGCTCGATTTCGGAGCTGATAGACATTCATTGATGATTAATCTTGGTGGTGGTGTGGTGACCGATATGGGTGGATTTGCAGCATCAACATTCAAAAGAGGAATGGATTTTATTCAAATTCCGACGACTTTACTTTCCCAGGTAGATGCATCAGTAGGGGGTAAAACCGGTATTGATATGGGAAGTGTGAAAAATATTATTGGAACTTTTGCACAACCCCAGGCTGTGTTTATTTCAAGCCAGTTTTTGAAAACTTTAGATCAACGTCAGTTAATCTCAGGTTTTGCTGAAGTAATCAAACATGGCCTGATCTTCGATCGGGCTTATTATGAGCGAGTGAAAACATTGGAGATCGATCAAATCGATAATTCTTTGGTCAAACATTCTGTTTCGATCAAAAACCGTGTTATCCTTGAGGATCCGAAAGAAAAAGGACTGCGTAAAATTTTAAACTTTGGCCATACAATTGGTCATGCTATTGAGGGATACTCTTTGTTGAACGATGCTTCACCTTTATTACATGGAGAAGCTATTGCAGTAGGAATGATTTGTGAGGGGTATCTATCGCATAAATTGAATGGTTTGCCTTTGGATGAATTAAACGATTTGATCCAAACTTTTAGAAAATATTTCAACGATTACACATTTGATTCATCCATTGATACAGCCTTGTTGGATCTGATGCGAAATGATAAGAAAAACCTGTCCAATCAGATCGGTTTCGCATTGCTTGACCAAATTGGCAGTTGTCAATATGATATCTACGTTTCTGAGGATGATATTATAGAAAGTCTTGATTTTTACCGTGAGCTAATCACACAATAATAAAACAGAAAAGCCGTGTATCGGGAGAATGCGCGGCATTTCTGTACAGCTATTTTTATCGCGATTTCGTTGCGGAAAATAGTAAACCTAAACTTAAATCATCATAATAACCATTTATATCATGAATAGAATCTTCATTTTTCTGTTTCTCCTGTTGGGGATATCAGCTGCTGTTCAGGCACAAAGGCAAGTATTGATCTTTAGCAAGACAAAAGGGTTTAGACACGGAAGCATCGAAAAGGGCGCACAGGTACTTAAACAATTGCTAGATAAAGAAAAGATAAAATCTGATCATTCGGAGGATGCTGCTCTGTTTACAGATCAGGGATTGAAAAAATATGACGCTGTTATCTTTCTGAGCACAACTGGCGATATTCTCGATAATGCGCAACAGGAAGCTTTTGTGCGGTATATCCAATCAGGAAAAGGGTTTGTGGGTATCCATGCCGCGACGGATACTGAGTTTGATTGGCCCTGGTATAACGGCCTTGTAGGGGCATATTTTGCGTCTCATCCTGCCGTACAAAAAGCCAAAATTGATGTGCTGGACAGAAAACATGCGGCCACCAAGCACCTCGATCCGATCTGGTGGCACAAAGATGAATGGTATAATTTTAAGGACGTGAAGGACGGATTGCATGTGTTGATGAATTTGGATGAAAAAAGCTACCAAGGTGGAAAAATGGGTGATCAACATCCAATCTCCTGGACCCAGAGTTACGATGGAGGGAAAGTCTTCTATACTGGGCTTGGACATACTGATGAGTCCTATGACGAACCTGAGTTCCAAAAACATTTAATTGGAGGAATTTTATCTGTTCTTCCCAAGAAAAAGTAACTTATTTTATAGTTGGCGTTTTCTTAAATAGGGCATGGTACATGCTTCTATGTGTCAATAGCACAATGAAAAGTCCCAAATGGTCATTCCATTTGGGACTTTTTTATAATTGATGGCGAAATGGGAAGAGAACCGATTTTGCCATTTGATCGGGTTTAATAATTCAGTTTATATTTTGCGCCGATACTAAACCAACGACCGGGCATTGGAACGGCGGCAGCTTCTATATAGCTTTTGTCAAATATATTCTGAACATCCACAAAGATGTTTAAGTCTTGGAGTTGGTACGATCCTCTTACGTCAGCGATGAAATAAGATTTGTAACTGATACGCTCATTAAAGCGGTTTGCAGAAGTTAACATCCAGTTCTTGTGGTTTATGGTAAAGTTGGCAATAACTTGATGCCTTAAGCTTTCAATAGCATATTTGGATAGTATCCCGTCTGCTAATGTTATGCTTGGGTTGAGATAATTATAACTTAGCGTTGTAAAGTATCGTGTCGTTGCGCTGGGATCATTGATATTATATCGGAATGAAGCATTGAATCCATCAATTTTATTTTTTCCAATATTTATTGGTTTCCACGGAATGACCGTTCCGCTTCCTGTAGTGGCATCCTCTTTTTGCCAGTCTATGAAATCGCTTATCCTTCGATGGAAATAGCCCGCTTGAGCAATAATCCGATTGGATAAGTATTTTATACCACCTTCGATCTGGTAGGCATTTTCAGAGCTCAGTGTGGGGTTTCCGACGTTGGCTGTCTGATTGGTGTAAAGATCCGTAAAGGAGGGGATCCGCTGGCTAGAACCTGCGTTGACTACAATCTTCCAATGTTCGGTAATATCATATCCCAAATCTAGACCCGGGAATACCTGCCAGCCAAATTTTGAGTTGTAATTGATATAGGCACCAGAGTTGATCATCAGTTTTTTGATCGCCTCTGTTTTGAATTCAAGGTAGCCGCCGTAATTCTCCCGGTTATGGTCGCCAATACTGGTGCTATTGATGCGTTCAAATCGACTTTCTAATCCCAAGCCAAATGTACCATAACTTTGCTCCAATGTAGCATTGATTTCTGCTCCGAAGACGTTGCTGTAATGTTTGGATCTACCTTTGGTTGTTTCTCTGCCTAAATACCAATATTCATCTTCGTTGTAGCGATTACTGAGGCGTGGACTGATGGAAAATGCCTGTGTTAATTGATGCTTGGACTGCAGGGAAGCGAAAGCTGTCTTAACCTGTTCATAAGCCTCCTTGTCACTCGGTGCTGCATAGTAACCATTGGCTCCAAATAGATTGTTGATATAGCCAACATTGGCTTTTATCATATTGGCTGTATTCGGTTGATATGTCCCGTCATAATAGAGTTTGTTATTGTTGGAGGCTGTATTATAGCGTTGTCCATTCGAATCTTCGTGGCCAAAATATAAACCGTGGCTTGTTTGCTTGGTTAAGAACTGTGAGCCAAGCTGAACACCTTTGCCATAATACTTGCCTGCACTTGTCTGCTCATTATCTTTGAATGAAGAACCACTGTACACCTGGGCACTAATTTGATTTGATTCAATTTTCTTTGTTACAATGTTAATGGCACCGGTTAGTGCATTAATACCGAAAATCCGTGAAGCTGGCCCCCGAATGATTTCAATACGCTCGATGGCCTCCAGAGGAACCGGGAGGTTCATATTGTGATGGGCACTCTGTGGATCGGTGATTTTAACACCATTGAGTAGGATCGCCGTCTGTTCAAAAGACCCACCGTCGATACTTATATCTGCCTGCGAACCGAATGGTCCACGTTGGCGAATATCAACGCCTGGGATATTGCTAAGCAACTCGTTGATTGATCGATTTGGTAGTCTTTGTATATCTTCCTGCGTTAATATTTGGATATTTTTGCTTTGTTTTGAAAAAGGGATCTGTAAGCGATTTTGATTAATGATGACTTCGCCCAAAGCGGTTGTATCTTTAATCTGAGCAGTTGCAGCTCCAATACTCAGCACTAATGCAAGGTTTGTTAAAGTAATATTCTTATTCAACATGCTTTCCTAGATTTTACGCTGCAAAAGTAGCTTAGCTGACTAAAAAATAAATAGTCCGGTGTGAATAATACTGGTAGTCCGGGTGATGTTTTGTAGCCTTCTTACATCCATTCTTCTCGACCGATACGCTTTTTCCCCGTTATATCGATGTGATCTTGCTTGTCGGTGCTTTTTATTTTTTCGATGTTAGTCAAGTCGGGTTGGCCGGATTCGAGCCAGGCTGAATACCAGTAGGAAGCAACGCGTAAAATGGTTTTTTGCATTCTCCTTTCAACCATACCGTTCATGGCTTCATGATAAGCTCTAGCATAACTGTCGGAATAGGTCCATACCAATTGATTGTTTCGCTCAATAAAAGATTTTTTTTGAGATGCCTTAAATTGACGATTGAGCTGGGCTTCAATGCTCAATACAGAATCCACAAGGCGATTGCTTTCACGGACGATAGTCCAGGCTTCCGCTAAGGGATCTTTGATATAGTTGGCTTTTCCAACGCGAAGGTTGTATTTTTCTGAAAACATTTCCGGTAAGCGGCTTTCCCAGAATGCATGTATACCTTGTTGATGCGTTAGCTGTCCATTATAATTTTTAGTCGTGTGCAATGGAACATGGGCATCAGCAATATAATGGCCGAGTTCTGCAGAGTGTTTGATGATCCGTTTATAATCTTTTGCTTGAAAGGCCTTAACAAGCTTTTGGTAGGTAAGATTGATTTGCCAGGGCACAATGCCATTTTTTAACAATTGCTTTTCTTGAAATTTCTCTTTGGCCTGTGACCAATGTATCGGTATGGAGTCAAATGTACTTTCCCTACGATAGTCCTCTAAATCTATAAAATGTCTTGGGCCTTCAGCGCTGTCTGTGAAGCAGCGTTTATCTGGATCAACAGCTTTTTCGGTAATAAGGTCAATATTGGATTTATAGAACTTAGCCAACTGAGCGGGGAGCGCAAAGACGGCATAATGATTAATTTTTTTATGAGCAAAAAATCCCCATGATGTTAAAATTAGCATGGCGACTATGCAAAGCATCCGATAAAATAGAGACTTCATGGGGTATTAAACTGGCTATTAATTAATTGTTGATATTAAATATACGTAAAGGAAAATTAAAAATGGATTAACGATTTTTTTTATTGATGTTAATTTATATTTTCTTAACATAACTAAACAATAAAATAATATTGATACTCGTTAAAATTGATTAATTTGCCGACACAAAATGCAGTCGTTATGAAGATATTGTATGCCGTACAAGGGACAGGAAATGGACATCTGAGCCGGTCAATGGATATTGTCCCCTGTTTGAGGGAGTTAGGGGAAGTCGATGTTTTGGTTAGTGGAATTCAAGCAGATCTATCATTACCTTTCGAAGTGAAATACCGTTTTCACGGATTGAGTTTTATCTTTGGAAAATCCGGCGGAGTAGATCTGTGGAAAACATTTATGAGTTCGACGATCCGTAAGTTTACGAATGAAATTAAGAGCTTGCCCATAGAAAACTATGATTTGGTGATCAATGATTTTGAACCAATTTCTGCTTGGGCTTGTCATTCAAAAGATTTGGAATGCATTGGGTTGAGCCATCAGATTGCTGCCTTAGATCCATCGAGTCCTAAGCCAGAAGATAGTGATATGTTGGGCAAATTTATTATGAAAAATTATGCTCCGTCTACCCATTCCTATGGTTTCCATTTCAAGCGGTACGGCAAGAATATTTACCCACCGGTTATCCGTAATGCTGTTCGTGAATTGAATGTCACAGATCAGGGGCATTACACGGTTTATCTCCCGGCATATGATGATGCGCATCTTTTAAAGCATTTGATGAAGTTTCCGGACGTGAAGTGGGATGTTTTTAGCAAACATAATTCAAAGGCATTTGACATGAAAAATGTAACGATAAGACCGATCAATAACCAATCTTTTATTGATAGTATGGCATCTTCTTCTGGAGTTTTATGTGGGGCAGGTTTTGAAACACCGGCAGAAGCGTTATATTTGAAAAAGAAACTGTTAGTTATCCCGATGAAAAACCAATATGAGCAGCATTTGAATGCAGCGTCATTGGAAGAGATGGGCGTGCCTGTAATTTCGAGCTTAAAGCAGAAAAACATGCTTGCGATAGAAGCCTGGCTCAACAGTAAATCTAGGGTTGAAGTTGATTACCCTAATATCACGCAGGAAATTATAAATGAAATCGTGCAGAAGCACCGTTAAACAAACATGAAGTATATTGCATTAGCCCTATTATCCTTGACAACTGTCACAGGATTTGCCCAACAAAAAAAAACGAAAACGACGGCCAAGAAGAAGGTCGTCGCAACTAAATCAAGTGCAACAAATCAACTGAAAACGAAGGCCGATTCTGTGTCTTATGCATTTGGTGCCGATATCGGAAATTCACTAAAATCCATTGAGATCGATTACTTGAAGTCAGATGTTATTGCAAAAGCAATTTCGGATGTCTTGAAAGGGGAGAAATCGCTATTGGAGGAAGGCCAAGGAAGAGCTGTTATCCAGCAGGCGATTATGGACGTTCGTGCTAAAAAAGAGGCTGCTAGCCGTGCTGAAGAAGATAAATTTTTTGCCGAAAATGCAAAGGTTGCTGGGATGAAATCTACGGCCGAGGGAATTCAATATCTTGTTTTAAATCAGACGGAAGGTCCAAAACCAAAAAGTGACGATGAAGTAACAGTACATTATAGAGGTACCTTACTTAATGGAAAGCAATTTGATAGCTCATATGACCGTAAGGAGCCATTGAAACTATCCTTGGGTCAGGTGATCAAAGGTTGGCAGATTGGAATCCCGTTAATGTCGAAAGGTGCAAAGTATAAATTTTTTATACCAAGCAGATTAGCGTATGGCGAACGGGCAACAGGTGAAATTCCTGCAAACAGCACATTGGTGTTTGAGGTAGAATTGCTTGATATTGGTGCGGATGGAACAACGTAAATTAGGTAATACAAGCTTAATCGTTTCGGAAATAGGTTTGGGCTGTATGTCGTTAAAAGGCAATCAGTCCAAACAATCCAAAGATATTATCCAAAAAGCTTACGAGAAAGGGATCACTTTCTTCGATACCGCTGATCTCTACGATAAAGGCCTAAACGAGATGATCGTCGGTGAGAGTGTGCAAAGCTTTCGCAAGCATATTGTGCTGGCGTCGAAAGTTGGTAACCTTTGGCGTGCAGATGGATCCGGCTGGGATTGGAAGGCTTCGAAAGACTATATTATCAAGGCTGTGGAAGGTTCGTTGTCACGTTTAAAAACGGATTACATCGACCTCTATCAGTTACATGGTGGTACAATAGAAGATCCGATAGAGGAGATTGTTGAAGCGTTTGAGTTGTTGAAGAAACAAGGGAAAATCCGTGCTTATGGCCTTTCATCAATTCGCCCAAACGTTATCAAGGCATTTTTGTCCAAATCTGACATTGTCTCAGTAATGATGCAATACAGTCTATTGGATAGAAGACCAGAAGAAGAAATCAGTGGCTTGTTGGAAGAACGGGGTGTAAGTATCGTCGTACGCGGTGTATTAGCCAAAGGTGTTCTCATCAACAAACCTATTGAACCTTTTCTTCAGTATAGTTCGGGAGAGGTGGCCCATATCGTGAGAAACTTGGCAAATCTTGCCAAACGTATTGGAAAAGATAATATGATTGTTGCACTATCTTATGTGCTTTCTAACGCAGCTGTTGCTACAGCACTCGTTGGTGTGAGTACCAAATTGCAATTGGATGAATTGATCAAAGCAAAGGCGCAGATGATCAAATTAAGTGATTCGGATAAGCAGGTACTATTGGAAGGTGTCCGGTCGTTATACTATACCGAACACCGGTAAGCTTTACTATTTATTAAAAAATAGTCTTAATATTTTAGCGAGGTCTTCTTTTGTATCCACCGCGACCGTTTCATGCGTTGTAATTGCCGTTTGAATGGCGTAACCGTTTTCTAACCAGCGCAGCTGTTCCAATGCCTCTGCTTCTTCTAGCATAGAAATGGGAAGTTGTGTCAGGGCTTTTAATGTATCTACCTTGTAAGCATATATTCCGATATGTTTATAGAATGTTTGCTTTTGTAACCATTGGTCTTTTTCCACACCTCTTAAAAAAGGAATGGTCTGCCTACTAAAGTAGATTGCTTCTCCTTTGCTGTTTCGGACAACTTTAGGGATGTTTACATTGAATAGTTCTTCCTCCGCAGTAATTTCTTTGACTAGGGTCGCTATCTGCGTAGTGGCATCTTCAAAACAATGTGCTAAAAGATCAATTTGCGCGGGGTCGATAAAGGGTTCGTCACCCTGTATATTGATGGCAACATCATAACCTTCTATATCCGTTATAACTTCGGCGCAACGATCTGTTCCCGATTGGTGGTGCTCTGCTGTCATGACGACTTTGCCACCAAAGGAAAGTACAGTTTGTGCTATGCGTTGATCGTCGGTTGCGACAACAACTTCGTTTAATTTTGTTGATTTTTTGACCTGTTCGTAGACACGCTGGATCATCGTTTTTCCTTCGATGTCGATCAGGGGTTTTCCAGGGAATCTGCTCGATGCATATCGAGCAGGGATAATACCTAAAAATTTCATCTTTTATTTTTTATCAATGGATGGGCAATTGGAATTTATCAAAAAGCCTGTAAAATAACGTTATTTTACAGGCTTTTTAATTTGCTGATTATTCGAATAATCCGAATAATTCGGCTTCGATCTTTTGAATGATATCGCCGAGGTCTTCTGGGTTTTTGGTGAAGTCCAGATTGTCTTTGTCCAGAATCATTACCTTACCTTCTTTGTAATTATTGATCCATTTATCGTATTTATCGTTCAGCTTCGACAGATAATCCAAGCGAATTGCGGATTCATAGTCACGGCCCCTTTTTTGGATATTATTCACCAGGGTAGGGACAGAGGCTTTGAGGTAAATCAATAAATCTGGAGGTTTGATATAGTGGATAATGCTTTGAAAAATATTACTATAGTTTTCAAAATCACGTGCGCTCATTAAACCCATATCATACAAGTTTTCGGCAAAGATATAAGCATCTTCATAAATGGTACGATCCTGAATCATATCAATGCCAGTTTCCTGCAATTTTACAATATGTCTAAAGCGACTGTTGAGGAAAAAAATCTGAAGATTGAATGCCCAGCGTTTCATGTCCGAATAAAAATCTTCTAGATAAGGATTGTTGTCTACAGCTTCAAACTGAGGTTCAAATTTAAAGTGACTGGCCAACATTTCAGTCAACGTTGTTTTGCCGGCACCTATATTTCCAACGATAGCTATGTGCATATTATTTCTAGCTTAATAAAATCTTTTAATACCAATAATCTCACGAACCTCTTTCAGTGTCTTGTGCGCAGATTCGCTTGCTTTTTCAGCGCCCATTTTTGCAACTTTAGCAATGTATGCATCATCGTTTGATATATCCTCAATGCGAGAGCGTACATCGTTGGTTGCAAGTACCATATCTTCTGCCAATTGTTTTTTGAAATCACCATAACGAATTTCACATTTGTTATAGAGTTCATCAAAATGCTGTAACGTATCTGCAGTAGATACGACCTTCATTAAATCAAAAAGATTTTGGATAGCTTCAGGCTTAGGCTGGTTCATCTCAGTTGGACCAGAATCGGATATAGCACGCATCACCTTTTTACGAATTACGGTTTCACTATCCGACAGATAAATACAATCTGCCTCACCATTGGATTTACCCATTTTTCCCTGGCCTGCAAGTCCGGGAACTTTCACCAATTTGTCGGAATAGGAGAATGCAAATGCTTCTTTAAAATAATCTACGTTGTATAAGCGATTGAAGCGATTGCCAAAAGTCCGCGTCATCTCCAAATGTTGTTCCTGATCTTTTCCTACTGGAACTTTTGTGCCATGGTGAATCAATATATCACAGGCCATCAAGACCGGATAGGTCAATAAACCTGCGTTAACATTGTCGGGATTGCTTCTAACTTTATCCTTAAATGCTGTAGCACGTTCAAGCTCGCCGAGATAGGCGTTCATATTCATGTATAGATAGAGTTCCGCAACTTCTGGAACATCTGATTGAACGTAAATAGTCGATTTTTCGGGGTCTATTCCTGCAGCTAGATATTCAACAATAACTTGGCGAACCGTTCCCTGAAGTCCATGAGGAGTGGGGTGGGTCGTTAGTGAATGTAAATCCGCAATGAAAAAAAAGCAATTATATTCGTTTTGCATTTTCACAAAATTGCTCAATGCGCCGTAGTAATTTCCTAAATGTAATTTTCCGGTACTTCTGATACCGCTAACAACTGTTTCCATATTCCTGCGAATTTACGTATAAATTTGACAAAGTCGAATTAAATTCGGTCGGTGACTCCCTTTTTAGGAATTGCGTTATTTTTTTAATTTTTTAGCTTCATTCCAATAAACGTCCATTTCTTCTAAACTCATTTTCTGCAGCTGTTGCTTATTTTCAGCGGCTTTTTGTTCTAAATAGGTAAACCGTTCAATGAATTTTTTGTTGGTGCGTTCTAGAGCATTTTCAGGATTGATACCAATATGCCGTGCATAATTTATTAAGGAGAATAACAGGTCGCCAAATTCCCCTTCTGCTTTTTCCTGATCCATAGGAAGTGCTGTCTCCAGATTAAATTCTGCTTTAAATTCGGCAAGCTCTTCCTCTACTTTTTCCCATACTTGTTTCTTATCTTCCCAGTCAAAGCCGACACCGCGAACTTTATCTTGGATACGATAGGCCTTTACCAAAGCGGGTAGGCCTTTCGGGACGCCGGAAAGAACAGATGTATTGCCTTCTTTGAGCTTGATTGTTTCCCAATTGGATTTGACTTGATCTTCTGTATCAGCACTGGTGTCGCCGTAGATATGGGGATGGCGGGTAATCAATTTATCACAGATTGCATTGAGTACGTCTACGATGTTGAAATGTCCTTCTTCTTCGGCAATGCGGGCATAGAATACAAGATGCATCAAGACGTCACCAAGTTCTTTTTTGATTTCTGGATAATCTTTTTCCAAAATGGCGTCGGTTAATTCATACATTTCCTCCATAGTCAAATGTCGAAGGGATTCCATGGTCTGTTTTTTATCCCAGGGACATTCGATCCGTAAGGTATATAAGACATCGAGTAATCGTTGAAAAGCTAGTTGAGGTGTGTGCTGATACGCTGGTGCTGCTAGATTTGTCATATTTAATCGTGTTTGGTAGCACAAAAGTAGAAATATGATTTCGAATAAACTATTTCAAATTGCGGAAAACAAAACTCTTTTGTCAATCGTTTTATAATAAAAATTAGAATTTAGATCGGATTTAGAACAATCAATTATGGAAAGAATGCATGGATACTCCTCTGCAAGTGTTGCCTTGGAAAAGTTAAACAACTTAGGTTACACGATAGATTATAATATTGAATTTGACGATTTGTTGGCTCATGCAGATCAGTACAGAATTGACTATTTATTTCGCTATGAAGGTGCATCGGATCCTGATGATGAATCGTCGGTGTATGGTATTAGCAAAAATTCGGGACAGAAAGGTGTTTTTGTTGCAGGCAATTTGTCTTTAATTGAAGGTAAGAAGCGGGATATTCTATTACAAATGGAACTTAAAGAGCGGGAGCGATAGCCTTATGGAAAAAAATGGAATGGAAACAACGGAGCGGCTTGAGCAGCTTAAGCTTTGGGCCTTGAAACGTGATGGTAAAGAGGCGGATGCGCAATATCATGATCTTGCTTCGGATCGATGGTTGCAGGTTTATAGAAATGAAGCATTAAACCTCATGAAAGCGGGATTCTACAATAAAGGCTCGGCTTTGTTTGAGTCTTATGTTGAGGTTCATTATCCGCATGAACTGGAAAAATTGATTGGCAAATTAGAACGTAGTTATGACAGTTTACAGCGTTTTAGTCCAGGATTGCTTGAAGATGGTTTTTATAATCTCGTTTTGGGTGATATCCCTTTGCTCATGGCTGGTACGATCGTTGTTTTGCTTAGGGCCAAAGAGTCTGATTTTCCATCCATTTACAATACTGATGCGGATGCCGACATGCGAAGCTCTCCAAATTGGCTTATACAGCAGTCAAACAATGATATTTGGGTTGATATGCACCAGACAGCTTTAAATAATATTCACTACCCGGATAAAATTCTTTAGTCTGGCAAAATTTTTGTAGCCGATCGTACCAGAAAGAGGAAGCCTGAATAGGTTGTTCACTTTTTGGACTTTTTATTGAGTTATAAACCCATTCTAAATTTTATTTTATGATGTTGTACATTGGTATTTTTGCGGTTATCGTTGTGGCTTGCGTATTCATTTCTCTTATGATGATGAAAAAGCAAAAGGAGACGGCCAAAAAGTATGAAGGTGAATCTGGGATTGCCCTAGCTCCAGGCGTAAAGGATGAATTGTTAAGTGATGAATTTAGTGAACTAAGAAAACAGTTGAACGGCGCTCCGATCGACGCCTTTACGCAATGCGCGTATATTGCAACAGTTGGCGACAAAGTTGCTTCAGCTGCAGCTACAGCGGCCAAGACTGTTGCTTGGGCGGCTGTAGGTGTAAAGGCTCGTTATAACGAACGGGATAACGCTTCTTATCTGGTGCTTAGCAACAACGAGTTGCATTACGTTTTTTTTGATGAGGGGGAGGTGAGAGATCATTTGGTTTTTGATCATGAAACCTTGCTCGATGCGCGAACTGCGCAGATTACTAATTCTGAAAAAGTAACACGCATGGGCTCTGTCATGGGCTTGAAACCTAAGAAAATGCATCTTGACGTCAATGGAAATGGGCTCGATATTATTTATTACGGCACTGTTCAGCGTATGCCGCATGGTATTATTTCTCCAGGTTCAGGTATGTTTGAAACACAGGCGAGGCTTCAATTGATGGGGCGTTTGTTTTTGGATAGATTATATAAAAAATATCCGCAGCTACAGAACTAAGCCACCGAGAAATGTCATTTTAGTTTCGTTTTAATTGAAGTAAGTGGCCTTTTTGACTTGATTCCGCATTGCTTTTAGTAAATTGTCTGTATCATAAAATTTATATCATATGAAAATTTTAGCAGATAAAGTAGCTTTAGTAACAGGTGCGGGTTCGGGGATCGGACTGGCAGTTGCATTGGCTTATGGTAAAGAAGGTGCAAAGGTCGTTGTCTCGGATATCAACGAGCAAGCGGGGAATGAAACCGTAAAACAAATTGAATCTCTGGGAGGAGAAGCTGTGTTTTTCAAAGCAGATAGCTCATCTCCCGCTGACAATGAAGCCTTGGTTGGTTACGCTGTCAAGACATTTGGCCGGCTTGATATTGCATGCAATAATGCTGGTATTGGTGGAGAGGCTGCACTAACGGGAGATTACAGTCTCGATGGATGGAAAAAAGTAATTGATATTAATTTCAATGGCGTATTTTATGGATGTAAATATCAAATAGAAGCTATGGAGAGGAATGGAGGCGGTGTTATTGTCAATATGGCTTCCATTCATGGTACCGTGGCTGCACCTATGTCAAGTGCTTATACTTCAGCCAAACATGCTGTAGTGGGACTGACAAAGAACATCGGCGCAGAATATGGTCAAAAAAATATTCGTTGTAATGCGGTTGGACCTGGTTATATTGATACACCGTTATTGGCTAAGTTGGATAAAGAGCATATCAATGCGTTAATCAGTAAACACCCCATTGGACGTTTGGGAAAGGCAGAGGAAGTCGCTGAGCTGGTTCTTTTTCTAAGTTCGGATAAATCGTCTTTTATGACCGGTGGGTATTACCTAGTTGATGGTGGTTATACTGCTGTTTAACAGATCAGTTTAAGAAAAAAGGGATCCAAATGTGTCGTGTTGGATCCCTTTTTTTGCACTATAACTGGGCTGCTGGACGTATTTCAGTCCCTTCCATGTTATTTAATCCGTCACCCAACGTGCGACGATATTTATCTGCTACCTGTTGGAGTTGTTTGACAATTTCGGGATATTGATCTTTTAGGTCTCTATCTTCACCGGGATCAATTGCAAGATTATATAATGCCAAGGGGACTTTTACTGTAGCATATTTTCCTGGATATCGATCGCCGCCTATGGTTGCTGGTGCTTCGTATGTTTCGGTTTCAGCAGGAAAAACAAGCTTCCATTTTCCTTTTCGGATTGCTTTCAAATTGTTTTTATTATGATAATAAGCGAGTTCATCTCGTGGAGTACTTTGGGTATTACCCAATAGAAGCTCTGTAAAATCAATCCCATCGATTTTCTTTGTTGGCTTGGCTGCCTCGGTAATATTGACAATCGTTGGTAGTAAGTCCATATTGGTCAAAAGCTGGTTACTTACAGTTGCCGGTTTAACATGACCGGGCCAGCTTATAATGCAAGGTACTTTTAATCCACCATCAAATATAGTTGCTTTACCCTCTCTGAGCCCTCCTGTCGAACCGGCGTGGTTTCCAAACGTGAGCCATGGACCATTGTCACTTGTGAAAATAACAATAGTGTTTTCGAGCAGATGATTTTGTTCCAACGTCTTCATCACTTCGCCTACGGACCAGTCTACTTCTTCCATAACATCCCCGAACATACCGGCACCGCTTTTGCCTTTAAATTTTTCGGAAACGCCAAGTGGGACATGAACCATGGCATGGGCTAAATAGAGAAAGAAAGGGTTGTTTTTATTACGTTTGATAAAAGAGACCGCTCGGTTTGTATAATCGGTGGTCAATTGATCCTGACCATCAAAAGAATCGATAATTTTAACTGTTTTGTTGCCTTCTATTAAAGGAAGTGGGGGGTATTGGGCCCGCCAAAAAGTTGAATCTTGCCATTTTTTTCCTTCATAATCGTAGGCCCACATATCATTGGAGTAGGGAAGTCCATAGAACTCGTCAAAGCCATTTTGAAGGGGAAGGTAAGGCTCTTTATGTCCAAGATGCCATTTTCCGACCATGCCGGTTTTATATCCTTTGCTTTTCAATAGTTCGGCGATCGTTTGTTCATCGGGGTTAAGTGCAAATTTGGCGTTATGGTCAATCGCGCCGCTAATGCCAATTCGCGTAGGGTAGCAGCCAGTTAATAGGGCACTTCGGGAAGCTGTACAGATCGGCTGCGCGGCATAAAAATCGGTGAAACGAAGACCTTGTGCTGCGAGTTTATCAATATTTGGCGTTTGGTAGGGGCCACCACCATAGCAGACTGGGTCGGCATAGCCCATATCATCCATTAAAATTATAATGATGTTTGGGAGTGGAGCTGGTTTATTCTCATCCGTAATAGAAGCTGCTGAAGCTCCAAGGGTAAATAAGAATGGTATAAAAGAAAATATATACTTCAAATCCATCGTTTGCATTTAATTATTTAACGATTAAGTTTTCTTGTTTGAGAACCCGCTGAAAAGCTGGTCTTGTTGCATCATCATCGCCCGCTTCAGCTTTAAGTTTAGCCAACTTTTTCTTCAACCTGGCAATTTCTTTGACATATTTTTTGTCTAGAATGGCATTGTGTGTTTCCATGGGATCTTGCTGCAAGTCATAGAATTCCCAAGCAGGAGCTGTTGTTTTAGAGTCGCTGCCCGTCATTTCTAATGGCTGTCCATAGAAGTAGATCAGTTTGTAGCGTTCATCACGGACTCCAAGATGCGCCGGGCGTATTGGTGCATGTTGCCAGTAACGGTAATACATGGCAGACCGCCATGCTTTGGATGTATTTCCTTTGAGGTTATTCCGGAAGCTTTCGCCTTGGATGTAGGCGGGTTTTTTGATGCCCGCATAATCTGCAAATAGTGCAGCGAAATCGATATTTAGAATCATGTCGTCTAATCGACTACCAGCTTTGATTTCTTTGGGGTAGCTGATCACAAAAGGCATGCGCAGTGATTCTTCGTACATCAATCGTTTATCCATAAAATTGTGTTCTCCTAAGAAGTATCCTTGGTCGGAAGCCAGAATCACAACGGTATTTTCGTCCAAATTTGCCGCTGTAAGATAGCGCATAATTTTCCCTAGATTATCATCGATTCCAGCGACGCAACGCAGATAATCTTTGAGGAACTTTTGGTAGATTTTTTTGCGGGCTTCCAAAGGGTCCATTCCTTTTGTTGAAAACGGAAGCTCAGGATAAGATGTCCAAAAGGGGCCTACCGAAGCTTGCTCATAACGCCGGCCAAGCTCTTCCAAGGGCTGCCCTTCGAAAGAGCGTCCAGTTGTGATTGCTCCTGAATCCAAAAATGTCGGGGGATAAGGAAACTCCACATCTTTGTAGTAATCTTTGAATCGCTCGGCAAAATCAAAGGGTTCATGCGTCGCTTTGTAATGACACATTAAGAAGAAGGGTTTATCGGGGTTGCGTGATTTTAACCAGTCCAGACTCATCGTTGTGGTGATATCATCTACATAGCCTTCGTAGGGTGTACCAGCCTCTTCCTTATCATTCCAGTTGTCTTTAGAGAGGTAAGTCGGGTTATGATAAACACCATGTCCAGGAAGAACTTTAAAATCGTCAAATCCACTTGGCCTTTTTTTCAGATGCCATTTCCCAAACACAGCAGTTTGGTAGCCCGCATTGTGCAGATCCTTGGCGATATTTTCCTTATCGGGATCCAACGCATCTTCCAATGTGTAGACTTGGTTTTTATTACTGTACTGTCCTGTCAGTATGGTTGCACGGCTAGGGGTGCAAATTGAATTGGTACAGAATGTATTATTGAGTACCGCCCCCTGACTGGCTAATTTTTCAATATTCGGATTTTTGACAAAATCTTTTAAAATACCGCCATATACGCCCCATGCTTGGGCTGTGAAATCGTCCGTCAGGATAAAGACGATATTGGGGCGTTGTGTTGCGTTGTTTTTTTTCTGTGCTTGTGAAAAAATGGGCAATAGGCCGCAGATGAGCAATACTAATTTTTTATTCATGTGAATTCAGCTATATATCAGTCGACGAATTGACTATATCGGATTGCAATAATAGCTATAATCGTTCGTCTTGGTCTGGTTCTGTCTATTTGATTGTAGACAAATCTACTCTTTATAGACAAATATATAACGGATAAACTGTAATAAATATGTTAGTCATCGATACCTTTTCCATCTATAATATGCTGGTAATATTTTTCGATTCTCGCCGCACGTGTTTTCTCTTGTTTTGCCTGGTTAAAGTAAAATAGATACCCTTTTTGTCGACCTGGTGTAAGTGATTGAAAAGCTTTTTGAAGTAAAGGGTCTTCAAGTAAGGCGCGCTTAAATTCTTCCGGTACAGGGTAATCGGCAGCTTTCCGCATGTCAACTTTCTTGCCTGATTTTTCAATTTCGATGGCCTCCTGAATATATGCCGATATCACTTCTCGCAATGATTCTATCTGCTCAATAGTGGTGAATCTAAGCTGTCTGGCTGACTGAACATTTTCGGTTTGCTGGATCAGTATATTTTTGGGATCTTTTAATAATGCACCTTTATGGAATAGCAGCGCACAGTATTCTTTAAACCCGTGTATCAATACGACATTTTTACCTTCAAATGTATAACAAGGATGCATCCATTTATAATCCTCTTGCAGTGTTTTATTGCCACGGGCAATTTCTCTCAACAGATTGAATTCTTCATTCCATCTTGTCGCATTTTCAAAAAAATGTTCAATTTTTAGATTCATCATGTAGTGCTTTAGGTAGTTTAGCAAGAATTTCTTGTAATCTGTTGTGCGCCATATTGATTCCTTGCGCAAAGGGCATCTGTAACAGCTGGTTCCGAAATGCGACCGACTGAAATATTATATGGATGTGAAGCCTGCTGCGTTCTGCACTTATTTTTTCAAATGTTAAATATTCCAACTGCACGGGAAATGCGCTGTTTTCCATTTCAAAAGTCCGTGTGATGCGTTGATTGGGGAGGAATTCATGTATCGTTCCATTTGCTTTGAACATAACCTGGCCATTGTGCGAAGTTTCAAATGCATAGGAGCCATGCTTTTTATTTTCCAATTTCAGGACTTTAGTTCCCATCCACTGTTCGAAAATTTCGGGATCCTCGTATGCTTTGAAGAGCAGTTCAATAGGCAAATCGAACTCCCTTGTAATGATAATCTCCTGTTTATTATCCTCAGCCTGGACGTTAGTTTTTGACTCCATATTATTTGTTCTTGTAGCTTTGCATAATAGTTTCCAATTTATTGAATCTGTCGTCCCACATTTGACGGAAAGGTTCAATAAAATCCGCAATTTCTTTCATCTTTGGTGGGTTCAATTGGTAGTATATCTCGCGTCCATTTTGTTGAGACTTTAATAATTCACATTCCGTCAATATTTGCAAATGTTTTGAAACGGTCGGTCTTGCTGTATTGAAATTGGCTGCAATTGCACCAGCAGTCATGGCTTGTGAGGTTAGAAGAAGTAAAATTGCTCTTCTGGTTGGGTCTGCTATAGCTTGGAAAACATCTCGTCTTAAGTTCATATTGATCTATTTGATTACTAATATAAGTGTAGTTATTTGACTACGCAAATTTTTTATAAATTATTTATAACGGAATAGATGGGGGTGGAGCTAACGTGGATCAACGAATAAAAATTTTTTCCTGGCGAATTTAAAATGAAAGCGATCGGGAATTAAACCTATGGATCAATGTTTGGTGAATAATGCTAAATTAGCGTAATTAATTATAGCAGGATGAAAACACAGTTATCGTATTTAAAAAAATTAAGCGTATTAGGGACGAAAACCTTAGTCAAATATTATTTGCTGGCTATTGTTTCGACTTTACTGTATTTGGTGGTTGGCAGTTTTCAGTTTAAGGCTAGTCATGAAGCTTTCTTTTCGACGGTCAGTCCTGTGCAAGCCGCAGCTAAATTCATTTGGCTGATTGGACTGATCCTGCTACCTGTACTACTTTTTATTTTTAGTAACAAATATGTGTTTTCAAAGATTGCAAGTCTTGTTGTAGAAGAAAGGCAGGATGATCTCATTCTTCCGGCATTTGACAAAGTATTATTAATTTTTCAATCGAATCAGCCCGATGTAATACAAAATGTCGCTGATTATTCTTTTGCAAAACTTAAATTGATCAATGACGTGAAAAATAATAAAATCGAGAGCCCTTGGGTGCGACGCATTGTCATTTTTGGTCTGAATAAAGTGAGATTTGATGCCCTCGATTTAGACAAGAACGATAGCTTTTATTCGATCGTACGATCGAAGTTTATCCAGGTACTCGAAATCTTAACAGAACCAAGTAGCAAACCATTTTGGCTATGTATTCTTGCGCAATGGCTTATTCTACTTTTTGTGTGGCTGGCCAACTAAATGTGTTGATCACTGCAAGCAAGCAAGCAAGCAAGCAAGCAAGCAAGCAAGCAAGCAAGCAAGCAAGTGCTGAAATAACAGAATATCACGACGGTATAAGTTTTATTTTGTATTTTAACTGTAAGAATAAAAACCATAGAGTTTTAAATGGATGTTATGATGAAAAATATTTTTTTTACTGTTGTTCAGCTTTTGGTTGTATCATTTGTTTTCGCACAAATGCCTCAGGTAAAGGTTGAAGAGGGGATATTAGAAGGAATTACTTTGTCAAGCGGGGTAGAGTCCTTTCGCGGGATTCCTTTTGCAAAACCGCCAGTAGGAGACCTGAGGTGGAAAGAACCGCAAGCTGCTGAACATTGGTCTGGCATCCTTAAAGCAGATCATTTTGGTTATTCTCCGATGCAGAAACCGATCTATGGGGACATGCGATTTCGGTCACCAGGGATCAGTGAAGACTGTCTCTACCTGAATGTATGGCGTCCAAAGAAACTTGGTTCAGGCAAACTTCCTGTTTTAGTTTATTTTTACGGCGGAGGTTTCAATGCTGGTGATGGATCGGAAAACCGCTATGATGGTGAAAGTTTTGCCAAAGAAGGTCTTATTGTCGTTACTGTCAACTATCGCCTTGGTATCTTTGGCTTTTTTGCGCATCCGGCATTAACCGAGGAATCTCCGAAACATGCTTCCGGAAATTATGGACTGCTGGATCAACATGCAGCTTTGGTTTGGGTCAAGAAAAATATTGCTGCATTTGGTGGGGATCCCGATGCCGTCACCATCGGTGGTGAGTCGGCAGGGAGTATGTCGGTTTCTGCCCAGATGACGAGTCCGTTGTCCAAAGGACTATTTAAACGCGCTATCGGTCAGAGCGGAAGTGTTTTTAACTTGCGGTATGGCACTGCCTCTATTACGGAGCAAGAGCAACAGGGGACTGCGTTTGCAACGCGCATAAATGCCGAAGGGCTTGATCAACTGCGTAAAATTCCTGCGGCCGAACTCCTTGATAAAGCCAGCGAGCCAGGGGCCTTTGCGACCCGTTTGATTGTTGACGGCTATTTTCTGCCTAAATCTCCTTTGGCTATTTTTGAGGCAGGGGAACAGTCTAAAGTCCCGCTACTTGCAGGCTGGACGTCTACGGAAGCCCCATATACCGCCTACATGGGTAAATTGTATCCATCTCCGGAGAATTATGAAAAGTTGGTAAGAGCACAATATGGCGTTCAGGCTGACGAAGTGCTCAAGCTTTATCCTGGAAAGACAGAGGCGGAAGTTATTCGGTCAGCAACTGCCTTAAGTAGCGATAATTTTATCGTTTATAGTACCTGGAAATGGCTTGATTTGCAACGAAGAAATAGCGGTCAGCCAGTCTTCGTTTATATATTCGGTAAACCGCGACCACCCATGCAACCGGCATATCGCGATGCACAAACCGGGCTTGCCGGAGGAATTAGCAAGAAATCTGCACAGGAAGCCAAGGAAAAAAGCCCAAAGCCCCTGCCGGGTGCTTTCCATGCAAGTGATATTGAATATTTATTGGGAAATCTGCAGAGTAATGATGTTTTTGCCTGGACTGAAGATGATTACAAGGTATCAAAACTTGGTCAGCGGTACTTTGTTAATTTTATCAAGACGGGCGATCCAAATGGAAAAGGGCTGTCAACATGGCCGAAAACAACAGCACAAGATAAGCGCATGAATATTCTGAATTTGAATATCGAAGTAAAAGTATCTGCTGAAGAATTTCGGAATAGATATCTTTTTCTGGATAAATTGTTTGTCGATCGTGAATATAAATCCAGATAGACAACTTCTTTATTCAACTTACATCGGCGGTTAAGTCGTTTGTCTATCAGGTAAATTAAAGTGCTTTTTTATTTTACGGCCTAATAAAAACTATTTATTGCCAAGGGCTGTTATCAGAGAGACTTTTTATGAAAGCGTATGGGCGATATTGTCCTGTATAGGGGGATTTGAGACAGTGGATAGATTTATCAAGAATCGTTTATTGAATAGTGGGGGGCAACCAATTTAGGAAATTGAAGTACGATTTATGGCGTTGATTTTTTGTAGATGATACTCATATAGAGCAAACTTGGATATATGACAATAAATCCTGATGTGATTATTATAGGCGGTGGTTTGGCTGGACTTACAGGTGCATTGCATCTGTCTAAACAAGGATTCAACGTAACGTTAATCGAAAAACATGTTTTTCCTCGTCATAAGGTTTGCGGCGAATATGTTTCGAACGAAATTTTGGCCTACCTTCATTGGCTGAAAGTGGATGTTGAATCGCTATGCCCAACACATATTCAGGAGCTTGAGTTCACGACAGAAGATGGACAGATGAATAGGGTCAGGTTACCCTTGGGTGGGATTGGTATAAGTCGTTACGCGTTGGATGATCTGTTATATCAGCAAGCAAAAAGTAATGGCTGTACAATTGTTATTGCGACTGTAACGGGTATATCCTTTAGCGCTGATACATTTACTGTTTCGTTTCAAGATCAGGTATTAAGATCAAAAATTGTACTGGGCGCGTATGGAAAACGCAGCAATATCGATCAGCTCTTATCCCGTGATTTTATAACGAAAACCTCTCCTTGGATGGCTGTTAAGGCACACTATTCGGGCGATTTTCCGAATGACTTAATTGCCTTGCATCATTTTGAAGGAGGCTATTGTGGGATTTCCAAGGTCGAAGATGACCGGATAAATTTATGTTATCTGGCCGATGTAAAAACGTTCAAGAGATACAAAAACATCGGTGATTATCAGAAGTATGTTTTGTCTAAAAACAGATATCTTAAGTATTTTTTTGAGCACAATAGGCTACTTTTTGAAAAACCGCTCACGATCAGTCAATTTTCATTTGATAAGAAATCAACGGTAGAAAACCATATTCTTATGATTGGTGATACAGCCGGTCTTATTCATCCATTCTGCGGAAATGGGATGGCGATGGCGATACACAGTGCAAAAATAGCTTCTGAGCTTGTCCTGGAATATTATCGGGGCCATATTCATTCACGAAAGCAATTGGAAAAGGCTTATGTCAAGCAATGGAATCGAACGTTTAAAAGACGCCTCTTATTCGGACGACTTCTGTCGCGGCTGTTAAGCTATAAAATAGGGATCGCAGTTTTGATGAAGACTGCCTCATTTTTTCCGAAAATGCTCAGCTGGATTATTAAACAAACTCATGGAAATGCAAGGTCAATAAAATGGGAATAAACACAAAACAGAGAACATCGGAGAATGAGATCATGGACGATTTTCTGCTCGAAGGAGAAGAACTTCGGACCACATTAGACAGGATAGCAAAGATTAATCGTTTTTTAGGCGGAAATAACATTACGCTGAACGGTGTAAAAAAATTACTTTCAACCAGCTGCAAGAATGAAACAATAACGATTGTGGATATCGGTTGTGGCAATGGGGACATGCTTCGCATGTTGAGCGATTATGGCAATAGACATCATATTAAGCTTTCAATGCTCGGTATAGATGCCAACCCCTATACAATAAATTATGCGGGGGATTTGTCGAAAGATTATACCAATATATCCTATTTGTGTGCGGATATCTTTGAAGAAAATTTTGAAGATGTCAAGTATGACATTGTTCTGTGTACGCTTACCATACATCATTTTGACGATGAAGAGATCCTTCGTTTGCTAGGCAGTCTGGTCAACGTATCAAAATTGGGGGTCGTCATTAATGATTTACAAAGGAGTAAAATGGCTTACCGGCTTTTTCAAACCATTGCTGTTCTTTTTAGGTTAAATAGAATGACAAAAGTGGACGGGCTTGTTTCTATACTGCGTGGGTTTAAAAAAGAGGAACTTACTCAATTCTCCAATAAACTGAAATTAGAAAATTATAGCATCCAATGGAAATGGGCCTTTCGTTACCAGTGGATAATTTCCAATATATGAATGTTAAAATAATAACTGTTGCGAAGCAACTCCCTAGATACTCTTGTGCTACCGTTGATATCCTTCCGCTATTGGATATTTGGCTCCATGGACAAGAGCCTCGCTTTATTAAGAAGATCAAGAAACTTTTCGAAGGCTCCGCTGTGGAAAGACGATATGCAATTATGGATCCGAGAGAGGTCTTCACTGCGACGTCTTTTGAAGAAAAAAATAATGTGTACTGCCGGGAGGCAACGGTCTTAGGGGAGCAAGCACTTCGTAAGGCCCTTGAACAGACGGGATGGGATCCGCAGTCTCTGGATTATATCATTACAGTGAGTTGTACTGGAATTATGATCCCCTCCCTAGACGCGTATCTCATCAATAAGATGAAACTCCGACAGGATATTGTGCGGTTACCAGTTACCGAAATGGGCTGTGTTGCCGGTGTTTCAGGTATTATTTATGCTAAAAATTTTCTTCAGGCTAATCCAGGCAAACGTGCTGCGGTCATAGCCGTCGAAGCGCCAACAGCAACTTTTCAGCTGGAAGATTTCTCCATGTCAAATATGGTCAGTGCCGCAATATTTGGTGATGGTGCAGCTTGCTGTCTGCTTTCCTCCGACGAGTCAGACAATGGTCCGATGATTCTCGATCAGGAGATGTACCATTTTTACGATGCGGAAGATATTATGGGATTTAAGCTGACAAACAGCGGTATGCAGATGATACTGGATGTTGAAGTGCCGAATGTGATCGCGTCTCATTTTGACGCTGTTATACATCCATTTTTGAAGAAGAACCAGCTTAAAATTAAAGATATTGATTACATGATTTTTCATCCAGGTGGAAAAAAGATTGTAGCTACAATCGAAGATATTTTTGCTGAATTTGATAAAGATATTGAGGATACTAAGGCTGTGCTGGCACAGTATGGTAATATGTCGAGCGCTACGGTGTTATATGTCCTCGAACGTATTATGAAACGTAGTCCTCAGGCCGGTGAATTAGGGCTGATGCTGAGTTTCGGTCCTGGATTTTCGGCGCAGCGCGTTTTATTACAGTGGTAACCTACAAAATTTGAATGATGGATCTGAATTCTATACTAGCGAAATTGCCTTACAGTGCCCCGTTTTTATTTGTCGATGCGTTGACCCATGTCGATGAGGAAGGTGTTGCAGGAACCTATACCTTTGATGAAAATTTGGATTTTTATAGAGGACATTTTAATGAAAAAGCGATCACTCCAGGAGTTATTCTGATCGAAACGATGGCCCAAATAGGTTTAGCTTGTTTGGGAATTTTTCTGCTCAATAAAGACTTGAAAAAGGGTTCTTCTATTGCGTTGACTTCTACTGAAATACAATTTTTAAAACCCGTGTATCCGAAGGAAAAAGTTACGGTAATTTCAAAAAAAATATATTTTAGGTTTGGAAAGTTAAAGTGTGCAGTTACAATGAAAAATGAAGCTGGCCAGGAGGTTTGTAAGGGAATATTGGCAGGTATGATTACTGAGGAGCTATGAAGAGAGTTGTTATTACTGGATTAGGGGTCGTTGCACCCAATGGAGTGGGAGTACCGGCCTTTACACAGGCGCTAAAAGAGGGGGTCTCCGGTGTTAGACATGATGTGCAGTTGGAAAAATTGCAATTTTCCTGTCAGATTGCTGGAATGCCACAAGTATCGGATGATCTCAAAAGACAATATTTCACGGAACTTGAGCTCAGGGGTTTTAACAGTACAGGCATATTATATGGTGTCATAGCAGGAATGGAGGCTTGGACAAATGCAGGTTTTCCTATTGCCTTAAATTCGGTCCCCGATTGGGATAGCGGAACAGTATTTGGTTCAGGCACCTCAGGTATCGATAAGTTTCGGGAGAGTATTTATAAAATTGATGAGCTGCAAACACGTAGGCTAGGCAGTACAGTCGTTGCCCAAACGATGAACAGTGGTGTCAGTGCATATTTAGGTGGGAAATTAGGGCTCGGAAATCAGGTGACCACCAATTCCTCTGCCTGTGCTACCGGAACCGAAGCAATTCTAATGGCATATGACCGGATTAGGTCCGGAAGAGCAAAGCGCATGCTAGCAGGTAGTACTGGAGATAGTGGACCTTATATTTGGGGTGGTTTTGATGCACTGCGTGTCTGTAGTTCGCAATATAATGACCGCCCTTCGGAAGGTTCTCGCCCAATGAGTGCAACAGCCGTAGGATTCGTCCCAGGTAGTGGAGCTGGAGCCCTGCTATTGGAGGATTTGGAAAGTGCCATAGAACGCAAGGCCATGATATATGGCGAATTATTGGGCGGTCAAGTAAATTCTGGAGGGCAACGGGGAACGGGCAGTATGACAGCTCCAAATGCTGATGCTGTACGCCGATGCATTGCGGAAGCCCTAAAAAATTCGGGTGTCTCCGGATGGGATGTCGATGCCATAAACGGTCATTTAACGGCAACGGCCAAAGATGCTTTTGAAATAGAAAACTGGACTGAGGCCCTTGGGCGTACAGGGAAAGATTTTCCATTGATAAACTCGCTAAAAGGAATGACTGGGCATTGTCTCAGTGCGGCAGGTAGCATAGAATGCGTGGCCACAGTTTTGCAGTTATATCATGGATTTGTATTTGGAAACAGTAATTGTACTGATCTACATCCTGAGATTGCAGCAATGATTGATCCATCAAGAGTACCATTACATCAAGTTGATGTCAAACCTCATATTATAGCCAAAGCGAGTTTCGGATTTGGGGATGTAAATGCCTGTTTAATATTTAAAAAATTTGATAACTAAACCTATGAACAGAGAAGAATTGATCGGTGCTTTAAAGCCAATTATAGCTCCTTACACAACAAACGAAGAAGCATTTGGAAAGCTTACTGAAAAGACTGATTTTATGCGTGATCTACAAATCAATTCAGCAAATTTGGTTGATATTGTCCTGGATATCGAAGATCAATTTGGGATCGTTATTGAAAATTCCGATATGGAACGTATGCTTAATGTCGGAGCTGCAGTCGAAATAATCGAAAGCAAGTTACAAGAAAAATGATTGGTAATGACGTTATCGACCTGGTTCAGTCTAGAAAAGATAGTAATTGGAGACGTAGGGGCTTCGTTTCAAAGCTATTTAATGAGCATGAACAACTGTTGATTGTGAATAGTCCAGATCCAGAAATTGTTGTTTGGCTCTTATGGAGCATGAAAGAGGCTGCCTATAAAATATGGAATAGACAGACAGGAATTCGGAAATATATACCTAAAGGGTTGCTATGTTCAGTTATTGAACGGTCTTCTTGCAACGCAACGGGAGAAGTCATCTGTGAAGGGAAGAGGTATTACACTAAGACCATTGTTTGCCCTGATTTTATACATACCATCGCAGTTGGCGAATTGGTTCATTTAGGCAATATTGTAGAAATCGAAAAAGGTGAAATTGTTAAAGATGCTCAGGGGATACCAAGCATCATTCTGAAAGATAGCGGCACACACTTACCCGTTTCTGTAAGTAACCATGGCCGTTTTGAGAGAATAGTTGCGATTCAAATCTTATCGACTTAATCAGACGAGTGACCTCCTTATTGCACTTGGATTGATTCTTCCCTAAGCATCTGTTTGAATTTGGGGTCTCGGATATAACGGCTAAAATCATGGCTTGACATTCCTGTGAAATCAGTCATAGAAAAGATGCTGTAATTTTTCTTAAGGGCGTTATAACTTTCCTCTTTGTATCCAAGATCAGTTGGATTAAGTTTGTTCGATAAGAATCCAAAAAACTTCTTCAACATCTTGTCCGTTCCGTTGATCGTGATGTGTATTTTCTTGACTTGTGAGCTGAGATTCACAAATTTTTTTGTGTTACTCGCCGTATCCGTATATTGAAACTCGGAAAGTCCTATCGCTGGAGCCAGCATAATGCAGGTAATTCTATTTTTGTTTTCTAACAATGGCTTTGCCCGCTCGATATCAACATTGTGAACGTCTTTTGCTTGAGCAGAAAATGAGCTATTGTATTCAGGATTTGAAATAGCGCTCATAACCACAGATGCTCCACGACTATGTGATATGATGAAGACATCCTTATCGGCCATATTGTTCAGTATACGTCTTAATCCAAATTCACCGGCCATCTGGCTAAAAGAGGCCGCTGAAAACCAGTTTTTGGCGGAACGAAAAGGGGAGGTAGATCGTAGACCATCCCAATAAAATCGAATGATTTCATCGGTTTTAGGGTTTGTAACGATATGATCGGAAATATATTTATATTGTTTTACAACAGATTCTTCATCAGCATTGAAGCCATGGACTAAAATAAACACACGTTTTTTGGGGGCAATACGTTTAGACAAACGCAGCATGTTACCGCGTTCAAAAGCGAGTAATTGTTCGCGATCCCCTCTGTCGGTGGCAATTTTCATAAGCGAATAAGGATCTCGAGCAGCTTTATTGGAAGGAATGCCATAATTTTTCTTCCAATTGTCGGGGTAGAAATTACCATTTTGATCCACAAATGAATACCATAGGTTAGGGTCTACACCGGTATTGGGGGTAGCCGAATCGGGAAGATTATGGATAAGGCCACACGAAGTGAACAAGCTGATAACGATGATAATATAGAAAAAATACCTTTTGTTCATATGATTTATTTTCTACTATTCCTGAATTTAATTTTTAACTAGGATCCAATGGCTACTAAATTGGATATATTTTCACAAAAAAGCGATTTGTTGTAATATAGTCATTATTTTGGATAGCGAAAAGTAGGCTTGTATTTTGAACCGTTAATGTTTGCTGAAATTTAGCGGTACCAAGCTACAAATCATTTCTTTGTGATTAAATAAAGTTTGTTGCGTTGGTTAGTGAAAAGTTGATAATTTAAAGCTGGATTCGTATAAAAACCATAGGCATTAAATTGGTCGGTATTCTCAAAGGTTAGTGTGCCGATGTTTTTATTGTTGATATCGACTTGAGACCAATGCCATTTTTCGTCCAAATATAAGCTGTCTTTAAATCTTAAGGTGTCATTTTCGACAATAAGCTGTGAGAATAGGCAGCCTTGCCAAAGATCTCCTTTTTCATATTTCCCCGTTTTGACGTCATGTTTATTGCGAACACGTTTGATTTTCTGGTAATAAACTGATCTAATGTTAGGGGGAGTAGTATTCGTTACCCATTCATTTTTATCCCAGTGACCGAAAAGATCATTTACGGTACGCCCCTTAGATGAGCTTTGTGGGTCTAAATTATTATCATCCGATATGCTTTCGTTGAATACATACCATTTATCGTCCATAAAATAAGTTCGCTTTGTATAGCTTTTCGAATTGCTTTGATCGAAATGATAGATTTTCTCTGACAGCAGATAGGTGGCTTTACTTTTAATATCATTTAGTTTTTGGTCTTGTTTATCTGTGGACCAATTTAGATTTGCGTTGAATACTTCAATTGTTTTTTTTGTAGTATCTCCATTCAATGGCCAGCTGCGAAAGTAATGTTTGGAAACGTTGATCAAATACCCTTCAAATAAAACTTCTGAATCCTCATCCTTGTCCTGTTTAAAGGAGTATTCATCAATCTGCTTACCATCTTTATCCAGTCTATAGCATGTATGAATAACTGTTGATGGACTATCAGTGTCGGTTGCACCGGTTAAACAATGAATGATTAATTCATTGTTTTTGGTCAAAAACTGATCTATAGGGTGGTCACTTGCCTTGAAGAGTATGATTTCATGTTTCCCAAACTGGTTTTTTAGCTTGTTAATGTCATCATATTTGCTGTATTCATTTGGCAGTTTTGAGGAGTGGAAAAAGTTTTGAAGCCTAATATCGATATCAAAAATACCATTTGTATAAATAATAGTGCATGCGATCAGGGCACATCCCAGTAAGTAGTACTTCAAATTGCGTGTATCCTTTACCAGCAAAAAGAAATGGAAAAATATCCAGCTCAGTAAGTAAACAAGAGGTGAAAAAATAATATAACTCAACTTTTCACTGCTGCTTAGATCAAAAACGAAAAAACTGATGAGATATGCCGTCATAAAGATTAGGCATAATATAAAAGACTTCAATAACAGTTTCTTTTTGGCTTTCTTCGGTTCCTGATCTATCTGTTGCAATATCTTATAATTTAGTATACGCTATATCCGATCTAACGCTGGACCGATATAGGTGTAATTTAACTTTTTTCTTTAAGGTTTCAAATAATAGATTAAAATCGATATTCTAGCAGCATCCATAGCGTTTCATTCATTTCTATTGGATCTTGGGAAAACTTCCTTAACTCCACCTTTTGTTAAAATAATGGAATTATAGCCATCTGTTTTGTCTTCAACAAACTCGATCGTTCTGTCGTTGTCGTCTGCTCTGAAAAATTTTGTTTTAGACTCGGGAATGAGTTCAATATCCGCATCATTATAATAGAGTTTGCCATCAATTTTTAATATCCGTATTTTTCCATACTCACCCACATAGTTATTGTATATGGTCGTATCTATTTTGGCGCGACGATGTTTGTAGGGCATTTCTACTTCTTTACCAAAGGCAATTGCTGAAAGTCCGTAACCTATGATATGGGAGGCTGAGCCGTTATTAGAAAGGACAGTGACAAAGAGTTTGTCGTCAGTAAATCGATTAAAAGAAGTCATTGTCCCAAAGAATCCGCCGTCATGTGCAATCAAATAATGTCCGTGATTATAAAATGGATTGATGATGAATCCATAGCCCCAATTTTCGGAGTTATATGGTGTAAACATTTTTTCCTTCATCGCGGCTGATAGAATCGTTGTTCCATAAAGTGCTTGGTCCCAAATGGCTAGATCTTCCACGGTTGAATAAATACCGTCGTGACCTAGGTTGATCTCCCAGTTGATATAGGGGTTATGGATAAAACCTTCGTCATTATGATAATATACTTTTGCTTTTTTCGTCACGATGGATTCATTGTTACTAACTCCGGTGTTATTCATCCCAGCTTTATCAAATATATTTTTCTTTAAAAAAGTAGCGTAATGCTCGCCGGAGACTTTTTCAATAATCTTTGCTAACAAATAATAACCGATATTACTATAGGCGCTATTTGTTCCCGGTGAGAATTCGAAAGGAATTTTCTTGATGGCGGCATAAGCAGAATCGCGACTTATGCTGCTTAACGCGATTTCTTTGAAGCCCATAGCAAGTCCGGAGCTGTGTGACAGTAACATGTGGATGCTGATACTATCGGCTTTTGGATAATCGGGGAAAAATTTACTGAGTTTATCATTTAGGGATAACCGCCCACTGTCGACGAGCTGTAAAATAGCGGCTGCGGTAAATTGTTTTGTGACCGATGCCAACTGGAATTTAGTGTCTAACGTGTTTTTTATATTCCATTCATAATCTGCCAAACCGTAGGCTTTTTTTAATAAAATAGCGCCATTTTTCATGACAAGAACTGTTCCACTAAAATTATTTACATCAGCTTGTGCCTGCATATAGGCTGCAAGTTTGGCTGATGTTTTTTCTTGGGCCACAAGAAAAACTGGACAAAGCATAAGTAGGATTAAAAGCTTCATAACGTATTGCATAAATAATTATGGAGCAATGTTACTGTTTAATAAAATAGTGTGATTGTATTTTTGTAAACCTGCTAAATAAAAATCCATTTTATCTGGCTCCGTTCGAGATTAGCTATTTTGGAAAAGAAAACTTTTGGCGTAAATCCTGTTAATTTTTTAAAATCTCTAATCATGTGGGACTGATCGAAATAATCCAGGTTATAAGACAGACCTATTTTGTTTCTATCTTCGAGGTGGCTTTGAATTGCTGCTCGAAATCTGATGATTTTTTTGAATTGGGAGGGGGTTTTACAGATATGTTGATCAAATTGCTTATTTATGGTTGTTCTCGATCTTCTTGTTTTTAGCGAAAATTCTGATATCGATTGATTGACGTTGCTTGTATCTAACATTTCGGTAATTATGTTTTCGAGCAACGCATTTTCAAATGGCCAAAATTTTGATATCCAATAGTGTTCTAATGCCTTGATTCGCTCGTCCTGGTCATCTATGGACAGGATGGATCTCATAGCATCTTTATAATCCAGGTGTGGGTTAAAATCGGGAAATGTTCCGCTGTTATAATCGCTTAAATCATTGGGTATAAATGCATTTATCCCAAGAGGTTTGAAGTAAGTAGTAATTTCATTTATTTTCCCCTCGTAACACACTAAAACAGGTTCATTAAAATTGCATACAAGGTTTGTTTCTATCGAATTGGATGGAAAATGCTTCGTAATCACCTTATTTGGGCTTACCATCGTTTGGGTCTGCTCACTTATCGTCACAATGGTGTAAATACTCGGAAAAGTAAAATATGCCGTCGCTTTTTCTTCGTCAGTTTTCTCAAGTATATAGAAGCATTCAATATATTTTTTTAGGAGTAAGCTCTCTGGTCTATATATTTTTATCGTCATCTCTTTTCTTCATGTAAATAGGCGTTGTTCTTGCCTCATCCTTTTAAACTTGGAAGTATTTGATAATCGATTTAAATATAGAGAACCTTTATGATAATTTTCATCAAGCTTTATTTCTTAAAACATTTATTTTTAGATTGAGGAAACGATGAATCCGATAGAAATTATTTTTTATTGTAATTTAGCAGCTAATTAACCATTTAATTAAAAAACAAAATGAACGATTTGAACCCGGAAGAGAATTACATCGCAATAAACAAACACTCGTGGAATAACAGAACGGATACGCATTTAAAATCAGATTTTTACAATCTAACAGGATTTTTAAAAGGGGAGACTTCATTAAATTCAATTGAATTAGCATTATTGGGTGATATCAGTGGGAAAAAAATATTACACCTACAATGTCATTTCGGACAGGATACAATTTCTTTGAGTAGACTTGGCGCAAAAGTTACTGGTGTTGACCTATCTGACAAGGCTATAGAAAGCGCCCGCGAAATTGCGAAAGATATGCATGCTGATGTGCAGTTTATCTGTTGTGATCTGTATGAGCTTGAAAATCATCTTGATGAACAATTTGATCTAGTCTTTACAAGTTACGGAACGATTACTTGGTTACCTGATTTAGATAAATGGGCGAAAATAATTTCACGTTTCTTGAAACCGAAAGGGAAGTTTATTTTTGTCGAGTTTCATCCAGTTGTTTGGATGTTCGACGACAATTTTGATAAAATTGGCTATAACTATTTTAATATTGCTCCAATTGTTGAAACAGAGCAGGGAACCTATGCAGATAAAGATGCCGCTATTTCGCAGTCCTATGTCACCTGGAATCATAGTATGAGTGAGGTCGTTGGTGCTTTACTTCATAATGGGCTGAACATTCAAGACCTGAACGAATTTGACTATTCACCTTATCCCATTTTTAAAAACATGACAGAGCTAGATCCTAAAAAATTCAGAATAGCCCATTTGGGAAATAAGATTCCGATGGTCTATGCTATTGTTGCGCGTAAAAGTGAATAAATAAAATTCTGGGAATCGACCTGGTACTTATTTCTTTTTCAAATAACGATTTATCATGGGGCTAAAATCTATTTTGGATGAAACCTGAATATGTTCTGCCAATACTGAGGCGGGAAATTCATCCAAAGTTTTGAAATTAATACAACCTTTTTGAAACTTGGCCTTTGGTATTTTTAATTTTAGTTCTTCCATTAATTCGGGGTTAGTATAGATGACCAAGGAATGGAATGAAATATAATTCTTGGCGACTGTTAACCCGTATTTAAATACACCTTGTTCATTAAAGCTGATTGCATTAGGGTTTGACATGAATTTTCCAAAGCTTTCCGAAACGGTATTGTCATTTTCTGATATCGCTTTCCGAAATTGACGAATTATTTGTTGCTCAGTGTCTGAAAGTGTATCAATATATTGATCTATTTCCATTAATTTTTTATTGTCCATAAGGGCTGTAGTTGTTCGCTAAAAATATTAAATTTTCTTTTATATCGATGTAGACCAGCATAAAAAGATTCGACGGGTTATGGCTAAGGATTGCTTAAAAGAAATTATTCAGGATTTTCTCGCGTTGGTATGATTCTGTGGCTACCCTAATATCGTGTTGTGAACGTATTTTGTATCGATTCGGACCTATTGTTGTACTATGACACTTAGTAGGAAGTTCCGTTTAGATTTTATATATTGCATCTATCAATTTTAAACCAACATTTAATTTCTCAACAATATAAATCTTCAGTTATGTGCAATAGTAGTCTTGAGGATCTTTTTCTTTTGGTGAAAGAGTCGAATGAAGATGCATTTGACGAACTTTATCATCGAACTTGGAAAAAATTGTATGAAATTGCTCTCAGACGCCTGCAACATGAAAACACAGCAAAAGAAGTTATTCAGGATCTTTACATTGATTTATGGGAGAAGCGGCATCGCAAAACAATTCAAGATGTCGATCATTACCTTTGCCAAGCTGTCCGTTTTAAAGTGATTGACAGGTTTCGAAAGGAAAAGAGGTATTTTGAAGAATTAGAAACAATGGTTGAAGAGCTAAGCGATGGATCAACCGCCGATGGCAACTATATTCAAACTGAATTAGAATCTATGCTGCATAACTGGATTGCACGTATGCCACAAAAACGCAGAGAAATATTCTTGCTTCGCTACAATGAGGATAAAACTGTTAAGGAAATTGCTAAATTATTAGGGTTGTCGACGAAAACTGTTCAAAATCAATTGCTTAATACAACAAATGCACTTAAGCTTCTAATCCAAAAAATTCTTTTTATGTTTTTTTAATTTTTTTTTGGGAATTATCATTAGTCACAACGACATATAAGAAAGGAACCAATATAAACCATCTTATATGTCTGAAAGGAAACGTCATGTTCGCACAGTTTTAAAAGATCTTCTCGATCGGTATATTTCGGGAGATACCAATCCTGAAGAACGACAATTTGTTGAATACCTGTATGATGCAATGGAGAGGGAGGGAGAGGTGCAAAATGATATGGACCGCATCGGAGAGGAGATTAAAGAAAAGGTTCATCATCGTATTAAAAAGCGTACTTTAAGTTTTCATATACCCAAAATAGGGTATGCTGCAGCAAGCATTATGATCCTTTTTGGGATATTTATATCCTATAGGCTCATCGATAATTCAAAAACAAGCGAAAAAGTTCTTCATGTCACTAATCATAATCCGTCGTTAATAATCGGGAAAGAGAAACGGTTTGATTTGTTAGATACCTTGCCACAAGGAGCTCATTACACAACCATCAATGATGAAAAAGTACTAGCATTAAGTACGGTTGCCAATGGGACAGATTTAGGGAAACTGCGCATAGAAAATCCTTCGAGAAATGTATTTTCTGTTTTACTGAACGATAGCACACAAGTATGGCTTAATTACTTGGCAACAATTGAACTTGAACCTGATTTTAATAAGAATAACCGTTCTGTCCATATTACTGGGGAGGTTTATTTTGATGTTCATAAACAATATTCTGCAGGTAAAAGGATTCCGTTTTCAGTCCGCTCTGCCTTGCAGACCATTGAGGTATTGGGAACAAAATTCAATGTAAATACATCGGGCAATTCCGAAGAAAATGTATTGCTTACAGAAGGGAGTATTCGTCTTACGCATAATCGCTATGGAACACAGGTGCTTATTAAGCCGGGACAGCAGGCTTTTCTGGAAAAAGATAAACCTAAAATCTTACTTATTCAATCTGAAAATATCGAAAAAGCAAATGCCTGGCGTAAAGGTTTGTTTTATTTTGATAATGAGAAGCTCGCTGAAGTTGCTCTCGAATTTGAACAATGGTACGGAATTCCAATTGTTATAGATTCAAAAATTGCAGGACTTCCCATTACAGGAATGATCAGCAGATATGAGAATATCAGCGAGGTTTTGGCGATCATTAAGATGACCAATAATATAAACTATATAAAAAGGAAAGGAACAATATATGTAACAGAAGCAAATCCATAAAAAATTAGGAATGCTGCTACATTCCTAATCGCGCCTTAACGGCTTTTGGTAATGATCAATTATTAATCAATTTTCAAATGTATAAATTACTTATGACATCCCGCAAACAAAATAAGTTTGCACGCAATTTTTTGTGCCTTTTTTTTGGCAGCCTTGTCTGGTTATTTAGTTCGGCCAAGCCAATCTTTGATGTACAGAAAAACATAACAATCGATTTTAATAATATTCCGGTTAAGCAGGTCTTTAAAGAGTTAAATAGTAAAACCGGTTTAAAATTTATTTATTCCCCAAATGACATCGACGACTCGAAACGTATATCCATGACATTTAGAGAGCAGCCGATAAAGACTGTTCTAGATAAGATTTTTTCAAGTTTAAAGATTTCTTACACGTTAAATGACAATACAATTATTGTGAAGCGTGGTCTTCAACAAGCTTCAATACAAGAAGGCCGCGTCATTGCGGGTCGGGTTCTTAATAAGCGACAGACGGCCCTGGCAAATGCTACTGTCGCGACAGGCCTTGGCAAGAATAGCACATCGACAGATGACCAAGGTCAGTTTACACTCAAGCTAGACCCTCAGGACAGTTATTTCATGGTTAGTCTTGTCGGTTATGTAAGTCAGCGTGTACCACTTAAGACAAACGGAGAATATACGGTGATATTAGCTGATAGTATCAGCGCACTGGACGAGGTCGTTGTTGTCGGTTTTGGTACCCAAAGGCGTGCCTCTGTAGTAGGTGCGATCACGACGATCGAACCCAAACGCTTGCAAATAGGAACATCTCGCTCTATGAGTAACAATCTTGCGGGACAGCTTGCAGGTATTATTGCCGTACAACGATCTGGAGAACCGGGGTACGATAATTCAAACTTTTGGATACGTGGTATCAGTACTTTCGGTGGAAGCAGAAGCCCATTGATTCTTGTGGACGGCGTGGAGCGATCTTTGGATAATATGGATCCCGAAGAAATCGAGTCGTTTTCGATATTGAAGGACGCGGCGGCGAGTGCAGTTTATGGTGTAAGGGGGGCAAACGGAGTGATTTTGATCAATACAAAGAGAGGAAAGGTGGGTAAGCCCAATGTTTCTGCTCGTTTTGAGCAGGGGATCACATCACCAGTACAGCTGCCTAAATTTGTTGGTGCAGCTGATTATTTGGAGGTAATGAATAGTATTCGGGAGGAACGTGGGGAGCAAGGCCTATATTCGAAAGAGCGGATCGAAAACATCCGTAATCATACGGATCCAGACCTTTATCCTGATGTCAATTGGTTGGATGCAGTACTTCGGGACCAAGCTGGAAATTCACGGGCGAATGTTAGTGTCAATGGAGGATCTGATATTTTGCGTTATTCGTTAGTAACTTCATATTATCGGGAAGGTGGGTTGATTGAACGCGATGAAAAACAGGCTTGGAATTCATCTTCACGGTTAAACCGTTATAATGTACGTTCCAATGTAGATATCAATGTTAGTCCAACCACTCTCTTCCGGTTGAATATTGGCGGATATCTCCAGGATAGGACAAGAGCTCCCCAAAGTGTTGATGAACTATTTCAGGAGGCTTTCACTATTCCTCCCTATGTACATCCTACCATCTATTCCTCTGGTGAAATACCTAGGACACCCCAGCGGACAAACCCCTGGGCATTGGCGACTCAACGCGGATATGAACGTATTAGCGCAAGTAAAATCGAATCTTTATTTGCGGTAGAACAGGACTTATCGTTTTGGTTGAAAGGATTAAAGGCTCGTGGGCTGTTTTCCTTTGATAGATACTCTAATACGTCGGTCGTTAGGAGTAAAAGCCCCGATTACTATAATCCAGCTATCGGAAGGGACGAAAATGGAAAATTAAAGTTAGTCATTGATAGTTATGGACAGGAATTCTTAGGCTATGAAAAAAATTCAGACTGGGGCGATAAAAGCATGTATCTTGAGGGAGCTATTAATTATGTTCAATCTTTTGGTGGCCATAACGTAGAGGGAATGTTTTTATACAATCAGCGAAATTATGATAATGGAGATCTTTTGCCTTATCGGAATCAAGGAATCGCAGGTAGATTTTCATACAATTATAGCAACAGATATATTGGGGAATTTAATTTTGGTTATAATGGATCCGAAAACTTTGCTCCAGGAAAACGTTATGGGTTCTTTCCTTCCTTTGCATTAGGCTGGTATATTTCCGAAGAGCCTTTTATGGAACATCTAAAAAGTACATTTTCCAAAATCAAACTGCGCGGATCTTATGGATTGGTGGGGAACGATAAGTTAGATGGTCGTCGGTTTGCCTATATCACAACCATTAATGAGACCGGTGGATATTCATGGGGCTTAAATAACGATTTTAAACGTAGTGGTCGTATGGAAGGTGATCAAGGTAATAGTGGACTTACTTGGGAAACAGTTGCTAAATCCAATATCGGTTTCGAATTAGGCTTATGGAAAACACTGGAATTTCAGCTTGACCTATTTAATGAGGACCGGAAAAATATATTTATGCAACGTCGTTCTATACCCGGTTCGAGTGGTTTTACCAATGCGCCCTGGGCAAATTTTGGACGCGTAAACAATAAAGGCATCGATATGTCGCTTGAATTGAACCGGCAATTAAATCCAAACCTATTCCTTTCTGTTCGTAGCACATTTACTTATGCCCTAAACAAGATTTTAGAACAGGACGAACCTAGCGCAGTGATCGGTACCTCAAGGTCTTCTACCGGAAAGCCGATCGGCCAATTGTTTGGCTTTATTGACGAGGGCCTATTTACGGACGCAGATTTTTCAGATATTGCTAACGGTACTCTTCGATCAGATATACCAAGACATACTTTTGGACCGGTGCGTCCAGGTGATATCAGATATCGGGATTTGAATGGTGATGGTGTGGTAGATGCCCTCGATAGAACTGCTATCGGTGGAACGGAAGATCCACAGATTGTATTTGGCTTCGGATCCAACCTAAGGTACAAAGCTGTTGATTTCGGTTTCTTTTTTCAGGGTGTTTCTCGTACCTACAGGATCATTGGTGGTTCAAATTTTATTCCCGGAAGTGCCAATGGAGCAATGGGAAATATTTTCGACAATGTTTCCGATAGATGGACCTTGGATAATCCTAGGCAGGACGTCTTCTATCCGCGGCTTTCTGATTATCAAAGTGCGAATAATAATTTGGCCTCCACTTGGTGGCTTAGGGACATGAGTTTTATAAGACTACGTAATATTGAATTGGGCTATAGCTTACCATCAAAAATTCTTGATCATCTCGCTATCCGTAATTTTAGAATATTTCTGCGTGGTAATAACCTGCTAACAGTGAGTGATTTTAAGCTTTGGGATCCAGAGCTTGGGGTTAATAATGGTATGCGCTATCCGATCATGAAATCTGTTTCTATGGGATTGGAATTGAATTTTAAATAGAAATAACCTATACAATGAAGACTATAAAATATAATGTTACCCGTATATTACTACTTGTTGCGCTGGGTTTTACAGCGACCTCTTGTTCGAAATATTTGGACAAGAGCCCTGATGATCAGCTTACTTTAGATATGATTTTTAAAGATAAAACCAGAACAGAGGACTGGCTGGCAGGAATATACAGCAATGTACCAGATCCATATTGGGGAAATACGCGAACACTTGGCTGGGATCCACTTTCGGATGATATGGCACCGTCTACGGGCTGGGAGCAATTTGGCTGGTCAGTTATAGGTATGCAGACCGGCAATTGGAATCCCAGTACTTCATGGGATCCTAATTATTGGGTAGAACTTCCCAAACGTATTCGTTCAGCTTATATTTTTCTGGACAATGTAAAACCAAACCCTGCGCAGTTGGTGACCGAGGAGGAGGTAAATCTTATGAAAGCTGAGGCTCGCTTTATGATCGCTTATTATTATACACTTCTGCTAGAAACCTATGGTGCTATACCGTTCCATCTTGGATTGACCGATCCGAATGCATCGGCCGAAGAATTGATGATTGGACAGACACCATTTGATCAGGTCGTGCAATGGGCAGAAAAGGAGCTATTGGATTTGTCTGCTATTTTACCTGCTAAATATAGTGCCGCTCAGAAATATGGTCGCGCGACGTCTATTATGTGCTTGGCAGTCAGAGCTCGTCTTCTACTATTTGCTGCAAGCCCATTAGTCAATGGTAATACCGCATACACCGGTTTTGTAAATAATAAGGGAGAAACTATATTCAACGGGAACTATAGTGTAGATAAATGGAAAACTGCAGCAGCGGCCTCAAAATTACTATTGGAAAAAGCTGAATCAGCTGGTCATAAATTATATATTGAATATAATGCTGATGGGTCTATAGATCCGTTTCTCTCGTATCAAAATATGTTGTTTAGACGACCTCAAGATGGGAATGATGAGATTCTTTTTGCTCGCCCTGATTGCAATATCTGGGAATATGATAGGCACGCACAACCAAGAGGTACTGGAGGAAACGGAGGGCTGGGAATTACACAATCTTTAGTGGATGCCTTTTTCATGGAGAATGGCCGGAGGATTGATGACCCGTTATCTGGATATCAGGAAAAAGGATTCTCAAAGACGGCAGAAGTGCGAAATACACGCTGGACAGAATCTCAGGGAAATGGAAAGGTGACTTTGGAAGGTACCTATAATATGTATACCCATCGTGAACCACGATTTTATATTTCGGTTTTGTATAATGGTGCTTGGTATAGAAGAGAAAATCGGACAACCGAATTTTATAGTGGTAACTGGGATGGGGGACCTACACATGACGCCCCGCAAAATGGGTATCTTGTACGTAAGAAAGTCCATCCAGATCACGACCCCCGCAATGGAACAAATCCCTATAGACCAGGAATACTTTATCGGCTTGGCGAAGTGTATCTGAACTACGCCGAAGCACTAAATGAGTCCGACGCTAATCATCCTGATATATTAAAGTATGTCAATTTGATAAGGGTACGCGCAGGTGTACCACAATATGGTGTGGGAAAAGATGCTTTACCTGTGCCATCTTCGCAGGAGGGGATGCGCAAAGCAATCCGAGACGAGCGTCGGGTAGAACTAAATAATGAGGGTATCCGGTATCGTGATGTGCGACGCTGGAAAATTGGTGAAGCTGTGTTAAATGGGAATTTCTATGGAATGAATTTTTCTGGTACAGAAAAGGATGACAATGAATCTAACCCCAAAGCATTTTTCAAACGCTCAGTTTATCAAAAGCGTATATTTACAGCAAAGAATTATTGGTTTCCAATTCCACAAACGGAGATAGATAAGAATCCAAATTTGGTCCAAAATCCAGGCTGGAAATAAGTATTAAAAATCAATCCAGTTTCAATACTTATTGAATATGCTGCTTAGTTTTTTTGCTATGCGGCATATTCTTTTATAAAGAATATGTTGAATTTCTATTTCAGATTCTAATTTAAAATTTTACCCCTCTTTATTTGTGATTTTACCCCTTGCGGTTGATAAGTTATTTATAATTTAATGTTATTAATCAAATTATAAAATTCGTATTCGTCGGAATTAGAATACGTCTGTAAAAATTATAACAAATTATAAAACTAAAAACAACATTATGAGAAAATTTATGATGGTGATTTCTATTGGAGTCATTGGGCTACTGAGCTGCCAAAAGTCTATTCAACTAGATTCTCCGACACCCTTAAAAACAAAAGCGAAGGCGAATCTGGCAAGTGTGGGCAATACTTACTACATAGATCCCAACGGAAACGATGATAGCACAGGAATGAGCACAACTACAGCATGGAGAACATTGGCCAAAATTAATGCCTCGGTTTTTGGCCCCGGCGACCGTATCTTATTCAAGAGCGGTGGCGTATGGAATGACACTTTGCATATGAAAAATTCGGGAACGGCTGAAGCTCCCATTATCATAGATAAATATGGCGGTGATGTTCGTCCGATTATCAACGGCGGTGGAAAGAGGAATGGATCAAATGCGCTATACCTTAATAAAGTGTCTTATTTTGAGGTAAATAACCTCGAACTGACGAATACAATCCCAAGCGGGACAAGTTATGCTGCCACGGGGATCCGCGTGATTGGAGGTAGTTCTGCAGGAACAGCAATCAGCAATGTCTCCATTAGAAATTGTTATGTTCATGACGTCAATGGTGCTATCGATGGACAGACCAATTATAACAAAAGCTCTGGCGGGATTATCCTAGACGGTAAAATATACGGGGCTTTGGTACAAAGTTGTCATGTCGCCAACTGTTCCGTTGAAGGGATAAGGACCGCTGGCGATAGGGCTATGGCAGCAAGATCAAAAGATATTATTATCGATAACAATTTGATTGAATATATCTACGGCGACGGCATCGTTATGTCTGGCGTGACGGGAGGAAGTAAAATTACACACAATACGGTCTATAAGGCATGTATGAACACAGGCTCTGAAAATTATGCGGGTATTTGGACAATTGGCAGCTTGAATACGCTGGTGGCTTATAATGAGGTTTACGGTATGACAGGCGGAGGGGCCAACGATGGAGTCGCGTTCGATGCCGATGGCTATGATACCAATTCAGTAACCGATGGAGATATCTTCGAATACAATTATTCGCATGATAATAACGGCGGATTTATGCTTTTTATGAATCAGTCTAAGAATATTAAAGTCCGCTACAACGTTTCTGTTAACGATATCGGTACAACAAGGTTAAAGAAGCTCTTTTTGATCGAAAAAACAACATACGATTCCCGTGAGATTTATAATAATGTATTCTACATCAAAAATCCAACCGCCAGCCTGTTTAACGTCATGAATGGCGTGAGTTCAGGAAAGCCTTATGCAACATTTTCAAATAATATTTTTTACACGACCTCGACCATTAGTAGTCTGTCTACTCAGGCCGATAACGGACTGAAGTTTAACAATAATTGTTTATTTCCGTCAAATACATTTACGTCATTGAACTGGGGAACTACCGTGCGGAACAACAATTTCTATGAAGATCCGGTATTTGTCAATCCAATTGGTGGAAACGGCCTTGACGCTGCAAAAGGTTATGATGTCGGTTCCAGTTCGGCTGCCCTTAATGCTGGTGTATTTATAAGTAACAATGGGGGCGAGGATTTCGCTGGAAATGCGCTGCCATTGGGTAATCCAGACGTTGGAGCGTTTCAGCATGCTGTTGTAGCCAATGCCGGAAGTTCTCTTGCCGATGCCTATGTCCGTAACGGTACCTATGCGAGTACAAATTATGGAACTACAGCTGATCTTGTCATCAAATCCGACGCTACATCTTACGCGCGTAAAGCATACGCTAAATTTGATATTGCGATGATTACTACACCTAAAGTGAGTTCGGCAAAATTAAAAATGTATGTTGCAGGAGTGAATACAGCACCACAACGGACTATTAATATTTATACAACCTCCACGACATCTTGGTTGGAAAATAGCATTAATTGGAACAATGCACCAATGGATACTGTACTTGTCGGTAAGATTTCTGTTTCAGGGATAGGTTTACAGACTGTCGACGTCACCTCGGCCATTAACAGATTGCTTACCGGTACTGATCGTAAAGTATCCTTTCTATTTTTAAATACAGCTGCGGCTTCTTCTACAAATGATATGTCTTTTAGTAGCAGGGAAGCAACCGCCAATAAGCCAACGTTGGAACTGCTTTATTAACGGGTACTTATTTCAGCGGTAATTCTCTTGTATTTAGAATAACTGGATTAAAAAGCCGCAAGGAATACCAATTCTTTGCGGCTTTTGACTGGGAGAGCGTAAAAGTCTGAAACTAATTCCTAATTGAAAGTTGTCGCTCGTGCGTCATACTATAGCCAGTTTTTAAAGTTAAATGGACATCCGGTGCTCACAAAAATTATTATTTCGTAAATTCATACTATGAAGTATCCGATACACTATTTGGATAGCTTCCTCATACTAATAAAAGGAATGCATGAAAAGCACGAAACGAAGTAAAGGTTTTCTCTTCAAACAATATGAAGAGCCGTTTCAAACGCCTTTTGATAAATTATTTGACATTTTCAAAGAACTGATTACCCATACCTCTGGTGATTTTGATGAAGCCATTGACTGGCTTAGGCAATTGGATAAAGAGTTCAAACTGACGACTCCAGCCTATACGATAGACGATTTCATTGCGGATCTGAAAGATAAAGGTTATATCAGAGAAAAAGTGGAGTTTGGTGATGAAGGCGGCGTAGATATTACCTCAAAGCTGGAGAAAGCCTTGCGTCAGCATGCCTTGGACCAGATTTTTGGGAAAATGAGGAAAGGGAAATCAGGCAATCATAAAACCAATCACCAGGGACGGAGTGACGAAAATATGGGCGATTTCAGAAACTATCAGTACGGAGATGGCTTGGAGAAAATAGTTTTGACAGAGAGCTTGAAAAACGCACAGATCAATCATGGGATAGGCGAGTTTGCCTTATCAGAAAATGATCTCGTCGTAGAAGATACACAGTTTAAGTCGCAGATGAGTACAGTGTTGATGATCGATATCAGCCACAGTATGATTTTATACGGCGAGGATCGAATCACTCCTGCAAAAAAAGTAGCGATGGCTTTATCAGAACTTATTTTGACTCGATATCCGAAAGACTCACTTGACGTCATTGTTTTCGGAAACGATGCATGGACTATCGCGATAAAAGACTTGCCTTATTTGCAAGTTGGACCATTTCATACCAATACGGTCGCAGGCTTAAAGCTAGCGATGGACTTGCTAAGGCGAAAACGGCATGCGAATAAGCAAATATTTATGATAACCGATGGAAAACCGAGCTGTTTAAATATGCCAGACGGTACCTATTATAAAAATCCTATGGGTTTGGATCCTTTTATCACTAGCAAGTGCTATAGTATGGCTGCGCAAGCCCGAAAGCTGGGAATACCAATTACAACCTTTATGATTGCTTCAGATCCTTATCTACAGCAATTTGTCGACGAGTTTACAGCCTCAAACCAAGGGAAGGCTTATTACACTGGACTTGGGGATCTAGGTGAAATGATTTTTGAGGATTACGAAGAAAATCGAAAAAAAAGAATACGATAAGAATATATGGATTACACGAAGATTACAACATTTGGTGCATTAAAAACTTCGGGTTATAAACCTAAAACAATAAAAGAAGAATTGCGTCAAAATCTGATTACAAAAATAAAGGCGGGTGAAACCGTGTTTAATGGAGTATATGGTTATGAAGATACCGTTATTCCAGAACTTGAGAGAGCAATTCTTTCCAAACACAACATTAATTTCTTGGGCCTTCGCGGTCAGGCGAAAACACGTCTAGCTAGGCTCATGGTCAACTTATTGGATGAATGTGTGCCTGTGGTTCAAGGTTCAGAGATTAATGATGATCCGTTTAACCCCATATCGCGTTATGCGCTAGAACTTCTGCAGGAGAAAGGCGATGATACACCGATAAGCTGGCTTGGTAGAGGTGATCGTTTTGCGGAGAAACTGGCTACGCCAGATGTGACGGTCGCTGATTTGATTGGTGATGTAGATCCCATCAAAGCCGCAAACTTAAAACTGAGCTATGCAGACGATCGCGTGATTCACTTTGGTATGATTCCTCGGGCAAACCGTTCTATATTTGTCATTAATGAGCTGCCTGATCTTCAAGCTAGAATCCAGGTAGCCCTCTTCAATATATTGCAGGAGGGAGATATTCAGATCCGTGGTTTTAAGTTACGCTTACCGTTAGATGTACAATTTATATTTACTGCAAATCCGGAGGATTATACCAATAGAGGAAGTATTGTGACGCCACTGAAAGATCGCATAGGATCGCAGATACTCACACATTACCCTGCATCGGTTGAGATAGCAAAGGCAATTACAGCGCAGGAGGCGAACTTGGAAGCGGCCCAGAAGGAGCAGATATACGTTCCTGAGCTGGCTAGGGAACTGATTGAGCAGATAAGCTTTGAAGCACGAAATAGTGAATATGTTGATGAAAAGAGTGGCGTAAGTGCGCGTATGAGCATTACAGCATTTCAGAACTTATTAAGCACCGCTGAATTGCGCATGCTCAGAAGTGGGGCGCAAGCAACTACAGTACGGCTGAGTGATTTTATGGGTATTGTGCCTGCGATAACCGGTAAAGTTGAGCTCGTTTATGAAGGCGAACAGGAGGGAGCGGGTATCGTCGCATTGCAGCTGATAGAAAACGCGATTAAAAACCTTTTTCCGATTTTATTCCCAAAAATTGAGAAACTGGAAAGAGAAAACGAACGTTATCCCTACGACGATATTGTTCGTTGGTTTTCAGAATCAGAGGGGATCGAATTATCTGATGAACTCAACGATTCAACGTATGAGCAGGTTTTGGACCAAGTGAAACCTATACATGCTTTAATTCAGCAATACCAGCCGGAGACGAAGCCCGAAGATCTCCATTTTCTGACCGAATTTGTATTATGGGGACTTACGCTCAACAATAAATTAAGTAAATATAGGTTGGGGACTGGCCTTCAGTTTCAAGATAACTTCCAGGGATACCTGAGAAATAATCTGTAACAGGCAACTAGTAACATGGTGGGTAAGTTTACAGCGCAAGCTTACCCATCTGGTTTTTAATTAGGTCTCACAAGGAAAAAGGGTGGATAACTATCTTTTCATTAAAATTAAGTCAATCGATAGGCCAATAATAACGACGACGACAGTAAATGACAGATACCCTAAAATATAAACTGCGAGTGCTTTTAAATAACTGGGTATTTTGTAGGGATCGAAAAATTGTCCAATAGCCCAGACGCTATATAACATAGCGACGATGCTAGCTTGCACCATAACGCTTGTATGTGTTAGACCTTCAACTAATGCAAAAATAGTATAGATCAACATCGTCATTCCTAAAATAAAACACAGCAGAATGACAATTTCAAAAAGATTAAAACCGTATTTTTTAAAAAATAGTTTAGCCCAGAAAGCGATAAATAATCCTATCATGATATTGGCGTAACCATAGTGGCCCTGAATCCAGAGGTATATCGAACCCGTGGTAGAATGTTGGGATTCGTAATAACTCACATATTTGTCGTCTACATGAAAAAAATGGCTTACTATAGAGTATATCAATGAGGTGATGATGATAAAAATAATGGGTTTTACGAGGCGGCTTCGGTTCTCGGCAATATATTTTTTTACATTTTTTCCCGGCGTGGTGATAAGTTCACGAATCGTATATAAGATTCCGCGCTCGAAATGAAGGACATGTTCAATTTCGTGAGCGATATAATGCGCATCAATTCTTTTAAGGACAGCTGGCTGTCCACATTTTGGACAGAAATTCAGTGTTATATCAGTCCCACAGTTTTTGCAATTTGTCATGTTTATACTATGCTATAGGTATTATATTTGTTAATATTTGAGGATTCTATCCTTATCATGTCATGTAGATCGTTGGCCATTACTTCTTATCGATTAGAATTTATCCAAAAATATTATAGATTATGTCAATCAATGCTACACCTAAGTGTAGTTTTATACAAACCTCCTTCTCCCGCGAAGAAAAATGGAATTAATGAGCTTTAGTGTAACCACCCCGTTCGCAGAATCTTTTGTTTATTTTGTTCAACCATTTAAATAAAATTATTATATTTGCATAATACTTGACTAATAAAGTATTTTACAAATATAATATGACCGCAATTAATACGATTTTGAACATTATAAAAGTTCAATCTGTCATCACCAAAAAGTTTGATGGGTTGAGCTTGCATGGACTAAGTCTGACAGACTTTATGATCCTACATATTTTAAGTCAGGCTTCCGGGAACCGGTTACGGCGAATTGATCTGGCTGAAAGTACCGGTTTAACGGCCTCAGGGATTACACGGATTATTTCACCTATGGAAAAGATGGGGCTAGTTGTAAAAGAGCACAATGATAGAGATGCCCGGGTCAGTTATGTGAAGCTTACGGCGGCTGGTGATCGAATTTTTAAAGAGGCTACTGTTACAGCTGAGCACATCGCCAATAAGCTATTGGACGGAATGGACGTAACAGATCTCCTTGTTTTTGCTGCGCAATTGAAATCATTGGGTGGTGATTTATAATTTTAATTTAAAAGCACATGAACAAAATAGATAAAAAACAATTGAAAGCCGAATTCCTGGAAAGTAAACCATTGATGGGAGTTTTAACAATTTACAACAGGGCCGAAAATAAAATACATATCGCTGATAGCATGAATTTAACGGCTCTTTCTAACAGAATCAGATTTATGTTAAACATGGGGCAATTTGACAACAAAAACTTGCAGGCGGATTGGAACCGATTAGGTGAGGGAAATTTCCTGTTTGAAAATGCAGTTATTATTCCATTTGAAAACGACAAAATCATTGATTATAAAAAAGTCGTACTTCACGCGGCAACTGAGTTGAAGAGTAAAGTGAGTGAAACAACAAGTATCTATTGATATGACAAGAAAGACGTATTTGTATCCCGGTTATGAAGCCGGAAGGAATTTGGCATTGAAAAATATCCAAGGCCCTATTGTAAATCTCAATTTAATTCAGTTGAGGAAAATCGCGGACTATACTAATTTTCCGGAGATTGCACCAATCAAAGAAATTTCGGGATACGATGCTTTTATGAATTATATAAAGCTAGCCAAACCTTTTGTGGAAGAAAGCGGCGGTGAGCTACTTTTTGTTGGGCATGGTGACCGGTTTCTGATAGGACCCGATCAGGAACAGTGGGATATCTGTATGCTGATTAAACAGAAAAGTGTGTCCGATTTTTTTTCATTTGAACAAAATCCAGCGTATATGAAGATTATAGGGCATCGGATTGCAGCTATCTCGGATTCAAGACTTTTACCCTTGGAAAATGTCCCGTTTTAAACGATACTTATCATAAAAAATACCGCCTATTTGAATAATAAATGTATATTTAACATTAATAAAAGTGAGCCTCGTATCGTATTCTTCTACAGCTTCGTGGAAAAGTGTTTTTGAGCAAATTTAAATTCGTGTTGAATATCCTTTCGAGATCAAGATAATTTGGAATTTGTGCATTAAACAATCCATGGTTAAGTTTTAATAAAGAAGGTTTGCTTGACAAATTAACATTTAGAAAAGCCTAAAAATTGATCAGACATGAAACTAAAACAAATGGGGGTATTGAGTATTGCATTAATGAGTTTTACCAATGCCATAGCGCAAAAAATACACAATGCAGATAAGGCGGCGGGTTATCTTTTTGCTTATTTTGAGGGTTCGGGGGATAAAAATACACAAGAGCAATTGCGATTTGCAGTCAGTCAGGACGCGCAAAACTGGGTTGCATTAAATAACAATAAACCTATTTTGTCATCCGCAGATATATCCCAAACGGGAGGGATTCGTGATCCGCACATCCTTAGGGGAGAGGACAAAAAGTCATTTTATATGGTCGCAACTGATATGTTTACCGCCAAGAATGGTTGGGAAAGTAACCCTGGTATTATTCTGATGCGATCTGATAACCTGACGGATTGGAAACACAATACTGTTGATCTGGCTAAATTATACCCTAAAAAATTTAAAAACGTAAAATGGGTATGGGCACCACAGACGATCTATGATCCAGTTGCGAAAAAATACCTTGTGTATTTTACGGTGAAATCATATGAGAACGATAAGCTTGATTTTTATGCAGCCTATGCGAATAAAGATTTTAGCGGATTTGAAAGGGAACCTACCTTATTGTTCAGTCCAAAATTTGGAGGTATTGATGGCGACATCGTCTATAAAGATGGGTTATACCATTTTTTCTTTAAGGGCAATACAAAAGATGGTGCGGGCAAAGAAGTGAAAAATGGGATTCAGCAGGCGACAAGTAAATCCCTAAAAGGACCATGGAAAGAAGACTTCCGGTATCTCGATGCCTATGCAGACACTTCTGTTGTTGTCGAAGGATCGAGTCTTTTTAAGTTGAACGGAACAGACGATTATATCTTGATGTATGATCTGTATGCGAATGGAAGATATGAATTTCAGCGCACAGATGATCTCTTTAATTTCTCCTCGAAACCTGAGGCTTTGCGTAAAAATTTTAACCCGCGACATGGAAGTGTGATTTCAATTAGCAAGGAAGAGTCTCGTCTTCTGAATAGTAAATGGGGTGGTGTACCCGGTGAATTACTATCTCCAGAGGCTGTGGATGACAGGTATCGTTTTACCGCAAAGGGAAATCCGATTATTAAGCATCATTTTACGGCTGATCCAGCAGCAATGGTTAAGGGGGATACACTTTGGTTGTATGCAGGCCATGATTTTGCAGGTGGTCAGCAAGGCTATAAGATGAAAGACTGGATTGTTTATTCTACAACGGATTTAAAAAATTGGACGGAATATCCAGTGTCTTTAAGAATAAGTGATTTTACCTGGGCAAAAAGCGGCGATGCATTTGCGGGACACGTTACCGAACGTAATGGAAAATATTACTGGTACATCAGCTCTAATTGGTCCGGAATAGGTGTTGCTGTCGCAGATAGACCCGAAGGTCCCTTTAGAGATGCATTGGGGAAACCGTTATTGACCAATAAGGACTGTTTTGCTTCTTCCCATTCTTGGGCCTGTATCGACCCGGCTGTTTTTATTGATGACGATGGCCAAGCCTGGATTTTCTGGGGTAACCGTGAGTGCTACTACGCAAAGCTCAAGGAAAATATGGTTGAGATTGATGGCGAAGTAAAGCAATTGAATTTTGAAGGACTGGCTTTTACGGAAGCACCGTGGGTTCACAAGCACAATGGAAAATATTATTTGAGTTATGCCACGGAATTTCCGGAGAAGATCGCTTATGCCATGGCCGATAAGATCGAAGGTCCCTATGTGTATAAAGGGATTCTGAATGAAATAGCAGGCAATAGCAATACGAACCATCAAGCAATTGTCCCTTTTAAAAACCAATGGTATTTCATTTACCATAATGGGGGGATTAACCCAGATGGAGGCAGTTTTAGCCGTTCGATTTGCATAGATACCCTAAATTACCGTGCAGACGGTACAATCCATAAAATTGAAATGACAACGGAAGGAACTACCGGGGACTAAAGTATGAAAAAGACGGCGAGCAAGCTAAAGTGGCTGTCGTAGAAGGTTGGGGGGAAACCGATTTAATAGATTAAAAATGTGGAACGACAGCATCGTTCCACAAAATGTTTTTCAGTGTAGTATTGTAGGATTCTTTTTACAGTATTCTTATCGAATCAATTCAGAAATTTAAAATGATGAGATAGGCATCTCCATTCATTTCAGCAATTACTTCTTTTGAGTCAAGTTTACTTATGAGGCAAATGTAACTTAGAATAGCACTAGAAAGAATATGAAAAAGATACTTTTTTATGTGAAAATGGGAATATTTATTTTTTTGCAAAAAAAATACCATCCTCTTTCATAATATTTTAGGCTCAAGCCCGGAATATCGAAAAATTTATCCAGGAAAAATCCTAACGAGACCAGCCGAAAAAGTAGCTTATATAGGGTGCCCTTAAGGTCATCTGAAAGAAATATTTCTTTTTTAACTCAAAAAAAGAGCAGCCTATTGGTTAATTTAGCTCCGCTATTTTCCTCTTTCACTTATCCCGTTTCAAGAATGTAATCTGGTCTATTACGAATCAAATGGGATCTCTAATTTATTGGTATAAGCATCTTATGGGAACAAAATTTGTTGATCTAAAAACCGTAACGTTAATGCAGTTAAGTAATGCATTAGGGACCTCCTTGTTTCCGGTAAAAAACAACCATTATTTAGTCGCCGAGGAAGATGCGGCAAATTTTTCGCTGTACCTTGATTTCTATTACCGTTCAGAATATTATGCGCTGATTTTGATCAAACGGGGGACCGTTGAGTTTAGTGTTGGCGCGCGGAAATTCGTAGCCTCAGCTGGAGATGTTTTATTCTGCGGTCCTATGGAGGCTTTTGTAATCCACACCATATCACCGGATATGCAGATGAAAAGTATTTATTTTACACAGAAATTGATCGAGGAGGCAGGCTTCAATTATAAAACCAACGATATTCTGAAAAGTTTCTCCAGTACGCCGTTTTATATCTTATCAAAACAGGAAAAGATCTTCTTTAGAATCGACTACCATATCACCCAGCTCGGGTTCCTGAATGTTAGTCGCGACCGGATTGACTATTCCAACGATATGATATGGCACCATTTTTCACTGTTGATGTATGAAGTGCAGAATTTTAACAGGTATCTTGAACAGCAAAGTCATATTTCCCCTCGACTTGAAGCTATTACAGCAGATTTCTTTAATCTGGTCAATGAGCACTACGTTAACAATCACGATGTACAATTCTATGCCGATAAGCTGGCAATCAGCAGAAAGTATTTAACTAAGGTGCTGAATACAACCTTGACCAAAAGCCCCAAGGAGATTATCAATAATGTGCTGCTTATCGAGGCGAAGGTACTGTTGAAAAATAATAAGTTCAGCGTTAAAGATGTCGCCGTGAAGCTTTCATTCGCAGATCAAGCTACGTTCAGCAAATTCTTTAAAAAACTGACGGGCAAAAATCCGAGCTGCTATAAAGTAAGTGCAGAGTTTTAAATTTATGTACTTAATATTAATTAATAAGATTTATTATTTCTCTGTTATTTTCTTGCTGTTTTCTAATTATTAATGCTCGCTTTCATTTTATAAAAAATTAAAAATGTCATTTTAGTGTCTTTAATGGTCGATGTTGTAAGTTTTTTTTAGCGCATTCGGAAATTCAGATGTTTCACTGTTGTCTTTTTGACAAGAAATGGAGTCTTAACGTTAAGTTATATAGTTTTAATTATCAGTAATTTTGTAAACACTGAATAAATAAAGCAATAATATACTTATGAAGCGAAATTTCGTTGTTAAATCATCGACACTCTATCTTGTGCCCCTGCTGTTCATGTCATGCAGCAATCGACCTGGTGAAGGTGGGTATCCAGGGGGACCGACGGAGGTCAACTTTGCTGCTGTTAAAACTGGCGATGCAGAGGTGAAAAATGAATATACCTGTGCCATTGAAGGCCGCTCAAATATTGAGATTAGGCCACAAGTGACCGGTTACCTGAGTAAAATTTATATAGATGAGGGGGCTTATGTAAAAGCTGGGCAGCCACTTTTTAAGGTGGAAGACCGCGTATATCGAGAACAGCTAAACAATGCGAAAGCCTCTTTGCAGTCTGCTTCAGCAAGTCTGATAACTGCCAAGATAGAACTGGACCGAAAAATAGAACTTGTTCGCAATAAAATTGTGTCAGAACTGCAAGTGCAGGAAGCAAATGCGGTCTATCTTGGAGCCAAAGCAGCCGTGGCACAAGCTGAATCTGCCATTCAATCGGCACAGATCAACATTGACTTTGCGTTGATTAAAGCACCTGTCAGTGGTTATGTGGGGAGGTTTAATTATCGTTTAGGAAGTTTATTGTCCCCAACAAATCAACAGGCCCTGACCTTAATTTCGGATAATCAACAGGTCTATGCTTACTTCAGCCTCAGTGAAAATGATTTTGTGGCCTTCCAAAATCAGCATCCGGGAAATTCGATCGCAGAGAAGCTAAAGGGTACAAGCCTAGTTACTTTATTGCTATCGGATGGTCGTCCTTATGATTTGAAAGGGAAAATTGATGCCGTAGAAGGGCAGTTTAATAAATCAACAGGTTCAATAACCCTACGGGCTAAATTTGATAATCCGAAGGATATCCTGCGCAGCGGAAATACCGGCAAAGTTCTTTTGGAGCGAAATATTATGCAGGTTCCATTATTACCAATTGCCTCCACAGTAACCTATCAAGACAAAATTTTTGTCTATACGGCAGACAAAGACGGAAAAGTAGTGCAATTGCCTGTCGCGGTCTCTGGCAAGTCCGGCGATAACTTTATCCTATCCAGTGGGCTGAAAGCAGGGGATAGGTACATTGCTCAAGGTTTTGAACGTTTACAGGCAGGAATGCCAGTCGTCGAAAAGTCCCCGATTGAACACAAATAAACTAGTCGATTTTCATGTTAAAACAAATTATAAAACGTCCCGTATTGGCGACGGTGATCTCCGTATTGCTTGTTATCTTGGGGGGTGTGGGAATGCTGAGCCTTCCCATTACCAAATTTCCTGACATTGCACCACCGACAGTGACTGTAACAGCTGTTTATCCCGGTGCAAATGCTGAAACGATCGGCCGCTCCGTGGCGCCACCATTGGAAAATGCGATCAATGGGGTTGAAAATATGGATTACATAAGCTCTGTGGCCAGTAATGATGGTACGCTGACCATTACTGTGATTTTTAAATTGGGTACAGATCCGGATCAGGCGGCCATCAATGTGCAAAATAGGGTTTCCCAGGTGACCAACCAACTACCAGCAGAAGTTATACAGAGTGGTATAACGACCATAAAGAGACAGAATAGTATGATTGCAATGGTAACGCTGACCAGCGAGGATGGTAGCATGGACGATCTATTTCTGGAAAACTATACTAAAATCAATATTGTACCCGAATTAAAACGTATCAAGGGCGTTGGAGATGCCATGGTCTATGGAAACAAAGACTACTCGATGCGGATATGGTTAGATCCAGATAAACTAAATGCCTACAATTTGACTCCCAACGATGTTTCGGCAGCGATACAGGCGCAAAATTTAGAGGCTGCTCCGGGGCGGTTTGGCGAACAGTCTACCGAGGTGAAAGAATATGTCATGCGGTATAAAGGGAAGTTTACGGAGCCGGAGCAATATGAGAACATCATTGTGAAAGCACAGAATGATGGTTCAGTTCTTCGGCTTAAGGACCTAGCGCGGGTTGAATTTGCTGCCTACAGTTACACTGTACAGTCCAACTACAATACAAAGCCCTCGGTCACCATGGCGATATTTCAGATGAGTGGTTCAAATGCTAATGAGGTTCAGATCGCCTTGCAAAATCGGATGGAAGAACTTTCAAAATCTTTTCCGGGCAAAATGGAGTATAAAATTCCGTATGCCACGAAAGAGTCCTTGGATCAGTCTATCAAGCAGGTGATAAAGACACTAATTGAGGCGTTTATTCTGGTCTTTATCGTTGTCTTTATTTTTTTACAGGATTTTCGTTCGATATTGATTCCTGCAATCGCCGTTCCGGTATCCATTGTGGGAACATTTTTCTTTATGCATATTTTTGGGTTCTCCATCAATATTCTGACCCTATTTGCTTTGGTGCTGGCCATTGGTATTGTGGTCGATGATGCTATTGTCGTTGTCGAGGCTGTGCATGCGAAGATGGAACGCCGCAAGCTGGGGCCCAAGGCGGCTACGGTATCCGCTATGGGAGAAATCTCCGGAGCAATTGTATCGATTACCTTGGTGATGTCGGCTGTGTTTGTTCCAGTTGCCTTTATGGAGGGATCAACGGGGTTATTTTATAAACAGTTCGCATTGACGCTGGCGATCGCCATTGTTATCTCAGCAGTGAATGCATTGACGCTTAGTCCAGCTTTGTGTGCCTTGTTGCTTAAGAGCCATGACGGTCATGCCCAGGAGAAACTGAACTTTAAACAGCGTTTCTTTACCGCTTTCAATGCTGGGTTCGATAAACTGACTTTCCGCTATGGCAAATCAGTACTCTTTCTGATCAAGAAAAAATGGATTGGCATAGGAATATTGCTCGCCTTTGCAGGTCTGTTTGCCTGGTTTTCTTTGCGGACACCAAAGGGCTTTATACCTGATGAAGACCAGTCTTTTATTATCGTGACGGCCAATCTGGCTGCTGGTACATCCAAGGATCGTACGACCAAACTGATGTCCGATACAGAACATAAGCTCGTTGCACATCCTGCTGTTCGGGAGGTTATTTCGGTGAATGGTCTGAGCTTATTCTCCGGTGCAATGTCTTCCGCAGCCGGCACATTTTTTATTCGGTTAAAAGATGTAAAAGAACGGGGAGAAGTTAAGGATTTGGGCGCTGTCATGGGGCAATTGCAGGGCATGCTTTCGGGAGATAAACGGGCGAATTTTCTGGTGCTGAATACCCCAACGGTAGAGGGGTTCGGTAATTCTAGTGGCATGGAGCTCGTTTTACAGGACCGCACCAATGCGTCTTTACAAAACTTGGGAAATATCTCCTACGGCATGATGGGAGCCTTGATGCAGCGACCGGAGATTGCCGTTGCTTTTACGACTTTTGATGTCTCTTATCCACAATATGAAGTGGTGGTAGACGAAGCAAAAGCTGCACAGCTTGGTTTAGCTGTACGCGATGTTCTTCAGGTGATGCAAGGCTATTACGGAAGTATTCAGGCTTCGGATCTCAATCGCTTTGGGAAGTATTACAGAGTGCTTGTCCAGGCAATGCCTGATACACGTGCGGATGAAAAGTCGCTGAATAGCATCTTTGTCAAAAATGCCAACCAAGAGATGGTTCCTGTCAATACGGTGGTGACGCTAAAGGCCATTACAGGGCCAGAAGTGGTGGAGCGTTTTAATCTGTTTAACGCTTCAAATCTGACCGTTATGCCGGCTCCCGGATTTAGTACTGGACAAGCTATGCAAGCCATTAAGGAAGTTGGTCAACAGGTGCTGCCTCCAGGTTATACCTATGATTATAAAGGAATGAGCCGAGAAGAAAGTACGTCTACCGCACAGTCAACCATCATTTTTATCCTGTGCATCGTTTTTGTTTACTTTCTGTTATCTGCGCAGTATGAAAGTTATATCCTCCCATTTGCCGTATTGCTAGCTATTCCCGTTGGACTGTCGGGCGTATTCCTCGGAATAGGCTTTGCAGGAATTGCGAATAATATCTATGTGCAGATCGCTATGGTGATGCTGATTGGTCTGTTGGCTAAAAATGGAATCCTGATAGTCGAGTTCGCCTCACAACGACGTCAGGCGGGCAAAAGTTTGGTGGCAGCGGCGGTGGAAGGAGCAAAGGCTCGTTTTCGCCCGATCTTGATGACTTCACTTGCCTTTATGACAGGGATTGTACCCTTGATATTTGTGACGGGACCATCAGCCATGGGGAATCATTCCATTGGTTATGCAGCAATCTTCGGCATGTTGGTTGGTACCTGCTTAGGCTTGTTCTTGACTCCTTTGCTTTTTGTTATCTTCCAATTCTTCCAGGAAAAAATGAGTGGTAAAGTGAAAGACGACACAGAATGGGAATTTTAAAAATTAGTGTGAATGTATACAATGAAACAAATAAAATTGATGCCCCTTGCTGCCTTGCTGTCAATTGTTCTGCTTGATTCATGTGCGGTGCAGCAAGCTAAAAAAACGGATCTGGCACTGCCCGAGTCTTTTGACAATAACTTTGTTCCGGCAGATAGCAGTGTGGCTAAAATGACTTATAGGGATTTCTTCAAGGATCCCGTGCTTGTCGAATTAATAGATTTGGGTATGGCCAAAAACAATGATCTTCAAGTCGCGATAAAACAGATTGCTATTGCTTCCGAGGGGTTTAAGCAGTCGAAATGGGTTTATGCGCCGGTTGTGAATGCCAGTTTGGTAAATGCCAGTATTAATAGACCATCCAATAATAGTATGAACGGCATGATGGCGTCCCAGTTTATGGGGCAGCATTATACGACCGATTACACCAGTGCGGTCAATATTTCTTGGGAACTGGATATCTGGGGCAAGCTCAAAGCTCAGAAGCAGGATGCCGTTATCGAGCTGTTAAAAACGAAGGAAGCAGCCAATGCGGTAAAAACTAGACTGGTCGCCGAGATTGTGCAGGCTTACTATAATCTCCTCATGCTCGATAAGCAACTGGCCATAACGAAGGAAAATTTATCTTTTGCCGACAGTACTTGGCAGATATTAGTGAAACAACAGCATCTCGGGATGACAACGGCCTTGGCCGTACAGCAGCAGTTTTTGGTGAAAGAGCAGGTATCCAAGCGGATACCGGATATTGAAGGCGCAATTGCGATACAGGAAAATGCGCTTAATGTACTTGTGGGAAATTATCCGCGGCGCATTGAAAGGGAAAAAGGCTTGGATGAAGTTTATGTACCCAATCAGCTTGCTGCGGGTATTCCCGCTGCATTGTTGAGCTTTAGACCTGATGTGCGTTCGAAAGAACTGGATCTTCGAAAGAGTTATCTCGGAGTTCACTTTGCGCGGGTGAGCATGTATCCGGGATTGAACATCACAGCGCAGGGGGGCCTTAACTCTTTTAAAGCAAGTAATTGGTTTACTATTCCTGGTGCGCTTTTTGGAACTGCGGCGGGTGCGATTACGCAGCCAATATTTAATGGTCGCCAACTAAAGACAAAATATGAACAATCCAAGATCATGGCAGAACAGGCTGAAATCCAGTTTAAACAAGCCGTAATCTTGGGTGTGGCCGAGGTTTCCGACGCATTGGTGAAAATTCAAAAATTGGATGAACAGCGTTTAATTGCTGCGGATGTTATCAAACAGTCTCGGGAAATTGTTGACAAGTCACTGCTGCTTTATAAATATAATGAAGGTACTTATCTGGAAGTGATTATTGCACAAACGAACCGACTGCAGGCAGAAATTGATCTAGCAACAGTCCAAGCTCAAAAACTTAATAGCATAGCCATACTGTATCGCTCTTTGGGCGGAGGCTGGTTATAAAATGAACGCTTGATAGGATGAAAAAGAGTATTTGTATTTTGATAAATCCAAGCACCAGACCACCGGAGCTTACGATAAGACATGAGTTTATTGGAAAATATCAGGAGTTTGTGCTCGTCGATGCAAATTTGGATTTTTTAGATCATCTGGCACTTCAACTTGAAAATATGGACAAATCAGTCATGATCATCGATCGGCTAGATGAACTTTATCGGTATGTCTGCCATATCAGGGCAGACATACAGGATTCAATCGAATTTAGGTTTTTTTAATTAAAGAGAATAATAAAAAAATAAGATGAGCCATTTTGTACATACATTTTCGATCAGTAGTACGGTACTGACGAAGAAGAAAGAAGTTTTGGATTACCTGAACCTAAGGGTTCCCGGAATTTTATTTACTGCGATTTATCTGGACGATCATTTAACTTATTTGTTCGTGAAGACTAAAGGCAGGGTCAGCGATTTGATTCTACTCCTTCTTGTGCAAAAAGGAATCGTGACCCAGCTACTCAATTCAGACGTTTCCACTGGAAATGTCGATATTCCGATCATCGTCTGATCAAAATATTACCCTTAATTTCATGGAAAGCCCGACAAGTTGTCGGGCTTTTTTGCGTAGATGCACTCCATTTTTATGCTTGTCCAACCCAATTCATTGCTTATACTATCAAGCTGATGGCTGGATTGCTGCTAAAGACTTTTTAAGGGGGGCAGATTTACATGCATTGTTATCTATTTTGAACGATAAAGTATGAGCTCAAATTGGTACAATATGATACATTGTATCAATTTTACGCCGATTTGTTCCACCATGCTGAATTGTCATAAAAATTCTGTTGATTAGTCCTTTGTTTGTTATTGCTTTGGATTAGATCTTGTGTTTAACTTCATCAAGAATTGCCCTGTAGAAAATTACTGCGATGAAAGCCGATCAATCTCCTGTTGATTCTTTCGGATGGACGTTAATACTAATTTTTAAGTTATAGCAGATCAACTATAAATTCGTTCTATTCCATATAGCCACATGAAAAGACAACATCGCTCCGTTTTTCTAAAATCTATTGTTTTAAGCAGCACAGCCTTTTTGGTTCTAGGTGTTCTTTTTTCCTGTTCGAGTAATCGAGGATTTTCGGGTAAGCAGGAATCGATATATCGCCATGAACTTGATCGTTTAAAGGAAGTGGCAAAAAATAACCTAACAGACAATATAAAGGAGTTCAATGCTTACGAGCACCGGCCAAAATCGGACGGTGCTTTTGACGAATCCAACAACAAAGAATTCTTGGTCAATAACATTCCGTATTTTGAGAGTTCCAACGATACCCTAAGTCGCGTGTATAATTATCGTTGGTGGATGATCAGCAAGCATCTTCGGGATTATTACGATCCACATGATTCAAAGAAATATTGGGTTATAACAGAATTTTTCGGGTATCCCGCCTGGGGATCCTTGAGTGGAGCGATTACCTGCCCAACAGCGCATCAGTTTTACGATGTACGTTGGCTTCGTGATCCAAAATACCTTCGATCTTATGCCGAATATTTTATGCTTGGATCAGCTTCCAAAATAAATCAACGGGAAAACGGTAATTTTTTGACCCACTTGAGCAGGCCCGAAAGTGTTCATTTTTCCAGCTGGATGGTCGATGGTATTGAATCATTTTTAAAAATTCATCCCGATCAGGCCTGGACGCAAAAGATGCTTCCCGCAATGGAGACCCATCAGCACCTTTTGGATAGCCTATTCACTGTAAAAAATCCAAATGCGAAGACCGACGGCATGTACAAAATTCTGGATCTGTACGATGGTATGGAATTCAGCCTTTCGGCGGTACTTGGCTTAATTGAAAGTAAAGGACCTTATGCTATTTATACCGATAGTACATGGAGAGATCTCTATTTAGGTTGGGGGACGACAGACAAGGCGGCAAATACGACTGCAGCGAGGGACTTTCCATTAGCCTTTACCAAAGGTTATCCTGATTTTTATTTGGTGCGCCCATCCGTTGGAAGTTATTCCTTTGGAAATAACAACGCATTGTACAATCTCTATAGACTGGAACAGCAACAACATCCTTCGATTAAGAATAAGGCGAAAGCAGATTACTATAAGGTCAGAAGCCAGGAAATACAGCAGAAATTTCTTCGGACACTTTGGAATTCAGATGATGGTTTTTTTAATACCTTAACAGCTGGTGACAACGCCTATGGTGTACGGGATTACGAAGCGCGGGTGCGGGAATCCGTTGGTTATACCCCCTGGTATTTCAATATGATACTGCCTGAGGACAATAAAAAGTATGAAGTAGCTTGGGCGATGTTTACTTCTGAAAAAGGTTTCAATAACCACAAAGGAATGACCACGGCCGAAAGGCAACACCCCTATTACAATGAGCAGGCTTATGCCTGGAACGGCAGAGGATGGCCTTTTCAAAACTCGGTCGTCTATAAAGCATACAGCAACTATTTAAGAAATTATAAGAATCAAATCACTGCGCAGGACAAAGAGACCCTTTACGAACAAATTATGAAGCTTACCCGACTTCACGGTTATACCCACCCAAATATCGGTGAATGGTATATACCAAGTGATGGCGAGCAATTTGGTGGACAGAATGATTATTTTCATTCAACCTATCCTGACATGATCATAGCAGATCTCATTGGCTTTAAGGCTACCCATCACAACAGCTTTCAGCTTCAGCCACTGATACCTGCGGGCAAAATGGATTATTTTTACCTCGGAAACTTAGACTATCACGGGAAAACTATCGACATTGTCTGGAAAGAAGACTGGGATCAAAACAAACCAGGAAAACAGCCTATGTTATGCATTTGGGTAGATCATGTTTTAAAGGCAAGCTGCAAGAATCTTGGTGTCAAAATAGACGTAAATTTAGACTAATATCAACAGGTGTTTAACCAATTTAAAATGCATCGATTGGATGAATCTATTTTAACGGAAATTTAGAAAATAAGACTCTATTGCACAACCATCATTTTAATTATACGGAACTCAATCGTTAAATTTGAGAAATTGAGCGGCACAATGGTAAATGATTACAAAAAGTATGAGCTATTTGGAAGACCGATGATGCAAAAAATTGCTTTGAAGGCACCATTTACATTTGAATTTCCAGTAGCGGAACAGGCTTGCTTCCTCTATGTGCTGGAAGGGGAGATGCAATACCAAGCAAATGACGAAGAGCTAACTATTGTGAAGCATTATTCCTTATTGCTGAATTGTATTAATTCTGGAAAGCGAATCCAAGATGTGAATCCATCGCAAGATTGTCAGCTGTTAATCGTCACTTTTTATCCAGATACCTTGAAGAAAGTTTACGATAGAGAGTTACCTTCGTTGCTGCTTGAACCCGAAAATATCATTTCAAACCAATCAAAAGAAAAAATTGACAATGATTTCCTGATCCAGAAATATGTGGAAGGCTTGCTGTTCTATTTTGAAAATCCTTCATTGATCAATGAAGATATACTGGTGCTCAAATTAAAAGAAATTATATTGCTCCTGTCCCAAACGAGAAACGCGTCGGTCATACGGGTGATATTATCACAGCTTTTTTCTTCAAGTACCTATTCGTTTAAACAGATCATTGAAGCCAATCTCTTTTCTCAATTGACCATTGAGCAGCTTGCGGAACAGAATAATCTGAGTGTTTCTTCATTTAAAAGAGAGTTTGCCAAATTATATCATGATACACCTGCCAGCTACATCAAAAATAAGAAGCTCGAAAAGGCGGCAGAGCTCCTTTTGGTTTCCAATCAGCGTGTTTCCGAAATTGCCTTTAACTGTGGATTTAACGACCTCGCAACATTTACAAAGAGTTTTAGTGACAAATACCACATATCGCCAACAAATTATCGTCGACAGCTTAAAAGCAACTAAAAACCAATGGTCATTTGTATATGGTATTCCATTTTTATCGAGGGGACCAAGTTTTCTCCAATAAGATTGTAGTCCTGTTATTTGAACTAAAATATCAAATCTTTGAACGAAATCAAAAAACCATTTTTCTTATTCTATTGCAACTTTGTAGTGTTCCATTAAAGGGTTGTTATTCCATGGATTGTGCCGTGAAAGCCTGACAACGACCTTACATTACAGGAACATTTTTTTGAAATTATCAACATTAAAAATAGAAAAAATGAATTTATCAGGTTTAGGAGTTTTCCACACAGTTATTGGTCTTACAGCACTTTTAGGCGCTGTATTAGGTTTTATCAGCTATGGCAAGATCAATCTTAAAGTATTATCGGGGAAGTTATATTTTTATGCGACAGCCATCACTTCTCTTACGGCATTAGGAATTTCGAAACAGGGTGGCTTCAATGCCGGGCATGTTTTTTCACTCTTCATCTTGGTTCTTGTCACGGTGGCCTATTGGCTGCACGCAACAAAGAAAAGTAGTACGAAGGCCCGGTATTTTGAGAATTTTCTATGGTCATTCAGTTTTTTCTTGTCGCTGGTGCCTGCTGTTAATGAGACCTTTACCAGAGTTCCAGTCGGACGTCCCTTGGCAACGGATATAAATGATCCAATTATTGGACAGACCCTTCTTTTCCTTTTTGTGCTTTTTATTATTGCAGTCATTTTTCAATACTTCAAACAAAAGAAAATCAACACTGAATTGGGGGCAGAACCAAAAAGTCGAATCCAGTAGATCTATTTGATCCAAGCCGTTCTCGCACGCTCATCTTTAGCGCCTTTCGATTCATGTGATGCTGTAATCTAGTTTGTTGTACATTATTTAAAATATGACAAACTAATCTTTTGCTTTTATTGTTAGAATTTGTAAAAGTTTTAACAACATAATCATTTTGAAATATATGCTTAATTACGATTGTTTAAAGAAATTAAAGATGTGCGGCGGAAAAAATAATTCAACGGGATTACTTCTGGCAATGGTGGCGGGAGCGGCACTTGGTACATTGGTAGGTGTATTGGTGGCACCGAATAGTGGAAGAAAAACGCGAAAGAAAATCAAGGCAAAAACAAGGGATCTCAAAGAGCAGGCAAAACATAAATATGACGAAGTAGCCGATAAAGTGAAAGAAGAGTATGATCATGTGTCATCCTCAATTAGCGAGACAGCAGGCCATGTGGCTGATAAGGTCTCTGATGAATTTGATAAGTATAAAGATAAAATAAGTGCTAAGACTGCCGAAGAGACAAAAGCGATTAAGGATGCATTTAAAGATCAAAAAGAAAAATAACTTTTGATTCAAACAGCAGAACTGGCAATAGACATTGTGCGGTCTGCTGTTTTTTTTTGATCTTCACCTCTTAAATTATAATGTCCATGCCCAGATGGGTCATTTCTCCCATATCCAATGGTTATTCGATGGTTTTCGTTAGCTTTCAGTAGCGTAGTGAAATCCGGCTCTAAATTCTAGGGGCGAAAGTTTGGTTTTTGTTTTAAACAATTTGCTGAATGACTGTGAATGTTCAAAGCCTAATTCATAGGCGATTTGACTAACGGAAAGTGCCGTTGTTGACAATTTCTCCTTTGCTTTTTCAATCAGTTTTTCGTGAATATGCTGTTGGGTACTTTGCCCCGTTAGTACTTTAAGCAAACTGCTGAGATACTTAGAGGAAATATTTAAGTTATCTGCGATATATTGAACGGATGGAAGACCATTTGAGATCAAACCATCTGTAGAAAAATAAGCATTCAGCAGTTCTTCCAGGCGATTTAAAACCTGATTATTGGCTTTCTCTCGCGTCAGGAATTGTCGGTTGTAAAAACGCTCCGAATAATTCAGTAATGTTTCGAGGTTTGATACAATAATGTTCTTGCTGAATTTGTCCATATTTGCTCGATATTCCCGTTGGATATTTCCAATAATATCGTTTAGTGTTTTCTCTTCACTTTCTGAAAGAAATAAAGCTTCATTTGCCGAATAATCGAAGAATTCATGCTCTTTAATGGTTTTCGCCAATGTGGTATTCCATAAAAAGTCTGGATGAATAAGCAACATCCACCCGCTTCGGTTTACGTTGGTAACAGCGTCATTTTCTTCCAGTTTCAGCAATTGATTGGGCGACATAAAGCCGAGTACACCGTTGTCAAAATCAAATAGCTGCTGCCCATAGCGCATTTTGCCTGTGATGCCCCTTTTATTGGAAATGACATAAAAATCAAACAATAAGGCCGAAGCATCATCCAAAGGAGAACGTTTCATCTTTGAATAGTCCACAACACTGAGCAATGGATGCTCAGGCTGTGGTAAACCTCTTAATTGATGAAATTCACTGATCGTTTTTATACGCTGTGTTCGACTTTGTGGCATATAACAAATTTATAAATAATTCTGATGAACATCTTCCAATAAACCGATATGCGTAGGCGACCAATCTAATTGCTGCTGTGTCTCAAAACTTGTCGCCGGGCTATCGAAGGTGATGAAATGGCTCAGCCATTGGAAATGTTTGACAATATCTTCACCCCGTAATGAAGTAACAGGCAAATGTAATTTCGTGCCGATCAGTTCAGCAATTGCACTGATTTTAATGCCAGTTTCACCAATAGCGTTGTACAATGCCCCAATTTCGGCTTTCTCGGCCGCCTTGCAGAAAACTTTTGCAGCGTCTAAACGATGAACTGCTGGCCAACGATTGTCCCCATTTAAGGGATAGGTCGAAACACCATGATCGCGTGCAAATTGGATCAGACTTGATGTGAAGCCTGCCATAAAGCCAAGATCACTGCTGCCGTGAACAGAGGGTGGTAAGCGAACCACTGAAGCATGGACACCTTTTGCTGCCAGGGCCATTGCCGAAGGTTCTGAACCTCTCGGTGAATTTAGAAGTGTACTTTCCTCTGTGACGAACCCGTTGATAAGTGGTAGACCCAAGGTTCCAGCTGTAACGACAAGCGATTTTTGTGTACCGAGCAGCACTTCGCCCATGGCATTGATCGCATTGATATCAATTTCGGCAGCTTTTGCATATTCATTTGCAAACATCAAATCGTGGGAAAACCCCGTATGGATGACGGCGTCGGCGTTTGAAGCGGCTTGTTTTAATATATCCAAGTGCTGAAGATCGCCACGGATTACCTTAGCACCCAAATTGGCGATTATCTCTGCTGATTTTTCTGAGCGTGCTAAACCAGTTACTTGATGTCCCGCATCGATCATTTCTTGAACGACTGCTGAACCTATAAAGCCCGAAGCTCCAGTTATAAATACTTTCATAATCTTTTTTTTCTTGAGACAAAGTTCTGTGTAAAGTTGCCCGCAGATGTATCCAAATGTCAGAATGTTGTAGCCATCTTTCAGAAAATCGATGAACTTGTATTTCGTAAGCTGCAGTATTTTTCAAAACAAGGCTTCTGTCATGAAAGGAGTATCGTATTAAAATCTCGAAATGATCAGTCAAACTGTCCCATATACAAACGATAATATTTACCTTTTTGCTTTAAGAGTTCTACATGCGAACCGAACTCGGCGATTCTCCCTTTTTCGATCAGACAGATTACGTCGGCATTCCTTATGGTCGAGAGTCTATGGGCAATGACGAAGCTTGTTTTGTCTTGCATTAACCGGTCAATACCTTCCTGAATAGCAATTTCAGTGCGTGTATCGATTGAGCTGGTCGCCTCATCCAATATTAAGATTGGCGTATTGGCCACAGTTGCCCGGGCGATGTTAATTAACTGCCGCTGTCCCTGACTCAGATTGGCCCCGTCATTGGTCAATTCGGTTTTATACCCTTGTGGCAGTTGCATGATAAAGCTATCTGCGGCAGCAAGCTTTGCTGCCGCTATCACTTCATCATCCGTTGCGGTGAGCCTGCCATAACGGATGTTTTCCATGACCGTATCGGTAAACAAATGGGTGTCCTGAAATACGATAGACAGTTTTTTACGCAGTTCATTGCGATCCAACTTAAAAATAGATGTCTTGTCTAAAAGAATATCCCCGGATAGCAAAGGGTAGAAGCGAGGTAGCAAATTGATAATTGTCGACTTGCCGGCGCCGGTCTCACCCACGAAAGCGATCTTTTGTCCTGGTTTTACGTCGATGTCAATATCAAATAAAACCTGTTTTTCGGGTACATAGCCAAAATTTACATGCGATAGTGTCACTTGGCCCTGAATCGGAGCCGGCATTGGCAATGGATCTATCGTTTCACTTTCAGGAGCAGTGTCAATAACGGCAAAAATACGTTCTGCGCCCGCAAGAGCTGCCTGTAAGCTGTTGTATTGGCTGGAAATCTCGTTTACAGGCCGTCCAAATTGCCGTGCATACTGTAAAAATGCAGTTAACCCCCCTAAATCAAATCCACGTGTGATCACTAGAATACCACCTGCGATGGTAGTCAGCGCGTAATTAATGGTGCTCATATTCGCCATCAAAGGCATCATCATTCCAGAATAAAACTGGGCCTTTGTTGCTTTTTCCCGCAGTACCTGATTAAGCTGCTCAAATTGTTCGATGGCAGCGTTTTCGTGGCCAAAAACCTTCACTACCTTTTGTCCGCTGATCATTTCCTCCACATAGCCATTGGCATTGCCGAGCGCAGCTTGGTTGGCGGCAAAAAAACTCTTGCTCTTGTTGATGATCAGTTTCGCCAGATATAACATCAGCGGAATCATGATCAATGCAATAATCGATAGGATAGGGCTGATATACAGCATGAGGGCGAGTGTCCCCAACAAAGTAATTGAGCTGATTAAAAGCTGTGTGATACTATTATTCAGGGCATCGCTTACTGTATCCATGTCATTGGTGAAGCGACTCATCAGATCACCATGCTGATGGGTATCGTAAAATTGCAAAGGGAGGTACTGCATGCGGTCGAACAGATCATTTCGGAGGTTAGAAATCGTTTTCTGTGCCACTTTTATGGTCAGTCGGTATTGCAACATGTTGAAAATTCCTGTAGCGATATAAATTCCGATCATGACCAGGGCAATATGTCCTAGACCAACAATATCTTTTTTGAGGACATAATTGTTGATCGCAGGCCGTAAAAGGTAGTTGCCTGCCAGTGTCCCTGCAGTTCCCAGCAAAAGTGAAATTAAAATCAGCAGGAGCATCAGCCGTTGCGAAGAAAGGTAGCGCATCAATCGCCATAAAGCTTTAAATCCCTGTTGAGGCTTTTCATTTTTAATGCGTCTTGAACTACCGGGGCCAGGTAAACTCACGGGAATGGATTTGTTTGAGGTACTCATTAGGCTTCTTCTTTTTGCAGGTGTTGTGACTGATAAATTTCCTGATAGCTGGTATTTGTTTGCAGAAGTACATCGTGTGATCCAGAACCGACAATGCGGCCTTCTTCCATGACCAATATTTGGTCGGCATGCATGACGCTCGAAATACGCTGCGCGATAATCAATAGGGTGGTGTTCTGCAGATAATTTTTTAAACCTTCACGTATTTTTCTATCGGTATCGATGTCCACAGCACTTGTACTGTCGTCCATAATCAAGATTTTAGGTTTCTTCAATAAAGCCCTGGCAATACATATGCGTTGTTTTTGTCCTCCTGAAACATTGACGCCTCCTTGTCCCAGTAGTGTCTGATAGCCGCTGGGAAAGGAGCGTATAAAATCGTCTGCACAGGCAATCCTAGCGGCAGCGTAAATATCCTCTTCTGTTGCCTGCTCATTTCCCCATTTGAGATTTTCTAAAATCGTTCCTGAAAAAAGTTGGTTCTGCTGCAACACAATCGCAATCTGGCTGCGCAGTTCCTGTAGTTGGTAATTTCTGACATCGATGCCATCTACTAAAACGGCACCTTCAGACACATCATATAATCGTGGAATTAATTGTACCAAAGTGCTCTTTCCCGAACCTGTGCCACCTATGATTGCTAGGATAGTCGCAGGCTTTACTTCGAAGCTAATATTGTCAAGGTTGGGTTTTTCACTTTGTAAGTTATAACGGAAAGTGACTTGCTTAAATGCGATCCGTCCCGTTGTGATGGCGTATCTATTTTGGAGGCCTTCCGCAGTATCCGTTAAGGAGGGTTGTTTCTCTAAAACTTCTTCAATTCTATCGCCAGAAGCGATTGCCCTTGAAATCATCATGAAAGTCAATGAAAGTAGCATCAAAGAAATAAGGATTTGCGTGATATAACTTAGAAATGACATCAATCCACCCAGCGCAAGCGTTCCGGTCATTACTTTTTGTCCGCCAAACCAGGTCACGGCAACAAGCGACAAACCCATCACCAATTGCATGACAGGCATGATAAGGACAACGATGCTCGAAGCTTTGGTGGCAACATCCATCAGATCGAAATTCACTTTGTCGAATTTCTTTTTCTCAAAATCCTGTCGTACAAAAGCTTTTACTACCCGCACATTGAGTAGATTTTCCTGCACAACACTATTGACACGGTCAACTGCCTGCTGCATCTTGATAAAAAAGGGGAGTCCTTTGCGTAATAAAATAAAAATACTTAAGGCCAATATAGGCAATGCAATGGCCATCACGATGGACAGATCCTTATTAATAGAAACTGCAAAGATAATGGCAAAAACCATCATAAGGGGTGCTCTTAGAAGCATACGCAAGCACATCATCATGACTTGCTGCATCATATTGGTGTCGTTGGTGAGCCGTGTTGTTAGCGAGGCCGAACTGAAATAATCGGTATCCGCAAAAGCAAAGGATTGTATTTTTCGAAACAAGGCCGTCCGGAGATTCGTCGCAAAACCCACCGACGCGTGTGCAGAGTAATAGATGTTGCATAAATTGGCAACGATAGCAACGATCGCTAATCCGATCATGGCCAATCCAATTTTCAAAATGTAGTTGATATCTTTATGCAAGATTCCGTCGTCGACAATGATAGACATCAGACGGGGTTGTACAATCTCGCAAAATACATCGATCACAACGAAAAAAGGAATAATCAAAAAAGCCTTTCTAAATGACTTGGTATAAGGGGTAAACGTGGAAAGCTTCATCTGCCTGTATATCCATTAAATCATCTAGTCCAGTTTGTAAGCCTGAACGCTGTTACTCCTAACGGTAGGCACATACAGCATACCTGAAGATTTGTCGTATCCGATATCGGCAGCGTTTATCTTTTTGTCACGTGTGTCAAGTAATACAGCATTGGAGCCGTCAGGTTTGACATGATAGATCAGTCCTTGCCAGCCAGAAACTACAAATTCGTTGGGTTTAATTTGTACGACACCGTCCAATCCGCCTTCCATACCTTTCGATATTACGGTAGTTTTTTTATCCTGATCTATCTTAACAACCGCGCCATCCGATAGCACATACAAGTCTTTGCCGACAGCCAGCAAGCCATTTGCACCTTTTAGGTTTTCTGCATAAAGCATAGGAGAGTCGTTTTCAATGCGATAGATTTTTCCAAGTCGCGTATCACTTACATAAACGATACCCTTTGAGTCAACAGTAATGTCATTGAGCAGCTCAGCACCATCGATGGTAATTCTTTTGACGATGCTTGCTTTATCTATATCGATGACGGCAATGGATTTAGAGAATGCTTCAGCCGCATAGAGCCGGTTTTTGTGGATTCCTATACCCAAAACAGCATTGAGTCCTGTAACCCAATCTCTTTTGATAAATTTTCCGTCCATATCCAGTTTACTGATGAATGCTGTAGTATTAGGTTCGAAGGCGATCGTATTTGAAACATAGAGTACTTTGTTTTTGGCATCTACCCAAACGGACTCTGGAGATCTTAGGGTGGTGTCCGATTGCCATTGGGGCGTTAAAGACTTCTGTCCAAATAGGACTTGTACAAACATGATAAGGGTTAATGTTAACGTAATTTTCATAGAAAATCGGATTGAGATTTATATTAGTTTAATTTATTCGAATTAAATAACGATTACCCAAGGGAACTTTGGTCTTCCGCTAAAGAAGAAATAGTTGTAGTCAAGAAAAAAAACCGACCATTGAGTTCATTTAATATACAGAATTTAGATCGTATTGTTTTCTTTTTTCAAAAGAAAACCTCATCGGATCGCTCAGATCAATTACTTCTTTATAAATAAACTGGTGTAGTATTTATTTTCAATATACAGCAAAATTACTGTACGCACATTAAATGTATTTATAAATAATTTTTCATTTTATACAGATTTATGGAAGCTATTAATTTCTTGTTAATAGTTCATTAATGGTACATAATAACTTTGATTTCAAGAATAACCCCAGTAAAAATTTAGCCTTCCGGAACAACGAGGCAGTATGGGGACTAGCATTGAAATAAACCAATATGTATAAACCAGTCTTCAACCATTTATAAAAAATCACTTAATTATGAGTATTAAGCAGCAAAAAAAAGTATGTATAATCTTCTTGTTGATCGCTTTGATGATGTCCTGTTCAAAGAGCGAAAAGAAGATTGAAGAATCTATCCCGAAAGAGGAGGCCAAAAAAGCGAATGGCAACAATGGGGTTTCCGCGACAGGCGATGTCGTTGGGCAGATTACCGTGGGATACCAGGGCTGGTTTTCCTGTGCGGGTGACAATTCACCCATGGGAACACATTGGTGGCACTGGACTGAGGCTTGGCAGCAGACGCCGACCCAAGGTAATTTCCATATTCCTTCTTGGCCTGACAACAGCGAATACCAAAAAAAATACAATACCAATTTACCGGCATTGGGCAATGGTTCGCCTGCATCTCTGTTTTCTTCATTTGACGATCAGACAGTCAATGTCCAATTTAAATGGATGAAGGATTACGGTATCCACACGGCGGCATTGCAGCGATTTAATCCCACAGGGATAGAAGGTCCTATTCGTAATGCGATTACGGCTAAAGTTAAAACTGCCGCCGAGCAACATGGTATCAAATTCTATATCATGTATGATGTGTCGGCCTGGGTTAATATGCAGGCTGAGATAAAAAATGATTGGCTAAATCTGATGAAACAATATACCCAGTCTACTGCCTATGCCAAACAGAACGGCAAGCCTGTGGTCGGTATTTGGGGATTCGGTTTTAATGACAACAACCATCCCTGGTCAGCAGCCGTTTGTCTGGAGGTTATTCAGTGGTTTCGCGATCAAGGCTGCTATGTCATGGGCGGTACGCCAACACACTGGAGGTTGGCACAAACAGGAGGAGATTCGAGACAAGGCTATATCGATGTCTACAAATCATTTGATATGTTGTCACCTTGGATGGTAGGCCGCATCGGAACCATTGCAGACGTGGACCATTATGCGCAGCATATCCAAAATGCTGATCTACAGTTTTGCAATTTAAATAACATAGACTATCAGCCCTGTGTATTGCCGGGGTCACTGCAGGAGGGGCAACGAAAACATGGTGATTTTATGTGGCGACAACTCTATAATTTGACCGCGCTTGGTGTCAAGAGCATTTATGTGTCCATGTTTGATGAGTACAACGAATCCAATCAGATAGCGAAGACAGCTGCAACTCAACATGATGTTCCTGTTGGGCTGGGGATTAAATCTATGGATGAAGATGGGACTGTTTGCTCTTCAGATTATTATCTCCGGATTACAATGGATGGTGGAAAGATGCTAAAGGGACAGATAGGGCTAAGCCCAAATAGACCAACATCCCCTCAATAAGTCAACTTTAACGTACACAATTGGTTTATATAGTTTAATAGTGTAGCCGAATCTTTGTCATGAAGATTCGGTTTTTTATACTGTTTATTATCCGATCAGAAAAGCATTTTTCATTTCCAATTCAGACTTTCTTTAGTAACTTTAATCCATTGTAAACGCTGAACTCATCGTTTATAAGACTTTGCAGAATACGTTTTGCCTTGTACAACGTTGATCGGCAAGGTTGTTATGTATCGTCCTTGGTCGCAAGTCCAAGGGTGTTCATCGACCTAAGTAAAGACGATTCTGGGATGGTTTCGTGCTTATATCGATTGTCATGTTTCAAAAAAAAATAAAAAAAATGCTCTTTATAATTTTATTCATTGTTGCGGTAGTCGCCGCAGGTGTGGCCTATTATTTATTCACCAATGGTAACGTTAAAGTAGATATGGCTTTGAAATCAGCTACGCTATATGGATTTAAAGTTAAGGGGTTGGACGGCTCGTCCATCGATTTCGCGCAATTTAAAGGTAAAAAGATACTCATTGTAAACACCGCTTCTAAATGTGGGTTTACACCTCAGTACGAGGGGCTTGAACGCTTATATAAAAGATTCAGTGATAAGTTGGTTATTATAGGTTTTCCTTCAAATGATTTTTTAGACCAAGAACCTGGTAAGGATGCCGAAATAGCTGCTTTTTGCCAACGGAATTACGGCGTAACTTTTCCGATGGCAGCAAAGATTGATGTTAAAGGAAAACGGCAGGCGCCTATTTATCAGTGGTTGACCAACAAAAGCTTGAACGGCGTAGAAAGTTCTGCTGTCTTGTGGAATTTTCAGAAATATCTAATCGATGAAAATGGCAGGCTTATGAAGCATTTTCCTCCAAAAATAGATCCCGAGGATCCTGCAATTGTGGCGTTGCTCGATTAGTTAGATAGCGCTCATTCAACTTTCTTTAAACATTTGAAAGTCCGCGGTAGTGGATGGCTGCAGAATGGGAGAAATTCTTTAATAGAACCGCCAGTCAAATTACTAATGAGTTCATCGATTGATTTGCCAGCTTTTCTAAATCCTGTACCCTTAAAATCTGTTATATAAATATCCAGTTCGCCTGCTACATCAATTTCATAGTCCCAAAAGAGATAGTAGCCATTGTCGCTGGAAGCGAAGGGAAACAATCGCTTTACGATTGACAGCGAGCAGTCAGGACCTATATCAAACCAAATATCATCATTTTTAACATCATCAATATAGGTACTTCTAATTTCATCGGATCTAACAGTTAATGAATCTCCATAGTTGCCCATCGGAATATAAATATGAAATTCACCTAATGCTAACCCGTATCCATAGTTTTTTACAAAGGATTTGTATGATTTAGGAAAAGCTTTTCCATTTGGGAATCTAAAATTCTCGAGAATTGACTGATCCCCAAATTCAGAAGGTGTACCTTCTATTTGCAGATCAAAGGTATTATTTAGCATAACGTTTTTATAAAAATTCGCATATTACGATTCAAAATTTCCTGCCTATTGTTGATTTTTTTTTAACTTATTTCTTTACCGCCACTTACTTACCTGCAGTACGTTTTCATCCAGTTGTGCCGCTAATGATTTCGCCCGTGCTTTTAAGATCAATTTTCTGCCAGTAATTGTTCGGGTAAAGATTAAATCACAATTCCCAACGTGTGCTTCCCACTGATTGCTAAAATATTCGGCGAACTCTTTTTTGCGTGCCAACAGTTCCGGAACAGCATGATAATCTTCCTGCTTGACAAAAAAAGCAAATTTGTTTTTCCTGACAATCACATAACGCGGATTATTGATCGGCGCAATAATCTCCTGTAGTGCATTGATGAATATTGATTTGTCGTATGTTGTGCCTCCTTCCAAATGGCAGT
>Ga0222426_100171_pt1 | contig 82555 bp, 78 predicted proteins | sample 2B50Ametagenome_FD_180087 | JGI IMG/M metagenome (GOLD analysis project Ga0222426, IMG submission 180087) | Enriched microbial communities from leaf-cutter ant dump, University of Wisconsin, Madison, United States - 2B50A (version 2) | ecosystem: Environmental > Terrestrial > Nest > Insects nest...
CCGCCATTGGTGGCGGTCTTGGCGGCGGCCGCGGCCAGGGTGTTGGCCTGCTGGGTGCTGTCGGCGTTCTGGCGCACGGTGGCGGTGATCTGCTCCATGGTGGCGGCGGTCTGGGCCAGGGAGCTGGCCTGTTCCTCGGTGCGCGAGGACAGGTCCAGGTTGCCCGCCGAGATCTGGCCGGCCGCCGAGGCGATGGACATGGCGCCGCTGCGCACCTCGCTGACGGCGCCGCGCAGGTTCTCGGCCATGGCGCTGAGCGCCCGCAGCAGCAGCCCGATCTCATCCTTGCCGTTGGCCGAGATCTGGTGGCTGAGGTCGCGCCGGGCCACCGATTCGGCCAGGCCCACGGCGTGGCGCAGCGGGTGGGTGACGGAGCGCGTCACCAGCCAGGCGAACAGCGGGCCCAGGATCAGGGCCAGCAAGGTGGCCACGCCCAGCAGGGTGAGCCCCAGCCGGTTGGCCTTGGCGCTGTCCTGGAAGGTCTGCGTGACGGCGTCGTTCTGCAGTTGGGAGAGCTTGTCGATGTCGGCGATGTATTGCGCCGTGATCTTCGGCATTTCCTGGTTGAAGAACGTATCGGCCTTGGCGTAGTCGCCGTTGTCCAGGTCCTTGAAGGCCTGGGCGCGGCCGCTGAGGTAGGCGTCACGCGTCGTCAGGGCCTTCTTGAACTGGGCGACCACGTCCGGGCGTTCGAGATGTTTTTCGATCTCGGCGCGGAGCTCGTCGGAGCGCTGGTCCGAGGCGTCCATGCCGGCCTTGAAGACCTTCAGGACGTCCGGGTTGGTGAGGTTGGCGGCCGCCAGCGCCTGGTTGGCGTTGACATCGACCTGGCGGGCCCAGCGCAGGATCTGGGCGTTGCTGGACTGGCGCCGCAGCAGCGCGCCGCTGTCTTGCTCGGTGGCGACCATGCGCCAGGCACCAATGCCGGACATGATCAGCAGCAAGACGATGATGAGACCGAAGCCCAGCGCCAGCCGGGTGCCGATTTTGAGGTTACGCATGGATTCCTCGAGGTATGGAAGGGCTTTCGGAACCACGCGGGCAGCCTGCCCGGCGTGGACCGGACGAATTTTCACTTGATTGTACGAAGTGTGTCCGGATTCAAACGGCGTAACAGGGGGCGGGTCAGGGGCTTTTTCCTTGAAAAACGGCCCGCCGGAGCGGGCCGTGAAGCTAGGAATCCAGCCTGTCCGGATCCAGTGCGGAAGCCGCCCCGGGCGGCCGGGCATAGCCGTCGGGGTTCTGCGATTGCCAGCGCCAGGTGTCGGCCATCATCTGCGCCAGGCCCCGCTGCGCCCGCCAGCCCAGCTCGCGGGCCGCCTTTGCGGGATCCGACCAGCAGGCGGCGATGTCGCCGGGCCGGCGGGGCGCCAGGGCGTAGGGGATGGCGTGCCCGCAGGCGGCCTCGAAGGCGCGGATCATGTCCAGGACCGAATAGCCGCTGCCGGTGCCGAGGTTCCAGATGTGGGCGCCGCCGTGTTCGCGCAGGTATCGCAGGGCCGCGAGGTGGCCCAGGGCCAGATCCACCACGTGGATGTAGTCGCGCACGCCGGTGCCGTCGGCCGTGGGGTAATCGCCGCCGAAGACCGAGACCCGGTCCAGCCGGCCCACGGCGACCTGGCTGATGTAGGGCAGCAGATTGTTCGGGATGCCGTGCGGATCCTCGCCGATGCGCCCGCTGGCGTGGGCGCCGACGGGGTTGAAATAGCGCAGCAAGGCGATCGCCCATCGGGGATCGGCGGCGGCGAGATCCTGCAGGATCTCCTCGACCATGAGCTTGGAGCGGCCGTAGGGATTGGTGGGTCGGCCGGTGGGACAGGTCTCGTCGATGGGGGTCCGGGCCGGGTTCCCGTACACCGTGGCCGAGGAGCTGAAGACCAGCCGGCGCACGCCGGCCTGCGCCATGGCCTGGCAGAGGATCAGCGTGCCGCCCACATTGTTGTCGTAATAGGCCAGCGGCTCGCGCACGCTTTCGCCGACGGCCTTCAGGCCCGCGAAATGGACCACGCCGTCGATCTCGTGCTGCGCGAAGATGCGGTCCAGCAGCGGCCGGTCGCGCACGTCGCCCTGGATGAAGCCCGGGGTCCGGCCCGTCAGGGCGGCGACCCGGGCCAGCGATTCGCGGGAGCTGTTGCCGAGGTTGTCCAGCACCAGGACGTCCTGTCCGGCGCTCAGCAGCTCCAGCACCGTGTGCGAGCCGATGTAGCCGGCGCCGCCCGTGATCAATAGGGTCATGATCGAGAACCGATGGGTTTGGAAACCTCCATCCTATCAGTTCGCCGGCCGGCGCCGGGCGCGGTTCAGGCCTTGGGGGTGTAGGCGCTGCACCAGCCCTTGGCGGACACGTCCTGGCCGCTGAAGATCGGACAGGGCCCCCAGTCGTCGCCGGCCTTGCCCTGGTAGAGCTGGCAGTTGGCGCAATGCTCGCCGGCCTTGAATTTCGGCTGGCTCGCCGCGTCGATCTTCGAGGCGTCGTGCTTGTAGCCCAGCTGCTTTGCCAGCGCGCTGTTTTCGTCCACGTGCTCGGCGGCCAGCGCCTGGCGGGACAGGACCAGGCCGGAGGCCAGTCCTGCGCTTGTGATGAGGAAAGTGCGGCGGGAGGTGTTCATGGGGGTTCCTTGTTGACGGAATCCCCCGCGGGCCAGTGTCGACTTTTCTGTCCATTATTCGCCTGGCCCGGCCGGCATGCAAGTCAGCCCGTGGCGGTCAGGCGATAGACCACGGTCTCCATGCGCGTGACGCCGCGCGCCGCGAACTTGGGTTCGTGAGCCAGCACGTCGCGGGTTTCGAGGGTGTCGATCCCCCAACGGCCGGCACAGCGGGCCTCGATCTCGGCGCGCGGAACGGAAAAGGGCGGGCCGTCCATTTCGGACTGGGGATATTCCAGGGTCAGCAGCAGCCCCCGGCAGCCGGCCGGCAGATTGCCGTAGACGTGGTCCAGGTACCGCGCCCGCAATTCCGGGGTCAGGGCGATCAGCGCGGCCCGGTCATAGAAGGCCTGGCAGCCCGCCAGGGTCCGCGGTTCGAGATCGAAGATGTCGCCGCACAGGAAGTCGATGCCGTCGGCCTGGTACAGGCGGCCCTCCGGCGTCTCGCGGATGGCGGGACGCAGCTTGTGTTCGGCGAAGAACTGTTCCACGGCCAGCGGCGAGAGCTCGACCGCCAGCACGCGATGGCCCTGCGAGGCCAGCCACGCCACGTCCAGCGATTTGCCCGCCAGGGGCACCAGCACCCGGCTTGCCGGGGCCAGGTCCAGGCCGGGCCAGTGTTTCTGCAGCAGGGGCATGACACGGCCCTGGTGAAAGCCCGTCTGTCCGTTCTCCCAGCGCCGCAGCCAGAAATCGGTATCCATTTGTGTTCACTCCATCCGGACGGAATGCCGCTCGGGAACCAGTGTAGTGGTTTTGGCGGCGGAACCGGCGCGGCGTGGTGGTATGCCGTTACAGGACCCAGCATCGCGAAACTTGAAACCGGGGGGAGCCCTGGTCATCATGAGAGCGTCGTTCATGCGAATCAGGAGTCAGAAATGAACCAGTTGATGAAGGCATTCATGGCCGCTTCCGTGATTGCCCTGGGCATGGCCGGCCCCATGACGGCGGTCCGCGCCGCCGGGCCCGGAGCCGCCTATGAAACCATCGATCACCCGACGGACGAGCAATTGCAGCGCTACGCCAGCGCCGTGCGCCAGGTCAGCGACGTCGTGGCCGAATACCAGCCGCGCCTGCAGGCGGCCCAGGGCGATGCCGCCAAGCAGGCCGTGCGGGTCGAAGCCGACCAGAAAATGGTCGACCGCGTCGAGGCCGGCGGCATGAGCGTGGCCGAATACAACGGCATCAGCCAGGCCGTGCGCAAGGACCCCGAACTGCGCAAGAAGGTCGAGCGCCTGGTCGGCCAGCAGTAAGGCCCGTCAGGATTTCTCGGACCAGAACACGCCGCCGGTCGCCCAGTGATCCTTGCGGATCTCGGTCAGGATGATGTCCACGCCGTCCGGCCGGCAGTCCAGCACCTCGCAGGTGCGCTCGGTCAGCGCCCGCACCAGTTCGCGTTTTTTTTCTTCGGTGCGGCCTTCGAAGAGTTCAATGTGCAGGGTCGGCATGGCGGTCTCCGGTATCGAGGGAAAGACCGCAGCCTACCACATCCTTGTTCCCGCATTTTTTCCTCCCGGATTCAGTGTTTACCCCTAATATGTTGTAAATATATTTGATGGATATTAGACTGGCCGTTCAGCCTCTCAGCGAGTGCTGCGTCCAAATCCATCCGGGGGGAAACAATGAAGACCATCTTTCGCAGTCTGGCCGTCGGCTTCGTGCTGGAGCAGACGGTGCTGATCTGCATGCCGCTATTCCTGCCGGTGCCGAATATCTGACCCCGTCCCCCGCATCGCCCGGAGACCCGGGCATTTCTTCTGTCGTTAGGAAAGTCTATGAACATCGAAGGTATCCTGGTTCCCATCGTCACCCCCTTCACGGCGGACGGCCAGGTCAATGCACAGGCGCTGGCCCAGCTGGTGAACCGTTTCGTCGAGGCCGGGGTCGCCGGCATCGTGGCCTGCGGGACCACCGGCGAATACTATGCGCTCGACGACGAGGAGCGCGACCTGGTCCTGCGCACCGTGGTCGAGGCGGCCGGCGGCCGGGTGAAAACCATCGCCGGCATCAATGCGCTGTCCACCCCCGAATCCATCGGCCATGCGCAACGCGCCCAGGCCCTGGGCTACGACGGCCTGATGCTGGCCACGCCGCCCTACAGCCTGCCCGAGCAGGCCGGCATCCTGCGGCATTTCAAGACCGTGGCCGCGGCAACGCCGCTGCCCATCATCCTGTACGACTTCCCGCAGCGCGTCGGCGTGCAGATTGCGATCGAGACCGTCATCGAGCTGGCCAAGATCCCGAACATCGTCGGCATCAAGGAAAGCAGCGGCAATTTCAACCGCGCCCTGCACCTGATCCAGGCCCGGATCCCCGATTTCCAGATCATCAGCGGTTCGGACGACATGGCCGCCGACTTTCTGTTCTGGGGCGTGCGCTGCTGGATCAGCGGCGGCGCCAATGTCTTTCCGGCCGAGCAGGTCGCCATGGTCAAGGCCGCCGGCGAAGGCCGCTGGGACGAGGTCCGCTCGCTGATGGCCGGCATGTACCCGGTGATCCTGGCCATGGAATCGGGCGACTACAACCAGAAGGCCAAGCTCGGTTGCCGCCGCCATGGCGTCGAGGCCGGCACCGTGCGTCTGCCGCTGGCGCCGCTGTCGGACGCCGACGCGCGCGAATTCCTGTCCATGCTGGACGCCTACCAGGCTTGAGGAGACCACCATGCCGCAGACCAAGGAACAGATCTTCGAACAGGCCCGCGCAGGTTCGCTGTGGGCGGGCAACCTGATCGTCGGCCAGACGGCGGCGGGCGCCCGCCTGGAGAACACGACGCCGATCGACAACAGCGTCATCGGCTCGATCGAGGCCGGGACGGCGGCCGACGTGGACCGGGCCGTGAAGGCCGCGCGCGCGAGCTTCAAATCGGGCGAATGGTCCCAGCTGGCGCCGGCCGAACGCAAGCGCGTGATGCTGCGCTGGGCGGACCTGCTGACCGCGCATGCCGAAGAACTCGCCGCGCTGGACTGCGTGGACGCCGGCAAGCCGATCGCCGAATGCCTGAACACCGACATGCCCGCCACGCTGGACACCTTCCGCTGGTACGCCGAGGCCATCGACAAGTGCTTCGGCCGCATTGCGCCGACGGGCCCCGAGGCGCTGGGCCTGATCGTCAAGGAGCCCATCGGCGTCGTCGGCGCCGTGCTGCCCTGGAATTTCCCGGCGCAGATGTACGCCTGGAAGGTCGCGCCCGCGCTGGTCGCGGGCAACTCGGTCGTCGTCAAGCCGGCCGAGCTGGCTTCCCTCAGCGCCTATCGCATGACGCAGCTCGCCCATGAGGCCGGCGTGCCGGCCGGCGCCCTGCAGCTGGTCACCGGCCTGGGCGAGGAGGCGGGCGAGGCCCTGGGCCGCCACATGGACGTGGACGTCGTGTCGTTCACCGGCTCGACCGAGGTCGGCCGCTATTTCCTCAAGTATTCGGCCGAGAGCAACCTGAAGGAAATCGTGCTCGAGTGCGGCGGCAAGAGCCCGCAGGTGATCTTCGACGACGCGGACCTGGACGGCCTGGTGGACCACGTGCTGGCCGCCGCGTTCTGGAACATGGGCGAGAACTGCAGCTGCGGCTCGCGCCTGATCGTGCAAAACGGCATCAAGGACGCGCTGCTGGACCGCCTGCGCGAGCGCCTGTCGACCTGGACGGTGGGCCTGCCCACCGACGAGGCCGTGAAGATCGGCCCCATGGTCGAGCGCGCGCACTTCGACAAGGTGCGCGGCTTTCTCGAGGGCGCGCCGGCCGAGGGCGCGCGCCTGGTGCACGGCGGCAGCATCCGCGCCGACCTGGGCAGCGGCTGGTACGTCGAGCCGACGATCTTCGACCAGGTGTCGGCGGATTCACGGCTGTTTCGCGAAGAGGTCTTCGGCCCCATTCTGGCCGTGACGCCCTTCGAGACGGAGGCCGAGGCCATCGAGCTGGCCAACGACAGCGCCTACGGCCTGGCGGCGTCCCTGTACACCCGCGACGTGGCCCGCGCCCAGCGGGTGGCGCGGGCCATCCAGGCCGGCACCGTGTCCATCAACGGCTTTTCCGAAGGCGACATCACCACGCCCTTCGGCGGCTACAAGCAGTCCGGCTTCGGCGGCCGCGACAATGGCCTGGAAGCCCTCGACCAGTACCAGCAGACCAAGACCATCTGGTACGTTAACTGAGCGCGGCGGGGCCGCCGGCGCAGCCTCGCGCCGGCGGCCTCAGCCTTCGATCACCGTGTGGGTGAATTCCATCAGATAGTCCATCAGGGCGTCGGCGCCCGCGACCGCCTGTTCGGGGTCGCTGGCGTGGATGCCCTCGACCTCCATCAGGTGGCAGCGGGCGCCGCGTTCCAGGTCGCCCTCGTGCCGGTAGGCGTACCAGAAACGCCGGCACTGGATGATCATCGGGACGATGGCCTGGACGGCGTACGGGTTGCGGCAGGCTTCGTGATTGATCCGGTCCAGGGCCTGGTCGGCCTGCATGTAGCCGGACAGGTCGCCGCGCCGGGCGGCGTCGGCCATGTCGCGCCCGCATTGCAGCAGCCGGGCGCGCTGGTCGGGCGTGGCCCGGCGCGCGGCCGAGGTGGCGATCAGGCGTTCCAGCACCCGGCGGGTGTCGATCAGGATGAGGTGCTCGGCGATGCGGATCTCGCTGACGCGCAGGCCGCGGCGCGGCTGCTGCTCGATCAGGCCGCTGGCGACCAGGCGCATCAGCGCCTCGCGGATGGGCGTGCGGCCCAGCCCGGTCATGCGGATCAGGTCGCTTTCCACGATCGGCTGGTTGGGCTCCAGCTGCAGCGTGGCGATCAATTGCTCGATGGCGTCGTAGGCGGCCTCGGTGGCGCGCGTCTTGGTGGGGTGGGGGGCGGCGGTGGGCATGATCAGGCGGGAATCCCCCAGGCGAAAGGATCGTCCTCCTGCAGGATCAGCGTGGTTTCGCCGCTGATGTGCGCCCGCCCGCGAATGGTCGGAATGACCGCTTCGTCGGCGCCCGGCTCGTAGCTGGCCTCGAACTGGCTGCCGATGATGCTCGCCTGGCGCCAGGTCTGCCCCGGCCGCAGCTTGCCGTCGGCCGCCAGGCAGGCGATCTTGGCGCTGGTGCCCGTGCCGCAGGGCGAACGGTCGTAGGCCTTGCCCGGGCACAGCACGAAGCTGCGGCTGTCGGCCTGCGGGTCCTTGCCGAACAGTTCGATGTGGTCGATCAGGCCGCCGTCGCGTCCGCGGATGCCCTGGGATTCCAGCGCCAGGCCGATGGCCGACGCGCATTCGGTCAATTGCCGGGTGTCGGCGCCCGGGAACACCCGGTCGGGCGCGTCCACCAGGAAGAACCAGTTGCCGCCCCAGGCGATGTCCCCGGTGACGGGGCCCAGTCCGGGGACCTCGACCGTCACGGCGCGCCGGTACCGGTACGCGGGCACGTTGCGCACGCTGACGCTGCCGTCGGGATGCAGCGTCGCGCCCACCGGGCCGACCGGTGTCTCGATGCGGTGGGCGCCCGGCTGGATGCGGCCCAGATAGGCCAGCGAGGCGATCAGGCCGATGGTCCCGTGGCCGCACATGCCCAGGTAGCCCGTGTTGTTGAAGAAGATGACGCCCGCCGTGGCCAGCGGATCCTCGGGCGGGCACAGCAGCGCGCCCACCAGGACCTCGTGTCCCCGCGGCTCCAGGATGACGGCCTTGCGCCAGTCATCGTGCTGCGCCGCCAGGCGTGCGCGGCGCGCGGCCATGTCGCCGGGGCCGGGATCGGGAAAACCGTCCAGGACGAGTCGCGTGGGCTCGCCGCCGGTGTGGGAATCGAGGATGGAAATGCGCTTCATGAACGGGCACCAAAAAGAGAGAAACGGTCGACGCGGTAAGGGCGCGGGTCGATGGCGGGGGGCTGGCCGGTGACCATGTCCCGGATCAGCCGGCCCGTCGCGGCGCTCTGGGTCAGGCCCAGGTGGCCGTGCCCGAAAGCGTACAGCACGGCCGGATGGCGCGGCGACGGCGCAATGATCGGCAGGGAGTCGGGCAGGCTGGGCCGGAAGCCCATCCACTGGGTCCCGCCGCGGATGTCGAGATCGGGGAAGAAGGCCTTGGCCTTGTCCAGCATGACCTGGGCGCGGCGGTAGTCGGGCGGACGGTCCAGGCCGCCCAGCTCGACCGCGCCGCCCACGCGGATGCCGCAGCTCAGCGGCGAGATCACGAAGCCGTGATCGCCGAAGGTGACTTGCTGGCGCAGGTCCAGCGCCTCGGGCGGCAGGGTGGTGTTGTAGCCGCGCTCGGTTTCCAGCGGGATGCGGTCGCCCAGGCCGCGCGCCAGCAGGTGCGAGCGCGCGCCCGCCGCCAGCACGACGCGCCGCGCCTGCAGCTGGCTGCCGTCTTCCAGGATGAGCCGGGCGCCGGACGCGGCCGGCTGCAGCCAGCGCACGGACTGGCGCAGCGGGCGGACCCCGCGTGCGTAGGCCTGCTCGCCGATCGCCTCGCCCAGGGCACGCGGATCGGCCACGTTGCGCCAGCCGGGGATCAGCACGCCGTGGGTGAATCGCGGCGCCAGGCCCGGCTGTTGCGCCGCCAGTTCGTCGCCTTGCAGCAGCCGGGTCTCGATGCCGTAGCGTTCGCGCCATTGCGCCGTGCCCTGGGCGGCCCGATAGCGCGCGGCGCCCTCGTAGACCTCCAGGACGCCTTCGCTCTTCAGGTGGCTGGTCAGGCCGGTGCGTTCCAGCAGCGCGTCCATCTCGGTGCGCGCGAGGGCCATCAGCGCAGCCTGGGCCCGGATGTTGGCGGGGTAGCGGTCGGGCAGGCTGGCGCGCCACAGCTGCAGCAGCCAGGGGGCGATCCGCGGCAGGTAGGCGGGCGGCAGGCTGAGGGGGCCCAGCGGGTCGGACAGCCAGTGCAGCGCCTTGCGGATGATGCGCGGAGAGGCCAGCGGCAGGATGTCGGCGAAGGCGAGGGCCCCCGCATTGCCTTTGCTGGCGCCGCTGGCCAGATCCTGAGGTTCGATCAGGACGACGTCCTGGCCGATGTCGCTCAGAGCCAGCGCGCAGCTGACGCCGATGATGCCGCCACCGACGATGGCGATGTCGCAGGAAGACGCGTGCATGGTGTCCTTGGAACGGGACGGGCCGCCCGTTCCGCGGGATCGGGCGGCCTTGGATTCAGGAATGGGGCGCCGGCATGGGCGCGGCCACGCGCCGCCGGGCATCCACCGCATGGTGGCACAGGCGCATCAAATATGCAATGGATATATTTACGGAGGCCGGCGCCCGCCGGGGGCTTATTCGTTGCCCCAGCGCCGGGCCAGGACGGCGCGTTCCAGGGTGCCCACGTATTGCTGGATGGTGATCTCGCGGTTGGCCGGGAGGTTGAAGAAACGGCAGGCGACCATCAGCAGCGGCTTGTCGCCGTCCTGCGCCAGCCTCGTCTGGCGCAGCAGCCGCAGGCTGACGTCGAGCTCGCCGACGTCGGGCAGGTCCAGGGTGCATTCGTCGAAGATCGTGCCCACCGCGTGACTGGCCAGCAGCTCGGACCGGTCGATCAGCTGCAGTCCGCCCGCGCTGATGTTGGCCAGTGGAAAGGTGGCCTTGCCGGAGGGCAGTGTCGGCGCCTCGATGAGGCATCGGGCCGGATTGCTGGCCGGGACGTCCATGCGGAAGAATTCGCGGCGCTGCATGCGCCGCAGCTGCTCGGGCCAGGCCATGGAAAACGCGGGCCGCCCGTCGTGCATGACCGGCTGGACGGGACCGGTGAATTCGATCATGACGCGGTCCAGCATGCCTTGCAGGCGGATCGCCGGGGCCCGCAGCAACTGGGTGTTCAGCGAGTCTTCCGAGGCGTTGTCCAGCACCAGGGTGCCTTTGCGGGTATCGACGTCCAGCAGGGTCGAGATGATGGACACGGCGTGGCCGGGGATGTCCAGGCGCACCAGCGTGCGCTTGGCGAGCAGGCCCTGCAGGATGTTCTGGATGTCGAGCCGCTGCGATACCGAATACGGATCGTCTTCTTTGATGGCCATGGTGTATGTTCAAAGACTGGAATACTCCAGTTTCAATTTTAAACGATTCCGGCCCGCATCAGCGGGCCGGAGCACTACGGGTTAGCCTGGGGTTCCCTTCCGGCCGAAAGTGGGGGGCGGGGCCGCCGGAAGGGAGCGGCGCCTCATTCCAGGGCCTTGAGCATGTCCTCGAGGACCTTCTTGGCGTCGCCGAACACCATCATGGTCTTGTCCAGGTAGAACAGCTCGTTGTCCAGCCCGGCATAGCCGGCGGCCATGGATCGCTTGTTCACGATGACGGTACGCGCCTTGTAGGCCTCGAGGATGGGCATGCCGGCGATCGGCGAGCCGGGATCGTTCTTGGCGGCCGGATTGACGACGTCGTTGGCCCCCAGCACCAGTGCCACGTCGGTCTGGCCAAACTCGCCGTTGATGTCGTCCATCTCGAAGACCTGGTCGTAGGGCACCTCGGCCTCGGCGAGCAGGACGTTCATGTGCCCCGGCATGCGGCCGGCCACCGGATGGATGGCGTATTTCACCGTGACGCCCTGGCTGGCCAGCTTGCCCGCCAGTTCTTTCAGGGCATGCTGGGCGCGCGCCACCGCCAGGCCGTAGCCGGGGATGATGGTGACCGATTCCGCGTTGCTCATGATGAAGGCGGCGTCGTCCGGGCTGCCGGACTTCACGCTGCGCTGGCCCGCGGCGGCTGCGCCCCCCGACGCGGCCTCGGCGCCGAAGCCGCCCAGGATCACGTTGAAGAACGACCGGTTCATGGCTTTGCACATGATGTAGGACAGGATGGCACCCGACGAACCCACCAGGGACCCCGCGATGATCAGCATGGGATTGTTCAGCGAAAAGCCGATGCCGGCCGCCGCCCATCCCGAATAGCTGTTCAGCATCGAGATCACCACCGGCATGTCGGCCCCGCCGATCGGGATGATGATGAGTACGCCCAGCAGGAAGGCGATGGCGGCCATGAGGATGAAGGGCAGCCAGGACTGGGTGCCCATGAACCAGAAGCCGCAGGCCAGCATCGCGATGGCCAGCGCGAGGTTCAGCAGGTGCTGGCCCGGGAAGACGACAGGCGCGCCCTGGAACAGGCGGAACCGGTACTTGCCCGAGAGCTTGCCGAAGGCGATGACCGAGCCCGAGAACGTGATGGCGCCCACGAAGGTGCCGATGAACAGTTCCAGGCGATTGCCGGTGGGAATGGGCGCGCCGGCGACCGCGATGCCGAAGGCGTGCGGCTCGGCCACCACGGCCACCGCGATGGCGACCGCCGCCAGGCCGATCATGCTGTGCATGAAGGCGATCAGTTCCGGCATCTTGGTCATCTCGACCTTGCGCGCCAGCAGCGTGCCGATGCTGCCGCCGATCAGCAGGCCGAGGAGGACGCGGCCCAGCCCCAGCGCCGCGTCGCCCTCGCGGGCGAGCCCGATGATGAGCGCCGCGGTGGTGAGGATGGCGATGATCATGCCCGCCATGCCGAAGACGTTGCCGCGCCGCGAGGTGGTGGGATGCGACAGCCCCTTGAGCGCCTGGATGAAGCAGACCGAGGCGACCAGGTAGAGCAGGGTGACGAGGTTGGCCGAGATCATGCCTGGCCTCCCTTGCGTTCCTTTTTCTTGAACATCTGCAGCATGCGCTGCGTCACCAGGAATCCGCCGAACACGTTGACGGCCGCCAGGGCGACCGCCAGCACGCCCATGCCTTGCGCCAGCCCGCCGTCGGTCAGGCCGGTCGCCAGCATGGCGCCGACGATGACGATGGCGGAGATGGCGTTGGTGACCGCCATCAGCGGCGTGTGCAGGGCCGGCGTGACGTTCCAGACCACGTGGAAGCCGACGTAGACCGCCAGCACGAAGATGATGATGTTGATGAGTGTCGGGTTGACGGCTTCCATCAGGCGCTCCTCAGTAGCTTGCCGTCCTGGCAGACCAGGCAGGCCTTGATGATGTCGTCGTCGGCCGGCAGGGCGAAGCGGCCTTCTGCGTCGATGACGAGTTTCAGGAAATCCAGCAGGTTGCGGGCGTACAGGGCCGAGGCGTCCGTGGCCAGCAGGGCGGGCAGGTTCGTCAGGCCGACCAGTGTGACGCCGTCGTGGTCGACGATCTCGCCCGGCACCGACAGGGGGCAGTTGCCGCCGCGCTCGACGGCCAGGTCGACGATGACGGACCCCGGCCGCATGGCGGCGACCGTCTCGGGCTGGATCAGCACCGGGGCCGGCCGGCCCGGAATCAGGGCGGTCGTGATGACGATGTCGGCCTGCCGGCAGCGTTCGGCCACCAGGACGGCCTGGCGCGCCATCCACGCGGGTGGCATGGGCCGGGCGTAGCCGCCGGCGCCCTCGGCGATCTCGCGTTCTTCGTCGGTCTCGTAGGGCACGTCGATGAACTTGCCGCCCAGCGATTCGACCTGCTCGCGCGCGGCGGGGCGCACGTCCGAGGCCTCGACCACCGCCCCCAGGCGGCGCGCGGTGGCGATCGCCTGCAGGCCGGCCACACCGGCCCCCAGCACCACCACGCGGGCGGCCTTGAGGGTGCCCGCGGCCGTCATCATCATGGGGAAGATGCGGCCGTAATGGTGGGCCGCCAGCAACACGGCCTTGTAGCCCGCCAGGTTCGCCTGGGAGGACAGCACGTCCAGGCTCTGCGCCCGCGTGGTGCGCGGGGCGGCTTCGAGGGCGAAGGCGGTCAGGCCCGCATCGGCCAGCGTGCGCAGGCCGTCCCCGTCGAAGGGGTCGAGCATGCCCAGCAGCACGGCGCCCGGCTTCATCCGGCCCAGCTCGGCGGCGTCGGGGCGGCGGACCTTCAGGACGAGTTCGCTGCCCAGCGCCTGCGCGGCATCGCCCAGCGTCGCGCCCGCCTGCTCGTAGTCGCCGTCCCGGTAACGGGCGGCGAGGCCGGCATGGCGTTCCACCCGGACCTCGTGGCCGGCCTGGACGAGCTTCTTGACGGTCTCCGGCGTGGCGGCGACCCGGGATTCTCCCGGCAGCGTCTCGCGGGGAATGCCTATCTGCATGGCAGCCTCCGGTCGCGGGTACGGTATCTGGGCATGGCTTCTCCTTTGTTGTGCGTTTTCTGGTCGTCCAGGGGGCCCGGCCGGGGCTGGTCGCCCCCGGGCGATGGACCATCGTACCGGGGAACCGCGTCCGAACACATCATGACCTCATGATTTGGGTATGTTCGAAAGTTATATTTATGGATCATCCGCCCGGCGGATAAGATTTTGAGACACAAACGGCGTGCTGTCATCCAGTCCGCGGGACCATCGCGCGCGGGCATGGGTTAGCATTCCGCTTATTGTCCGCACGTGTGGCGGTTTTGCGCAGTCTGTAAATGCGGGATTCATCATGAATGTCTGGTTGAAGCGGGGTCTGTTCAGCCTGGTCGTGGCGCTGCTGGCAGCCGTGGTCGGTCTGGCCATCTTCCTGCTGACCTTTAATCCGAATGCCTACAAGTCCCGGCTGGAACAGCTGGTGTTCGACCGGTATGCCCGGACGCTGACCATCGGCGGGGACATCAGCCTGTCGCTGTTTCCCCGGATCGGCCTGTCGGTCAGCGACGTCTCGCTGTCCAACCGGCAGTCCAAGGACACCTTCGTGTCGGTGGACAGCGCCCGCTTTGCCGTGGCCATCTGGCCCCTGCTGTCCAATCAGCTGGTCGTCGACCACGTGGCGATTTCGGGCCTGAAGGCCTGGGTCGTGCGGGATGAAAAGGGCCATTTCAATTTCAGCGACCTGATGGAATCGGGCCCGGCCGCGGCCTTGCCGCCCTCCGCGCCGGTGGCGGCGCCGCTGGGGGCGATGACCCGTGCCCTGGCCGGCGATCCGCAGTCGGACTCCGACCTGAACATCGACATCGCCGGGCTGGAGCTCAAAGGCGGCCAGATCCATTACATCGACCAGCTCAGCGGCCTGTCGACCACGCTGTCGGGGATCGAGGCCAACACCGGACGCGTGACCTACGACCAGCCGTTCGACGTGTCGCTGAAGGCCCAGGTGGCCGGCGACGATCCCGTGCAGGATGCGCAGCTGCAGGCGCAGGCCCTGCTGCGCCTGAATCCGGGCGGACGCGGCTATTCCGCGCAGAAGATCAACGTGCAGATGACTGGCCGCCTGGGCAACCTGGACAAGGCCAATGCCACGCTGCGGGGCAGCCTGGCCTACCAGGAAAGCGAGCGCCATTTCTCGGCCGGCAACCTCGAGCTCACGCTGGCGGGCGACATCGTGGGCCCGCATCCGATGCAGGGCTTGAAGGCCAGCCTGACGGCGGGGCAGCTGCGGCTGGACCAGCGCAATATGGAACTGAAAGTCGCCAAGCTCGCCGTGCGGGCATCGGCGCAGGACCAGGGGCGCAACCTGGAGCTCGCCCTGGACGCGCCCGCGCTGTCCGTCTCGCCGCAGTCCGCGCAGGCCGACCCGGTCGCCGCCACCCTGAAATCCACGGGCGAGCAGACGCTGGCGGTGTCGCTGGGGCTGGAGGGGCTGTCGGGCAATGCCAACGAATGGCAGTTCCGCGCCGTCAGCCTGGACGGCGCCCTGACGCAGGCGCAGCGCCTGCTGCGCGTCAAGCTGACGTCCCCCTTCAACTGGAACACGTCGCTGCGCAAGGGGGCCCTGACGGCCCTCAAAGGCGACGTCAGCATGCGCGACCAGGCCAGGCCCGACTGGAGCAACGAGTTCCCCATGATCGGCAGCGTGCACCTGGATCTGGTGCGCGACGCCCTGGACGTGGACCTGAACGCCATCATGGACGGCGGGCAGGCGGCGCTGAAATCCACCACGACCCGCCTGGCCCATCCCAGCACCCGGTTCACCCTGACGGCGGAAAAGGTCGACCTCAACCACTGGATCCCGGGTCCCGTGCCCGCCAAGCCCGCCGCGGCGGCGGAAGGCAAGGGCGAGGCCAAGCCCGACGAGACGGCCAAGCCCGCCAAACCCGCCGAGGCCGCGCCCACCGAGGCGCCTCCGCCGCCCCCGCCGGCGGCCGTGGACCTGTCCTTCCTGAAGGGCAAGGACGTCCAGGGCGAGGTGCGCATCGCCGATCTGCGGGTGCGGGACCTGCAGTTCACCGAGGTCCGCACTCCGGTGAGCCTGGCCGACGGCGTGCTGGCCCTGCCCAAGCTCTCCGCCAAACTCTATGGCGGCACCCTGGACGCGCAGGCGCGCGTGGCTGCCGACCAGACGCTGGGCCTGAAGCTGAACCTGGACAAGGTGGCGGTCGCGCCGCTGCTGCAGGCGGCGCTGGGCCGCAACCTGCTGTCGGGGCAGGGCGCGGCCCAGCTCGACCTGAAGACCCAGGGCGCGACCGCGCAGGCCTGGCTGCAGGGGCTGTCGGGGCGGGCGTCCTGGCAGATCCGCGACGGCGCGGTGCACGGCGTGGACGCCACCCAGACCTTGTCGGAGGTCGCCTCGGCGCTGGGCAACATCCTGAAGGGCCGCATGGACGCGGTGGCCTCGCCTTTCGATGCGCGGCGCAGCACGGCCTTCAGCACCCTGGAGGGCCGGCTGGACCTGAAGGACGGCAAGGGTACGGTGTCCAAGCTGCTGCTGGCGGCCGACCCGGTCCGCGTGACCGCGGGCAAGCCCGCGCTCATCGACGTGCCGGCGCAGCGCCTGGACCTGCAGCTGCTGACGCAGGTGGCCGCCCGTCCGCCCAAGGCCCTGGCCGGGGCCCTGGGGCCGCTGCTGGGGGTGACCATCCCGGTCCGCGTGACCGGCGACTGGGCGCATCCCGACTACGCCGTGCAGTGGGATGCGATCCGCAACCATTCGATCCAGCAGGCGGTGAAATCCGGCCTGATGGGACTGATCAAGGGCAAGGACCTGATCGAACAGGCCTTGCCCCATGCCGATCCCGAGCCCCCCCGGCCGGGCGCCGCGCCGTCCGGGGGGGCGTCCAGTTCCGACCCGGTGGAACGCATCGGCAATGCCTTGAAAGGCCTCCTGGGCCAATGAACCTAGAACCGAGGATGATGTGATGGACCTGCACGCCATAGAGCCCATTGCCGGCGCGACGCCGCTGGACGAGGCCCTTGCCGACCACGACCGCCGCTGGCTGGTGGTGGATTCCGAGAACGCCTGGCTGCGGCCCGACCGCGCGCCCGGCCTGGCCGAGCTGCAGCTCGCATTGCGCTTCGGCTATCTGGTCATCCGTGCCCCCGGCATGCTGCGGCTGGACATTCCGCTGGACGTGATCGAGGACGACAGCAGCGTCGAGCGCACCGTCAAGGTCGACGGACGGGACGTGCGGGCGGTGGACGAGGGCGACCTGGCGGCCGCGTGGTTCGCGCAATGGCTGGGGCAGCCCTGCCGCCTCATGAAGGTCCACCCCGAGGCGCCGGCCGTCGCCTGGCCGGACCGCGCCGCGGCGGCCTGAGGCGCGCGCCGGGTTCAGGACCCGGATGCGGCCTGCTGCTCGCGCAGGGCCTTGGCCTTGGCGTGCAGCCAGCGTTCCACCGAGGGAAACACGAACTTGCTGACGTCGCCGCCGAGGATGGCGATTTCGCGCACGATGGTGCCGGAAATGAACTGGTACTGGTCCGAGGGCGTCATGAACAGGGTCTCGACCTCGGGCAGCAGGTGCCGGTTCATGCCGGCCATCTGGAATTCATACTCGAAATCCGAAACGGCCCGCAGGCCGCGCACGATGACGCGCGCCTCCTGTTCGCGCACGAAGTCCTTCAGCAGGCCGCCGAAGCTGCGCACCCGCACGTTGGGGTAGTGGCCCAGCACCTCCTCGGCGATCTCCAGGCGTTCCTGGACGCTGAAGAACGGGCGCTTGTTCTGGCTGACGGCGACCCCCACCACGACCTGGTCGAACAGGCTGGCTGCGCGCCGCACGAGATCTTCGTGCCCGCGGGTCAGGGGGTCGAAAGTTCCTGGGTAGACGGCGGTGATCATGCACTCTCCGGTAGCGTGGTCGGGGAATCGCGCTCCGATTCCGGATGGTCATTATTGCGAGTTTTTTGCATTGCAGCAAACTGTAGCAAGGCGTAATGCACCTGGCCCGCACGCCCCTGGCGCAGGATCACGAAAGGTTCGGGCCAGTCGGGCCTTGCCTGGCCGGCTTCCAGGTACAGCAGTCCGCCCGGCAGCAGGGCCCGGCCGATCAGGGGGCGCGCGCGGTCCAGCCAGTCGCCGCCGAACGGCGGATCCAGCATCAGCAGGTCGAACGAAGGCGCGGCCTGGGATTGCAGGTAGGCCAGCGCGTCGCCGGCGTGGATGCGCACGGCGGGGGCCTTCAGGCGGTCTTGCACGGCCCTCAGGCCGGCCAGGGCGGCGGGCGCCTTTTCCACCATCTGCGCCAGGGCGACCCCGCGCGACGCGGCCTCGAAGCCCAGCGCGCCCGTGCCCGCGAACAGGTCCAGGACGCGCCGGTTGGCGAAGTCCCCGTTCCAGAAGTGCGCCAGCCAGTTGAACAGCGTCTCGCGCACCCGATCGGGCGTCGGGCGCAGATGGTCGCCTTGCGGCACGGAAATCGGGGTCCGGCGGTAGGTACCGCCTACAATACGGATTTGGTGTTTTTTCATGCGCGGCCCGTGATGTTCGGCGCGGCGTCGGGCAATTGCCGGACCGTTCAGTGTAAAGCCTATGTTCAGTTTTTTTAAACGCAAGAAATCCCCCGCGCAGCTCGAGGCGCCGGACGCCCCCGCGGATCTTCCCGAGGTCGCGCCGGTCGCCCCCACCGAACTGCCGCCGGAAACGCTGGCGGCCGGCCCGGGCGAGCCTCCGCTGCCCGAGGTCGCGCCCGTCGCGCCCACCGAGATGCCGGCGCCCGCCGCGGGCCAGCCGGAGATTCCCGCCGTGCCGGAGACCGCCGGCGCGCCCGCCCCGGACATCGAGGCGGATCCGTCCGCCGCGGCCGTCCAGCCGCCCGATCCCTGGTCGGACCCGCTCGCGCGCCTGGACCAGTCGGCCGAAGTGGCCGCCCAGCCCGACCGGGGCGGCTGGCTGTCGCGCCTGCGGCAGGGCCTGTCCCGCACCGGCCAGAGCCTGGGCGGCCTGTTCGTCGGCGTCAAGGTCGACGAGTCCCTCTTCGAGGAACTGGAAACCGCGCTCATCATGGCCGATGCCGGCGTGGACGCCACCGGCAAGCTGCTGGCCGAACTGCGCGCCCGGGTGCGCAAGCAGCGCCTGGACCAGCCGCAGGCCGTGCGCGCCGCCTTGCAGGACATCCTGGCCGACCACCTCAAGGTACTGGAAAAGCCTTTCGTGGTGGGCGAGGCCTCGCCCATGGTGGTGATGATCGCCGGGGTGAACGGGGCGGGCAAGACCACCTCCATCGGCAAGCTCGCGCATGCCCTGCAGGCGCGCCAGGCCACGGTGTTGCTGGCGGCCGGGGACACCTTTCGCGCGGCGGCGCGCGAGCAACTCGTGGCCTGGGGCGCGCGCAATGGCGTGACCGTGATCGCCCAGGAAGGCGGCGATCCCGCGGCCGTCGCCTTCGATGCCGTCAACGCCGGCCGGGCCCGCGCGGCCGACGTGGTGCTGGTGGATACGGCGGGGCGCCTGCCGACGCAGCTGCACCTCATGGAAGAGCTCAAGAAAATCAAGCGGGTCATCGGCAAGGCCGATGCCGGCGCCCCGCACGAGGTCCTGCTGGTGGTCGACGGCAACACGGGCCAGAACGCCCTGGCGCAGATCCGGGCGTTCGATGCCGCCCTGGGGCTGACGGGGCTGATCGTGACCAAGCTCGACGGCACCGCCAAGGGCGGCACGCTCGCGGCAGTCGCCGCCGGCAGCCAGGGCGTGCGCCCCGTGCCGGTCTACTGGATCGGCGTGGGCGAAAGCATGCAGGACCTGCAGCCCTTCGTGGCCGCCGAGTTCGCCGAGGCGCTGCTGGGCAGCCGCTAAAATGGTTCGACTTCCCTTTATTTGGACAGGATCGAGATGAATACGGATACCGGGCTGGCGCAGGATGCGTCCTCGCCCTTCGAGATTTCCCCCGTGCAGGAAATCGTGGCCGAACTGCGTGCCGGCCACATGGTGATTCTGGTCGACGAGGAAGACCGCGAAAACGAAGGCGATCTGGTGCTGGCGGCGGATTTCGTCACGCCCGACGCCATCAATTTCATGGTGACGCACGCGCGCGGCCTGGTCTGCCTGACCCTCACCCAGGAACGTTGCGAGCAGTTGCAGCTGCCGTTGATGTCCAACCAGAACGGCACCCGCTACGGCACGAATTTCACGGTGTCCATCGAGGCGGCGCAGGGCGTGGGCACCGGCATTTCGGCGGCCGACCGCGCCCGCACCATCCAGGCCGCCGTGGCCCGCGACGCCCGGCCGGCGGACCTGGTCCAGCCCGGCCACATCTTCCCCGTGCGCGCGGTGCCGGGCGGGGTGCTGGTCCGCGCCGGCCACACCGAGGCCGGCTGCGACCTGACGGCGATGGCCGGCCTGACGCCCGCCGCGGTCATCTGCGAGATCCTGAAACCCGACGGCACCATGGCGCGCCTGCCCGATCTGACCGCGTTCGCCCGGCAGCATGGCCTGAAGATCGGCACGATCGCCGACCTGATCCAGTACCGCAGCGAGCACGAGACCATGGTCGAGCGGCTGGTCGAGCGCGCCGTCACCACGCCCTGGGGCGAATTCCAGGCCGTGGCCTATCGCGACCGCGCCTCGAACGCGCCTCACCTCGCCCTCGTGCACGGGCGCATCCAGGCCGACCAGGAAGCCCTGGTGCGGGTCCACGAGCCCACCAGCGTGCTGGACGTCCTGTGCGAGGGCGCCACGCGGCACAGCTGGACCATTCCCCAGGCCCTGCGCACGATCGCCGAGGCGCCCAGCGGCGTCCTGGTGCTGCTGAACTGCCACGGCGAGGCCGACCTGTTGTTCGCCCAGTTCGATGCCTGGGCGCGCAGCGCCGACGGCGCGCCCATGCCCGCCGCCGTGCCGGAGGGCGAGCGCCACGGCCTGCGGACCTTCGGCATCGGGGCGCAGATCCTGCGCGATCTGGGCGTGGGCCAGGCGCGCCTGCTGGCGCGGCCGCGTAAAATGCCCAGCATGGCGGGGTTCGCCCTGACGATTACGGGGTACCATAACGAACCCGGCGTCAGCGACGCCACCCACTGAATGGAATCACGACTATGAACCCTTATGTGATGACCCCCGACATGAACGGCGAAGGCCTGCACATCGGCATCGTGCGTTCCCGGTTCAACGCTGACATCGGCGAAGCCGAATTGCAGACCTGCCTGGACGAGCTGGCCGCCCTGGGCGTGGACGAGCGCGACGTGATGGTCGTGTCCGTGCCGGGCGCGCTGGAACTCGGCGTGACCCTGGCCACCATGGCCGAAACCTTCGAGTTCGACGCCCTGATCGCGCTGGGCGCGGTCATCCGCGGCGAGACCTATCACTTCGAGATCGTCAGCAACGAGTCGGCCGCGGCGATCAGCCGCATCGCCCTGGAGACCGGCATCCCGGTCGCCAACGGCGTGCTGACCGCCGACACCGACGAGCAGGCCCAGGCGCGCGCCGCCGACAAGGGCCGCGACTGCGCCCGCGCGGCCGTCGAGATGGCCAATCTGGTGGCCGCCCTCGAGCCCGAGTCGGACGACGACGAGGACGACGACGAGGACGAGGATTTCGAAGAGGACGTCGATGACTGAAGCCAAAGCGCGCAACGGGCGCGCCAACGCCCGCAGCGCCCGCCGCATGGCGCGCGAGTTCGCCCTGCAGGGCGTCTATGCCTGGCTGCTGCGCGGCGGCCAGGACATGGGCGAGCTCGGCGCCATCGACGCGCACGTGCGCGACGGCGAGGGCTTCGACCAGGCCGACACCGACTGGTACCAGACCCTGCTGCAGGGCGCGGCCGGGCAGGCCGAGTCCCTGCGGGCGCGGTTCGTGCCCTACATCGACCGTCCGCTCGCCGAGCTCTCTCCCATCGAACACGCGGTGCTGCTGATCGGCAGCTTCGAGCTCGTCCATCACGTCGAGGTTCCCTACCGGGTCGCCATCAACGAGGCCGTCGAACTCGCCAAGTCCTTTGGCGGCACCGACGGCTATCGTTTCGTGAACGGGGTGCTGGACAAGCTGGCCGCCGAGGTCCGCGCCGACGAGGTGCAGTCCACCGCGCGCCGTTGACATGGCGGGGGCGGGCCCATGCAGTCGGACGGCGAATTCGATCTGATCTCGCGATATTTCAACCGGCCGGCGCCTCACGGCATGCTGGGCGTGGGCGATGACTGCGCCCTGCTGTCGCCCGCGCAGGGCTGCGAGCTGGCGGTCAGCACCGACATGCTGGTCGAGGGTCGCCATTTCTTTCCCGACGTCGATCCGCTCCTGCTGGGGCACAAGGCCCTGGCCGTCAACCTGTCCGACCTGGCCGCGATGGGCGCCAGGCCCCTGGCCTGCACCCTGGCGATTTCCCTGCCCCGCATCGACAGCGCCTGGCTGCAAGGGTTCGCCGACGGTTTCCACGCCCTGTCGCGTGAGTCCCGCTGCCCGCTCGTGGGCGGCGACACCACCGGCGGCTCGCCCGGCGTCGTCCTGAGCATCACGGTGATGGGCGAGGTCCGCCGCCACCAGGCGCTGCGCCGGGCTGCCGCGCGCCCCGGCGACGACGTCTGGGTGTCGGGCACGCTGGGCGCGGCCGATGTCGCCCTGCGCCTCGTCCAGGGCCGCCTGCCGGCGGATCCCGTGCGGCTGCGGGCGGCGCTGCCCTTCCTGGAACGCCCCATGCCGCGGCTGGCGCTGGGCCGCTACCTGGCCAGTGTCGCGCATGCGGCCATCGACGTGTCCGACGGGCTGCTGCAGGACCTGGGGCACGTGCTGGATGCCAGCGCGTGCGCCGCCGACCTCTGGTTCGACGCGCTGCCGGCCGACCCGGTGCTCGAGGGCCTGGACGAGGCCGTCCGCCGCGAGGCCCTGCTGGCCGGCGGCGATGCCTATGAACTCTGCTTCACCGCCCATCCGCGCCGGCGCGAGCAGATCGAGACCCTGGGGCGCCAGCTGGGGCTGCCCATCTCCCGCATCGGCACGCTGTGGCGCGGCGCCGGCATCCGGGTCCTGGACGCCGTCGGCAACGAGCTCGCCATCGACTGCCGCGGATTCGATCACTTCGCATCGCCCGGCTAGGCATCCCGGAGTCCGCATGACGAATCCCCACCCCGACTCCCCGGGCCGAGCGCCGCAGGACCCCCTGCGGCCTTCCGCCGCCTGGGTGTTCGCCCGCCCCGAGCGCATCGTGGCCTTCGGCCTGGGCTCCGGCTTGATCCATCCGGCCCCCGGCACCTGGGGCACGCTGACGGGCTGGCTGTTGTGGGCACTGTGCTTGCAATGGATTCCGGATGCCGGCATGGCGATCCTGCTGCCGCTCGCGTTCGCGCTGGGCTGCTGGGCCGCCCAGCGTTGCAGCGACGACCTGGGCGTGGCGGATCACGGCGGCATCAACTGGGACGAGATCGTGGCGATCTGGCTGGTCCTGTGGCTGATGCCGCCGGGGTTCTGGCCGCAACTGGCGGGGGTCGTGCTGTTCCGCCTCTTCGACATCCTGAAGCCGCCGCCCGTCAGCATCCTGGACCGGCGCTTCAAGAACGGCTTCGGCGTGATGGTCGACGACATTTTCGCCGCCCTGTACGCCTTGCTGGCGGCCGCTGTGCTCATACGCCTGGGGGTTCTATGACGATGGATCGTGACTTGCGCGCCCTGGCGGGCGAATTCGGGGCGGCCTTGCGGGCCGCGGGCCAGTTGTGCGCCACGGCCGAATCCTGCACGGGCGGCCTGCTGGCGGGGGCGATCACGGCTTGCCCGGGATCCAGCCAGTGGTTCGAACGCGGCTTCGTCACCTACAGCAATGCCGCCAAGTCGGAACAGCTGGGCGTCTCGGTCGACACGCTGGAGCGCTACGGCGCCGTCAGCGAAGAGACCGCCATGGAGATGGCGGGCGGCGTCCTGGCGGCCGTACCGGCGGCGCAGCTGGCGCTGGCGACGACCGGGATCGCGGGGCCGGACGGAGCCACGCCGGGCAAACCCGTCGGGATGGTGTGTTTCGGTATCGCGCGGCGCGCGGGCGCCGGCATCAGCACGCAGGCCATCACCCGGATCTTCGAGGGCGACCGTGAGGCTGTGCGGGGCGCGGCGGTGCGCTTTGCCCTGCAGCTGGCACTGGACGAACTGCGCCGCGAATGACGCCTGGGGCCGGCGGCCCGGTTCAGATCTGCGGCACGGGATTGAGGTCCCGCATCTCGCCCGCCGACAGGCAATACACCTGGTTGCGGCCGTGGTGCTTGGCGTAGTACATGGCCTGGTCCGCCGAGGCCAGCAAGGTGCTCAGGGTCGCGCCGGGCATCTGGCTGTCATGCACCGCCCCGATGCTGACCGTGACCCGCAGCGGCTCGTCGCTGTCGTAGTACAGGCGGATCTTCTCCACGCTGGCGCGCAGGCGCTCGGCGATCTCCTGCGTGTTCTGCAGCGTGGTGTTGGGCAGCACGATGCCGAATTCCTCGCCCCCCAGGCGGCCGAAGAGATCCTGGGGGCGGACCGAGGCGCGGATCACCCGCGCGAATTCGCGCAGCACGCTGTCGCCGGCGGCGTGGCCGTGATTGTCGTTCAGGCGCTTGAAGTGGTCGATGTCCAGCATCATGACGCCGTTGCCGTGGAAGGCGGCCGGCGACTGCTGCAGGTATTCCGTCGCGCCGCGCATGAAGGCCTGCCGCGCCAGGGCCTCGGTCAGCTCGTCGTGGTCCAGCGCCTGGTTCAGGGCCAGGACCAGGTCGTTGCGCGCCGCCAGCGAGCTCGAGACCAGCAGCGGCGTGACCACCAGCAGCTGCAGGCCGATCTGCAGCGAGATCTGCGCCCAGACGGAGTCCGTGCCGGGCGGCAGCAGGCCCCAGCCCTGGGTGCGCGCGACCACCAGGCCCAGCGCGGTGACCAGGATCAGCCAGGACGTGGTCCGCTGCTGGTAGACGTGCGCGCACAGCAGCAGGGCGGGAATGGGAAAGGCGATCGCGCCCGGCCCGCCCAGCAGGGTCGCCAGGGCGACCGCGGCCGCCAGCGCCGCCAGGGGCCAGGACAGGGTGGCGGCGCGCAGGCGCCACCGCCGCCATTGCCGCTTGCGGTCATGGCGGCGGCGCTCGCTTGACTGGTGTTTTTCGCCCCGGGCGGCGAGCAGGCAGGCCGGCAGGATCGCGCTGTAGCCCAGCCATTGCCGCAGCAGGACCTCGATCGTGGTCTGCAGATGGGAATCGGGCCACAAGCCCGCCGTCAGGCCCGCCAGCGCGGTGCACAGGGCGCCGGCCATGCCCGCGGCCAGGATCTTGACGATGGCTTGCGGCGTGCGCAGGGTCTCCAGGTGCCAGACCCTGGCCAGCAGGTACCAGACCAGCCAGACCCCCACGAGGTCCACGGTGGCGTTCAGCAGGCCGGTGTGCCAGGCGCCATGCCAGGTGCCGTAGGAAAGTGCCGTACCGGTCAGCACCATCAGCCAGACGGACAGCTGCTGCGGACCCGGCGCGCGCAGCAACAGGCCGGCCAGCAGGGCATTGGCGGGCCAGAAACCGATAGGCCCAAGCAGGGGCCGGAATTCGAGGCTGAGGCGAATCAGCAGAAAGGCAAGCGCTGCGACCGGGATGAATCGCCCTAACCGCCGCGCACCAGGCAGGCTGCGGGAGATGGTTCGATACATGATGCGCAGATTCTACTGAACAACGTCAGGAAGCTCGCGCCTCTTTTTACCGGAGGCCTTGTTTCATGCGCAGTATGAAAAAAAGCAGTCACGATCATGCGGCAGGCGCATGGAATTTGGGTTTTATGCCACGTTGCCGGCTGCCGCGCATGGCTTGCCCGCAGCCAGCCGCCGAATGCCCGCCGCGGGGTGCCGGCGGCGCCTAGCGGGTCTCCGCCAGTGCCAGGCGGATCGCGTCGCGGGTGGCCTTCGCCGCCAGCGCGGCCGCCTCGGCCCAGTCGGGGCCAGTGCCGGCATACAGGATGGCGCGCGAGGAGTTGATCATCATGCCGGTGCCGGCGGCCGTCCGCCCGGCGCGGACGGTGGCGCGGACGTCGCCGCCCTGCGCGCCGATGCCCGGGATCAGCAGCGGCATGTCGCCCACCCGCCGGCGCACCTGCGCGATCTCGTCGGGGACGGTCGCGCCGACGACCAGCGCGCACTGGCCGGTGGTGTCCCAGACGCGCGCCACCTGGTCGGCCACGTGCAGGTACAGGGGCGTGCCGTTGGCCAGGCGCATGTCCTGCAGGTCGGCGCCGCCCGGATTGGACGTGCGGCACAGGATGATGACGCCGCGGTCGCCGTAGTCGATGTAGGGTTGCACGGAATCGCGGCCCATGTAGGGATTGACGGTGACCGCATCGGCGCCGTAGCGTTCGAAGGCCTCCCGGGCGTACTGTTCGGCCGTGCTGCCGATGTCGCCGCGCTTGGCGTCCAGCACGATGGGCAACCCGGGGTGCCGTTCGCGGATGTGGCGGCAGACGTCCAGCAGCTGGTCTTCCGCGCCCAGGGCGGCGAAATAGGCGATCTGCGGCTTGAAGCCGCACGCATGGGGCGCCGTGGCGTCGACGATCCGGCGGCAGAATTCCAGCACCGCATCGGGCCGGCCCGCGAGCTCGGCCGGAAACCGGCGCGGGTCGGGATCCAGCCCCACCATCAGCAGGGAATCCTGGCTGCTCCAGGCACGATTGAGCTTGTCGATGAAATTCATGTTGGTCCTATACCCAGCGGGGGATCAGCACGCTGGCCCAGGCCGCGCCCGTCAGCAGCAGCATCAGCAGCACGGCCGCGCTGCCGATGTCCTTGGCCCGCCCCAGCAGCGGATGGGGCGCCGTGCCGATGGCGTCGGCCAGCGCCTCGATGGCGGAATTGATCAGTTCGACGACCAGCACGCCGATCACCATGCCGGCCAGCAGCAGCCGCTCGCCGGGCGAGTTTCCCAGCCACAGCCCCAGCGGCACCAGCACGACCGCCAGCGCGGTTTCCTGGCGGAAGGCGGCCTCGTGGCGCCAGGCCGCGCCCAGGCCCTGCAGCGAATAGCGCAGCGCCCGCGCGATGCGCAGCAGTCCGCCAGTGCTTTTGTAGGGGGAGGGCTGTGTCATGAGGGTTGCCGGTCGCAATGTGAAGGCATTGTAAACAATCCAAAGAAAATCCCCGCTGCGGCGGACCGCAGCGGGGATCAAGGGGATCGCGGGTCCCCGGCGCGCCGGGGACCGTGCGGCGGGTGGCTTAGAAGCCGCCCATGCCGCCCATGCCACCCATGCCGCCCATGTCGGGCATGGCCGGGGCCGGCTTGTCTTCCACGATCTCGGCCACGGCGGCTTCGGTGGTCAGCAGCAGGCTGGCGACCGAGGCGGCGTTTTGCAGCGCGGTGCGGGTGACCTTGGTCGGGTCGATGACGCCTTGCTCGACCAGGTCGCCGTACTCGCCGGTGGCGGCGTTGTAGCCGTAGTTGCCTTCGCCTTGTTCAACGGCGTTGACGATCACGCTGGCTTCGTCGCCGGCATTGCTGACGATGGTGCGCAGCGGGGCTTCGATGGCGCGCAGGACCAGCTTGATGCCGGCGTCCTGGTCGGCGTTGTCGCCCTTGACCTTGGCCACGGCAGCCTTGGCGCGGATCAGCGCGACGCCGCCGCCCGGGACGATGCCTTCCTCGACGGCGGCACGCGTGGCGTGCAGGGCGTCTTCGACACGGGCCTTCTTTTCCTTCATTTCGACTTCTGTGGCCGCGCCGACGCGGATGACCGCGACACCGCCCGCCAGCTTGGCGACGCGTTCCTGCAGCTTTTCACGGTCGTAGTCGGACGTGGCTTCCTCGATCTGGGCGCGGATCTGCTTGACGCGCGCTTCGATGTTGGCGGCCTGGCCGGCGCCGTCGATGATGGTGGTGTTTTCCTTGGCCACTTCGATGCGCTTGGCCTGGCCCAGCAGCTCCAGCGTCGCCTTTTCCAGCGACAGGCCGGTTTCCTCGGAGATCACCGTGCCGCCCGTCAGGATGGCGATGTCTTCCAGCATGGCCTTGCGGCGGTCGCCGAAGCCCGGAGCCTTGACGGCGGTGGTCTTCAGGATGCCGCGGATGTTGTTGACGACCAGCGTGGCCAGGGCCTCGCCTTCGACGTCTTCAGCCACGATCAGCAGCGGGCGGCTGGACTTGGCGACTTGTTCCAGGACCGGCAGCAGGTCGCGGATGTTGCTGATCTTCTTGTCGAAGATCAGGATGTACGGGTCGTCCAGGACGGCGACTTGCTTGTCCGGGTTGTTGATGAAGTAGGGCGACAGGTAGCCGCGGTCGAACTGCATGCCTTCCACGACGTCCAGTTCGTTGTCCAGGGACTTGCCGTCTTCGACGGTGATCACGCCTTCCTTGCCGACCTTGTCCATGGCGTTGGCGATGATCTCGCCCACGGAGGTGTCGCTGTTGGCGGAGATCGAGCCGACCTGCGCGATGGCCTTGCTGGTGGTGCAGGGCTTGGACAGGGTGTGCAGGCTGTCGACGGCGGCGACCACGGCCTTGTCGATGCCGCGCTTCAGGTCCATGGGGCTGATGCCGGCGGCCACGTACTTCAGGCCTTCCTCGACGATCGCCTGGGCCAGCACGGTGGCGGTGGTGGTGCCGTCACCGGCGTTGTCGGAGGTCTTGGAAGCGACTTCCTTGACCAGCTGGGCGCCGATGTTCTCGAACTTGTCCTTCAGTTCGATTTCCTTGGCGACGGACACGCCGTCCTTGGTCACGGTGGGGGCGCCGAAGGAGCGGTCCAGCACGACGTTGCGGCCCTTGGGACCCATCGTGGTCTTGACGGCATTGGCCAGGATGTTGACGCCGCGGACGATGCGGGTGCGGGCGTCGTCACCGAAATGAACTTGCTTTGCAGCCATGTTGAATTCCTTGAATTTGAGCGGTGAGGTGGCTTACTGGATCACGGCGAGGACTTCTTCCTCGCGAATGACGAGCACTTCCTCGCCATCGACCTTGACGGACTGGCCGGCGTACTTGCCGAACAGGACCTTGTCGCCGACCTTCAGGTCGACGGGGATGACTTTGCCGTCTTCGGTCTTCTTGCCGGGACCGACGGCCAGGACTTCGCCCTGATCGGGCTTTTCAGCCGCGCTGTCAGGGATGACGATACCCGAGGCGGTGGTGCGCTCGTTGTCCAGACGCTTGACGATCACACGATCGTGCAAAGGACGCAGTGCCATGGAGGAACTCCTGTACGTGAAAATTGAAGAATGCGGGGGACTGAAGCGCCTGTTAGCACTCAACCCCGTCGAGTGCTAATTATAGGGATGATTCTCCCCATTTCAAGGGGCGGGGAGGAGCTAGTTACATTTCGCGCGGGCGGGGAGGGGGACAGCTGATGCGGTTCAGCTTGAAAGGATTGAGACGGTGCGACCCATCTTGGGACGGAATGACGAAAATCGGCCTAAGTCGTGTTCTACCATGACGCGTCTGCGCAATAATCAGGAGCCGAGAAATGAAAAGGCGCTGAACATGGGGCTCCTGCTTGCGTTTACGCCATTTCTGGCGTTCGTCGTGCTGATCTCCCGGGTGCTGCGCCAACGCACAAGAGGACTACATGACAGCGCATCCCGTGGGTAAAGATCCGCGCGGACAAGATGTCTTCATGCCGGTCCTGGACGAGCGCGATGATGTCGATCTGACGGTGCACGGCACCATCCCTGATGGTTTGAACGGGGTCTTCATGCGCAATGGCCCGAATCCACGCTTCGAGCCGGACGCAATGTATGCGTATCCGTTCGATGGTACCGGCATGATCCACGCCCTGTATCTGGAACAGGGACGGGCGCGCTATCGCAACCGCTGGGTCGCCACCGAAGAACTGATGGCGGAGCAACGCGCCGGACATCGGCTGTACAGTTCGACGTTTGGCGCAGGCCCCTACGCGAATCTGGCCAACACGAACATCATTCGTCATGCAGGCCAGTATCTGGCGCTCTATGAGGGCGGACAGCCCTACGCGCTGGATGGCGATCTCGGCACGCGGGGCCGGTTCGATTATGCGGGCGCACTACCCGGCGTGATGTCGGCCCACCCAAAAGCCGATCCGGTGACCGGCGAATTGCTGTCGGTCGCTTACGATCTGATGACCGGGGTGCTGACGTATGTGCGCGTGTCCCGCGAGGGGCGGATCGACCGGGCGGTGCCCTTCCAGGCGCCGTGGGCAGCGATGGTGCATGACATCGCACTGACGGCAGACCATGTCGTCGTGTTTCTGTGCCCCTTTGTTTTTGACTGGACGCGCCAGGGCATTCCGGCCCGGTGGGAACCCGGTCGGGGCACGAAAATCGCCTTGATTCCGCGCGATGCGCAACAGGCCGAGCAGATCCGCTGGATCGATGCACCGGCCTTCTTCCATTGGCATACGGTCAACGCGTTTACCGACGGGGACACCATCGAAGTCGTTCTGCCTTGGTACGACAGCTTTTCGTTCACCGGTGCGGCCAAGCGGCTGGAGCTGCATCGTGTGACCATCGACACGGCACAGAACCGTGTCTCGGACACGGTCATCGACGATGCCCCGTGTGAATTCGGACGCATCAATGAGGCTTACCTCGGGCGGCGCGCCCGCTATGGCTATGTCGGGTTGCGCATGCCGAGGGCCGGCGAGCGGCCGCAAAAGGGGGCTTTTGAGGCCATTGCACGCTACGACCTGGTGACCGGAGACAAGACCGTGCACCCGTTTGCCGCCGGGATGACGGTGTGCGAGCCGGTGTTTGTGCCGGACCCGCATGGCCACCAGGAGGAAGACGGCTTCATCATGACGTTTGTGCACGAAGCAGGCAGCCCCACGGGGCGTTTCGTGATTCTGGATGCGCGCCAACTTGACCGGGAACCCATCGCGACGATCGAATTGCCCCGGCGGGTGCCGGCGGGCTTGCATGGGTCATGGATGCCGATGGATCTCACGGAATCAAGACGATGCTGCCTCTCGTTTTGCCTGACTCGAGCTCGCGCTGCGCCTGGGCAGCATCCGCGAGCGGATAGCGATGGCCCGGCGGCGGCATGATACCTGCTGTGATGGCCTCGATCACGGCCGTAGCGGCAGCCTGATAGATCGCCGGATCTGTCACATAGGTGGTGACGCTCGGCCTGGTGAAATTCAGGCAGCGCGGCGCGCTCAGTGCCGACATAGGAATCGGCATGATCGGCCCTGCTGCCTGGCCAATGCTGGCCACCGTGCCGAAAGGCCGCACGCATGCCAGCGTCTTCAGCAGCGCATCACCACCCAGGCCATCAATGGCAAAGTCCACTCCCTGTCCATTCGTCAGCCGTTTGATTTCGCCGACCAGGTCCGCGTCGCGGCCGATGACAACATGGTCGGCGCCGTTGGCGCGGGCAATCCCGGCTTTTTCGTCCGAGCTCACCGTGCCGATCACTTCGCAGCCCAGCCGCTTGGCCCAGCGCGTCAGTACCATGCCCAGCCCGCCTGCGGCGGCCAGGACCAGCACTTGCATACCTGGCCGCGCCGGACACGTACGCGTGAAAAGCATGTACGCCGTCATGCCACGCAACATCGATGAGGCGGCCATCGGTGCGTCCACCGCATCGGGCAGGCGCACGGCTCGCCAGGCTGGCAGCAATCGCGTCGAGGCATAGCCCCCGGGCACGCCGGCATAAGCGACGCGGTCGCCCTCGTGCAGATCCTCCACGTCCTCGCCGACCGCCTCGACCACGCCCGCCCCTTCGACGCCGAGCACAGCCGGCAACGGCAAGGGATAGGTGCCTTCGCGGTGATAGATGTCGACGAAATTCACGCCCGCCGCCGCCTGCCGGATGCGCACCTGGCCCTTGCCAGGCGGCTGTTCCGGGCACGGTGCCACCGTCAATCGGTCAGCGCCTCCGCAGACCTGTAGTTCGATCTTGATATCCATGGCGATCTCCTGGTTGCCTACACTGTCCTGGCAGTGTGAAACATCGCTGGCCGATTGGAAATTCCCTATTTGTCGACCATATATGTGAAAAAATTAACCGATGAACTGGGACGATCTCCGATATTTTTCCGCTCTGGCCAGTACCGGCTCTCTGTCGGCGGCTGCCCGCGCGCTGGGCGTCGAACACGCCACCGTGGCCCGCCGCATCGCGGCCCTGGAGGCCAGCCTGGATATAGGCTTGGTGGACCGGCGCGGTCGGCGTTGGACGCTGACAGCCGAGGGTGAACGCATTGCCGCCATCGCGCTGCGCATGGGTCAGGAAGCCCAGGCGGCACAGCGATCCGCCCGCGGCGCGCAGGCGGAACTCGCGGGCACCGTGACCCTCAGCGCTCCGCCCGCACTGGCGGCCGCTTGCCTGACCCAGCCCCTGGCCGATTTGCAGAAACGCCATCCCGGCCTCGTCATCCGGATACGGGGCGAAGTCCGAATGGCGTCCCTCGAACATAGTGAAGCCGACATCGCGCTGCGCATGAGCCGGCCGGAAAAAGGCGACCTCACCCTGCTCAAATTGGGCGACGTGCATTTCAAGCTGTATGCGCGTCCGGGATACACGGCCGACACAGCTGAGACGGACTGGTGCTTCATCGGGTCGGACGGTGAGCTGAGCCAGGCGTCACAACAACGGGCGCTGGCCGACTACGCGGCGGGCAGGCCCTTCGTCATGCAGGCCAACAGCATAGAACTGCAAGCATCGGCCACGCGGGCCGGCGCGGGCATCGCCGCCTTGCCAGAGTTCATGGCGCTCGAGCAGCCCGCATTGGCCGAGGTTCTGCCCGGGCACATCCTTATGTCGCGCGAGCTCTGGCTCGTCGTGCACACTGACATCAAACGCGCAGCACCCGTGCGCGCAGTACTGGAGCAGGTGCGTGAAGCCTGGCGTGAATTCCACGCGCGTACCGAACGACATGGTCGCGATACCGTCTGAAGGGCCAGAGGCAGGCGCTGGCACAGCTTGAAGGACGCGTTTCACCGGCATTACATGTTCGTCATGGTTGTAATTTTTTTCCGGGTTTACCCGCATGCACTCCAGGCGGCGCTGATTCATTTCAACAGCAAGGAAAATTTTTAGAAACAGGGTTTGCTGTCCATCTCCCTCAAGATGCAGGGGTTCGCGCGTATCCGGCGCCCGTACTTCGGTTTCCCGTCGATGTACCGGCCCGCGGGCGACCTCTTGTACTGGAGCCTCTCAGTCCGGGCTCGGTATCCGTCACTACAGGAGAGACCTTGAATGACAGCATTTACCATCGCCCCGATAGGGACCTGCCGCATCCATACGCCGCTGCGTGATGCCGCGGGACGCTATCCGATCGCGCTGCAGCTCGGGCGCAACTACGGTTTCGTGCACACGGCCGCCGAGGCGCTCCAGCAGGCGCGATTCATGTTCGGCCAGGCCGACATTCCCGCCGACGTCCAGCGTCTGATCTTCCGCCCCTCGAATGGTGGGCAGGCCTGCCGCGGCACACACAAGCCGGCCGACCTGTACATGGTCGAGCTGTCTTCGCGCAAGCTCCTGACCATCGACGGCTTTCCCATCCAGTCCAACTACCTCGTCCGCTATTTCAGCGAGTTCTTCGCCGACCGCGCGCGCACCCGGCAGTTCTGGTCCATGGCCAACACCGAACGGCTCGCCGAGCGCCGCGCCGTGCTGGATCAGGAGCCGGTCTTCGGCAGCCTCAATGCGGACGACCGCGACCTGCTCGCCCGCATCGTCAGGCGCGACCAGACGGACGAGGAGATCGAGCAGGACATGCGCCAGCTGGTCGAACTGCTGGGCCGGGACAAGGTGGTGTTCGTGACGCACGTCAACGCGACGACGCCGGACAACGCGGTCATCGAACAGCGGGCGCAGCTGATTGCCGCCGTGACCGCCGCCGCCCAGCGCATCGGCGTGCCCTGCTATGACCCGACGCCGCTGATGAACAAGATCGGCCAGACCGAAGCGATGGAGGACGGCGGGCTCGACCTGACGCACTACACCCCGGTCTTTGCCGAGCGTCTGTACACGGACTGGTACAAGAGCTTCGTGCGTCCGCGGCTGGGGGCGTCCGCCCCGCAGTCCGCCGTGCCCAGGCTGGCCGCCGACGAGAGCGCCGAGTCCATCGAAAAGCTGTGGGATTCCGGCAATCTGCGGGATGCCTCGTGCCGTGTGCGCGAAGTGCTGCGCCGCTATCCCGGGCTGCCCGATCACGTGCTGCTGTTCGCGCGCATCCAGGAAGAACTGGGCGACTACGAGGGCTCGCTGGCGCTGCTGGACAGCATGGACGGCGCCCTCGCATCGGGCAGCAAGGCCGAGCAGATCCAGATGCGCAACCAGTTCAATCTGGGCCGCCATGAGGCCGCGTACGCCCTGGCGGCCAGCTTGCTGGGTGACGAGATCGAGACGCCGGAAATCGTCCGCGTCGCGGCGGTGTCCGGGGGCCATCTGGGATACGTGGACGAAAGCCTGGGCCTGTGGAAGCAGCTGTTCCGCATCTCCTCGCCCCAGGACGCGACGGCGGTGGAAGCGGCCGACAAGGTGCTGGCGCTGCTGCAGGCGGCCGGCGACATGGCGGCGGCCATCCGCTGGGTCCATGAGGTCCGCGCGGCGATTCCCGGCTACGGCCGCGGCTTCGCGGTGCTGTGGCGGGACCGGCTGCTGGCCGGCGACCGCGACGCGCTGCGCGACCTGGCCGCGGAACGCCCCTCGCTGGAGGACGCCGATGTCCTGGAACTGGTCAAGGAGGCCTCGTGGCGGGACTGCATCATGGCCGCGGCCACGTTGGCGGCGTCTTGCGGCCTGGTCCAAAGCGGGCAGGAGGAAATCGGCGCATGGCTGCGGACGCAGTCCGCGGCCTGGGCCGAGGAAGGCAAGCGCGCGCTGGAGGAAGGCCGCCTGCGCGATGCGGCCGAGCGGATCTGCGCGCATCGCCTGCTCGACCCCGACGCGCTGGCCGGCGCGCGGGCGCAGCGTGTGTTTGAACGCGCGATGCGCCTGGGCGTGCGCGCCGCGCTGGTGGCCGGCAACCACAAGGAAGTGATCGACCTGACCAACCTGGCCATCGACACTCAGGTGGATTTCCCCGAACTGCACGCCATGCGCGGCCGCGCCGCCGAGGCGCTGGGCGACAGCAAGACCGCGATGCGGCATCTGGGGCTGGCTGCGGCGGCGGGGTCCGCGCCGCTCAGCGCCAAGCTGCACTTCGCGCGGGCCGCGTTCAACGGCGGCTGGTTCGGTGAAGCCATCGACGCGTACAAGGACGTGCTGGCCCATCCGTCCGTCGACCAGAGCGCCCGGGACGAAGCGCAGCGCCAGCTCGGCAGGCTGGGCCCGCGTGCGATCCGCCGCGCCCGCCAGATCCTGGACCAGGGGGATCATCAGGCCGCCTGGAACCTGCTGGAGCGCGTCGCCCGGTCGTGGCCCGAGATGGCCGAAGTGGCGCACGAAAAGCGGCGCATCCTGGCGTATCTGTACGCCGAAGCGCGCGCGCTGGATGCGTCGAGCACGACCGAGCGCCTGGCGCTGGGCGAACGCATCCTGAAGCTCGTGCCCGATGATCCCATCGGCCTGCGCCTGGCCGCCGTGGGCGCCATGCGCCTGCGCCGCTTCGAGCAGGCCTTGCCGTACTGGAAAAAGCTGCGGGAAAGTTCCGGGAGCCCGGCGCAGTTCGACCGCTACATCGAGCGTTGCATGGTGTGGATCGACAAGCTCAATCGGAGAAAGGTGGCATGAGTCTCCCAATGATTGCCGAGCAGGGGGACGCCACTTCAGATCTTCGACAGGTTCAAGCGCAGCTGGCGGAAATCGTCGCCGAGTCCAGGCGGGTTCAGGTCGCGCAGGAAAACCTGACGCGGGCAAAGGCGCTGGCCGGGGACCACATGGAGGACCCGAGGGTCCGCTTCCTCCTGCTCCGCTTGCAGGAGCTGGCGGGCCTGAACGAGGGCCTGGCCGAGCAGTGGGCCATCCTGTTGCAGGCGTGCCCGGACGATCTGCAGATCGTCCGCTATTGCGCCACGCGCCTCGTGAAGGAACGGCGTCTCGAAGAGGCCATGTCGCTGGTCGATCGCCATCTGCCCGAGTCGACGCGCGATGCCGACCGCCTGTTCGCGCGGGCGAAGCTGCTGAGCGACATCCGTGCGCACGAGCAGTCCGATGCCTTGTTCCGTCGCTTGATCTCGCAGCATACGGATCGCAACATGCGGGCCGAGTTCGCCAAGCGCCTGCGCAAGCGCGGCCTGCTGGCCGAGGCGTTCGAGGTGATCGCGCCGGTGGTCAAGCACCTGGCACCCGGCAGCAAGGCGGCCGAGCTCGCCGAGGGGCTGGCCAGCGACTATGCGTTCTACCAGCGCTTCGAATCCGAAGAGGCACTGGCGGGAAAAGACGTGCGGATCGTGTCGATGAAACATGCGATTCTGCACTTTCGCAACCGGAAGATCGCCGAACACGGGCTGGACAAGTCCGTTTCCGTGGCGCTGGTCACCGGCAGCCTGGGCCCCGGCGGCGCCGAGCGGCAGCTGACACGCCTGGCCGGCGAGCTGACCCGCATGGCCAAGTCCCGCCGCCGGCGGCCTTCCGCCGACATCCCCCTGCGGCCCAGGAAGGTCGAAGTGCTGGTCAAGCAGCACACCGAGCCGACGGGATCGCCCAGGAAGCAGGACGATTTCTTCCTTCCCGTCCTGGTCAAGGCGCATATTCCCGTCACGGAGATCAACCGCCTGCCGGCCGTCTCGGTGTCTCACCAGAGCGTTCCCGAGGGCAACCTGGCCCGTCTGCTGGAAGACTTGCCGCCGCCGGTCCACTATGGCGTGACGCGGCTTGCGCCGGTGCTGCGGGCCAATCCGTTCGACGTGGTGAGCCTGTGGCAGGACGGCACCTGCCTGTTCGGCGCGCTGGCGGCGTTGTTGGCGGGAACCCCGACCATCCACCTGGTGTTCCGCGGCTTGCCGCCGAACATCCGCAAGGACCGCTTCCGCGCCGAGTATCCGGAGCTGTATCAAGCCCTGGCCCAGGTGCCGGGGGTGGTCTTCGTCAGCAACAGCCGCAAGGCGGCGCAAGCCTACGCGGAGTGGCTGGACATTCCGGTCGAGCGCTTTCACATCCTGTACAACGGCGTGCCCGAACTGCCGACCGACGCATCGGACGCCGACAAGGCGCTGTGGAAGGCCTTCCACGCCAGCACGGACGACGCCACGGAGACGATCGGCGGCGTATTCCGGCTGGAGCCGGACAAACGGCCGCAGTTGTGGATCAAGCTGGCCGCGCTCTACCTGAAGGCGCGTCCGCGCGCGCGCTTCGTCATCGTGGGCGACGGACGCCTGCGCGAGAACATCGAGGCGCTGGCGCAGGATCTGCGCGTGCACGACCGGCTGCTGCTGGTGGGCCTGTCGAACCATGTCGGCTATTGGTATTCGCGCATGGACGCCAGCGTGCTGCTGTCGCGCTACGAAGGCTTGCCGAACGTGCTGATCGAGGCCCAGTTGCTCGGGGTCCCGGTGGTCTCGACCCCGGCCGGCGGCGCGGGCGAGTGTTTCGTGGAAGAGGAGACGGGCCACTTGCTCAGCGACGTCGTCCACCCGGACCTGCACGAGGCGTGCGAGAAGGTCGCGTCGATGGTGGACAAGGTGCGCGGCAACGAGGGCTTGGGGGCGCACAGCCGCCGCCGGGCGCAGAAGCTGTTTTCGCTCGAGGCGATGCTCACGAAATTCCTGAGCCTGTGCCTGCCCGGCATGGCCGAGCACGACGAACGCGTCGATCTCGCGCCGGCCATGGGCCTGATGCGGGCGTGATGGGCAATCGCTCTTTTTTTGGCTGCTGGAATTGGAGGATCTTATGCGGATGGGAGTCCAGGCCCCGAGCTTGCGGCGCCACGCGGCGCGGGCCATGGCGCTGCTTGCGGTACTGACGCTCGCGGGCTGCCAGTTGCCGCGTTCCGGCCCCATGCTGAGCGAAATGACGGGGGCCCACGATGACAAGGACGTCATCGTGATGCCCGTGTCGCGTGAACTCGCCCGGCAGAGCCGCGATCCCGAGGTGTCCAATTTCCCCGCGCGCTACCGCGACCTGACGCAAGCGGGATTCGACCGTCTGGTGCCGGGCGACGGCATCAACATCAAGGTGTGGGAACGCGGCGGCCTGGGCGTGTTCGCGGCGGACCCGTCCGGTGTGAGCGACCTGGGCAATCATCAGATCGACCGTTCGGGCCATGTCTCGTTTCCCATCCTCGGCAAATTCAAGGCCGAGGGCCTGACCCTCGCGCAGCTGCATGACGCCGTGGTGGCGCGCTTGAGCAAGCTGGTCGTGGGCGCCGACGTCAGTGTGACGCGCGCCGCCGACGAACGCGGTCAGGTGGTGACGGTGCAGGGCGATCTGACCAAGCCTGGCCTGTACCCCATCACGCAGACGTCCCAGCGCCTGAGCAGCGCCCTGGCGCAGGCGGCGCCGGTGCAGGACAATCCCGAGCAGACGGTCATCAGCCTGCGCCGTGGCAAGCAGGTGGCGTCGGTACGGCTGTCGGACATCTACCGCAACCAGAACAACGACGTCCTGTTGCGCGCGGGCGACGTCATCACCGTCTATGACGACAAGGAGTTCCTGACCGTGCTGGGAGCGGCCGGCACCCAGGGGCGCGTGGCCATCAGCAAGCGCAATTACAGCGTGCTGGATGCGCTGGCCGATTCCCGGGGCCTGGACGACAAGCTGGCCGATCCGCGTTCCGTGTTCCTGTTCACGCCCGCAAAGGCCGGGGTGGACGGCAAGCCCGACATGCTGCCCGTGGTCTACCGGTTCGACATGACCCGGCCGGAGCAGGTGGCGCTGGCGCGTGAGTTCACGGTGCACGAGGGCCAGGCGATCTACATTTCGGACGCGCCGTTCACGCAGGTGCAGAAGGTCCTGTCGGCCTTCCGCTTCACGATGAGCGCGGGCTTCAGCGCCACGAAGGCCATCGACAGCGATACGGGCGCCAGTTCGTCCACGCTGGCCCAATAGTCTGCCGATGAGCAACGAGGACCGGATCCAAGGTTGGCGATCGCGCCGGAAAGACGGAAACTACACGGTCGGGGCCGGGGTCGCCGCCTGGCGGCTGGATCCGGCGGCGCTGTTCGAAGCCAAGGCCCCGCCAGCGGTGCTGTTCAAGCCCGTGCTGGCCCGTTTGCAGGGCGAGCCGCACGATTCGGTGGCCGCGCGGCGGGCGGTGTACGAGGCGGTGCAGGCGGAGCTGGAGGCGGAGATCGCGCGCAGCGCGGTCGACGAGGACCTGGCCGGGTTTTCCCGGCGGCGCCTGCGCATCATCGTGCGCCTCCTGGAGCAGGACATCCGCGCGGGCGTGGCGGTCTTCGAGCCGGGTTATCTGCCGGCCAAGCTGGAGGCCGAGGACGGGCGCCTGGCCGCGGCGCATGCGCGGCGCGTGGAGCGGCGCAGGCAGGACGAGGCGCGGGAAGCGCGGCGCCATGCGTCACGCAACGACATTGCGCTGGAAATCGAGGTGGCGCAGGACGAAGCGGGCGACCTCGCGATCCTGCGGGACCGGCTGCGCATCCTGCACGAAGGGCACGCGGCCGACCGCGCCGTCAAGGCCCAGCCGGTCGGGCGCACGCTGGTGGCGATGTTCATCTACCAGTTGCGTGTGATGCAGGGCGAAAGCCGCATCGCCCTGGTGTGGGCGCTGGTCGGCCCCGTGGTGCTGCTGACCTTGATTTCGTCGCTGTACATCCTGTTGGGCACGCATTACATCCTGGGCATGGACGTCCAGACCTTCTCGCTACTGGGCGCGACGACCTGGATCATGTTCCGGCAGATCGCCTTTCGCAGCAGCACGGCCTATGTGTCGGCGCGCGGCTTGCTGAACTTCCAGGGCGTCACGCCGCTGATGTGCGCCCTGGTGCAGTCGCTGATCTATGTGGCGGTCTATCTGGTGGTGTTCGCCGTGCTGATCACGGCGGGCCACGCACTGGGTTTCATCACTTTGCCGATCAGCTGGGCCGGCTTCGTGCTGTTCGTCGTCCTGATGGGGTGTTGCGGCGCGGCGATGGGACTGCTGTTCGGGACGATCGCGACCTTCTGGCACTTCTTCCTTCGGCTGGCGCCGATCATCGAACGTTTCCTGCAGATTTTCGCGGCCGTCTTTTTCGTGTCGGAACAGTTGCCGGAGCAATTGCGACCGTGGGTGCTCTGGTCGCCGTTCGCGCATGGCATGCAGCTGCTGCGCTCGGCTTACTTCCCCGCGTACCAGTCTCACGACGCCAGCCTGGGCTATTTCCTGACCTCGCTGGTGTTCCTGATGGTGGTGGCCCTGATGGCCGAGAGCCTGGCCCGCCCCAATGTCCAGCCGATGTGAGGTAGAACCTGTGCGAGGCCTCTTTCCATGTTGACGGAACCCGGGACGATCATCCGGATCAACGGCGTGACCGACGAGCCCTATGTCTTCGGCCACCGGCAGCCGCTGCTGGCCGATGCCAGTCTCGATATCCCGGTCGGACGCTACGCCCTGCTGTCGCCCGTGCCGGAAATGCATCGCCAGCTGCTGGACGTGCTGTGCTGCCTGCGCCCGCCGGGCCAGGGCTTCGTCAAGCATGACGGCGCCGTCTCGTGGGCGATCGGCAGGCAGGGTTTCATCCGAGGCAAGGCGACCGGCCTGAACATGATCGATTTCGTCAGCGAGATCTACGAGATCGACGCCGATGCGACGCGCGAGCTGGTTGCCGATCTGGTCAGCGATCCCGGATCCCTGGCCAGGCCCATGGAGCATTGGCCGCTCTACGTCCGGCAGGAGTTCTCGTTCGCGCTGGCGCTGGCGCCGGCGTTCGACGTCTACGTGATCGAGGGCAGCATGCCCTTCGAGCCCTGCCGTTTCACGCGCCTCTGGCTCGCCCTGTTCGAAGAACGGCTGGTGGGCCGGACGCTCATCTTCTCCAGCTACCGCCAGAATCAGTTGGCGGACTATTGCTTCAAAGGCTTGATCTATGAACGAAGCGCACTCCGCATCGACGACGACCTCGACCAGTGCCTCCTCAGGTTTCCCCCGCGACGGTCACGGAGCGACTCCGGCACACGAGGCGACGACTTCGGAGCCGGTTTCGACGAAGGCCAGCTCGGGTTCTGACGACGGGTCGGAGATCGAACGCCGCCGCCGCGAGCGGCAGTCGGCGCTGCGCGAGCGCCGCCGCCACCGCTGGATCAATGCGTTGATCGTGGTCGCGCCGGTGGCGCTCGCCCTGGTCTACGTGTGTTTCCTGGCCACGCCGCGCTATGAGGCGGAATCGCGCTTCTTCGTGCAGTCGGTGTCCGGGCAGCAAGGCGGCGGCGCGGCTGCGGCCAGTCTGCTCACCACGGGAAATCCGGGCGGCATGCTCGGCGGATTCGTGGACGGATGGGCGGTCGCCGACTTCGTGAGGTCGCGCGACAGCATGCAGCAGCTCGATCACAAGATCGGCCTGCGCCGGTATCTGACGAAAGCCGGATGGGACCCGCTCAATCGCCTGGCCGAGGATTCCAGCGAGGACGCGCTGTATCGGGCCTACCAGGCCGCGGTGCAGGTCTCGTTCAACGCCTTGGAGCAGATCGTCGTGCTGCGGGTCAGTGCGTTTTCCCCGGAAGACGCGGCCACGCTGTCCAAGGCGCTGATCGGCCTGGCCGAGGAATTCGTCAGCACCATGAACGAGCGGGGCGTTGCCGACAAGCTGACGGTCAGTGAGGAGTCGGTCAGGCTGGCGGAGCGGGAGGCGCTCGCGGCCCGGGACAAGCTGACGGCATGGCGCACCGCGCACGGAAACATCGACCCCGCCGCCAAGGTGTCGATGCTGTTGAATCTGTCCAGCCAGCTGGAAGGCGAACTCAGTACCGCGCAGATCCGGCTGGACAAGATCCTGGCGCTGGACAATAAAGACCACTTCATGCTCAAGCCGGCCCGGCAGCAAGTCGCCGCCCTGAAAAAACGGCTCGCGTCCGTGCGTGACCGTTTGAGCGGGAAAGGCAATACGGAAGCCAGGCAGCTCAAATCGTACGAGGCGCTGCGCAATGCCCAGGCGTTCGCGGATTCCAACCTGACCCTGGCGCAGCAATCGTATCAGCAGGCCATGACGGACGCTTTGCGCCTGCAACGGTATCTGTCCATCATCGCGCAGCCGGTTCCCACGGACCGGCCCAGCAGCCCGCGCACGGCGGTCCTGTTGTTGCAGGCGCTGGCGCTGGGTTTTGTGCTCATGTTCATCGCCCGCGTGGCGATGGCCTGGTTGAGGGGGCTTCGCCATGGTTGACACGGTTGACACGGGAATGAAAGGCCGCCGGCCCGCGGCTGGCGCCGATCCGCAAGACGCCGCCGCCCGCTTGCGCGACGTCATCGGGCAGATCCGCGGCGCCGCCGACCCGGGGCGCGCCATGGCCGCGCTCGAACCGGCGTTGCGGCAGGTCGGGGACGGCTGGCGCGATGTCCGGCGATTGCTGGTTGCGCCCTTCGTGCGCGAGGGCCGGCTCGAACCGGCGATCGCCGCATTGGGCGTGCTGATTGCCGTCCACCCCTCGCGCGTCGAGGACCGCCGCCTGCTCGCCAGCCTCCTCGGACGCATGGAGCAGTGGGACCGGGCGATTGCCGAGGCGGATGCGGCCGCCGGCATCGAGCCCGGCAACGCGGCGCTGCATGCCGCGCGGATTCAATTGCGCGTGCAGGCGGGGCGGGCGGGCGAGGCGGCCGACGTGGCGCGCGCGACCCTGGACCTGGCCCGGGTCGAGCCCGGCGCCGCGCACGCCTGGATGACGGCTTTCGTGCGCAACGGCGAGACGGCCCGGGCGGCGGGCATCGCGGCCGCATTGGATGCGGACGAACTGCCGAACGAACGTGTGGCTACGATGGCCGTGCGCGCCCTGATGGAGGACGGCCGCACGGCGGCGGCCATCCGGCTGGGCGAGGCCGCGCTGCGCGCGGGCCACGATTGCGCGGCGCTGCGCTCGTCGCTGGGGCTCGCGCACCTGCGGCGCGGCTCGGAAGACGACCGCAAAGTGCATGCGGTGGCGCATTTCGAGGCGGGCTTGCGGTTGGCGCCGGCCGACCTGAGGCTGTTGACGCTCCATGGGGAAACCCTGTTGCGCGCCGGCCGCTACCGGGAAGCGGTGGCGCCGCTGGCGCAGGCCATCGAACTGGCACCGGAACTGGAGCAGACGCGCGCCCTGTATGCCCGGGCGCTGCGCTACACCCAGCAATATGGCGATGCGGCCGATCAGTTGATGAGGCTGGTCGGGAAATCTCCGGACAAGCTGCTGTGGCAGCGGGCCGCCATCGGGGCGCTCTCGCAGGCGGGCCGTACGGACGAGGCCGAGGCGTTGTTCTCGCGGTACATCGCCACGCGTCGCGCGCAGCTTCCGGACACCTTCCAGGCCGCCATGGCCCGCCTGGAGGACACGCTGGACACCGCGCCCATCCCGCAGGCGCGCCTGGATTGGGCCTGGTCGCTGCGCGGCGACACGTCCATCGATCGCGCCAGCTGGGAACGCCGGGCGCGCTGGGGGCACCGGGTCGACCATCTGCTGCTCGACTGGCTCGAATGCCGCGAGGAGCGCGTCGAAGAAGCCATGGAGCTGCTGGGCGAGCTCGATACCGGCGAGCGGTTCTTCGCGCCCTTGCTGGCGGCCGGGCGCGGTGTCGTGGTCGCCACGGCGCACGTGGGGCCCATGTACGCCGGCCTGATGGCCCTGGAACTGGTGGGCATCCCGTCGCGCTGGCTGGCGACGGCGCCCAGCATCGCCCAGAGCGGCTATTCCGCGGCGCTGATCTCCACCGCCGACCAGACCGAGGCCCAGGTCGCCAAGGCCTGCATGCGTGCGATCAACGCGGGCTATGTGCTGTGCCTGGCCATCGATGGCGCGGCCAACCCCGCCGCGCCGCGCACGCGCTTCGAAGGCCAGGAGGTGACCTACTCCGGCTTCGCCTCCCACCTGGCGCATCGCCTGCGCGTGCCCTCGGTGTTCTATGCGCCCCGCTGGGAGAACGGCCGCGTGACCTACACGCTGGCGATGCTGCCGGCGGCCCATCCGGACGAGGATGCGCAAGCCTATGCGCAGCGCTGGCAGGATGCGTATTTCGCGCGGCTGCGGGAACACCTGGCTGGCGAGCCGGAGAACCTGCGCCTGAGCGGCGGAATCTGGCGCCACGTGACCTCCGCGGACCGGTCCGTGCAAGCATAGGGCCTTGTCCAATCCATGCACGGCCTTCGCCTTTCCGTCGTCCACCTGGCGCGGCACCTGCCCGGGAGGGCAGCCGTCCCCGCCGCGACGTCTGCCGGCAAGGGCCTGATCTGCCTGCTGGTGCTGGCCGCCCTGTACGGCGGCGCGGCGGCGGCCGGCGAGCCGTGCGCGGCGCCGGATGAGCACTGCCCGTCCGTGTCCGCCTTGCTGCGGCAGCGCGAAGGCTATGGCGCGCAGGCCTCGGGTGGGCTGGGCGGCACGTTCGTCGAGGTGAGCTCCGACCAGGATGCCGGGCCCGGCACGCTGCGCGCCGCGCTGAAGCGGGCCCGCCAGGCGCCGACGTGGATACGCTTCGCCTCCGACATGACCATCGTCCTGGATTCGCAATTGCGCGTCCCGTCCAACACGACCATCGACGGACGCGGCAGGCGGGTGGTCCTGATCGACGACGGCCTGGGCGTCTATGGCAGCCGCAACGTCATCCTGACGCACCTGACGATAGACGGGCGCCTGAAACGGCTCACGCAGGCCGTGAACGTGGCCAACGGCAGCCGCGACGTGTGGGTCGACCACATGGACTTGTCGCGGATGTCCGACCGCCTGCTCAATGTGAAGAACGGATCGACCGACGTGACGATTTCGTGGACCCGGTTCCACGACTCGAACAAGGTCATGCTGCTCAACAACATCACCTCGAAGGACCTGTTCCGGCACTATGAGCGCGATTCGATCGCGCGCGTGACGCTGCACCACAATTATTTCTTCAACACGGTGCAGCGCAATCCCAGGGCGCAGTTCGGCACGTTCCACCTGTTCAACAACCTGGTGGAGAACTGGGATTTCTACGGCATGAGCTTCAGCCTGGAGGCCAAGGCCCTGGTCGAAGGCAACATCTTCAAGAACGACGCCGGGCGCCCCTGCGTGGAGCCCGCGTTCTTCCCCACGGTGGAAGGCATCAATGTGAATTACTGCCGCTACATCTCCATCGCGCCCGGACGCAGCGCGCTGCGCAACGGCGAGTCCGACCGCAAGGCCTACGAAAAGCTGAAGTCGCGCTACGGCTATACCCGCGACTACAAGGCCTTTTTGCGCCTGAAAGACAATCTGTATCTGGGCGACGCAAAGCCGGTGCTGCGGGACTACCACCCCGAACGGGTACCGACGCCGCCGTACTGCTACGCTTACGGGAAGCCGACACAGGCCCTGGCCGAAAAGATCCGCAAGTTCGCGGGCAATACGCCCGCGGACGCCCCGCCGCCCGGATCACGCACCGTCAAGAGGTGTCCGGACTGACGCCTCATCCGCCGCCCATGCCGGGCAGCAGCAGGGCGATCTGCGGAAAGACCACCACCAGCGCCAGCCCCACCAGCCCCAGGCCGGCATAGGGCAGGGACCCGATCAGCACGTCGCGTATGGTGTAGTCGGGGCGCAGGCCCTTCACGACGAACAGGTTCATCCCCACCGGCGGCGTCACGGCGCCGATCTCCATGTTGATGACGAGAATCACGCCGAACCAGATCAGGTCGATCTGCAGCGCCTCCAGGCCGGGCAGCAGGATGGGCACGGTCACCAGGATGGCGGCCGATGCATCCATGAACATGCCCAGGATCAGGTACAGGATGTTGACGGCGATCATGAACTGCCAGGGGGCCAGCTGCAGGCCCTCCAGCCAGGCGGCGAAATCCTGGGGCACCCGCAGCAGCGACAACGTGTTGCCGAACACGCCCGCGCCGGCGATCAGCATCAGGATCATGCAGCTCGTGACGACGCTGTCGCGCACGGCGTTGACGAATCGCTGCCAGGTGAGCGTGCGCTTGAAGAATGCCGTCAGGACGGTGGCGTAGATGACGCCGACGCCCGCCGCTTCCGTGGGCGTGAACCAGCCGGTATAGATGCCGCCCAGGATCAGGGGGATCATGAACAGGCTGCCCGCCATGCCCCAGGTGAACGGCACGTGTTCGCGGGCGATCGCGATCTGGCCGCCGCGGCGCCGGCTCCTGCGCCAGGCCCAGTAGATGGAATACAGGCAGAACATGAAAGCCAGCATGATGCCCGGCAGTACCCCGGCCATGAAGAGCTTGCCGACGGAGGCGTCGGTGACCAGCGAATACAGGATGAACGAAATGCTGGGCGGGATCAGGATCCCCAGGGTGCCGGCGACCGCCACGACGCCGGCCGCCATGCGTTTGTCGTAGCCCCGGTCGCACATCTCCGGGACGCTGATGGAGCCGATGGTGGCGGCGGTGGCGGTGGAGGAGCCTGAGATCGCGGCGAAAATGGCGCTGGCCACGGTGGCCGCCACCGCGAGCCCCCCTGGCAGACGGCCGACGATGCGCTGCGCGAAGTCGAACAGGTCCCGGCCCGATTCCCCCTTGAGCATGATCTGCCCCATCAGGATGTAGAGCGGGATGGCGATGATGACGAAGGAATTGAGATCCGAGTAGGCGAGCTGCGCCAGCGCGTTCATCCCGGCATCGAAGCCGATGGCCATCATGTAGCCGGCCGTGCCGCTGATCAGCAGCGACACGGCGATGGGCACTCCGAGCACGAGCAGGACGCCCAGCGAAACCAGTGTGAGTGCAAATACCATGTCAGCTCCGGGGCGCGGTCAGGCGGCGCACGAACAGGTGGACCTCGAAGACAAGCCACAGGAGCGTGCCCACGGGCAAGGCCAGGTGCGGAATCCAGACGGGCCAGCTCATGACGTCCAGCGTGGTTTCGCTGGTCTGGACACTGTTGCTGAACTGGCTGTAGCCGGAAATGGTAAAGACCACGAGGAATGCGGCGATGATGATGAAGCGCAGGATGAGCATGAACCGCGCGCTGCGCGGATACATGTTCTCCAGCGCGATGCCGGAGGTGACGTGTTCCTCGCGCAGGGCGGTGAACGACGCCCCCACGAAGGCGACCCAGATGAGCGCGAAGAGGTCCACGTCGTAGGTCCAGGAATTGTCGATGTGGGCGGTGCGCATCACGATGCCCAGGATGATGGATGCCGCCATCACGACCATGAAGACGGACGAGAGGCCGCCGACGGCGACCCCCAGCCTCGCGGCGGCGCGCTGGGCCGCTGGCACGCAGCCGCCCCCGACGGGAGGTTGTGCAGATGGTTCAACCATGAAAGCCCCTTCGCTGCCCGGCTGTCGACGGCCGGGCAGTCCTTTGGATGATCACGAGCGGCGTGTCCCGGTCACTGCTTGTTGTTCAGCGCGACGTCCACGTCGTTCAGCACCTGCTGGCCGCTGGCCCCGGTTTCCGCCACGTAGTCTTTGCGCGCCTGCGCGCCGGCGGTGTCCTTCCATTGCTTCAGCTCGGCGTCCGAGGGGCGGTAGATCTCGTTGCCGTGCTTTTGCGCGATGGCGATGTCGTCCTGGAATTCCTTCTCGATGTCCGCGACGGACTGCTGCTCGGTGCTGACGGCGGCCTTGCTGATGATGTCGCGCTGCGCCTGCGTGAGGCCCTTCCACCACTTGGCGTTGACCTGGATGGGGTAGACCAGCGGCACGTAGTGGATGGCGGTGATGTAGTGGCCGACTTCATACCACTTGCGCGAGATGATGCTCGACAGCCCCGAGACGGCCGCGTCCAGGCTGCCGCTTTGCAGGGACGTGTACACCTCGCTGGAATCCACGGCGACCGGCGTGGCCCCGTGGGCCGAAAGGAATTTCGCCGAGAGCTTGCCCTCGGAGCGGATCTTCAGGCCCTTGAGGTCGGCCGGCTGCTTGATGGGGCGCTTGGCGTTGATGTAGCTCTCCGCATAGCCGTAGAAACCCCAGCCGATGACCTGCACATTGTGCTTGTTCAGGCTGGCGTTGACGTCGTCGCCCAGCTTGCCGTGCAGGGTCTTCAGCAACAGGCCGGCATCATCGACCAGGAACGGGATGGTGTCCCATTCCAGCGAAGGCTCGTACTTGGACCACCAGTGCATGCCGAAGATCGCCATGTTGGCCGTGTTGTTGCTGAGCCCCTGGGCGATGTTGGATTCCTTGAGCAGGGATCCCGACGGGTAGGTCTCGACCTTGATGGCGCCTTTGCTCAGGTCCGTGATGGCCTTGGCGAGGCTTTCCCCCTGATGGGCCGTGGCGGTATGCGGCGGCATGTACCAGGCCAGGCGGACGGTCAGATCCGCCGCTTGCGCGGCCGACATCCCCAGCAGGCAGAATGCGGTGATGCCGGAGGCGGCGAACAGCTTGCGAACAGGGTGGTTCATCGTGTGCTCCTTTGGTAATGGAAGCGCTGGTCACCCGTGCCCGTTTTCCTTGGGTCTGACGACCCGGATGCCTGCGCACAACGGCCGCTTTTTTCTCGGTCTGAAACAGCGGTCTCAGTCTACTGCGTGAAAGCTGACAACTACTTAAAGGCTGTCGCGTAGCGCGCGGCGCCTTCGCCCGCGAGCTTGCCGAACACGGAGCCGGACATCAGGCCGGTGCCGCCCGGATAGTTTTCATAGAACAGCCCGCCCACGAGTTCGCCGGCGGCGTACAGCCCGGGGATGGACCGGCCCATCGTGCCCTGGACCTCGGCCTGCGCATTGATCTGCAGGCCGCCGAAGGTGAAGGTGATGCCCGTGGTCGTGACGAACGCGACGTAAGGCGGCTCGTCCAGGGGCAGGGCCCAGTTCGACTTGGGCGGCGTGATGCCGGTCGTGGCTTTCCCGTCGAGCACGGCCGGGTTGAAGGGCTGGCTGCCGCAGGCGGCGTTGAACTCCTTGACCGTGTGTTCCAGCGCATCCGGATCCAGTCCCAGCTGTCCGGCGAGCCCCCGGATGGTGGGCGACTCGGCCTTGGTGACCTGCTTGATGCGGTATTCGTCCCGCAGCATGCCGACCGTCTTCTGGTCGAATATCTGCGTGGCGGTGCGCTGGGGCTGCCGCATGATCTCGCGTCCGAACTTGGCGTAGGTCATGTTGCGGAAATCCTCGCCCTCGTCCACGAAGCGCCGGCATTCGTTGTTGACGATGATGCCCAGCTGGTAGGAGTGCTTCTGGAAATTGTCGAGCACCCAGCGGTCGCCGTAGGGTGGTGCCGAGATGTCCCACTCGCAGGCGTGGCAGCCCGACCAGTTGCCAAACGGATTGGCGCCGGCCTTCAGCGCCATCTCGATGCCTTCGCCCAGGTTGTGGCGCGTGCCGCGCACGTGGCACAGGTCCCAGCCAGGGCCCAGGTAGCGGGCACGCATCTCCGGGTTGGATTCGAAGCCGCCGCTGGCCAGGATCACGGCGCGCGCCGGGATCGAGCCATAGCCGGCCGGCGTTTGCACCCGGACCCCGGTGACGGCGCCGCGGTCGTCCTGCAGCAGCCCGATGGCCGCGGTCTCGTAGCGGATCTCCACGCCCTGCTTTTCCGCCAGGGCGATTTCCGATTCCACCAGCCCCGCGCCGCCGCCCACGGCCTCGACGGCCAGCCCGCCGAAGAAATGCTGCTTGCCCTCCACCAGGAACGACTGGCGTCCGTACATGGGCAGGAAGCGCACCCCGTGGCTGCGCATCCAGGCCATCGTGGGTCGTGACTGGTCGATCAGCACCCAGGCCAGCTCTTCATTGGCCCGCCCGCCGGTGACGTCCATGAGCAGGTCGAAGAACGTCTGGCGGTCGTGGGGCGGCAGCACGATCGTGTCGCGTTCCTCCGGGGTCAGGTCCACCAGGATGTCCTGGGCGACGTCGTCCAGGCCGTTGTGCGCGAACCGGAATCCGCCTGCCGTGAAATAGGAGTTGCCGCCGCGCTCCGACTCCGGCGCCCTTTCGAGCACCAGCGTCCTCATGCCTTGCTCGCGTGCCGCGAGGGCCGCGCACAGGGCGGCATTGCCGGCGCCTACGACGATCACGTCGTATCGCTCATCGTTCATCTCATGCGTCTCCGTGGTCCGGCCGGACCGCCGCCCGGAAAGATCGGGTGGTCCGCCTGCCGGCGTGCTGTCACGATAGGACCGCGCAGGCCGCGGCGGCTAGGGGGCGCGCGCTCAAGAGGTCTTCACGAATCGTGAACTTCAGGGTCGGCGAGGTGTAAAGTCCCTGGAGGACGCCATCGAGGCGCCGCCCGGGTGCAGGCTGTGGGAGTCTTTGGGAGCGTTCCATTTGGAAATCCGCCAATTCCGGTATTTCGTATGCGTCGTCCGGCAGGGCAGCCTGGGCAAGGCCGCCCGCGAACTGGGGCTCGTTCCCTCCACGCTCAGCCAGCAGATCAGCCGGCTGGAATCCGAGCTCTCCACCCGCCTGCTGCAACGCACGCGCCGGGGCGTCGTGCCCACCGACGCCGGCATCGCCTTTTTCCGCCAGGCGCAGCTTGCCTTGCGCAATGTGGACGAGGCGGTGCGCTCGGCACAGAACGCGCGCCTGGCCGGCCACGTCAGTGTGGGGCTTGCGCCCACCACCGCGTCGGTGGTGGCCCTGCCCTTGATCATGGCGATGCGGCAACAGTATCCGGAAGTCCGGTTCCACCTCGTCGAGTCGTTGTCCGGACATCTGGCGGCCATGTTGAAATCCCGCCAGCTGGACCTGGCCATCCTGTTTGGCGACGAGCCGAGCTGGGGCTGCTCGGTGATGCCGCTGTTCGAGGAGTCGCTGTACGTCATGGCCAGGACCGGGTTCCCCGGATTCCCGAAAGGCGCCAGCGTGCCCCTCGCGCGCCTGAGCGAACTGCCCCTGGCGATGCCCACGCATGTGCACGGCTTGCGCAACGTGCTCGCCACGGCGGCCGACCAGCATGCGCTCAGCCTGAACATCGTCATGGAAATCGATTCCCTCGCGGTCCTGATGGACGTCGTGGCGGCGGGGCTGGCGGCCACCATTCAACCTGACGCCGCCATCAGCCGCGCCGGGCGCCTGCACCTGCAGGCCGTCAGGATTTCCGATCAGTGGCTGACGCGGCGCGGCTACCTGGTCAGCCTCTCCGACGAGGAACTCTCCCCGGCGGCCCTGGCTGCCCGCGTCATCATGCGCAACGTGATCCGCGGTCTTGCGGCAAAAGGCGACTGGGTGGGGGTGAGCGACCTGTCGGGCGGCGCCGCGGTGCGGAAAAAGGGGCGGGGCGCGACGGTGTGGCCGTCGCGGACCCCGCCCGAACCACCAGGGACAGGCTGAGGTTGTTCCGGTGGACTGCTACGGACGCCGTCCGGAAATCAGGCGGACCAGGATGATCACGATGGCGATCACCAGCAGGATGTGGATGAATCCGCCGATCGTGTAAGAGCTGACCAGGCCCAGCAGCCACAGGATCAGCAGGATGACGGCAATGGTATAGAGCATGGAGATTCCCCTTTTGAGTTATGGATTTGTTCGCTTGCCGTCCGGCCGGTTCATTGGGTGGTGCCGGTGCCGCCGCCGGGCGCGGCCGGGGCGCCCATGGGCGCAGGCGCGGGCCGGGGCTGCGCCGCCTGTGTTTCCTTGGCCTTCTTGTCCTCCAGCGTGACGTAGGCCGGGGCTTCCTGGAGCTGTTCCTTGCTCATGTCCACCACGGCGGTCTTCGCGCCGGGGTTGAACTGGACTTTATCCAGGGGCACGCCTACGTCCTTGGTGCCGATCCCCAGGAAGCCGCCCACGCCGATCAGCACGTTGACGGTCTTCTCGCCCCTGTCCAGGACCAGATCCGTGATCTTGCCGATGTTCTCGGCCTTGTCGCCGGTGCCGTTGCGCACCGGCATGCCGATCAGCTCGCTGGCCAGCATCTGGGACGATTGTTGCTGGTCGGCCGAAGTGCCCTGGGAGGCGCCGTCCGCGGTCGATGCGGCCGGGGCCGCCGTGCCGGGGGTGCCCGTCTGGGCGTATGCAGTTCCGTACATCGTCATGGTCAGCACAGCCAGTGCAGTCAGAGTGTGTTTTGCACGCATAAGACTCATCCTCCATGATTTGCTTGAGAAAGCAGTGATATTCACGCTACCCCCCGCGCTTCGGACCCGTCAACGACCAGATGGCTGCAACTGTTAGGAATTATGTTGAATCGCGAACGGAATGTTTCGTGCGCGCGGACCGCCGGGATCTGCCGCCCGCCGGGCGCTTCTTCCGGATGGCGGGCGCAACCGCGCGCGGGGGCCGGGGATGGTCTTTTAAGATATCGGTACGGTTCAAGACAGCTTGATACACGCCTGACCGCGCGCCGCGGCGTGCTCGCGGCGAAAGACGCGGGCGGCTTGAGCCAGGTTGTGCGTCTGCGCGTCCATCGTCAGCACCGAACGGGATGACTGCTCGGCCATGGCGGCGTTGCCGCGCGTGAGGTCGCCCAGCTGGGCGAAGGTCTGCTGGATGCGCAGCAGGTCGGCAGACTGCTCCTGGCCCGCGTGATGGATTTTACGGACCAGTTCGCTGACGCCCTGGTTGCGTTCCAGCACGTCGCCCATGGCGTCGGCCGCTTCCCGGGTCCGCGCCACGCCGGCCTGGGCGATGCCCACGACCTCCTGGATCAGGCCGCCGATCTCCCGGGCCGCGTCCGCGGACCGCAGCGCCAGGGCGCGGACCTCGCCGGCCACGACGGCAAAGCCCCGCCCGTGCTCGCCGGCGCGGGCGGCCTCGACGGCGGCGTTCAGCGCCAGGATGTTGGTCTGGAACGCAATGCCGTCGATCACGCCGACGATGTCGCCGATGCGCTTGCTGGCCGTGTCCATGTGCTCGATGCGGGCGGCCGCCTCCTGGACCACCTGGGCCGCGCGCTGCGCCGAGGTGCTGGAGGCTTGCGCCAGGTCCACGGCGGTCCGGGCATGGCCATGGTTTTCCTCGATGAGGCGGTTCAGGCGCTGCATGTCGCGGCTCGTGTCGTTCAGCCGGTCCGCGGCCGATTCGGTCTGTGCGCTGAGATGCTGGCTGCCCTGGGCGATCTCCGCCGAGGCGTGGCGCAAGCCCGAGAGCTGGCTTTGCACGTCGTCGATGAAGGAATGCAGGTTCAGGCTGCATTGTTTGATGGCCTTCTGGATGGAGGCGGCCTCGTCCAGCCGTGTCAGCCGCCAGTCGTCGACCTGCTGTCCGCTGGCGGCCTGGATGGCCTGGCGTTGGATCGTGCGCAGAGGGCGGATCAGCCGGCGTTCCAGCAGCAGGCCGGCGGCCAGCGTCAGGGCCAGGCCGGTGGCGCTGGCCGGCAGCCAGGCCGCCGCCGGCAGGCCGCCGAGCCCCAGGGCGGCCGACCACGCACCCCAGAGGCCGCCCAGGGTCAGCCCCAGCCGCTGGCGCAGGGACAGTCGGCGCGCCAGGTTGCGCCAGCGCCGCCAGCCGGTGTCGAACAGCAGGCCGCGATGAAACCGTACCGTCTGGCGGCCGGCCGCGAAATCCTGGAAGACGCGTTCGGCCGCGTCGATCTCCTGCCGCCTGGGCTTGGTGCGTACGGATACGTAGCCGCTCAGCACGCCCTGGTGATAGAGCGGCGCCACGTTGGCGCGGACCCAATAGGTGTCGCCATCCTTGCGCCGGTTCTTCAGCACGGCGGTCCAGGACCGTCCCTGTTTCAGCGTGTCCCAGAGATCCTGGTAGGCCTGCGCGGGCACGTCGGGGTGCCGGACGATGTTGTGGGCCTTGCCCAGCAGCTCGCCGTACTCGAAGCCGCTGACGCGCACGAAGGCGGCGTTGGCGTAGGTGATCCGTCCCTTGGTGTCGGTGGCCGACAGCAGGGTCTCGTGATCGGGAAAGTCATATTCCTGTTGCGTCACGGGCAGGTTCTTGCGCATGGGGCCGTCCGGTTTGGTTGAGGTGTAAAATAATGTGTTATTTCATACACTTATGACGAATCGACGCTTATATTAACGAAGACGTGTGACATATTCGATTCCCGCATCATGTATTTTTTGCATAGAGACTGTGCGGAGCTTGATCATAGTCAAATGCAATCACAACTATAAAAACTATCAATTTTACTTATCAATAGGGATTGCCTACACTGGATCCCGTCGCCAATGAGGCAACCGACTGAACCAACCACAAGGAGCACTTATGTCCCTGATCAACACCACGATCAAGCCCTTCAAAGCCACTGCCTATCACAATGGCAAGTTCGTCGAGGTCAGCGACCAGACCGTCGCCGGCAAGTGGGCGGTCTTCGTGTTCTATCCCGCCGACTTCACCTTCGTGTGCCCGACCGAGCTCGAAGACCTGGCCGACCACTACGCCGAATTCCAGAAGCTCGGTGTCGAGGTGTACTCGGTGTCCACCGATACGCACTTCGCGCACAAGGCCTGGCATGACACGTCCGACGCCATCAAGAAGGTCAACTACCCGATGATCGGCGATCCCACCCACGTCCTGGCGCGCAACTTCGACGTGCTGATCGAGGAAGAGGGCGTCGCCCTGCGCGGCACTTTCGTCGTCAATCCGGAAGGCCAGATCAAGGTCCTGGAAATCCATGACAACGGCATCGGCCGCGACGCGTCCGAACTGCTGCGCAAGGTCAAGGCCGCCCAGTACATCGCCGCCCACCCCGGCGAAGTCTGCCCGGCCAAATGGGAAGAAGGCGCCAAGACGCTGACCCCCTCCCTGGATCTGGTCGGCAAGATCTGATCCCCGTCGTCGACGGAACGGCGCGCCGCAGGAGGCGCGCCCCGCGATGACGCAGCGGCCCGCCAGCGGGCGGGCCGCTGTTCTTTCTCCCCCGTGCTTTCGATCGGGCGATGCCGTGGCGGTATGCCCAGGGGAAGCTTTTTCCAAAAAGGTGTGAACATGCTGGATGCAAACCTCAAAGGACAATTAGGAACCTATCTCGAACGGGTCACGCAGCCCGTCGAGTTGCGCGCCTCCCTGGATGGCAGCACCCAGGCAGAGGAACTGCGCGTCTTTCTGGAAGAAATCGGCGGCCTGTCCGACCGGTTGTCGGTCGTCGAGGCCGAGGCGGCCGACGGCCGCGCGCCTTCGTTCGAGATCGCACGGGCCGGCACCGAGGTCGGCGTGCGCTTTGCCGGCATTCCGCTGGGTCACGAGTTCACCTCGCTGGTGCTGGCGCTGCTGCAGGTGGGCGGCCACCCGCCCAAGCTGGACGAGGCCGTGATCGAGCAGATCCGGGCGCTGCCGGGCGACTACCATTTCGAGACCTATTTCTCGCTGTCGTGCCAGAACTGCCCGGACGTGGTCCAGGCCCTGAACGCGATGTCGGTCATCAACCCCCGCATCCGCCACGTGGCGATCGACGGCGCCCTGTTCCAGGACGAGGTGCAGCAACGCGAGATCCTGTCGGTGCCGGCGGTCTTCCTGAACGGCGAACTGTTCCATCAGGGCCGCGCCGGGGTCGAGGAACTGCTGGCCAAGCTGGACGCCGGCAACGACGACGCCAAGGTCGACGCCCTCAATGCCCGCGAGGAGTTCGACGTGCTGGTCGTGGGCGGCGGCCCGGCCGGCGCGGCCGCGGCGGTCTATGCGGCCCGCAAGGGCATCCGCACCGGCGTCGTGGCCGAGCGCTTTGGCGGCCAGGTGCTGGACACCATGGCGATCGAGAACTACATCTCCGTGCTGGAGACCGAAGGGCCGAAATTCGGTGTGGCGCTGGAGCAGCACGTCAAGGCCTATGAAGTCGACATCATGAACCTGCAGCGCGCCACCCGCCTGGTGCCGGGCCAGTCCGTCCAGGTGGAACTCGCCAGCGGCGCGGTGCTGAAGGCCAAGACCGTCATCCTGTCCACCGGGGCCCGCTGGCGCCAGATCAACGTGCCCGGCGAGAACGAGTACCGCAACCGCGGCGTGGCGTACTGCCCCCACTGCGACGGTCCGCTCTTCAAGGGCAAGCGCGTGGCGGTGATCGGCGGCGGCAACTCCGGCGTCGAGGCGGCCATCGACCTGGCCGGCATCGTGGGTCACGTCACCCTGGTGGAGTTCGGCGAGGCGCTGCGTGCCGACGCCGTGTTGCAGCGCAAGCTGCGCAGCCTGTCCAACGTCACCGTCCTGACCTCGGCGCAGACCACGGAGATCCACGGCGACGGCAAGCGCGTCACCGGCCTCACCTACAAGGACCGCAGCAGCGGCGAGCTTCAGCAGGTGGAACTGGAAGGCGTGTTCATCCAGATCGGCCTGGTGCCCAACACCGAATGGCTGAAGGGCGTCGTCGAGCTGAGTCCGCACGGCGAGATCATGGTGGATGCCCGGGGCCAGACCTCCGTGCCGGGCGTGTTCGCCGCCGGCGACGCGACCACGGTGCCCTACAAGCAGATCATCATCGCTGCCGGGGATGGCGCCAAGGCGGCCCTGTCCGCCTTCGATCACCTGATCCGCAGTTCGGTGCCGGCCGACGAGCAGGCCGTCGCCTGACGGACCGTCCGCCGGTCCGCAGGCCCCGCAGGCCCCGCCTCACGGCGGGGCCGTTTTTGTTTCGCGCGTGTTCCGCGCGCCGGCGGGACGTCGATACAATAAGCGCAGCATCCCCCTGTACCGGCCCGCGCGGCCCGCTAGATCGAGCTTTCCTCATGCTGTCTCAATATGGCGTCCTGAACGTCTGGACCTATGTGGCCGGAACCGTCTTCATCGTGCTCCTGCCCGGGCCGAATTCGCTGTTCGTGCTGGCGACCGGGGCGGGGCGCGGCGTGCGCGCGGGCTACCAGGCCGCTTTCGGGGTGTTCCTCGGCGACGCCATCCTGATGACCCTGACGGCGGCGGGCGCGGCCTCGGTGCTGCGGCTGCTGCCCATGCTGTTCCTGGCCCTGAAGGCGGCGGGCGCGATCTACCTCAGCTACCTGGGCATCCGCCTGCTGCTGTCGGCCTGGCGTCCGGCGCCGGCGCACGCCAGGACGGTGTCCAGCGCCGGCAACCCCTTTCGCAAGGCGCTGCTGCTCAGCCTGCTGAACCCCAAGGCCATTCTTTTCCTGCTGTCGTTCTTCGTCCAGTTCGTGGATCCGGCCTACCCGCATCCCGCCGTGTCCTTCCTCATCCTGGCGGCCATCCTGCAGACCTGCAGCGCGCTGTATCTGTCCCTGCTGATCTTCGGCGGGGCGCGCCTGGCGGCCGCCTTCCGCCGCCGCCAGGGGCTGGCGCGCGCCGGCAGCGGGCTGGTCGGCGCGCTGTTCCTGTGGTTTGCCGGACGCATGGCCTCGGGCGCCGGGTGACTGAACTCATCACGGTGCGTTAATATCCGATATTCATCAACCGTGATGAACCGGCCCGGGCCGCCGTACACGACCGTATGGCGGGCCTCATGTTCGCGCAGTTCAGGCTGAACCCGCCCGCCTAGGGGTTTTTCCCCTTTAGGCCGCCTTCCGCATCCTGAGTAGAATTTTTCGACTCCCGGCTGTTTCACGAATGATTCGAACAGGATGCCTGCATGCCGCCGCGACTGGCACTACGCCAAATCACCAAGAGCTATCCGGCCGTCCGCGCCAACGACGCGGTCGACCTGACGGTCGAACCGGGCCAGATCCACGCGGTCCTGGGTGAAAACGGGGCGGGCAAGTCCACCCTGATGAAAATCATCTACGGCGTCGTCCGTCCGGATGCCGGCACCGTCGAATGGGACGGCCAGGCCGTCCAGATCGCCAGTCCGGCCGCCGCGCGGGCGCTGGGCCTGGGCATGGTGTTCCAGCACTTTTCGCTGTTCGACACGCTGACCGTGGCCGAGAACATCGCCCTGGGCCTGCCCGCGGACACCGATCTGCGGGCCCTGTCCGAGCGCATCGCCCGCACGGCCGGCCAGTACGGGCTCGACGTCGAGCCGGACCGGCACGTCCACACCCTGTCGGTGGGCGAACGCCAGCGCGTCGAGATCGTGCGGGCCTTGCTGGGCCAGCCCCGGCTGCTGATCCTGGACGAGCCGACCTCGGTGCTCACGCCCCAGGCGGTGTCGCGCCTGTTCGACGTCCTGCGCCAGCTGGCGGCCGAAGGCTGCAGCATCCTCTACATCAGCCACAAGCTCGACGAGATCCGCAGCCTGTGCCATTGCTGCACCGTCATGCGCGCCGGCCGGGTCACGGGCGTCTGCGACCCCCGCGAGGAAACCGAGGCCAGCCTTTCGCGCCTGATGATCGGCGCCGACCTGCCGGTGCAGCGCCGCGAGGCGCGCGCCGCGGGGCCGGTGCTGCTGCAGGTCCGCGGGCTCGACCTGCCCCGCGCGCATCCTTTCGCCACGCCCCTGTCGCAGGTGTCCTTCGACCTGCATGCCGGGGAAATCCTCGGTGTCGCCGGCGTGTCCGGCAACGGCCAGCAGGAACTGATGGGCGTGCTGTCGGGGGAAGACCGCCGCGCGGGCAGCGACACCCTGCTGCTGGACGGCGCGCCGATCGGCGCCCGCCCCGCGGCCTGGCGGCGCGCCCGGGGGCTGGCATTCGTCCCCGAAGAGCGCCTCGGGCGCGGCGCCGTTCCCGATCTCAGCCTGGCGCGCAACCTGCTGCTGTCGCATCAGGGGCCGGAGACGATCCGCCACGGCTGGATCCGGACCGGCCCGGTGCGGCGGATCACCGCCGACATCATCCAGCGCTTTCGCGTCAAGGCCGCGGGCCCGCATGCGCTGGCCGCGAGCCTGTCGGGCGGCAATCTGCAGAAATTCATCGTCGGCCGCGAGGTCGTGCGCCGGCCGCGGCTGCTGATCATCGCGCAGCCCACCTGGGGGGTCGACGTCGGCGCCGCCGCGCAGATCCGCGGCGAGCTCCTGGCCCTGCGCGATGCCGGTTGCGCCATCCTGCTGGTTTCCGAGGAGCTCGACGAACTGATGGAGCTCTCCGACCGCCTAGTGGTCATGGCCAAGGGCCGCCTGTCGCCTTCCATCGCGCGGGAAGACGCCAGTCGCGAGCAGATCGGCCAGTGGATGAGCGGGCTGTGGCCCGGCGCCCGGCCGCCGTCGTCCGGGATGGCCGCCCAGGCAGCGGAGGTCCAGCATGCTTGAGCTCGTCGCCCGCGCCGAACCCTCGCGCCGCATGGCCTGGATTTCCCCGCTGCTGGCCCTGGCGCTGACCGCGCTGTGCGGGGTCTTCATGTTCCTTGCCGTCGGCAAGTCGCCCTTGCAGGGCCTGTCCGTCTTTTTCATCGAGCCGCTCAGCAGCCTGCGCGGCTGGTCCGAGATCGGCGTCAAGGTCGCGCCCCTGCTGCTGTGCGCGGTGGGGCTGGCGCTGTGCTTTCGCGCCAACATCTTCAACATCGGGGCGGAAGGCCAGCTGGTGATCGGCGCGGTCGCCTCGGGCGCCTTCATCCTGCATTTTGACGATGGATCGGGCACCGGGGGCGGTGCCTTCATGATCACCCTGGCCCTGATCGCCGGCGCCGTGGGCGGCGCCTTCTGGGCGGCGCTGGTCGCCTGGCTGCGGGACCGCTACCACGCCAACGAGATCCTGGTCTCGCTGATGCTGGTGTACGTGGCGCAACTGCTGCTGAGCTACCTGGTGCACGGCGTGATGCGCGACCCCGACGGCTTCGGCTTTCCCCAGTCGCGGCTCTTCGACTCCGGCTTCCTGCTGCCGGTCTGGCCCGGCACGCGGCTGCACCTGGGCATCGTGCTGGCGATCGGCGCCGCGCTGCTGGCGTGGCTGCTGCTGTCGCGCCTCTTTGCCGGCTACCGCCTGACGGTCGGCGGCCTGGCGCCGCTGGCCGCCCGGTACGCCGGCTTTTCCTCGCGGCGGGCGCTGTGGGGCTGCATGCTGGGTTCCGGCGCGCTGGCGGGTGTGGCGGGGGCCTGCGAGATCATGGGCCCGATCGGCCAGGTGACGCCGTCCGTGTCGCCGGGATACGGGTTCGCCGCCATCATCGTGGCCTTCGTCGGGCGCCTGCATCCCATCGGCGTCGTCTTTGCCAGCTTCATCATGGCCCTGTTCTACATCGGCGGCGAACTGTCCCAGACCCGCCTGGGCATGCCCAACGCCATCACCGGCATTTTCCAGGGCATCTTGCTGTTCTCCCTGCTGGCCTGCGACGTGCTGATCCATCAACGACTGCGCTGGAGATCCTGAACATGGACGCCCTGGCTCCCCTGATTGCGGCCGCCATGAACGCCGGCACCCCGTTGATGCTGGCGGCACTCGGCCTGCTGGTCAACGAGAAATCCGGCGTCATCAACCTCGGCTCGGAAGGCATGATGCTGGTGGCCGCGGCGCTGGGCTTCGCCATCACCGTCCAGACCGGCAGCACGACGCTGGGCTTTCTGGGCGGCGCGCTGGCCGGCGCCCTGATGGCGGGCCTGTTCGCCTGGCTGGTGGTGTGGCTGGGCGCCAACCAGGTCGCCTGCGGCCTGGCCCTGTCCCTGTTCGGCGTGGGCGTGTCGGCCTCGATCGGGCTGCCCTATGTGGGCGCCACGATCCAGGCCACGACCTGGTCGGTGCCGCTGCTGGGCGACATCCCCTTCGTCGGTCCGGCGCTGTTCCAGCATCATCCCATGGTGTACGGCGCGCTGGCCCTGGCCATCGCGCTCAGCGTCTTTCTCTACCGCACCCGCGCGGGCCTGGTGCTGCGCGCCGTCGGCGAGTCCCCCGAATCCGCCCACTCGCTGGGCTATCCGGTGCGCCGCATCCGCCTGGCGGCCCTGCTGTTCGGCGGCGCCTGCTGCGGCCTGGCCGGCGCCTTCATGTCGCTGGTGTACACCCCGATGTGGGTCGAGAACATGGTGGCGGGGCGCGGCTGGATCGCGCTGGCATTGACGCCCTTCGCGACCTGGCGGCCGCTGCGGGTGCTGGTGGGCGCCTACCTGTTCGGCGGCATCACCATCCTGACCTTCCACATGCAGGCCCTCGGGGTACCGATCGCCTCGCAGCTGCTGTCCATGCTGCCCTACCTGGCCACGATCCTGGTGCTGGTCCTCATTTCGCGCAATGTCGACTGGATCCGCATCAACATGCCCGCCTCGCTGGGGCGGGCCTTCAATCCCAACCATTGACGGCAGGGTCGCCCTTGCCCATTTTTTGCTGACTGACCTTGGAGAAATCCCCGCCATGAAAACTCATCTGATCCGCAAGACGCTGGGCGCCGCCACGGCGGCCGCCTGCCTGTGGGCGGCCGGCCCGGCCCAGGCCCAGGAGCCCCTGAAGATCGGCTTCGTCTACGTGAGCCCCGTCGGCGAGGCCGGCTGGTCGTGGCAGCAGGACCTGGGCCGCAAATACATGGAAAAGCAGCTGGGCGACAAGATCAAGACGCAATACGTCGAAGACGTCCCCGAGGGCGCCGACGCCGAGCGCGTGATCCGCGACCTGGCCCAGCAGGGCAACAAGCTGATCTTCACGACGTCCTTCGGCTTCATGAACCCGACCATCAAGGTCGCCCGCCAGTTCCCCGACGTGAAGTTCGTCCATTCCACCGGCTACAAGACCGCCGCCAACGTGGCCACGACCAATGCCCGCTTCTACCAGGCGCGATACGTGGCCGGTGTGCTGGCGGGCCACAAGACCCAGACCGGCGTCGTCGGCTACGTCGGGGCCTATCCGATTCCCGAGGTCCTGCAGGGCATCAACGCGTTCACGCGCGGCCTGCGCAGCGTCAAGCCCGATGCCACCGTGCGCGTCATCATGGTGAACAGCTGGTTCGATCCGGGCAAGGAACGCGATGCCGCCCTGGCGCTGCTGGACCAGGGGGCGGACATCGTCACGCACCACACCGATTCCACCGCGACCGTGCAGGCCGCCGAGGAGCGCGGCAAATGGGCCATCGCCTACCATTCCGACATGCTGAAGTTCGGACCGCATGCGCAGCTGGCCGCCGTCACGCACCACTGGGGCCCGTATTTCACCCGTGAGGCCCAGGCGATGCTGGACGGCACCTGGAAATCCGATCAGGTCTGGGGCGGCTTCAAGGAGCACATGGTGGACGTCGAGGGCTTCGGTCCCGCCGTCGACGATGCCCTGAAGGCCGAGGTCAAGGCCAAGGAAGACGCGATCGCCAACGGCACGCTGAACGTCTTTGCCGCGCCGATCAAGACCAACGAAGGCAAGGTCGTGCTGGCCGAAGGCGCGCTCGACGACAAGGGCCTGAACGCCATGGACTACTACGTCGAAGGCGTGGTCGGCAAGCTGACGAAGAACTAGGCCGTCTTCCGGGGGACCGACCAGGTGCTGATGACCTGGGCGACCGGTTCCCCGCCGCCTTCGGGCAGCAGCGACACCTCGCCGGCCGTCATGCGGCCGGTTTTCAGTATCCGGGCCTCGGCGATGATGCCGCCGGCCGGCGCGCCGCGCAGGAAATGGATCGTCAGGCTGGCGGTGACGGCCTCGGGCACCCCGGTGGCGCCCACCACGGCGGCGTACAGCGCCAGGTCGGCCAGGCCCATCAGCATGGGGCCGGCCACGATGCCTCCCAGGCGCTGGTTCGACGGATTGGGCGGCAGCCTGAGCGTCGCCCGGCCGTGGGCGATCTCCCGCACCTCGATGCCCAGCACCGCCGCGAAGGGGTGCAGGCGGGCGAGCAGATCCTGGAATTCCTGGACCGTGATCAGGGCCTCAGGCCCTGCGTCGGGCGGGGCGGGAAGTTTGGACATGGCGCAAGGGTTCGAGAAAAAATCCCATAGTACACTGGCCTGCGGAAACCACCGCGGAGCCGTCGTGGCAAGCCGCGGACCAGACAGAAGGCAACAGGCAATGAATCGCTTCTTCACGTATCTTGGGGGTCTATCCGCCGGGCTGGCGTTCGCGGCTGCGGCGGGCGCGCATGGCGCCGCCGCCCAGGGCGCATCCTCGGGCCCCGTGTCCGCCGATGTGACGGCCTCGGGCTGCTGGATCCGGCAGCTCCCCGCGCCGGCGCCCTCCGGCGGCTTCCTGGTCTTCCACAATGCCGGGGGACAGGCGGCCGCGCTGACGGGGGCCAGCTCGCCCGACTACGGCGAGGTCATGATGCACCAGACCACCGAGGAAAACGGCATGAGCCGCATGTCCATGGTGGACCAGGTGGCCGTGCCCGCGGGCGGCGACCTGGCGTTCAAGCCGGGCAGCTACCACCTGATGCTGGAACAGCCGCGCGACGGCCTGAAGATCGGCGACCAGGTCCGGGTGGATTTTGCCCTGGGCAATGGCCAGCGGGTCCAGGCCAGCTGCGAGATCAAGTCGCCCAAGGCCATGCCGGGGATGTCCGGGATGTCGGGCCACGGCGGCCATTCCATGAAGCATTGACCGTGTCGGCCGCCCGGGCGGGCGGCCGCTGTGCGTCTCAGGCCGACGCGCCGTCCGTGCGGGCGGCGAACTCCAGCACCGCCCGGTTGAAGGCCCGGGGGTTGGCCAGGTTCATGCCATGCGCCGCCAGGGCGATGCGGGTGCGTTGCGCGCCCGGTACCAGCTGCTGCAGCCGGTCCTGGCGCGTGCCGTATTTCGCGGGGCTGTTGGCCCCGCCGACCAGCAGCAGGGGGCAGGCCAGGGCGGCCGCCTCGTCGCGGCGAACCGGCGTATTGGCCTCCAGGATCTGCGACAGCAGCGTGGCCGCGTTGTCCCGGACCATCTCCTTGAACCAGTTCACCATCTTGCGCCAGGTGTCCTCGCCGTTGACCGTGTCGATGAAGCGTTCCAGCGCGCCGTCGACGTCGCCGGCCTGCAGCTGGTCGATCGCATCCGCATAAAAAGGGGGCGTTTCGGGTTCGTCGTCAAAGCGGAAGGCCGGATCGGCCAGGGTCAGCGACCGGCACAGGCCCGGCGCCTGGGCGGCAAAGGCCATGGCCACCTGCGCGCCCCGCGAATGGCCCACGACATGCAACGGCCGGCCCGCATGCAGGGCATGCGCCAGGTGCACCAGATCCCGCGCATGGCCCGCTATCCGGTAGGTGGCCTGGGGGTGGCCGCCAGCGTCCGGCCAGCAGCCCCGCAGGCTGGGGGCGATCACCTGATGGCTGTCCGCCAGGGCGGGCAGCTGCCAGCGCCAGTACCGGTAGTCGCACAGTGATCCGTGAATCAGCAGCACGGGGGTGCCGGCCCCCGCCAGGACGTAGTTCAGGCGCCCGCCATCGGGCAGCGCCAGGGCGTGGCGCGGCGGTTCGGCGGCCGGCGGCATTACAGCAGCTTCAGACGGCTCTTGGCGGTCTCGGCGGCCCCGCTCTGGGGGTAGTCCTTGATGATGCGCTGCAGGCTGGCCTTGGCGCCTTTCATGTCGTTCAGCTCGATCTGGTCGGCGGCCACGACCAGCAGCGCGTCCGGCGCGCGCGCGTCGTCGGGATGGGCCTTCACCAGGTTCAGCATGGTCTGGATCGAGTTCTTGAAGTCCTTGGAGGCGTACTGGCTGCTGCCCAGATAGAACTGGGCGTCCGTGGCCAGCTCGCTGTCGGGGTAGGACTGGACGAAGGTCGCGAAGCCGCTGGCGGCCTCTTTGTATTTGCCGTTGCGGTACTGGTCGGCCGCGGCCTGGTAGGCCGCCTGCTGTTGCGGGTCGCCGCCCTGGGCGGCCTGTTGCGGCGCGTTGGCCGGGCCGTTCGATGCGCCATTGTTGCTGCGGGCGGCCTGGTTCAGTTCCTCGACGCGTCCGCGCAGGGTGGCGATCTCCTGGTGCAGCATGTCCATCTGGTCCGCCAGTTGCAGCCTGGCTTGCTGGTTCTGTTCCCGCATCTGCTGGATCTGCGTGCGCAGTTCCAGGATGGCGCGGCGGGCTTCGTCGTCGGTGAAGGCGTGCGCCGCGGGCGCGGCCAGCATCAGGGCGGTCAGCGCGGCCGCCGTGAGCGTATTCAGGCGATGGGTCGGTGCTTGCATGGGTCGGTTCCTTCCGTCCAAAAAGTCCGGCGTCTAAATAAAAACGCCGTAGCGTGAGCCGCTACGGCGCTGTCGGTGCCAGACGGCGATCAACGCTGGTAGTTGATGTCCGCGCGACGGTTCTCGGCGTAGTCGGCTTCGGTGTTGCCCAGAGCCTTGGGACGCTCTTTACCGTAGCTGATGGCTTCGATCTGGTTGGCATTCACCCCCAGCAGCTTCATCATGCGTGCCACGGCATCCGAACGGCGCTGGCCCAGAGCCAGATTATATTCGGAGCTGCCGCGCGCGTCGGTGTTGCCTTCGACCCGGACCTTCTGCCCCTGGTGGCTGGTCAGGTAGTTGGCATGCATTTCCACGACGCTGCGGTATTGCTCCGGAACGGAGTAGCTGTCGAAATCGAAATAGACCGAGCGTTGTTGCGCCAGGGGGCTTTGCGGATTGAAGGGATCCATGATCTGCCCGGCGGACGCCGAATCCGAGCCGGCGCCGCCGGCGCCGTTTTGATCCAGCGGCACGGAGCTGCAAGCTGCCAGAGAGGCAGCAAAAGCGGCAATGGTCAGGGTCCTGGTGATGCGCGAGCTCATTTAATGTCCTTTAGAAGAAAGAGTCACACGGAAAAATCAGTTCGTGAAAGGGCCCCAGGCGGGCTCGCGGACCTTGCCATTGAGGACCGACAATGTCTGTCGGACTCTGCCGTCGATCGAAGTCACCGCCAGTACGCTGCGCCCGTTCTGAATGGAACTGTAGAGCACTTGCATGCCGTTGGGCGCGTAGCTGGGAGACTGATCGTCCGGACCGTCCGTCAGCAGTTGCTCGGAACCCGAACTCAAGGACTGGCTTGCAATCCTGAAAGCACCATTTCTGCGTGTAACGTACACCAGTTGTTGTCCATCCGGCGATACCCTAGGTGAGATATTGTAACTGCCGGAGAAGGTCAGCCGCTGGGCGTCTCCGCCCCCCGCCGGGACCTTGTAGATCTGCGGGCTGCCGCCCCGGTCGCTGGTGAATACCAGCGACTGTCCGTCGGGCGTGTAGTAGGGTTCGGTGTCGATCAGCGGCGAGCGCATCACGCGACGCAGGTTCGAGCCGTCGGCGTTGATGGTATATATCTGCGAGATGCCATCCATTGAAAGCACGATGGCCAAGTGCGAGCCGTCGGGCGACCAGGCCGGGGCGCTGTTGTTGCCCTTGTAATTCGAGATCGGCTGGCGCTGAGCGTTGGCCAGCGTCTGTACATAGATCACGGATTTGCCGGATTCGAAGCTCACGTACGCCAGTTTGCTGCCGTCCGGAGACCAGGTCGGCGAGATGATCGACTGCTTCGAACGCAACATCACCTGGGGATTCTGCCCGTCGGCGTCAGCAATTTGTAACTCATAGCCGTTGCTGGTCTGCAACACATAGGCGATCCGCGTCGAGAACACGCCCCGGACGCCGGTGATCTTTTCGTAGATGCGGTCCGCGATGCGGTGCGCGATGCGGCGCATTTCGGCCTCGCCCCCGCTGAATACGGCGGAGTCGAGTTCGGACTTGCGGACGTTGTCGACCAGCCGGTAGCTGACGGTGTACTGCCCCCCGTTCTGGGCGACCGTGCCGTAGGCCAGGTAGTCGGCCCCGCGCGACTGCCAGGAGCCGTAGTCCACCGGCGTCTGGACCGTCAGGTTGGCGCCGCTGGCGCTGATCAGCCGGAACTGGCCCGAGCGGGTCAGGTCGGCGCGGATGACCTCGGGGGCCGACGTGCCGCTGGCCGCGCCCGAGAAATCGGCGATGGCGATCGGATACTGGGTGGCGCCGACGCCGGAAATGTCGACGCGCAACTGCGCATGGGCGCTGGGGGCCGCGACGGAGGCCAGAGCCAGGCCCAGGCCCGCTGCCATCGTGCGCCGCCACAGGCGCCCGATGAAGCCGGAGGCTGTAAATACGGTCATGGTAAGGATCTCCTTAGTCATACATGCGGTAATCCACATCAATATACGATGGATACCGTCCGCTTGGCGGTTTGGGGAAGGGGGAGCAGGCCAGGATGCCCTTGCGCACCGCGTCGTCGAAACGCGGATCCCCGGACGACCGTGACAGATCGACCCCCTGGACCTTGCCCGAGGAATCCAGGCGCGTGCGGAAGCTGGCGGTCGGGTTGGCCGACCCGCTGCGGGGCGGCACGTTGTAGATCACGCCGGGCTGCACGCAGGCGCGCACCTTGGCGGCGTAGCCATCGTTGCCGCCGCCGCCGCGCTGGTTGTGATCCGCATTGCCGTTGGGGATGCCGGCCGCCTCGTTGGCGGCGCCCCGCATGGCGGCCTTGAGCGCCTCGCGCTTGGCGGCGGCTTCTTTGGCGGCCTTTTCTTTTGCGGCTTTTTCAGCGGCGGCCTTTTCCGCCGCCGCCTTGGCCGCCTTTTCCTTGGCCGCCTTTTCGGCGGCGGCCTTTTCGGCGGCCTCTTTGGCGGCTTTTTCCTTGGCGGCCTTCTCGGCTGCGGCTTTCTCGGCGGCCTTCTCCGCAGCCGCCTTTTCAGCGGCCGCCTTTTCCGCCGCGGCCTTGTCGGCGGCGGCTTTCTCGGCCGCCGCCTTTTCGCGGGCGGCTTTCTCGGCGGCTGCCTTTTCAGCGGCTTCCCTGGCGGCCTTTTCCTGCGCGGCCTTCTCGGCGGCGGCTTTTTCCGCTGCCGCCTTGGCGGCCTGCGCGGCTTCCTGTTCGGCCTTGGCCTTGGCGGCCTGCTCCTGCGCCAGGCGTTCGGCTTCCTCGCGGGCCTTGCGTTCCTTGGCAAGCGCGATCTCGGCGTCCGCCTGGGCCTTGGCAGCCGCCTCGGCACGCGCCTGCGCCTCGGCCAGCTGGGCCTGGCGGGCGGCCTCGGCCTGCCGCGCCGCCTCGGCCTGCGCGGCTTCGGCGGCCTTCTGTTCGGCGTCGTCGGGCTTGGGCGGCTCGGGTTCGGGCTCGGGCGGTTGCGTTTCAGGCGTTTCGGGTGTTTCGGGGGGGACTTCCTCGGGCTGTTCCTCGGGCGGCGCCGCCTCGGCGACGGTGCCCTTGGCCCAGAGCTCGACCTGCACCGGCCCCGCATTGTCCGGCGCGGAGGAGAATCCGAACACCATCAGCAGGATCAGCAATCCGTGGGCGACCGCGGACAGGATCAGGCCGTTGCGGTCGTCCCGCCCGTCGGGCTGGTCCCCGGTGCCGGTAAAACGATCAAACCATGTCATGAGACGCGAATCCTGTCCCGGTCCGTCACTGGCGGCCGCCCGGAGCGTTCTGGTTGACGAGCAGGCCCAGCTTGGAGATGCCGCCGTTGCGCAACTGGTCCATGACCTGCATGACGGATTCGTAGGGAACCTTGCCGTCGGCGGAAATCACCACGGGCGTCTCCGGCGTGGCGACCGCGCGGACCTCGGCCAGCAGATTGGCCTTGTCGACGGGGCGGAACGAGGCGCCGCCCTCGCGCATCCGCATCGAGAGGGCGCCCTGGGCGTCGATCTGGACCTCGATGGGCTGGGTGGGGACCTCGGAAGCCGTGCCCACGGACGGCAGCTCGATCTGGCCCGGGGTGATCATGGGCGCCGTCACCATGAAGATCACCAGCAGCACCAGCATGACGTCGATGTAGGGCACGACGTTGATGTCGTTCTTCATCCGGCGTGCGCGGCGGTTGCTCAGGGACGTCATCTCAGTGCACCTGACGCTGAAGGATGTTCAGGAACTCTTCCACGAAGCTTTCGAAGCGGATCGACAGCCGGTCGATCTCGTTCGTATAGCGGTTGTAGGCCAGCACTGCCGGGATGGCGGCGAACAGGCCGATCGCCGTGGCGATCAGGGCTTCCGCGATCCCGGGGGCCACCGCCGCCAGCGTCGCCTGCTGCATGGTGGACAGGCCCATGAAGGCGTGCATGATCCCCCAGACCGTGCCGAGCAGGCCGATGTAGGGGCTGACCGAGCCGGTGGAGGCGAGGAAGTTCAGGTGGGATTCCAGGCTGTCCATCTCGCGCTGGAAGGCGGCCTTCATGGCGCGCCGCGGCGCGTCCAGCAGGCTGTCGCCGCGGCCCGAGGACCGGCGGGCCTTGACGAATTCGGTCATGCCGGCGTCGAAGATGCGCGCCAGCGCGCCATGTTCGTTGCGGCGGCTGGCGATAGCCTGCTGCAGCACGGTCAGGTCGCCGCCGGCCCAGAAGTCGTCCTCGAAGCGGCGGGTCTGTTCGTCGGCCCGCTTGAGCGCCGCGCGCTTGCTGAAGATGTAGGTCCAGGACAGGACCGAGGCGCCCAGCAGGATCAGCATGACGATCTGCACGGGGATACTGGCATTGCCAATCAGGGACAACAGCGACAAATCGCTCGAGGCTTGCATGGTTAATGAAGGGCCTTGTTCAAGAGATCCCGGAGGGAGGGGGACAGACGCACGGGTTTGAAGGTCGTGGCGTGGACGGTGCAGACCTGCACGGTCGCCGTGGCCAGCAGTTCGCCGCCGCGCAGCGCCTGCTGATGAAACATCAGCGTGGAAGCACGCAAGTCGGCGACAGTGGTGCGGATGTCGATCTGATCGTCCAGGCGGGCCGGCTGCCGATAGGCAATGTCCGCATGTCTGACCACAAACATCATCTGTTCCCGAGTTGCTAGTTCGCGTTGATCGACTCCGAGCGCGCGCAACCATTCCGTGCGGCCGCGCTCGAAAAATTTCAGGTAGTTCGCGTAGTACACGACACCACCGGTATCGGTGTCCTCGTAATATACGCGAATGGACAGGTCGCCGGAAGCGTTGGGTTGGGCTGCGTTCATTTTTTCGTTAAGCACGTGTGACACGTGCGGGCGGTGTGCGCCGCACCCCGCCCGAAGCGCGCCAGCCGGGGCCGTCAGAGCGCCCGCAGCGCGTCCAGGATGTGGGCGACGGCCTGGTCGGGGGCGATTTTCCGCGCCTCGGCATCCCGCCGCGACTGGACTTCCACGATGCCTTCCTTGAGGCCGCGCTCGCCCAGGGTCACCCGTAGCGGCACGCCGATCAGTTCCCAGTCGGCAAACATGATGCCGGGCCGAACGTCGCGATCATCAAGGATGACATCGATCCCAAGCTCGCGCAAGGCCTGGTACAGCGATTCGGCCGTGTTGCGAACGGTTTCACTTTTCGCCATCCCGATGGGGCACAGCACCACCTCGAACGGCGCCAGCGCGCGCGGCCAGATCATGCCGCGCTCGTCGTGGTTCTGTTCGATGGCCGCGGCGGCGATGCGGCTGATGCCGATGCCGTAGCAGCCCATCTGCAGCAGGGCCGGCTTGCCGTCGGTGCCCAGGTAGGTGGCGTTGAGCGCGCGCGAGTATTTCTCACCCAGGAAGAAGACGTGCCCCACCTCGATGCCGCGCTGGATCGCCAGGGTGCCGCCCTGCGGGTCCGGGTCGCCGGCCACGACGTTGCGCAGGTCGGCGACCAGCGCGGGTTCGGGCAGGTCACGGCCCCAGTTCACGCCGGTGAGGTGGTAGCCGGCCTCGTTGGCGCCGCACACGAAGTCGCCCATGTGCGCCACCGTGCGGTCCGCGATCACCGTCACGGCATCGGCGTCCAGGCCGACCGGCCCCAGGTAGCCCGGCGTGCAGTGGAAGGCCGCCTGGATCTCGGCCTCGCTGGCCAGCCGGTAGCCGTCCCGCAGGCCGGGGAGCTTGCCGACCTTGATCTCGTTGGTCTCGTGGTCGCCCCGGATCAGCAGCAGCCACAGGCGCGCGGGCCCGTCCTGCGGGTCGGTCGCCAGCACCACGGCCTTCACGGTCCGGGACAGGGGCAGGCCCAGCTGCCTGGCGACGATCTCGCACTTGGGCGCCTCGGGTGTCGCCCGCTTCGTCATGGTCTCGCGGGCCGGTTCGCGGGACGGGATCAGGCAGGGGGCGTCGGCCAGTTCGATGTTGGCCGCGTAGTCGGAGTCGGGGTTGTAGACGAGCAGGTCCTCGCCCGTATCGGCGATGACCTGGAACTCGTGGCTGCGCGAGCCGCCGATCGAGCCCGTGTCGGCCGCCACCGCCCGGAAGGTCAGGCCCAGCCGCGAGAAGATCCGCTGGTAGGCGGCATACATGACGTCATAGCTGGCCTGGGCCGACGCCTCGTCCCGGTCGAAGGAGTAGGCGTCCTTCATGGTGAATTCGCGCCCGCGCATCAGGCCGAAGCGCGGACGGCGCTCGTCGCGGAACTTGGTCTGGATGTGGTAGAAGTTCACCGGCAGCTGGCGCCAGCTGTGGATCTCGTTGCGGGCGATGTCGGTGATCACTTCCTCGGAGGTCGGCTGCAGGACGAAGTCGCGCTGGTGCCGGTCCTTGATGCGCAGCAGCTCGGCGCCGTATTGCTCCCAGCGGCCGGATTCCTGCCAGAGCTCCGCTGGCTGCACGACCGGCATCAGCAGTTCGATGGCCCCGGCCCGGTTCATTTCCTCGCGGACGATGGCCTCGATCTTGCGCAACACCTTGAGGCCCATGGGCATGTAGGTGTAGATGCCGCCCGCGATCTTGCGGATCATGCCGGCGCGCGTCATCAGCTGGTGGCTGACGACTTCCGCTTCGGCAGGGGCTTCTTTCAGGGTGTTCAGGTGGTACTTGCTGGCGTACATGGTAGGGATCCCGCTGGGTACGTATAATCGACGGTAATTGTATTGAATTCACAACCGAGGTGGCCCCATGTTGGATCGCGAAGGCTACCGCCCCAATGTCGGCATCATTCTCGTGAACCAGAAAAACGAGGTTTTCTGGGGCAAACGCATCCGGGAGCACGCGTGGCAGTTCCCGCAGGGCGGCATCAAGCACGGCGAGACCCCCGTGCAGGCGATGTACCGAGAGCTTCACGAGGAAACCGGCCTGCGTGCCGAGCATGTCCGCATTCTGGGGCGTACACGAGACTGGCTGCGCTATACCGTGCCGGACCACTACGTCCGCCGGGAACTGCGCGGCCATTACAAGGGCCAGAAACAGATCTGGTTCCTCCTGCGCATGGTGGGCCGTGACAGCGACGTGTCGCTGCGCGCCTCCGACTCGCCGGAATTCGACGCCTGGCGCTGGAACGCCTACTGGGTGCCCCTGGATGCCGTCATCGAATTCAAGCGCGAGGTCTACACCCTGGCCCTGAACGAGCTGTCCGGGCTGCTGTTTCGCCGCGGGCGGGAAAATCGCTATTTGCGTCATCGCGGGGCGCGCGGTACCGTACAGGCCGGCCATTCCCCGGCCCTGCCGGGGATCCGCTCGACTCCGACCACCTCCTGACACAAGGTAGACCGCATGCTCGAAGATCTCGACGCCTTGTCGCTGCGCATCCAGAAAGTCGTGCAGCTGGCCCAGGGCCTGCAGGCCGAACGACGCGCCCTGCAGGCCCGGATCCAGCAGCTCGAACAGGAATGCCAGACGCTCAAGTCCCTCCAGGCCAGCGAGCGCGACGAATTCGCCCGCATGTCCGAGCGGGCCGCCCGCCACGACCGGGAGCTCCAGGCGGTGCGCGACGAGACCGCGCAGGCGCGCAGCGCCCTGGAGACCCAGGTCCGCGACCATCAGGCGCGCAGCGAATCCCTGCAGCAACGCCTGGCGGCCACGCAGGCCGACTATGACCAGCTCTGCTCGGCGGCCACCGGCGCCCAGCGGCAGATCGAACTCATCCTTGAACGCCTGCCCGGCGCGGAGGCCTGATCCATGGAACGCGTCGATGTCTCCATCCTGGGGCGCGATTATTCACTCGCGTGCCCGCCCAACGAAAAGGACGCCCTGTTGGCGGCCGTGCGCCAGGTCGACCAGCGCATGCTGGCCATCAAGGGCAGCGGCAAGGTCGTCAGCAACGAACGGATCGCCGTCATGGCCGCGATCCAGATCGCCAACGAACTTCTGACCCTGCGCGCGCCCGACGGTCCGCTCAGTCATATTGCCGTGGGCGATTTCAGGGGTAAAATTGATGCCATGAACGGTGTACTCGACCAAGTCCTCGGGGATGCCGTCTGACGGAATTTTCCGGATGCCGCCCGGCATCCGCCCGTTAAGTCCCTGCCGTGTTCGTGACTCGGCCATACATTCCTTGAACCAATGCTAATTGGCATAGGTTGCCGGATTGACAGATGGGAGAGCTGCCTTCATTGGATAGCCCGAAGCCTGACTGATGGCGACCACCGTGAACCTCAGGTTCCGGGATGCCGGCCTAGACGGCACAGGTGGGGCGTTTACAAATGGTCCGCCGTGGTAACACGGCGGGCTTTTGTTTGCCTGCGTTTTCCAGGTATCCTGCTGTCGTCCGACCGCCCGCCGGGCGGCGCTTGCAGGAATCATCTCATGACGCATCTTTCCTTTCATCGCGCGGCGCTGGCCGGCCTGACACTGGGCGCCGCACTGGCGCTTGCGCCTGCCGCCCAGGCCGCCCCCGAAGCCTCCCCCGACGCGCGCCACGGCTATCCCCGGGCCACGCTGTCGGCGCAGGCCAGCGCCGAGGTCATGCAGGACACGGTGGAGATCACCCTGGCCGCCGAGCTCGCCGACGCCTCGCAGGCCCGGGTGTCCGAGCAGTTGAATGCGCGACTGTCCGCCGTGATGAAGCAGGCCAAGGGCCATGAGGGCATCGAGGCGCGCAGCGGCAACTACCGCATCTGGCCGACGACGGACCGCGACGGCCGGATCTCCGAATGGCGCGGCCATGCGGAGATCGTCCTGCGGTCGCGCGACTTCGAGGCCGCCTCGGCGCTGGCCGCCCAATTGTCGGACCGCATGCCGATCTCGGGGCTGGATTTCTCCGTGTCCCGCGAAAGCCGGCTGGCCGAAGAGCAAAAGCTCACGACCCAGGCGGTCAAGGCCTTTCAGGAACGGGCGCAGGCACTGACCGAGGCGCTGGGCTTTCCGTCCTATCGCCTGCGCACGATGGACGTCGGCGGCTCGGGCGAAATGCCGCCCGTTCCCGCGCCCCGCATGATGACCGCCATGATGGCGGCGGACAAGGTGGCAGCGCCTGTCGAGGGCGGCCACCAGACGCTCACGGTGTCGGTTCAGGGGACGATCGTCTTGCAGCCCGAGCAAACAGCCACAGGCCAATGACGACCATCGGGATCGACAGGATCTGACCCATCGAGAGCCCGCCGGCCAGCAAACCCAGGAAGTCGTCGGGCTCGCGGGTGAATTCCACCAGGAACCGGAACACGCCGTAGCCCATCAGGAAGACGGCGCTGATCTGCCCCATGGGTCGCGGCTTGCGGGCGAACCACCACACCAGGGCGAACAGCGCAAAGCCCTCGAGACCCATTTCGTAGAGCTGGGACGGATGGCGCGGGACGCCATCATGGGCGCCGGGGAAGACCATGCCCCAGGGCAGGTCCGTAGGGCGGCCCCAGAGTTCGCCATTGATGAAATTGCCCAGGCGGCCGGCGGCCAGCCCCAGCGGGATCAGGGGGGCGACGAAATCGCCGATCGCCAGCAAGGGCTGGCCGCGCTTGCGGGCGAAGATCAGCATGGCCAGGGTCACGCCGATCAGTCCGCCGTGAAACGACATGCCGCCCTGCCACACGTAGAAGACCGACAGGGGATGGGCCAGATAGTCGTCGAACTTGTAGAACAGCACGTAGCCCAGCCGCCCGCCCAGCACCACGCCCAGGACGCCGTAGAAGATGACGTCTTCCAGGTCGCGCAGGCTCAGGCCGCAGGGATGGTGCCGGATGCGCCACCGGCCCAGCAGCCAGGCCAGGGCGAAGCCGGCCAGGTACATCAGCCCGTACCAATGGATCGCGAGCGGACCGATCTGCAGCGCGATGGGGTCGATATGCGGATAAGGCATGCGCGTACATCCTGAGGGAAGACAATCATGGATAATACCCGGATTGATTGGGAGCTTGCGACTCGACATGGGACAGCATCGAACACTGCGTAAGACTGCCGCGCTGGGTTTCCTGGCCGGCGCCCTGGCGCTGGGTCCGGGTCTGCGGCCCGCGGCGGCCGATACGCTGGCCGAGGGCCAGGCGCTCGCCGCGCGCCGCCAGTGCCTGGGCTGCCACCAGGTCGAGGCGCGCCGGGTCGGCCCGCCATTCCGGGCCATCGCGGATCGCTTCCAGGGCCGGCAGGATGCGGCTCCTTACCTGGCACGCGTCATGCGGCAGGGCAGCAGCGGCCAGTGGGGCGCGATCCCCATGCCGGCCCAGACCCGCCTGCCCGAGGCGGACGCCATGCGCCTGGCCCAGTGGATACTGTCCCTGTCCGGCCCCGGGGCGGATTGACGGAGGATGTGATCATGGAACAAGCCATACTCGGCGGCGGCTGCTTCTGGTGCCTTGAGCCGGTCTTTCGCGCCCTGCCGGGCGTGCTCGACGTGCAGCCCGGATATTGCGGCGGCCACGTCGAGGCGCCCACCTACGAACAGGTGTGCCAGCAGGACACCGGCCACGTCGAGGTGGTCCGGGTCGACTTCGATCCGGACCGCATCGCCTACCGTACCTTGCTGGACGTCTTCTTCGGCACGCACGACCCCACCACGCCGGACCGGCAGGGCCACGACGTGGGCCCGCAGTACGCCTCGGTCGTCTTCTATGGGGACGAGTCCCAGCGCCGGGATGCCGAGGCGGCGCGCGACGAGGTCCAGGCCCACCTGGACGCGCCCGTCTGCACCCGCATCGAGCCCGCCGGGCCGTTCTGGCCGGCCGAGGCCGCGCACCGGGAATACTACCGGCGTCACCCCGAACAGGGTTATTGCCAGGCGGTCATCGCGCCGAAAATGGCCAAGTTCCGGCAGCGTTACGCCCGCCTGCTGGCGGACTCCTGAGCCGCCAGGCGCCGCCCCCAGCGGGTGTGCGGCCGGGTCAGCGCCGCGAGGATGGCCAGTACGCCGAGGGTCAGCAGTCCGCGCACGACCAGGATCACCCACAGATTGGCGCCCAGGGCCAGGATCAGCAGCGTATCCTCGATCAGCGCATGGCACAGCGACAGCCAGGACAGTGCCAGCAGCCGGGTGCGCGGGCTGAACCCCTCGCGCTCGGCGGCCTCGATGATCAGCGCACCGCCATAGGCCAGCCCCAGCAGGACCCCCACCGTGGTCAGCGGCGCGGCGCGTTCCTCCAGCCCCGAGAGCCGCAGCACCGGCGTCAGCAGCCGGGTGACCAGCCGGGTGATGCCCAGCCGCTCCAGCAGGTCCAGCAGGATCACCATGCCGATGATCACCACCAGGACCAGCAGCAGGGATTGCAGCGTGGACACCAGCCAGCTCAGGACATCCGGCGGCCCCTGCGTCAGCCCGGCGTCCTGGCCCATCCAGGCGAAGGACACGGGATCCTGCAGCCATCCCAGGGCATGGCAGGACCAGGCCACCGCCGCCCCGTACAGAATGCCCACGCCCAGCCGCAGGCCGCCCGTCACCAGGGCACTCGCGCCGGCGCGGCGCACCACCGATTGTTCCGTGGGCACGTTGTGGGCGAACAGCATCATGGCGCCCAGCGCGCTGATCTGCGCCACGTTCATCTGCAGGCTGTCGGACAGCGCAGCCATCGAGGCCATGCCCCCATAGATGTTGGTGATGATGGTGGTCGCCCAGATGATGCCCGCCTGGGGCGGCAGTCCCAGCACGGCCATGGCGGGCGCGAGCACCTCGCCCGCCAGGCGGACCAGGCCGAAGCGGTCCGCGACGTACACAATCACCATGACGGGCAGCATGATGCGCGTGATGGTCAAGAACATGCGCGTGCTGCGCAGGCGGATCGTATTCAGATAGTGGAGGATCATGGCAGCCTGGGGTGGACGGAAACCGTGGACCTGCCGCCGCAGCCGGCAGCCCCGGGATTGTAAGCGGCTTGCGGCCGGCTGGCGCGGGGTGCGGCCGTCTCCCGGGGCCATGGCGGGGCGGTCCGGATTGCCACGCGTGCGTCCAGCCTCTATTCTGAAGACTTGGACGACTTTTGACTCACACCGGAAACCCCATGACGCCCGCCGAGGACCTGGACCAGACAGACCGACTCATCCTGATGCACCTTCAGCAGGACGGCCGCATCAGCAACCAGGAACTGGCGCAGCGGGTGGATCTTTCCCCCAGCCCCTGCCTGCGGCGCGTCAAACGCCTCGAGGAACAGGGCTACATCCGCCGCTACGTCGCGCTCGCCGATCCCGACAAGCTCGGGCTGGGGCTGCTGGCCTATATCTCGGTGCGCCTGGACAAGTCCCACCGCGCGGATCATCGCTCGATCTCCGGCTTTGCGCAGGACGTGCGGGAATGGCCGGAGGTCATCCAGTGCTACGCCATGTCGGGCGACATGGACTACCTGCTGCGCGTGCAGGTGCGGGACCTCGCGGCATTCTCGCGGTTCGCCATGGATACGCTGCTGCGCCATCCGGCGGTCATCGACATCCGCAGCAGCTTCGCCCTGCAATCCATCAAGGAGACGACCGAACTGCCGGTCGGTCCCGGGTAAATTTCCGTCGTGACTTGCGCGGGCTGAAAAAGGCGTGCTATAGTTCGGTCTCTTCGCCGCCGGGCAGTCAGGGTTAACCCTGATGTTCCAGGGTCAAACCTGGGAGATGCCAGGCAGAAGTCGTGGATTTGCAGGCAATAGGCCCGATCGACGACGGATGTTGGGGGTGGGGATTCGGTTTTGGCCGAAGGCAGTCTGGCTTGACATTGAAATGCGGATGTGTTTTAATTTCGGGCTCGACGAGGGGATGAGGATCTCCGGGTCAGGACGCTGCAAAGCGAGGTTTCACGCGGTTTTCCGGGTTTGAGATCTTCCGCCAGCGACTTGACAAGGATAAAAAACTCCTTCATAATCTCGTTTCTCTGCTTTACGCAGATTTGTTCTTTAAAAACTAAACAGCCGATAAGTGTGGGCGCTTGATGACAGGTCGCACTGCCCGGCGGGTAGCGGTTCTCACGGACCGGATCCGTTCGGTAATGCACAAATGTTATACCAAGTGCTCGCACAGATAGAAATGAAGAAGTAAGGTTCAAACCATACTTTGTCGTTTCTTTTGAGTGATGCATAGCGAGCGTAGCTTTCCGTCCCTTTCGGGGGACAAGAAACTACGATTACAGGAATTGAACTGAAGAGTTTGATCCTGGCTCAGATTGAACGCTAGCGGGATGCTTTACACATGCAAGTCGGACGGCAGCACGAAGAGCTTGCTCTTTGGTGGCGAGTGGCGAACGGGTGAGTAATGTATCGGAACGTGCCCAGTAGCGGGGGATAACTGGCCGAAAGGTCAGCTAATACCGCATACGCCCTACGGGGGAAAGGGGGGGATCGCAAGACCTCTCACTATTGGAGCGGCCGATATCGGATTAGCTGGTTGGTGGGGTAAAGGCCTACCAAGGCGACGATCCGTAGCTGGTTTGAGAGGACGACCAGCCACACTGGGACTGAGACACGGCCCAGACTCCTACGGGAGGCAGCAGTGGGGAATTTTGGACAATGGGGGCAACCCTGATCCAGCCATCCCGCGTGTGCGATGAAGGCCTTCGGGTTGTAAAGCACTTTTGGCAGGGAAGAAACGGCCTGGGCTAATACCCTGGGCTAATGACGGTACCTGCAGAATAAGCACCGGCTAACTACGTGCCAGCAGCCGCGGTAATACGTAGGGTGCAAGCGTTAATCGGAATTACTGGGCGTAAAGCGTGCGCAGGCGGTTCGGAAAGAAAGGTGTGAAATCCCAGGGCTTAACCTTGGAACTGCACTTTTAACTACCGGGCTAGAGTACGTCAGAGGGGGGTAGAATTCCACGTGTAGCAGTGAAATGCGTAGAGATGTGGAGGAATACCGATGGCGAAGGCAGCCCCCTGGGATGATACTGACGCTCATGCACGAAAGCGTGGGGAGCAAACAGGATTAGATACCCTGGTAGTCCACGCCCTAAACGATGTCAACTAGCTGTTGGGGTTTATTAACCTTAGTAGCGCAGCCAACGCGTGAAGTTGACCGCCTGGGGAGTACGGTCGCAAGATTAAAACTCAAAGGAATTGACGGGGACCCGCACAAGCGGTGGATGATGTGGATTAATTCGATGCAACGCGAAAAACCTTACCTACCCTTGACATGTCTGGAATCCCGAAGAGATTTGGGAGTGCTCGCAAGAGAACCGGAACACAGGTGCTGCATGGCTGTCGTCAGCTCGTGTCGTGAGATGTTGGGTTAAGTCCCGCAACGAGCGCAACCCTTGCCATTAGTTGCTACATTCAGTTGGGCACTCTAATGGGACTGCCGGTGACAAACCGGAGGAAGGTGGGGATGACGTCAAGTCCTCATGGCCCTTATGGGTAGGGCTTCACACGTCATACAATGGTCGGGACAGAGGGATGCCAAGCCGCGAGGTGGAGCCAATCTCAGAAACCCGATCGTAGTCCGGATCGCAGTCTGCAACTCGACTGCGTGAAGTCGGAATCGCTAGTAATCGCGGATCAGCATGTCGCGGTGAATACGTTCCCGGGTCTTGTACACACCGCCCGTCACACCATGGGAGTGGGTTTCACCAGAAGTAGGTAGCCTAACCGCAAGGAGGGCGCTTACCACGGTGAGATTCATGACTGGGGTGAAGTCGTAACAAGGTAGCCGTATCGGAAGGTGCGGCTGGATCACCTCCTTTAAGAGCAAGCCAGTGGGCTTGTTGTTGTAGCGTCCACGCTTATCGGCTGTTGAAATTGACATGGTCTGAAGTCCAGGCCTGCAGCGCGCAGACTAAGGGGTCAGTAGCTCAGTCGGTTAGAGCACCGTCTTGATAAGGCGGGGGTCGATGGTTCGAATCCATCTTGACCCACCACGGTTTTTGGGTCTTGGCTCAAAAGTCACGGGGGATTAGCTCAGCTGGGAGAGCACCTGCTTTGCAAGCAGGGGGTCGTCGGTTCGATCCCGTCATCCTCCACCAAGGATGCGCGTGCAAGCGAGGATGCGGAAAACGCGGCAAGCCGGCAGGCGGCAGGCGAATCAGTCAAGAGCGTCTTGGGCGACCAGGGCGCTGCTGACTGAGGGGCACCGGAAGGTGCCGATCGGTGGTAGTACCATGTTCTTTAACAATCTGGAAGAAGCACAACAATGTAAACACCGAGAACGACTTCAGTGTCGCTTCGAAGTGATTTACGGGTTGTGATTGCAAAATCAATTGTTCAAAAGTTCTCAAGAAAGACTTTATCTTTCCCTACCCAGGGGAGGAGAAAGCAACCTTGTTGGAATTGAACGGCACAAACACGCGAAACTCAGTTCCTGTAATCTGCAAAGTTATAGGATCAAGCGAATAAGTGCATATGGTGGATGCCTTGGCGATCACAGGCGATGAAGGACGTTGTAGCCTGCGAAAAGCTGCGGGGAGCTGGCAAACAAGCTTTGATCCGCAGATGTCCGAATGGGGAAACCCACGGCAGCGATGCCGTATCGTGCAGTGAATACATAGCTGCACGAGGCGAACCGGGTGAACTGAAACATCTCAGTAGCTCGAGGAAAAGAAATCAACCGAGATTCCGGAAGTAGCGGCGAGCGAAACCGGAGCAGCCTTGACGATTTAGCGCAATCGATAGTCGAACGACCTGGAAAGGTCGGCCACAGCATGGTGATAGCCCTGTAGACGAAATCGAGTGTGTGGAACTAGGCGTCAGACAAGTAGGGCGGGACACGTGAAATCCTGTCTGAAGATGGGGGGACCATCCTCCAAGGCTAAATACTCGTGATCGACCGATAGTGAACCAGTACCGTGAGGGAAAGGCGAAAAGAACCCCGGAAGGGGAGTGAAATAGATCCTGAAACCGTATGCATACAAACAGTCGGAGCCTCCTTGAGGGGTGACGGCGTACCTTTTGTATAATGGGTCAGCGACTTACATTCAGTGGCAAGCTTAACCGGATAGGGAAGGCGTAGCGAAAGCGAGTCCGAACAGGGCGTCTTAGTCGCTGGGTGTAGACCCGAAACCAGGCGATCTATCCATGGCCAGGTTGAAGGCACGGTAACACGTGCTGGAGGACCGAACCCACTAACGTTGAAAAGTTAGGGGATGAGCTGTGGATAGGGGTGAAAGGCTAAACAAGCCTGGAGATAGCTGGTTCTCTCCGAAAACTATTTAGGTAGTGCCTCACATGATTACTGCCGGGGGTAGAGCACTGTTATAGCTAGGGGGTCATGGCGACTTACCAACCTATGGCAAACTCCGAATACCGGCAAGTACAGTGTGGGAGACAGAGCACCGGGTGCTAACGTCCGGACTCAAGAGGGAAACAACCCAGACCGCCAGCTAAGGTCCCTAAAATTGGCTAAGTGGGAAACGAAGTGGGAAGGCATAGACAGTCAGGAGGTTGGCTTAGAAGCAGCCATCCTTTAAAGAAAGCGTAATAGCTCACTGATCGAGTCGTCCTGCGCGGAAGATGTAACGGGGCTCAAGCCAGTTACCGAAGCTGCGGGTGCACAGTTTACTGTGCGCGGTAGGAGAGCGTTCTGTAAGCCTGCGAAGGTGTGTTGTAAAGCATGCTGGAGGTATCAGAAGTGCGAATGCTGACATGAGTAGCGATAAAGGGGGTGAAAAGCCCCCTCGCCGTAAGTCCAAGGTTTCCTGCGCAACGTTCATCGGCGCAGGGTGAGTCGGCCCCTAAGGCGAGGCAGAGATGCGTAGCTGATGGGAAGCTGGTTAATATTCCAGCACCGACGTGAGATGCGATGGGGGGACGGATGGCGAAAGATCATCGGGGTGTTGGATGTCCCCGTTGCTGCATCATAGAAGGCGCTTAGGTAAATCCGGGCGCGCAATTCAAGGGTGTGGCTGGACAGAGACTTCGGTCTCTGGACTGATTGGAAGTTGTCCCAGGAAAAGCCTCTAAGCTTCAGTCTCACGCGACCGTACCGCAAACCGACACAGGTGGACGGGATGAATATTCCAAGGCGCTTGAGAGAACTCAGGAGAAGGAACTCGGCAAATTGATACCGTAACTTCGGGAGAAGGTATGCCCTGGTAGTGTGAGGTGCCTGCGCACTGAGCATGAAGGGGCCGCAGAGAATCGGTGGCTGCGACTGTTTATTAAAAACACAGCACTCTGCCAAGACGAAAGTCGACGTATAGGGTGTGACGCCTGCCCGGTGCCGGAAGGTTAAGTGATGGGGTGCAAGCTCTTGATCGAAGCCCCGGTAAACGGCGGCCGTAACTATAACGGTCCTAAGGTAGCGAAATTCCTTGTCGGGTAAGTTCCGACCTGCACGAATGGCGTAACGATGGCCACACTGTCTCCTCCTGAGACTCAGCGAAGTTGAAATGTTTGTGATGATGCAATCTCCCCGCGGAAAGACGGAAAGACCCCATGAACCTTTACTGTAGCTTTGTATTGGACTTTGAACAGATCTGTGTAGGATAGGTGGGAGGCTTTGAAGTGAGGTCGCTAGATCTCATGGAGCCAACGTTGAAATACCACCCTGGTGTGTTTGAGGTTCTAACCTAGGTCCCTTACCGGGATCGGGGACAGTGCATGGTAGGCAGTTTGACTGGGGCGGTCTCCTCCCAAAGCGTAACGGAGGAGTTCGAAGGTACGCTAGTTACGGTCGGACATCGTGACGATAGTGCAATGGCATAAGCGTGCTTAACTGCGAGACTGACAAGTCGAGCAGATGCGAAAGCAGGACATAGTGATCCGGTGGTTCTGTATGGAAGGGCCATCGCTCAACGGATAAAAGGTACTCTGGGGATAACAGGCTGATACCGCCCAAGAGTTCATATCGACGGCGGTGTTTGGCACCTCGATGTCGGCTCATCTCATCCTGGGGCTGTAGCCGGTCCCAAGGGTATGGCTGTTCGCCATTTAAAGAGGTACGTGAGCTGGGTTTAAAACGTCGTGAGACAGTTTGGTCCCTATCTGCCGTGGGCGTTGGATACTTGACGGAGCCTGCTCCTAGTACGAGAGGACCGGAGTGGACGTACCGCTGGTGTATCGGTTGTCATGCCAATGGCATTGCCGAGTAGCTATGTACGGAAGAGATAACCGCTGAAGGCATCTAAGCGGGAAACTCGTCTGAAGATTAGGTATCCCGGGGGCTTGACCCCCCTGAAGGGTCGTCCGAGACCAGGACGTTGATAGGCTGGGTGTGGAAGCGCGGCAACGCGTGCAGCTAACCAGTACTAATTGCCCGTGCGGCTTGATCCTATAACCTTGCAGATTGATCTCGAATCGATCGGCGACGGAACGTAGTGATTCGTGTGCAAGCCGATTCAATTGAACGCCAAGAACAACCCGCAAAGGCGTGTGCGCCAAACCCTGCTACAATGCGGCCCTGTCAAAAGGGCCCGCGTGGCAGGCCAACGCCCCACGCCCGTGCTTCTTCCAAATTGGTGATCCAGTCCCCCGGACTCGATCACAACCAGTTATGCTTGACGACCATAGCAAGGCGGACCCACTCCTTCCCATCCCGAACAGGACAGTGAAACGCCTTCGCGCCGATGATAGTGGGTGGACACCTGTGAAAGTAGGTCATCGTCAGGCTTCTATGCCGCAAAGCCCCTGCAGAT
>Ga0222426_100172_pt1 | contig 81664 bp, 59 predicted proteins | sample 2B50Ametagenome_FD_180087 | JGI IMG/M metagenome (GOLD analysis project Ga0222426, IMG submission 180087) | Enriched microbial communities from leaf-cutter ant dump, University of Wisconsin, Madison, United States - 2B50A (version 2) | ecosystem: Environmental > Terrestrial > Nest > Insects nest...
CTGTAGGCAGCTTTGTTTCGTATACCGACAAACAGCGTCAGATTGTGGGGGTAACCGACAATTTTCACACAAAAAATCTCCATGCAGCCATTCAACCTGTTGTCATGCTGAGTTCCATTAAAAAATGGGAATTAAACAGACTAAGTGTGAAACTCAACAATAATTCAACTACCTGGCCGGAAACTTTAAAACAGATTGAGAAAGAATGGAAAAAATATTATCCAAAAGCCCCATTCAAATATGATTTCTATGATCAGCAAATCAAAGAACTCTATAGCAGTGATCTAAAATTCTCGAAGATCATCAATCTATTTACGTCGACGACAATTCTCATCAGCTGCTTGGGATTGATCGGCCTGGTTACCATCACCACGGTACAACGTACGAAAGAAATTGGTATTCGAAAAGTGTTGGGAAGTACGGTACTGGGGATTATTGGTTTATTATCAAAAGATTATATCAAACTTATACTCATTTCTATTTTGATCGCTACCCCAATTGCTTGGTGGGCGATGCACAAATGGTTGGATGATTTTGCTTATAAGATAGATCTATCCTGGTGGATGTTTATCATTCCGGCTGCCGCAACCCTACTTATTGCATTTTTTACAATGAGCTACCAATCCATAAAAGCGGCACGTGCAAACCCCGTAAATAGCTTAAGAGATGAATAAGATGACAAAGAAGCTCATTAATGATCAATACAACTAACACCTGTCCCTATGATAAAGAATTATTTAATAACCGCAATTAGAGAATTAAGGAAAAGAAAATTCTATACCGCGATCAATATATTAGGTCTGTCGGTCAGCCTTACTGCCTCCATATTAATTATTTTCTGGGTACAGGACGAAAAGAGCTTTGATAAATTCCACCCAGATTTTGAACAGATTTACAAAGTCAATTCTCATTTGGATCCCGAGCACAACGGTTCGATATGGGGGACATCCCCCGGGCCTATAGGAAACTATGCCCAAAATGTACCGGAGGTAGATTACGCGACGCGAGTTTCACAGGATTACAGTACCACATTGGTCAATGACAAACTGAAACGTCCGGTAACTGATATGAACATCTATTATGTAGATGGTAATTTTTTCAAGATGTTTCATTTTCCATTACAAGAGGGCTCCCTCTCAGGTTTTCAGGAAAATTATAAACAGGCGCTTATCACCCCGTCGACAGCCGAAAAACTTTTTAGTACGCAAAAAGCCATTGGAAAAACTTTCCGTTACCAGAAAGATCTCTTCACTGTAGCAGGTATCCTAAACGATATTCCACAAAATTCCTCGATGCAATTCGATGTCGTTATCCCACTGGGGTATCATTCACAGCGGTTTACAAACTGGGGCGGCAACGGTAAATGGAAAACAATCGATGAAGATATGGGCAACTATAGTTTTTCAACGTATATTAAAGTCAAACCTCATGCTTCTGCAGCACTTATCGGAAAATCGGTCACAGACACTTATACCAAAGCCCGCGACGGTGAAAACTCGACTATATTTGTTTTAGATCCACTCAAAACCATGCATTTAATCGCTCCTGACGGAAATAAATCGACACTTCGCATGGTTCAGATTTTTGGGATCATTGCGATATTGCTTCTGGTGATCGGTGCGGTAAATTATGTCAATCTAAGTACTGCAAGAGCATTGGATCGGGCGAAAGATGTTGGTATCCGCAAAATAATCGGCGCCAACCGTCTCCATTTATTCCTACAATTTATCACCGAAACTGTTGTTGTATTTCTTTGTTCACTACTGATCGCTTTCATTCTTATCGTGATCCTTCATACCGGATATAATCAGATCGCACAAAAATCAATCAGTCTGTCTTTCCATAACACGACGATATGGCTGTATATTGGGGCAGCAATTATAGGCACATTGGGACTGTCCAGTATATATCCTGCGGTACAGCTTTCTTCATTCAATCCCATAAATTCGTTAAAAGGAAAATCAGTAAAAGGTGTTTCCTCAAATACCATGCGTAAAATATTGGTGGTTTTCCAGTTTACGCTCTCCGTGACCCTTATTGTATGCACCTTGGTGATCCGAAACCAATTGGCTTTTATCCAAAAGATTAACCTCGGCTATGACAGAGACCATGTCCTGACGCTCGGCCTTCCAGAGGAAGCCTACAAACATATGGACGCGATACGTGCTGAACTCAAAAGCAACAATGCCATACAGGCGGTCTCTCTATCCGGTGTTTACAACATGACGGATTTCGGAAATGCCACGGGCGATATCGATTGGCCCGGCAAGTCCAAAGACAACAAACTCATTGTTGCTCAAGCGACCATCGATAAGGATTTTATTCCTTTGATGAACATGCAATTCCTGGAAGGAAAAAACTTTAGCGGAATGCCGGTTGATTCATCCGGCTATATTATCAACGAGACTTTGGCGAAACAAATGGGATTAAAACCGCCATACGTGGGATCCAATATGAGTTTCCACGATTTCCCTGGACAAATTATCGGTGTTGTGAAAGACTTCCACTTTAAATCCATCAAAGATAAAATAGGTCCAATGGTCTTCTGGACGCGCTGGGGATCGGGTACACTTTATGTTAAAACGAGTACGACAAAAGCCCCTGAGGCCATTAAAGCTTTAGAAAAGATCTATAACCGCTATCCATCGGATGCTCCTTTTAACTACACCTTTATTGATCAGCAATTTGATAATCTATATAAATCCGAGCAGCGCACAGGTTTGTTGTTCAATATTTTCGCTGGCATCGCCATTTTTATATCTGCTTTAGGTCTGTTTGCGTTGGCAACTCACGAAGCGCAAATGCGTGTAAAGGAAATCGGTATCCGTAAAGTTCTTGGCGCTAGCACCTTTGGAGTCGTCCGTCTATTGGGGAAAAATTTCGTCATACTCGTCTCCATTTCCATTCTGATTGCCTGCCCTATTGCAGTTTACCTGATGAAACAATGGTTAAGCAATTTTGCCTATAAAACAGATCTAGACGTGCAAACATTTGTCTTCGGTGGTATCCTGGCCTTGCTGATCGCCATTTTCACCGTCAGCTACCAGGCTGTTCGGGCAGCTTTATCCAATCCCGTAGATAGTTTAAGAGACGAATAATAAGAAAAATACAGTAAAAGTGGATTAAACATATTGATACACTAAAACTAAAGAATAAAGCAATGATCAAGAACTATATAAAAATAGCCTGGCGCAATATCTCCAAAAATAAAGGGTATTCAACCATAAACATAATTGGCTTAGCAATTGGATTAGCCTGTTGCCTATTGATAGCAATTTATGTGCAAAATGAATTGTCATACGACAAATATCATGTGAATAAAGATCGAATTTACCGCATCGTCCATGACTATAAAGATGTAAGCAGCACAGAACAACATCAAATCTGGGGCAATGGTCCAATCGGTGAAGCCATCAAAGCAGATTTCCCTGAAATCGAAAAGGTCGTTCAATTTTCAGGGCAAACGTCTATCCTTCTCAAACAAGGCGATAAAAGATTCCAGGAGGAAAATGTATTTTTCATGGACTCTACTGCATTTGATGTCTTTAGTTGGAAGGTTTTGGCCGGCGACCCTCATACAGCCTTAAAGAACGCCTATTCTGTCGTATTAACAGAAAGTACCGCTAAGAAATATTTCGGAGATCAAAATCCCATTGGCAAGACGCTTGAGGGAGGTTTAGCTGCTGGTCGTGCCGATGCAGGTCTATATACTGTAACGGCAGTCATGGCCGATGTCCCCCCTAATTCACACTTTACGTTCGATGCATTGCTCTCGATGAGTACATTCCGAAAAGCACGGCCGGACGTATTTAATAAAGAAGGCTGGGATTATGTAGACTTCTACACGTACTTTCTCGCTTCAAAAGACTTTGATCCTGTAAAGTTCGACCAGAAAATACCGGAGTTTCTCAAGCGGCAACTCCCAACAAATGAAAACCCAAATGCAAAATACAATTTCCATATCGAGCCACTTCTGCAAGCTTACATGCACTCGTCTGCGGATCGTCAACCCGGTACCAATGGAAGCTATCAGAATTTATACATATTCAGCATTATTGGCGGATTCATCTTACTGATCGCCTGTGTGAACTTTATGAATCTGGCTACATCAAGGTCAATGGAAAGGGCAAAGGAAGTAGGCGTACGAAAAACCATAGGAGCAAGCAAAAGCAATCTGATCTTTCAGTTTATGTCTGAATCATTGGTTCTTGTATTCGTCAGTAGTATTTTGGCTATACTGCTCGTTATGGCCTTTCTCCCCTTTTTGGAAGCATTCTCGGGCAAACACCTCAATTATTCATCCCTGAAAAATGGGACGACCTGGGCAATATTCCTATTCACCACCATTTTTACGGGACTTCTTGCTGCCAGCTATCCCGCGTTGATTCTAGCAAATTTCAAGCCGATTGCAGTACTTAAAGGAAGTTATAGCAACAGCAAAGGGGGTACATTATTACGTCGCGTATTAGTTGTTTTCCAATTTTGCCTTTCTATTGCGCTCATTGCAGGTACAGTCATCGTCTTTTCTCAACTAGATCAATTACAGCACCGAGATCTTGGATTTCAAAAAGATCAACGGCTTGTGATAGATTATAATTTCGATGATAAGGTAAACAATAACCTGGAAGCGATAAAATCTACACTAGCAAAAGATAAAGATGTTTTGTCTGTCACTGCATCACGTACGGTACCGGGAACATTTTTTCCAAATGCAGGAACAGAAATCATGTCAGCAAACGGAACGATGAGTCAATTTGCTCCTTTCTTATATGAAGTCGATGTCGACTTTATTCCTAATATTGGTCTGCAAATGGCCGCAGGGCGTGCCTATTCCAGAGATTTCCCAGCGGATACGGCCCATTCACTTGTTATCAATGAATCTGCTGCAAAACAATGGGGCTATTCAAATCCACAAGATATTATTGGCAAGCAATTTCGTCAATGGGGAAGAGAAGGAACGGTTATCGGTGTAGTGAAAGATTTCAATTACCTTTCTTTACACCGTAAGATTGAGCCTTTAGCTTTGCGACTTGAACCAAGCAGCAGCCGGTATTTAACCTTGAATATCCAACATGTAAACCAGCCTGAGACCGTTGCCAGAATCGGCAAGCTGTGGAATGAACTTGTACCAAACCGTCCATTTTTATATAGCTTTCTTGACGACAATTTCAATCGACAATATGAAGCGGATTTTAATTTTAGAAGACTTTTTACAGCCTTTTCCGGACTGGCACTTTTTATTGCCTGTTTAGGTTTATTGGGACTTGTTACGTATACAGCCCAACAGCGTACCAAAGAAATCGGCGTACGGAAAGTTCTCGGCGCATCCATCTATAATTTAATCCTCCTGCTCTCTTCCGACTTCATCAAGTTATTGGCTGTAGCGCTTCTCATCGCGACACCGCTATCTTGGATAGCAATGAAAAAATGGCTTGACAACTTTGCGTATCACATTGAACCACAATGGTGGATGTTTGTCTTTGCTGGTTTTGCTACAATCATTATCGCATTAGTAACGGTGAGTTTTCAAACACTCAAGGCTGCTAAGGCAAATCCTGTAGATAGTTTAAGAGACGAATAACAATATAATTTAATCCCATCACGATATTCCAGCTATGAACAACCTCCTATTAAAATCGGCAATTCGACAACTTTGGAAGAATAAACTATTCTCCCTATTAAATATTATTGGACTAGCCATCGGTATTACGTCATGTTGGGTCATATTTAAGATTGTCAATTATGAGTATAGTTTTGAAGCTGGAGTTCCTCAGCTTGATCGAACCTATCGGATCATTTCTCAGTTTAAAAATGATGGCAAGGATAATTACAATGGGGGATTGGCCAAGCCGTTTTATCAGGCCATCCGAAAAGAAATTCCGGGCGTGGAACTGGTCGCTCCAGCATTCAGAAATTATCAAATGGAATCTGTCACAATCAACAAGGGACAAAAAAATCAAAAACTTGTCGAGGACTTTGATGAGGCTGAAGGCAATGTGACGGAGACTACCAGTGACTACTTCAAGCTCGTTGGCTACAAATGGTTAGCAGGTTCACCTGAGAAAGCATTTTCAACTGCCAACGACATCGTATTGACAAAAAAAAGGGCAGCCATTTATTTCCCAAACCAGGCTGTCCAGGGCTTAATCGGCAAAACCATCTTTTATAACGACAGTATACCCAAAACAGTAACTGGCATTGTTGATGACCTTGGCTTCAACACGGAGTTCAATGGCACAGAATTCGTCTTGCTTAAAGAAGAAGTCTACCCACTGAATGTCTGGACGAATACCAATGGTACTGACAGACTTTATATCCGATTAAAAGATGGTGTAAAAGACCTTCCAATCCAGGCAACTATCAATAAAATCGGACAAAAAAAATGGCAGGAATTCAGCCAGGAAAAAAAACCTAAGTTTGACTACAACCGTAAGGTCGTGGTCATGCCACTAAAAGATTCCCATTTTGCAGTCCACATAAAAGAATGGTACGCCGAAAGAACAAGCAAAACCGTTATATATGGATTAATTGCCGTAGCTGCTTTTCTGATGCTTTTGGCCTGTATCAACTATATCAATCTTAGTACGGCACAAATTCCAGCGCGGAGTAAAGATATTGGTGTCCGTAAAACATTGGGAAGTAGTCAGGGAAAATTGGTTAGCCAAATTATTTTTGAATCGCTTTTAACCATTGCCATTGCACTTGTTTGTTCGGTCTTTCTGACGAAACTGGCCTTTTTCTATTTTCAGGAAATGATTCCGGAGAAAGTAAAGGATTTTACAAGTTCGACGACATCAATGCTGTTTATAGCAGTTTTACTGACCGTAACGACTTTAATTTCCTCGGCATATCCTTCTTGGTTAATTAAAAAGGTACAGCCTGTCAATTTATTTCGGGCTGGCAAGCAGTTTCAAATCGGAAAAACACAAATCAACCTTCGGAAAACGTTGATTGTATTCCAATTCTTTATTGCTCAATTTTTTACGGTTTCGGCACTCATTATCGGCCAGCAACTCTCCTATACCCTCAACAAAGATATGGGATTCGACAAAGATGCTGTTGTTACCTTCGATCTACCTTCCAAGCTCATCAACAAATTTTATGAGGAAAAACTGGATCAAAGTAAGAAACAAACACTCCTACATGAGATCCAAAAAATAAAAGGTGTTTCGGCAGCGTCAATCGGTAGCAAGCCCCTATCAAATAATTATTCATCATCTTGGTTTCATCGACAAGACCCTACACTAAAAGAAAAAATTTCATCCGATATTTTCTTTAAAAATGCAGATCCGAATTATATAGCTGTATATGACATGAAGCTAATCGCGGGAAATAATCTACCACAATCAGATACTGTCAATGCCTATATTATCAATGAATCTGCTGTCAAGGCATTCGGTTTCAATTCCCCTCAAGATGCTATCGGGAAGTCAATTGGTCAAGAAGATAGTACTTTCCCGATTGTTGGCGTTATTAAAGATTTTCATGCCCAGGAATTCTATAAAGAGATCACACCTTTGGCTTTGCGCAGTTTTAGTCGCGGTGCTTATACCTTTAACATGAAACTATCGGGAAACAGCAAGGAATGGAAAAGTAGTATTGAAGCGATCAATAAAATCTATGCGCGGTTTTTCCCGGAATACCCGATCGAAGTAAAATTTTACGATGAAACGATTGCCTCTCTTTATCAAAAAGAGCAAAATCTAGCCAAATTAATTAACGTAAGTACAATTGTTGCTGTTTTAATTGGTTGTTTGGGTCTCTTTGGGCTGATTACCCTTGCGGCTTTCCAACGCAGCAAAGAGATCGGTATCCGTAAAGTTTTGGGTGCGAGTATTCCAAGTATCTTTCATTTATTAGCAAAGAACTTCGTACAACTCATTTTAATCAGCATCCTAATTGCCGCACCATTGACCTGGTGGACGTGTAGCAAATGGCTGGAAGATTTTTACTACCGCATCGATCTTACAGCAACACCTTTTATTTTAGGTGCTGGGCTAGCACTATTTGCAGCAATACTGACCATTAGTTTTCAATCGATCAAGGCGGCTATCCAAAATCCTGTCAATAGTTTACGGGACGAATAGCAACACTATAATATCAAATCAGAGGGTTAACAAAAAACGAAATAACAATGATTGTAAATTCACTTAAAACAGCCTATCGTTTTTTAAAAAAACATAAGTTGATCACGTTCATCAATATCACGAGTCTCGCGATTGGTATTACCGCGACGCTGGTTATTTTCCTGATGATCCAATACGACTACAGTTTTGACAAACATGTTCCCAATCAACAACAGGTCTATCGTGTTGTCAATAACGGAGAGTTCAAAAATGCCGGCGTCTACGTACCATTGGTGCGTACCATGCAAGCAGAGTTACCCAACTTGGAGGCCGTAGCCCCGATTTATCGAAGCCATGTCCAAAAGCTAAAAGTTTCTCTGGCGACAGACAAATTTCAAACTTTTCCAAAAGAACAAAAGATAGTTTTCACTAACAGTCAATACTTCGATATTTTCCCTTCAAAATGGTTGGCCGGAAGCGTTAAGGCTTTGAACTCATCAGGAAATATTATCCTTACAGAGAAAACATTAGAAAAGTTTTATGGAAAAGAACTGCCTGCAAATGTGATTGGCAAAACCATTATCTATGCAGATAGTATCCCACTTCAGGTCGCTGGTGTTATTGAAAATCCACAGCATAATTCGGATTTCAATTTTGAAAGCTTCATCGCTGAGCAGACGATCCCTCAGGATAACAATCTAAAAAACATGTATACATGGGAAGCTTGGAACAGCATATCTGATTCACATCAGGTCCTCATCAAAACAAAAGCACAAAGTAACCCTCTTTTAATAGAGCGTAATATTGCTAATCTCCTTAAAAAATATAAATACAAAGAAGGAGAGAAAATTAACGATAAGCTTGAATTACAAGCATTGGCAGATGTACATTTTGATACAAGATTTAATTATGAAGCGACCCATCCTGAAGCGCTTCGCAACCTCATTTTACTTGCATTTTTCCTGTTAGCCCTGGGGGCCGTAAATTTTATTAATCTATCCACAGCACAATCCATTGAAAGAGCCAAAGAAGTGGGTATTCGCAAGACACTGGGTAGCTCTAAGGCAACATTAATTAAACAATTCTTACTAGAAACATTCCTGATTACCTTGTCGGCTACACTACTCGCTGTTTTATTGCTTCCTTTGTTTCTACATGTCTTTGAAGGATTTATTCCCAAAAATTTAAGTTTAGACCGTTTAGACAAAACTGTTATTCTTTTATTCTTATTCGGGCAGCTTATCGTGGTCACCATTCTTGCGGGGTTTTATCCAGCTTGGGTATTGACCGGATACGCTCCTGTATTGGCGCTCAAAAACCAGCTTGGAAAAAATACCAATCTATCCCGAAGCACATGGATACGCAAAGCACTGACTATTTTCCAATTTGTATTAGCTCAGGCTTTTCTGATCTGCGTACTCGTTGTTGTCCGGCAGATCAATTACGTTTCCCATCGTGACATGGGATTTCAAAAGGACGCTATTGTCAATGTCTACATTCCGGGAGCTTTCCAAAATTCGGCAAAAGGTATAGTCCTTAAAAATGAACTCAAAAAGCTAACAGATATTAAGGCAATCAGTTTTGGGAACATTGCACCCGCGATGAACGGCTGGATGACCACAGGAATAACTTATGATCAGTCACCAACAAAGGAGTCGCTAACATTCGATAGCCGCTCTGGTGATGAAAATTATTTGGAAGTCTATCGGATTCCACTTTTAGCAGGGAGAAATATCCGTCTATTGGATTCAACCAGTGAAATGCTGATCAATAGAAAAGGTCTTGAGCTACTACATATCAAAAACCCGCAGGATGCCATTGGCAAAACCTTCGAAAATGGAAAAAATATCATCGTTGGAGTAATGGAGGATTTTGATCTAGCCTCTGCCCGGCAGGCGGTTAAACCAGTCTTGTATACCGGCAGTAAGGAAGGATACGTACTCCATATTGCTTTGGATCAATCACATCCCGAGAACTGGAAAAATACCATTGATAAAATAACAAGCAGTTACAAATCGGTCTTTCCAGACGACGAGCTCGATCTTAAATTTTTGGATGATGTCGTCCAAAATTTTTATACCCAAGAGAAACAGCTTTCTAAGCTTCTATCCTGGGCTGTAGGGCTTTCAATTCTGATTGCCGGCCTAGGCTTATTTGGATTAGCCATATTTACGGCAAATCAACGCACAAAAGAAATTGGAATCCGTAAAGTACTGGGGGCATCTGTTTTCCAGATCACATTTTTACTGCTTCGGAATTTGCTATCACTGGTTGCAATAGCCTGTCTGGTAGCTTTTCCAATTGCTTATTATTTTATGCATAGCTGGCTGAACGACTTTGTTTATAGAACTACGATAAGTCCCTGGATTTTTGGACTGTCTGCACTGGGATTGATTGCCTTTGCAAGTCTTGTACTATCAACCAAAAGTGTCTTTGCAGCAAAAGCAAACCCGATCAATAGTCTAAGAGATGAGTAAATCAGCGAGTAAAAGAAATAGGCTTATGTGTATTCATAACATGTATTAAGAACTTAAAACCCCATAACAATGATAAAGAACTTCATCAAAACCGCATGGCGAAGTATTTTTTCTAACAAATTCTACAGTGCCATTAATATTTTAGGATTAACAGCAGGAATGGTTGTGGGGATATTCCTATTGCTATGGATACAAGATGAGCTGTCCTTTGACCGATTCCATAAACATCAGCGCTCCATTTACAAAATTGGAATAGAGGGGGGAACGGGGATATCAAAACGAATCTTTGGATCCATCATTGCTCCCGTAGGAAATTTTGCAAAAAAGGAAATTCCTGAAGTCCAAGATGCAGTCCGTATTTTCAAAATTGGAGATGCTGCACTTAAATATAAAGAGAAGAGATTTAACGAAAAGAATTTTGCATTTGTAGACCCCAGTTATTTTACGGTTTTCGATTTTCCGCTACTACAGGGAAATTCAAAACAACCCTTCCCTGACAACAATTCCATTGTACTTACTCAGCGTACGGCACGTCGGTATTTCGGTGATGAAAATCCAATTGGAAAAACCGTAACATTGGGTATCGAGGACCTTTGTGTTGTATCAGGTGTCATTGCTGATTATCCTGAAAACTCTTCCTTTCAATTTCAAGTTCTGCTTCCCATTTCGAGATTTAATGAGCGGGCTTACATTAAAAATAAAACGACCTATGATAATAAGACCTTTCTATCTTCCATGGATGAAGATTGGTCTAATTTTTCATTCGAAACCTATCTGCTGCTGAGGCCTGATGCAAATCTTGCTACAGTTTCAAAAAAGCTACAGGCGATACACGAAAGGAACAAACCTGAGGATGCCCCTGTCCCCTACGTTACACAAGCACTCGCAAAGGTGCATCTCTACCAAATGGATGGTAGTGATGGCGGAATTGACAATGTTCGAGTTTTTATAGGTGTAGCAATTATGATTCTTGTAATAGCAAGTATTAACTATATCAATCTTTCTACTGCACGGTCGTTGTCGCGCGCCAAAGAAGTGGGGATACGTAAAGTTATCGGCGCAGGTAGAAAGGAACTTTTTTTCCAATTTATATTGGAAACAACCATACTATTTGTCATTGCATCAACATTAGCACTTGCCTTCGTATTTATTGGTCTCCCCCTATTTAATAATTTCTCAGGGAAGCAGATTTCGCTACAGCTCTTTAATCCTACGTTATGGATAAGCGTATTGATAATGCTTGTAGCAACACTGGCACTTACAAGTATATACCCTGCCCTGCTTTTATCGAAGTTTGATCCAATAAAGGTATTGAAGGGTCGATTTACCATAAAAAATTCCAGTGCACGAAAAATACTGGTTGTCCTGCAGTTCACTGTTTCTATAATCCTTATCACCTTAACAATTGTTATTGGCCGTCAATTGGATTTTATAAAACATCAAAATTTAGGCTACGAAAAGGATCATATTATTTCCGTTACTATGGCGCCAAAAATGTCCAAACATTTTGATGCTGTCAAAACCGAACTTCTAAAAAATAAGGATATTGATGATGTTATCCGTCTTGGCCGCGACATGGTTTATGGTGGTGCTTCAACTGGGGACAACGATTGGGAAGGAAAGCCAAGCAAATCCAATCTTTGGTTCAATATGACATATTCCGATCAATCGGCGCTCGACTTTTTTAAGATAAAACTTACGCAAGGTCGTAATTTCACAGGCTCCATAGCAGATTCAACCCATTTCATTATCAATGAATCGGCAGCGCGGGAAATGGGTTTAAAAGATCCGATTGGCGTACGTTTACGTATTCGAACAGTTCCGGGAACTATTATTGGGGTTGTAAAAGACTTTAATTATGCGAGCGCCAGACAAAAGATTGAGCCTATGGTCTTTCAATATAGCCCAAAAGATTGCTGGCAGCTATACATTAAAACAACAACTTCTGGTACAAAATCCGCATTAAACTCCTTGCAACAAATCTGGAAAAGTTATTATGATGATATGCCGATGAATTACAGCTTCCTGGACGAAAGCTATCAAAAGCAATATACGAATGAGCAGAAACAAGGCTCCTTATTCAATTTTTTTGCCCTGATTGCCATCGTCATCTCCTGCTTAGGACTCTTAGGACTATGCACCTACACCGCGCAGGTTAAAACCAAAGAAATTGGAATCAGAAAAGTTCTTGGCGCAACTGTATTTAACATTATACAATTACTAAACAAGGAATTTTTACTCTTAGTCATTTTAGCCAATGTCATCGCAGTACCAATCGCTGTATATTTCAGCATAAATTGGCTCGATGGTTTTGCTTTCAGAACGACTCTCCCATTTACCATATTTCTATATGCGGCGGGGATAACCATTGCTATTGCATTATTTACGGTGAGTTTCCAGTCCATCAAAGCGGCATACGCCAATCCTGTAAAAAGTTTGCACGATGAATAGTTTATATTTGAGAACCAAAACAACAGCATAAAATGATTCGATTATTCCTAAAAACAGCGCTGAGAAATTTGAAGCGCAGTCCCTTAAACACAACAATAAATATTTTGGGATTAGCATTGGGGTTTACTGTTGCCCTGATAAGTACATTATGGGTACTGAAACAATTTTCTTTTGATAAACATTACAGCAATTATCAACATATTTATCAGGTCATGATGACTGGGACTTTCAATGATGAGAAATCTACTGATCGCTCCACCCCTATTCCCTTGGTCAAAACGATCGCGTCTGATTTCAAAAATGAAATGCAAGATGCAGCACTGGTCACGAATATGGAGAGCAATAATCTTAAGGTAGGTGATAAGAAGCTTAATGCACCAGGGTTTTACGCCATGGGGAAATTTGCCGAATTATTTTCTCTCAAATCTGTACAAGGAAATAGTACCACACCGAGCAATCCATCGACCATCATAATTTCAGAATCCTTAGCAAAACGACTGTTTGATAAGGTAGATATCATCGGGAAAACACTTCAATTGAATGGCAAAGAACAGTATACTGTTCAAGGTGTTTATAAAGATATTCCTGACAACAACACTTTTTATGGCTTAGATTATGTATTGCCCTTTGTCGATTATCTTGCAAAAGACCAAGGTATTGAAGAAAGCTGGTCCAGCTGCTATTTCAGCACTTTCGCCAAGATCGACAATGATGCCTTTGTTCCCGCTTTGGAAAATAAACTAACCAATATCATCAACAAAAAACTGACGGATATAAAACCTGAGATCCTGTTACATCCGATGTCCAAATGGCATTTATATGATTCGTTCAAGAATGGAAAGAACGTAGGCGGACAGATTCAATATGTATGGATGTTTGTTTGGATAAGCGTATTCATCATTTTATTGGCTAGTATCAATTTCATTAACCTGAGTACGGCAAGAAGCCTAAAAAGAGGAAAAGAAATCGGGGTTTTAAAATCTGTTGGCGTCAATCGCAGACAGCTTATCGCTGGCTTTCTTGTGGAATCCATCCTCGCAGTAGCCTGCGCATTTTTGTTAGCTGTTCTATTCGCGACATTGCTTTTGCCTTGGGTCAAAACGATTACACATACGACACTGCATATCCCTTTTACCGATATTCGTTTCTATGGCTACTCCTTAGTAGGAATAGGCGTTATAGGTCTTTTAGCAGGCATGTACCCGGCGTTATTTTTATCGGCATTTAATCCTATTCTTGCCCTTAAAGGTAAAATCAACAGCCGAAAAGGCGGATCAAGAAGTAGAAAGGCAATGGTCATCGTGCAATTTGCTATTTCTATTTTTCTGATGATATCCACTTATCTGGTGATTCAGCAACTGCATTACACAAAGGATCGTCCAATAGGTTATAAAAGTTCAAATTTGATAAACATTACTTCATCCAATTCAACTATCGTCAAAAACTTTGATGTACTTCGAAAAGAGTTGATCGGTCAGCGCCTTGTGGCAGATGCCGCCCTTTCTTCCAACTTTGTGAACCACCTATCCTTAACAGGTGGTGGCTTTAATTGGCAAGGTAATGATTCCAAAGACGGTGCGATCATGGGGATCTTCACCGTAGATGAAAACTTCGCGAATACTGTACAGTGGAATTTTATAAAAGGACGCAATTTTTCAAAAGATTTCAAAACAGATTCAACGGCTGTTATTCTGAACGAAGCGGCGGCCAAATTTATGGGAGTTACCGATCTAAACAGTAAACAGCTTTCACGTGCCGGTATCAATTACCACATCTTGGGTATTATTCAAAATACGCTTTCCGAATCTCCTTTCAAATCCATTACACCGACGGCTTATTTTCTAAAATTTTTACCAAAGAATAAAATAACGCTTCAACTGGATGAAAATCAAGACCTCAAACAAAACCTAAAAGCGATTTCCACGGCTTTCAATCGCATAGACCCTGATCTTATTTTTGATTATACATTTACGGATCAGGAATATGCCAAAGAGTTTCAACAGATGGAAATGATCAAGAGCTTAACCAGTTTATTTACAGGGTTGGCCATACTCATTTCATGTCTTGGTCTCTACGCGCTGGTTTCCTTTCTTACGGAGCAACGAGAAAAAGAAATCGGTATTCGTAAAGTATTGGGTGCATCAGAACTTGGCTTGTGGCGGCTACTTTCCACAGAATACATTTGGCTCACAGGCATTGGCTTTTTAGTCGCAGCCCCTTTAGCCTATCTCCTCATGGAATCATGGCTCGAAGACTATGTTTACCGCATATCAATTACATGGACGGTCTTTGCTATCACAGGCTTAACCGCGCTAATCATCACCTTATTAACCGTTAGTTACCAAGCGATTAAAGCAACATTAGCAAATCCTGTAAAAACCTTAAGAAGCGAATAATACCAATTTGTTCGGGGACGGACACTATACTGTCCGTTTCCGAACATTTAAAACCGCCATAAAAACACACCAAAAACCTAAAAATCAATACATTATATTTATGGCAAACGAATTGAACTACTTGGCTTTGCTATTTTTCGAATAACGGAGCCTTCTACTAAAGCGAGCTAAGTGACAAGAATATAGCCTAATTAACAGTCTAAATGCTCATAACCATGTTAAAGAACTATTTTAAAATTGCTTGGCGGAATATCAGAAAAAACAAAGGATTTTCTCTTTTAAATACGTTTGGCCTCAGCATCGGGATAACATGTTTTCTATTGTTGGCAGCGTACATATATCATGAATCCAGTTATGAGCGTTTCCTTCCCAATGCGGACCGTCTAGCTTATATTAGCCTCACCTATAAAGCACCCAATAGCACAGAGGAAGTAAATTCTGCGGTAACACCAACAGGTTTAGCTCCTGCTTTACAAGCTGAATTTCCGGATGTAGAACAGGCAACCAGATTCTACAGCTATTCCAAAGGCGGTAAAATAGAATCCAAAGAGGCACTAATAACTGAAAAAGGCCTACTTTATGCTGACCAAAATGTTTTTAAAACTTTAGGTTATACCTTTCTCGAAGGTGATTCTCGATCAGCCTTAGCAGAACCAAATCAGATTGTCTTAACAAAAAAACTCGCAGCGAAATATTTCCCCAATCAGTCGGCCATCGGTCAGACACTATCCATTGACAAAGTCAACTGGAAAATCACAGGTATCATTGCAGACCTGCCCACAAATACACAGTTGAACTTCTCTGCACTCCTTTCCAACAAAGGATTAGAACGCTACAAAGAAATGGCTTGGTCATCTGCAAATGATATAACCATAGCGCTCCTAAAAAACAAAGATCAGTTCGGTTCGATCCAACAGAAATTGGACCAAATGACAAAATCAAAATTCGCCGAAGCAACAAAACAGGGCTATCAATTTCGATTTATCCTAGAAAAGCTGACCGATATCCATCTTCACTCCAAAGCAGCAGGTACAGGAAACATTACTTATATCTATATTTTACTGGCGTTAGGTGCTGCGCTTATTATTTTAACCTGCATCAATTTTACAAATTTGGTATTAGCGCATGCCCTTGAACGCAAGAAAGAAATCGGTGTCAAGAAAGTTCTGGGTGCAGCAAAGAAAACAATATTCTTTCAGTTCTTTTTTGAATGTAGCCTCATGGTTTTTCTAGCGGTTGCTTTTAGTCTTCTGACTACAGTACTTTTGTTACCCGTATTCAGTTCATTTATGGGTACCGAAATGAAATTAACCGTATGGACAGACCCTCGGTTTTATACGATTTTACTTGTCTTCATAGCCTTGTTGACGCTTCTGTCGGGTGGCTGGCCTGCCTATTCAATTGCTAGTTCAAAACCTATTTCCATTTTTAAGCGAAAACTAACTGAAAGACAACATGGTATATCATTAAGCAAGGTGCTCGTTACTTTTCAATTCAGTATCTCTATATTTTTTATTATCTGCACCTTATTTGCGGGTAGACAGATGGATTTTATCCAGTCTAAAAACACTGGATTGGATCGCTCTGATATGCTGGTCATTGATGGCCGAGGATGGCAAGATAAAGAAAGGCAGCTATTAAAAGAAAAGTTAATGCAGCTCAATAGTGTCCAGGGTGTTACCGCTTCGTATGACAATCCAGTCAATATCCAAGGAGGCTACAGCATTAGGGAGGTCGAAGGCCAACCCAATGATTTTGATATGGATGTCACTGCAATTCCGATTGAAAAAGATTTCGTATCCGTTTTTCATATTCCATCTGTCGCAGGTACACCGTTGTCAGATGCGGACATTTTGCGCGCGCAGGACACTATTTCACCAGAATATGGCTTTGTAGTGAATACACTTGCTGCATCCGCCATGGGTTTTACTCCTGAACAGGCTATTGGAAAGAAAATCAATTTGAACGGACGTAAGGGCAGTATCAAACAAGTTGTGGCGAGTTTTAACTTTGCATCATTACACAACGAAGTCAAACCAATTGTACTTTTTCCAGAATATGATTATTTCGGCAATATTTTCATTCGACTCAATCCGACGTCGCCGGTAAAAGATGTTCTTGCGCAGATCAAAGCTGTTATAAAAGATATTGACTCAAAAAACAGTTTTGAATATCACTTTCTCAATGATGATTATAACAAGTTATATCTCAAAGATCAGCAAACAACACGGGTAATGCAGTTATTTTCCTTCATTACAATTGCTATCGCCTGTATGGGACTATTTGCATTATCAGCTTATGCCGTGCAACAACGCTTTAAAGAGATCGGTATCCGTAAAGTATTAGGTGCTTCAACGATCAAGATTGTCAACATATTGAGTGTTGACTTTATGGCCCTAGTCCTGTGTGCTGTATTGATCAGTGTACCCTTAGGCTGGTATGCCATGCACCGCTGGGTAGAGAATTTTGCTTACCACATCACGCTAGACTGGTGGGTATTTATTGTGGCGGCGATAAGTGCATTATTGGTATCATTTATCACCATTAGTTTTCAAACCATAAAAGCTGCGATTCTAAACCCGGTTGATAGTTTAAGAGACGAGTAATTGTTTTAGTAGCTAAAAACAATAAAGACACCTGATAACTAACAAGCTGGACCTTTAAAATTCACGTTTTCTCTATTTATCGATAAAAATACGACAAATATGCTTAAAAATTACATCAAAATAGCATGGCGGAACCTATGGAAAAGCAAGGGGTACTCTGCGATTAATATTATTGGACTTTCTATCGGAATGACAGCGGTACTGATCATCGGTATATGGATAAAACATCAATTGCAATTCGACAATTTTTACAGCAATAAGGAAAGCATATATAAACTTTGGAACAAATATGAAGATCAGCAAAAAATCTACGTAAACGATATCACTTCGGCACCGGCATCTCAGGCTCTGCTAGCAGATTACCCCGAGGTTGAACGCGCTGCGCGGATGTATTGGAGCAGTACCGCCCTGATGTCTTTTGGCGATAAGAAGATTAAATCCAAGGGAAATGAAGTCGATCCAGCATTTATTGAATTATTTGATTTCAAACTTCTTAAAGGGAATAGCAAGAAGGCTCTAAAAGATACAAAAGATATCGTCCTGACGGAAAGTCTTGCTAAGAACATATTTGGCAAAACTGATCCAATAGATAAAACGATTCTTCTCGACAATAAAGAACTGTATAGGGTATCGGCAATTATGCAGGATCTCCCCAGTAACACAAGTTTCGACTTTACCTATCTGATACCTTTAGAAAAAGCCGAAACCTATTCATCTGGCTGGGGTTCAAACACTTTCTATACTTATATCAAGCTGAAAGAAGGAACCGATGTTGATCTTTTTAATAAAAAGCTAAATAATATAATCAACAAGAAAACAAACCATGAAATAAAAGGCTCCATGTTCCTCTATCCGATGTCCAAAATGCATCTGTATTCAAAATTTGAGCAGGGTATTGCTGTTGGCGGAAAAATAGATCAAGTTAAATTGGTGGCGGGAATAGGTTTATTAATATTATTGATCGCCTGTATCAATTTTATCAATCTCAGTACTGCCCGCAGCCAAAAAAGAGCAAAAGAAGTTGCAGTAAGAAAAGTTGTAGGAGCCCAACGCTTCCATTTAATCATACAATTTCTTTCCGAATCTTTATTGTTAACCTTTATTTCAGGTACATGTGCTATCGTATTGACAATACTGACTCTTCCTCTATTTAACCAGGTTTTAGATAAAGCATTAATCTTTTCATTTTCAGATTCATCGATCTGGTTTTCCCTGATTGGTTTTATTTTCCTTACAGGGATACTTGCAGGGCTATACCCTGCTTTCGTGCTCTCTTCTTTTAAACCGATAAAATCGCTCAAAATATTTGGACGGACAAACAAGTTTTCCCTGAATTTTCGAGAATTACTGGTTGTATTTCAATTTGGTATTGCTATTATACTGATTATAGCAACCATTATCGTACGCAAGCAAATAGAATATGCCAGCCAGCGTGAAATAGGTTATGAAAATTCACAACTTATCGAAGTACCCATTGAAGGCGGCATGGAAAAGAATTATGAGGCTATTAAGTCGGAGCTGATCACTGCCAACATTGCCGAAGCTGTTACTCGTACGGGCTGGTCAATTACTAAAAATGGAGCCAGTTCCGGAGGTAGTTTCCTTTGGCCTGGAGCTAACCCAGAACAAGCAAAGAAAATGGGTTTTGAACTTGGACGCACTGAAAGTGACCTTGTTAAAACTCTTGGATTAAAGCTCATTGCTGGTCGAGACATCGATTATGGCAGGCTGCCGGGAGATAGTGCTTCTGTAATGGTTAATGAAGTTGCTGTCAAAGAAATGAAACTGGAAAATCCAATAGGAAGCTATCTCAAATGGGGCGATAAAACTTATACTATCGTTGGTGTAATCAATGATTATATTACGGGGTCACCTTATAGTCCAATAACCCCCTTACTGATTTATCCTTCAAAAAATTGGATGTTGAATATGGTTATACGCACCAGTCCAAACAGAGCTATGGAAATGAACCTAAAGCAAATTGAGGAAATTATTAAAAAGTTCAATCCGGCCTACCCCTTCGAGTACCAGTTTGTGGATCAGAAATTTGCAGCTAAATTCAAAGATCAGCAACAGACTGCTCAACTCGCATTCATTTTTTCGGGATTAGCTATTTTCATCTCTTGTCTGGGCTTATTTGGGCTTGCTTCTTATATTGCTGAGCTAAAGACCAAAGAAATTGGCATTCGTAAGGTACTAGGCGCCTCGGTAACTGGAATTACGGCTATGTTATCCAAGGATTTTGTTAAGCTTGTCATTATTTCCATTCTAATTGCTTCGCCAATAGCTTGGTGGGCAATGAACAAATGGCTACAGGACTTTTCCTATCGAATTGAAATACAATGGTGGTTTTTTGCACTAGCAGGAATTTCTGCTTTATTCGTAGCTTTCTTTACGGTAAGTACACAAGCCATAAAGGCTGCCAATAGTAATCCCGTAAAGACATTAAGAGACGAATAAGCGCAAAAATTAAGTACGTAAAAAGTAAAGGGTAAAAAATAGAGCGACAGTTGGTTCGCTTCAATCGAATAAAGCATTGCAAAACGAAAAATTAAAACCATGATAAGGAACTATATCAAAATCGCATGGCGCAACCTGATGAAAAACAAATCCTTCTCCCTGATTAACATCATCGGATTGGCGATCGGTATGGCCGGAGCATTACTTATAGCACTTTGGTTGCAGAACATGTTAACCATGGACCGCTTTCATGAGAAGGGTGATCGCCTGCACGTATTGAGTAATCGTGACGAATTTCAAGGCGAAAAATCAGCCTGGGCCTATACACCTAAAATACTAGCGCCCTCATTGGCTGCAGATTTTCCAGATATCGAAGCTTTTACCAGATATAATGAGGGGCCTCAATTTTTAACAACTTTCAATGAAAAGAAACTGATCGCAAATACTGTTTTCATCGATCCTGGTTTTTTCAAAATGTTTTCTTTGCCTTTTGTGAAAGGAGAACAGAATGTGAGATTTGATCATCCCAAAGGTCTTGTGCTCACGGAAAGTTACGCAAAAGCATTGTTTGGAAATGAAGACCCCATTGGAAAATCAGTTCGGATAGACTCGGTTAATCAAGTCACCGTACAAGCTATACTTAAAGATCTTCCGAGTAATTCAAGTTTCAAATTTGACATCCTCCTCCCATTTGAATATGCAAAAATAATCGGTTACGTAGACGATAACTGGAGCAATAATTCAATAACTACTTATGTTCTGTTAAAAGAAGGTACTTCAATCAACGCATTTAACGACAAAATCAGAACCTATCTGAGAGATCATATCAATACGAGTAATAAAGCTGCAGGTTATACTTCTGCAAGAAATACGGGTGAGATTTTTGCCTTCCCCTATCCAGATTCTTTCCTTTACAATAGCGGAAAAGGAGGAAATTATACTTCCGGACGTATCGATATCGTCAAGCTATTTGCTTGGATTGGTGTATTTATTTTATTGGTGGCAAGCATCAATTTTATGAATTTGAGTACGGCACGTTCCGAACGCCGTGCGAAAGAAGTCGGTGTCCGCAAAGTAATTGGGGCAAATAAGACAAGCCTAATGGCGCAGTTCCTGGTTGAAAGCATATTAATTAGCCTGATCGGCATGGTACTCGCAACTATCCTTGTTTTTATGGTCCTGCCATTTTTTAACGAGCTGGTGGGAAAACAGCTTAGCCTATCGTTATTAAACTTACCAACCTGGCTTTTTTTAATTGGTTTTGCCTTATTTACGGGTGTGTTAGCGGGTACCTACCCAGCCTTTTTCCTTTCTTCATTTCAGCCTATTAAGACCTTGAAAGGGAAATTTGTTTCTAAAACAAGAGGCCTTAGTATTCGCTCACTTTTAGTCGTCATTCAATTTAGCCTCGCTATTATATTGATTATCGCAACAGTCATTGTCGCGAAACAAATCCAATATACCAAACAGCGCGACCGAGGTTACAATGAAAATGGGCTACTTTATAGCAGTATCCAAGGTGACCTCGAGAAGAATTATAAAATTCTTAGAAATGAATTGTTAGCCAGCAACGCAGTTGTTTCTGTATCTAAAAACATGTCGCCGGTAACTGATTTCTATAGCAATGGCTGGGGGTTTACGTCCGGGACACCAACGGAACAGGACAAACGCATTTCCTATAACCGTTTTAGTACCGATGCCGATGCCGTAAAAAATCTAGGCCTAACACTTATACAGGGGCGGGATATCGATATTTACAAGTTTGCGACAGACAGTACTGCCTTGATTTTAAATGAATCCGCGGTAAAAAGTTTGCACCTCAAAAACCCAGTCAATAGCATTGTGGATGGTGATGGAACAAAATGGACCGTAGTTGGGGTGGTCAAAGATTTCATAATGGGATCGCCATTTGGAGACAATAAACCTATGGTGATATTAGGACCGCAAGCCTGGTTTACAACGATCCATTATCGTTTAAATCCAAACAATGACATCGCAGACAACTTAAAAACGATTGAGTCAATCTTTAAAAAGTTCAACCCAGACTATCCTTTTGAATATAAATTCATTGACAAGACCTACGAAGAAAAATTTAAGGAGACAAAAGCTATAGGTACACTGGCCATGATCTTTGCTGGATTGACGATCTTTATTTCCTGTCTGGGTTTACTGGCATTAATCGCCTATATGGCCGAAACACGTATGAAAGAAATTGCTGTCCGCAAAGTTCTTGGAGCAAGTGTCACCCAAGTAACCTCTTTGCTTTCGATCGATTTTATTAAGCTTGTTGTGGTCGCAATTTTTATCGCCACACCTATCGCTTGGTGGGCCATGGATAAATGGTTACAAGATTACAGTTATCGAATTGAGATACAGTGGTATTATTTTGTCATTGCTGGACTATTGGCTATTCTGATCAGTATGGCCACGATAAGCTATCAAGCAATTAAGGCTGCATTAGGCAACCCTGTTGACAGTTTACGCGATGAGTAGCCCAAAGTTTAACAACATTGTTTCGTATAGTTTTAAACCATAAAGAAAGGAATGAATTCATTCAAACTTACTTTTCGCAGCCTCATTAGCAACCGACAATATACCTGGATCAATATCTTGGGCTTAAGTATTGGTTTTTCCTTGTGCCTTCTCGTATTTGCTCTTGTCATTGAAGAAAATTCGTATGACAAAAGCTGGAGAAATGCGGATCATCTCTTTCGGATTGTGACCATAGATTCAACGGCTGGCCTTGAACGCCAAATGTCCAGAACATTCGTTAATTTAAGTACGGAACTCAAACAAGTATTCCCGGAGATTCAAAATGAGGCTCGGATAGAATCCAGAAAATATTATTTAAAACCGCATGCAAGCTCAGCACACCCCATAGGCATACAGGTTTTGGAGTCGGAAATAAATATCTTGGATATGTTGAGCATCAAGGTTCTCGAAGGCAATCCCAAACAGCTGGTCCAAGGAAAAACAAACTTGCTCATCGGCAAAGAATTCAAAGAAAAGTACTTTAAGAACGAAAATGTCATCGGCAAAGTCATCCAAAGTGCCGACCCCTATACCGATAAACCATCCGATTATATCATTACGGGTGTTATGGATAATCTTCCTTATAATTCAACGCTTAGAGCTTCCGCCATTGCTTTAGTCCCCAAAATATCGATGGAATTAAGCAAAGATGGGTCAGGCTACTACACCGAACAATTTGTACAACTAAAACCCGGAACACCAAGAATAGATCTTGAACAGAAACTAAATCATTGGTATAAAGGATACCTCAGTCCCAACACAAAACATGTGACTTCCTTTCGCCTGCAGCCTATTCAGGATATATATATGGAGCCATTAGGCAGTGCAGATATCAGCGGCAACCAAAAAACAACAAACATATTTGTGGGTGTTGCCGTTTTGGTCTTTATTATTTCCTGCATCAATTTTATTAATATTTACGCTGTAAGAACAGTTAAAAAATTAAGGGCACTTCATATACATAAAGTATTGGGGGCCAGCCGATCCCAGATGATCAGACGAATGCTATTAGAAACAATCCTACTGTTTTTTATTTCCGCATTATGTAGTTTGGTACTCTTTAGACTTGCACTGTCCCAACTGGAACACTTTATAGGCTATGATCTCGCTTATATTAAATCCATACAGCTCCCGTTGCTATTGGCATTTATGACGACTGCAATTGCCCTCGGCGTGCTAATTGGTTTTTATCCAGCATGGCTAATCTCTGGTATTAAGAGTTCAGATGCCTTAAAAAATAAGCTATCAAAAATTCCCAATGCGGAAGTCTTTATCAAAAAAATGCTTATCACAACACAGTTTAGCATTACTATTATCGTCATCATTGGCCTTATAACAATCAAGTCCCAACTCAGTTATATGCAAGCAGCTCCCTTGGGAATGGAAGTCAAAAATGTGCTAAACATCGATTATTTCAACAAGGGTACACAAAATACAAATATAAAAGATCGAATTGGTGAACTTACCGGGGTTGAATCGGTCAGCGTCGCTGCCTGGACGCCGACAATCGGGTCAGGCTACCTTGCCAAGACAATCGTTGACAAGGACGATCCAGGGAAAAATATCCAAGTCAGTTTCATCGGTGGCGATGTCGATTTATCCAAGACTTTGGGAATCCAGCTGGTTAAAGGTCGATTATTGACTCCTGAAGATTATACGCATGTTGAAATGGATATGGGAGAAGACGAAGGTATCAATAATGCCCTTGTGACGGAAAGTACGGCAAAAAAGCTTGGGATAGACAAACTCGGTATCCTGTATAAAGACCTTCAAATTATCCCCGTCGGAATCATTAAAGATTTCCATAGTGAGTCTTTTCGTAGCAAAATAGTACCAACAGTGATTTTGGCAAAAGATTTTAACGGAAGCGGCAATATGCTGATAAAAGTAGGGAAAGGACAAGAACAACAAATCTTTCGATCGGTATCTCAAATTATACAAAATACCTATCCTGATAAACACGTTTCCTTCCATTGGATAGATGATTTGATTGCAAAACAATATGAAAAAGAGAGCAAGCAAGTGCAATTATTTATCCTATTCAGTGCATTGACATTGTTGATCTCTGCCTTAGGAATTACAGGATTGATCATGCAAAATCTCGAACAGCGTACTAAAGAAATTGGCATACGCAAAGTCCTAGGCGCAACAGTGCTCGACATATCACGTCTCTTTTCAAAAGATTATCTCATCTTATCCACCTTGGCTATTTTTATTGCCAGTCCAATAGCGGGGTATTTTTCAAAAAAATGGCTTGAAGATTATGCGTACAATGTGGGCGTACAATGGTGGTTCTTTATCCTTGCCGCGCTTGCCATCTTTTTGATCAGCATCATTACTGTCAATTTCCAAACAATACGTGCCGCACTAAACAATCCAGTAGATAGCTTACGAAACGAGTAAATATTCATTTATAGTAATAGAGGGGGCCTCAATATGATCAAGAATAATTTAAGAATAGCATGGAGAAATTTAACCCGCAATTTCTCCACTTCGTTTATCAACATCGTTGGGTTGGCCATGGGAATTGCAACCTGCCTTCTGATCAGCTTATATGTGACCGATGAATTTAGTTTTGATCGTTACAACGAGCATGCAGACCGTATTGTACGTGTTGTTTTCAGAGGAACAGTAAAGGGCGGAACGATCAATGAGGCACATGTGATGCCACCTGTAGCTTCGACTATGAAGTCAGAGCTGCCCGAAGTTGAAGAAACTGCACGACTACGAATCGGTGGATCCCCCCTATTTGTCGTCAATAATAAAGTGTTTCACGAAGAAAAAATGGCTTTCGTAGATGCTTCTTTCTTCAAAATTTTCACGCTCCCTTTTATTAAAGGGGATTTGTCTACAGCTATTTCTTCCCCAAATTCTGCAGTGATTTCCGAATCCACTGCCTTAAAATACTTCGGCACAAATAATGTTGTCGGTCGAGACCTCCTCATCAAAGACAGTCCAAATATCCTCAAAATCACTGGAGTAATCAAAGATATCCCTCAAAACTCCCATTTTCATTTTGATGTATTTACCTCTTTGGATGCACTGGAAGATTCACGATCAGATTCGTGGATGACCTCCGAATATTATACTTATGCGCTGCTTTCGAAAAATGCGTCACGTGAAAAGCTCGAAAAAAACTTAGCCGTCCTATTCGACAAACATGTTGCCACACAATTTATGGCAGGTTTTGGCATGAGTTACCAAGAATACAAGAAAACGGGAAATAAGATCGGTCTTTACCTACAGCCGCTCACAGATATCCATCTACATTCGAATTTCAACTACGACCTCAGCGCTCCGGGGGATATACGTTACGTTTATATTTTTAGTGCTATTGCACTCTTTATGCTATTGATTGCCACAATTAATTTCATGAATCTATCTACAGCCAGTGGGTTTAGACGGTGTAAAGAAGTAGGAGTACGAAAAGTATTAGGTGCCGACAAGCAAAAACTGATGCGACAATTTATGCTGGAGGGCGTCCTCCTGACTTATATTTCCTTGGGAATAGCTTTGGGAATTGTTTTACTTGCCCTTCCTCTATTTAATCAGATTTCAGGAAAAGAGATTGAAATTCAAAAACTTGACGCTTTTAAAATTATCCCCTTCCTACTGACTTTTGGTTTAGTCGTCGGTCTATTTTCCAGCAGCTATCCCGCGTTATATTTATCCTCATTTAATCCGCTCCGTGTATTAAAAGGGAAAATAAGTCGTTCGACTAAAGGCCTTAATTTACGCAGTGGGCTTGTTGTATTTCAATTCATCATTTCCGTCGGACTTATCTTTGGAACCGTGGTTGTTGTTCAGCAGCTGGATTATATGCGTCATATTAAACTTGGATATAACAAGGATAATGTCCTTATTATACCGAGCTGGCCTTTGGGAAAAAACGAAAAGACATATTATAATTTATTGATGCAAGATAGCAGAATCAAGCATGTCTCTCATTCGTCCTATCTCCCTGCCGGAGAAAGTAACAACAACAATTTTTTCATCTATCCAGATGGCAATACTGATCAATGGGTCAAAACGATTCGTTACGATATAGATGAAGAATATATTCCGGTTATGGGTATGCAGCTTAAAGAAGGACGAAATTTCGCAAAAACATTTGGTAATGACAGCCTTTCTGTCATCATCAATGAAACCGCAGCAAAAGATCTAGGTTGGAACGATCATAGCCTTGGCAAAATATTGACCAATAAAGATAACAAAAGCTATCGTGTTATTGGTGTCGTTAAGGATTTCCATTTTCGCTCTTTACATGAGCAGATCTCCCCGCTTGTGATGGTTCTTAGCGATCAAGCCGGGAGTTTGATTCTCAAAACCCAAACAGCCGATATGGAGAAGCTCATTCAAAAATTAGCGTCTCTCTATCGATCCTTTCCAACAGACATTCCATTCAGCTATTCCTTTCTGGATGACCGATACGCACAAACCTACCAAGCAGAAGTGAAAACGGGTAAATTACTGAGCATCTTTGCGGGACTGACTATTTTTGTAGCCTGCCTTGGTTTATTCGGCTTGGCTATTTTCACCGCCAATCAACGCAGAAAAGAAATAGGGATCCGAAAAGTTGTTGGAGCTACAGTTCCCGACATCACGCGTATGCTTTCCACGGAGTTCGTCAAACTCGTTCTAATAGCCATTATCATTTCTTCTCCCCTAGCTTGGTGGATGATGCACAAATGGTTAGAGAATTTTGCGTACCGTATTGAGATGCAATGGTGGATGTTTGTGCTAGCAGGAGCGCTAGCCGTTTTTATTGCTTTAATTACTGTAAGTTCACAAGCGATACGAGCGGCCCTAACAAAGCCTGTTGACAGTCTACGTGATGAATAAAAATAAACTTGTCTGTTCAGCTGTGGACAAAGCACTGTCCGATATCGAACAGCAAGGAAAAGAATCAGGAAGGCAATACACTAATGATCAACAGGATAATTACTTGGCCAAACATTTGTATTTTTAATTTTCTAAATGGAGCAAACAAGCTATCAGCAGCTCCACGACCGGAATAAATTCTTAGTATAAGACAATGAACTTTACAAACTTCAAAATTGCTTGGCGAAATATTCGAAAGAAAAAAGTGCAAAATCTGATCAATCTAATTGGATTGACCTGCGGTATTACTTTTCTACTACTTGTAGGCGCCTATGTATGGGATGTACATCAAGTGAATAGTAATATCAAAAATATCGATCGGCAATTTTTGTTGCAAAGCAAGTATAAGAAAGAAGGATTTGGTATTAACTTAACCACATTAGGGGCGCTCCCCAAAGCCTTACATGAGGAGTATCCCAATCTGGTCTCTAATTATTATCGGATTGATGGATTGACAGGTATCGTAGCAAACGGTGCGACAATCCATGAGGAAGGGATGTCTCTCGGAGATCCTAGTCTATTGACGATGTTTGGATTCCATATTTTAGCGGGCAATGCCAATACGGCTTTGAATAATCCCTTTTCAGTTGTCATCAGTGACAAAGCAGCCATAAAATATTTCGGTCATGTGGATGTACTTGGAAAATCGCTACAAATAAAAAATTTCAAGGGTGAAAAACACGATTTTGAAATTACAGCAATCATCAAATCCGATGTCCAAAATGCCATTATGGATCTCACAAAGAATATGCATGCCGACATATTTTTACCGATCATCAACGAGGAATTCTTTGGCCGATCTATAGACAATTGGAATAACCCATATATTGCCGGTTATGTTGAATTGAAACCAGGTGTAAGTTTGGAACGGGTAGATGCCGCCATCGAAACGCTAGTAAGAAAAAATACCGATAAGGAATTTTCCAGTCAATATAGCCCCAATCTAAAACCATTGAAAACTTATTATTTGGATGACAACCAAGGGGCTGTCCGTAAAATGATACAGACGTTGATTTGGACTGCCATTTTTATCTTGATTATGGCTATCATCAATTTCATCAATTTTAGTATCGCTCAGCACATTACCCGATTAAAGGAAATCGGTGTTCGCAAAATGATGGGATCATCTCGAGTGCAGCTTATTAGACAACTGATGACCGAATATATCCTGATCGTGGCCATAGCAACATTCATCAGTCTGCCAATCTATATCGTCACAAGTCCAATCTTCGAACATATCTTGATGCGCAAGCTGCCTACGTTGATGGAATTGCCGATTTATTTTTTTGGTCTATTGGGTATAATGACGTTATTAATTGGTTTACTGGCGGGTCTATATCCAGCAATTAAGCTTTCCAATATAGCGGTACTTCCTGCAGTCAAAAATCAGTTTTCGACCTTGGGAGGCAAACAGCTGGTACGAAAAATTCTTTTGTTTTTTCAATTTGGGGTAGCCTTGCTCCTGCTGGCCTGCACACTAATTATTTCCAAACAAGTGGACCTATTTCTCCATAGCAATCTAGGTTACAACAAGGACTACTTATTAACCGTTCAAGTACCTAGAGATTGGTCCGAAAATGGTGTTCGCAAAATGGAGACTTTACAACATGAACTCAGCCAGCAACCAGAAGTAAAATCTGTAAGCTTATCTTATGAAACACCTGGATTACTGGGATTCAATATGCAATCTGCATTCGGTACGGTTGAAAACAAAGAAATCCAGGTACAACGGATTACAAGTGATAGTCACTTTTTGGGAACCTATGAGATACCGCTAATTGCGGGAACTTTTCTTCCTAAAAACTATGCTACTCATGCGGATAATAGACCAGTTGTCATCAACAGGAAGGCTATGGATGATTTTGGCTTTAAAAATGCCGAGCAGGCGATTGGTCAGCAAATAGCAATAAATGATCCTAGTTACAAAATGACTATTGTGGGCGTTGCTGAAAATTTTGTAGCCAACACACTTCATCAGGCATCCCCGCCTATTATCTGGATAGATGTACATGAGAGCCTTCAATACCGATACCTCAGTATTCGCTTACAAAAAGGCTCTCTTTCCAATGCAGTACAACAACTAGAAAAAAAGTGGAAAACGTTGCTGCCTGATGCACCGTTCGAGTATCAGTTTATGGATGAACGTATCAAAAGTTTATATGAAACTGAGCTGCAGCTGCATCGCGCTTCCCAGATTGCTACGGTTGTTTCGCTACTGATCGTGGCATTGGGACTTACCGGATTAATATCGCTTTCCATCCATCTGCGCAATAAAGAAGTCGGCATTCGTAAAGTACTTGGGGCTTCACTAGCACATTTGATGTTGCTCTTTTCAAAAGAGTACTACGGAATCTTCCTATTTGCTGCATTTACGACAGTTCCACTAAGTTATCTATTGATGCAATACTGGCTGCAAAATTACATTATCCGAGTAGAAATCAATGCGTTTACCTACTTATTGCCATTGGGAACTTTGATTGGTTTGCTGAGTTTATTGGTTGGTATTATTGTATTTCGATCAACTCGGTTTAATCCAGTTGAAAAATTAAGAGATGAATAAGAAAAATAAGCCGTAGGGTGTGCAAAAATTATTATCAAGCTGAATTGGGTGTAGTAGTTTATAATTGGTTCCCTACGGCTCAGTATCTTTATACCCTTCCAGTAGCTGTTCGCAACGAACAGCTACTGGAAGGGTAACTCCTTATTCTTTTAACCAGCATAGCTTTTCGATAGATAAACAAATCCATATTTTGATTCTTTCCGAATAAGTTTAAGCTCATCAGACCGATTGAGCAAATCTTCAAGTATCTTCATCAGGTTTTTAGGTTTTACATATGTACCGAGTATTATACAAACCAATTTATGTATTTCATAAGGACTCCTATTTTTATTAAAATACCCCGTGCCAACCTGCGCTTCGATAATTCTCTTGACCTTCCGAAGCTCATTCAATGTAGAAGGTTTATTTGGATCAAAATTATGGCGGATGTCCATGATCTTAAATTGGATCTCCTGTACCCCTTCTTCAATGGATAATCTATATAGGTGATAAATAACCTCATCATCCAATGTATTGACATGCAACTCATAAGCATACTTTTGCTTGGATAAATTCATCCCTAAAGGCATCATGGCATGTATACTCCCCACTTCTAACACACGACAAAAAATATAGTAATCAATAGCAAGAATCGTTTTAATTTTGAAAGACTCAACTTTGCTTATAAAATCTAGTGCTTTTCCCATTAAAAAAGATACTTCTTCGGGTGAGAGACCATTTGAAATACGCTGTAATATCATCCGATAAAAGAACTGCATTTCCAACGGTTGACAACGATGCTTATACACCCGTTTGAACACTTTAAAATTATTTCTCATTATAGTTCATATAGTTATTCCATACAAAGAAATAGAAATAATTTAAAAATTTAAAACATTTGTATAAATAAAAATAACATTTTGTATATTTATCTATACAAAACAAGAGCATACTAAATCATAACTATGACAAAACTAGGTGAATTTTTAGAGAAAAAATCCGTTAATAAATCGCGAATTGCGCGCAAAACGGGTTTAAGTAAGGCAAGAATCAATGAGTTAACGATGACCGAAACGGCTAAATTACGTTTGGATGAAATGTACCTGATCGCATTGGCTATTGATACAGATCCAGCTAAAATGATGTTCGAACTATGTGATCATCTCCAGCTGAAAGAGATTGAAGAGTAAGCAATTCTCTATTTACCGTCAGCGCCTAGAACGTCTGTGCGATACTGAACGCCAAACTGTTCGATATCGTACAGGCTAGCTTTTTAAAGTCAAAACAACAGACTAGTTATCAACACGTTAACAAAATGGCAACGCAATTGATTTCAGCTTAAACGTCTGTTTTGATTATAACTACCAGTCATTCAGACCTTAAAAATTTCTGCTATGATAGGAAATAATCTCAAGATAGCTTGGCGGAATATGGCAAAAAACAAGCTATATTCATTCATCAAGATTGGAGGCTTTGCCTTTAGTATTGCGATCTGTATTCTTATTGTTTTATATATAAAACATGAGACGAGCTACAATAAGTTTTATCCGGCTATGGATAGAATTTACCGCTTGGTCGTTCAGTTACCCATTGAGAATAAAACCGAGCGCTGGGTTTCACTTTCTGCGCCAGTAGCGCCAACCTTAAAAGCAGAAATACCGTCCATTGAGCAAACGGGGCGCATTCTACCCAATCCGTTATTCGGTGCGGGCAGCAACCAATTGTCATTAAATAACAGCTCAGATAGCCATTACGATGATGGATTTGTCTATGTCGACCAGTCCATTCTCGACATGTTTCCTATGCCAATGGTTTCGGGCCAGCTGTCCCATGCACTCGATAAGCCCAACACATTGGTTATTACCAGAAGCAAAGCCGAAAAATACTTTAAAAATGATCCAATTGGACAAACGATCTATCTCAACAACAATAAATCGAAGGCCTATACCATCACTGGGGTCATTGAAGATATGCCCAACAATTCGACCCTTGCCGGTTATAGTTTTTTTATGTCGCTCGCTGGAGAACCTTTTTATCAAGGCGAACAGACTGCTTGGCTCAATAACAATTATACCGTTTATGTCAAATTAAAACCCAACGTAAATGTTGCACTGGCAGAAAAAGAAATTTCAAAGAATTATTTAGAGATACATTATCTCCCTGAATATCTAAAATCAGGACGTAAACTTAATCCGCTTTTCAAGCAGGCAAAAATAACTTTACAGAATGCCCTCGACATGCATTTAAAATCTGCGGATATAAGCGACGATAAAGTTAGTACATTGAACAGAGGCGATATTCGCATGGTTTGGACCTTCGCAACAATAGCTTTATTTATTTTGTTCATTGCCTGTATTAACTTCATCAACTTATCGACAGCAAATGCAGCAACGAGAGCAAAAGAAATTGGTATCCGTAAGACTATTGGCTCCTCCAGGAAGCTGCTTGTTGGACAATTCCTTGTTGAAGCAATTTGTTATAGTGTATTGTCACTGATTATTGGGTTATTTCTAAGCTGGTTACTACTACCCGTATTCAACCATCTAGCCAACAAATCCTTGACCATTCCTTGGATAGCGACGTACTTCTTTCCTTCTCTTTTGGTGGCCATATTGGTGATCGGTGGTCTTGCCGGAATCTACCCAGCACTGTACCTATCCAAATTTAAACCAATCACCGCACTCAAAAACAATGTCATTGGCGCTAAATCTTCGCTATTTAGGAATAGTTTAGTTGTCTTTCAATTCGCGACCTCAATTATCCTTATCGTTGGAGCATTGGTAACCAATAAACAGATAAACTACATATTGGACAAAGATCTGGGATTTGACAAGGAACAAGTCGTTGTGCTTCGCGGCATTGGTACATTATCGAAACAGCTTCCAAGTTTAAAAAATGAACTAAAGAGCCTCCCCAATGTTGCTTCCGTTTCCATGGGTGATTTTCTTCCAGTCCCCATCGATGGTGCCAAACGAAATGGTAATCCGTTCTGGGTCGATGGCAGAAAAGATCTTGATATGGCTACACAGGGCCAATTTTGGGAAATCGATCAGGATTATCTGAGTACATTCGGTCTTCATTTAAATAAAGGACGAAATTTTGATCCCACCAGAGCCACCGATAGCAGTTCGGCTATTATCAATCAGAAATTGGCCGACGAGCTTCACTTAAAGAATCCCATTGGTGCAAAAATCACCAATGGCAATACATGGACGGTCATTGGCGTAGTAGATGATTTTATTTTTGAGTCGCTAAAAGATAAGGGGTATGCAGGACTTTGTATGACATTACAAGGCAATCCTTCCCTCCTCTCTATTAAGGTAAAACCGCAACATCTCAAAGAGACGCTCGCTGATATCACAGGAATATGGAACAAATTTGCCCCAAATCAACAAATTAACTATAGCTTCTTGGACGAAGGTTTTGAGGCCCTTTATCAAGACGTGGAACGGACCAAGAATATATTCACTTGTTTCGCTCTTGTTGCCATTTTTGTTGCTGCGCTCGGGCTTTTCGGTCTCGCAACTTATGTGACACAACAACGGACCAAAGAAATTGGCGTACGTAAGGTACTTGGAGCCAATGCGATTAGATTACTCCGATTATTGTCTGGAGATTTTATAAAATTGGTGTTTGTAGCCTTGGTCATTGCCACACCAGTTGCGTGGTGGGCAATGAACCAATGGCTTACAGATTTTAACTATCGGATCGAAATAAATTGGCTCTACTTCATTCTTGCAGGAATGAGTGCCATTTTAATTGCTTTAGGCACAATCAGCTATCAGACTTGGAAAGCCATTCGCGCCAATCCTGTGGATAGCCTGCGTGATGAATAAATACAAAACCGTAAAAGACTTTTATTATGATAGGAAATAATTTAAAGATCGCTTGGCGAAATATGGTCAACAACAAACTGTACTCGATCATCAAGATCGGCGGATTCGCTTTTAGCATTGCGATTTGCATTCTTATTATGCTGTACATTCGACATGAAACCAGTTATGATAAAATGTATCCCAACATGAACCGTGTTTTCCGTCTTATCGTTTCGGCACCCGATGGTGATAAAGTGAGGCAAACCTTTGCCTTTCCTGCCCCAGCAGCTAAAACCTTGCAAGAGGAAATCCCAAGTGTTGAATTAGCCGGTCGCATTTTACCCAATACCTTATTTGGTGCCGGAAGCAATCTGTTTACTGTAAATGGCCGCGCGGAGAACTACCTTGATAAAGGTTTTGTATATGTTGATCAGTCCATTTTGGAAATATTTCCGCTTCCTGTCGTACAAGGACAGTTATCACATGCGCTGGACAAACCCAATGCAATAGTCATTACCAAAAGTAGGGCTCAGAAATATTTCAAAGGAAATGCGGTAGGACAAACGATCTATTTGAACAACAATAAAAATGTCTTATACAACATAACGGCTGTGATCGATGATGTCCCGAGCAATTCCAGTCTCTATGGCTATGATTATTTTATTTCCCTTGCAGGCGAACCTTTCTACCCTGGTGAACAAAACAATTGGGGCGCGACAAATTACATTACCTATGTAAAACTGAAGGAGAATGCAGATATTGCCAATGCACAGCGTAGCATTTCAAAAAACTATATTCAGGACCATTATATTTTGCTCAACAAAAAAAATGGAATGAAAATATCGCCAGAAATGATGCGATCAACCGTATTGCTTCAAAACGCCCTTGATATGCACCTGCACTCGAAGAATATTTCGGAATATGGAATGGCGACACAATATCAAGGCGACATTAAGATGGTCTGGATATTCGCAGGAATTGCATTTTTTATATTATTGATTGCCTGTATTAACTTCATCAACTTATCAACGGCGAATGCAGCAACGCGAGCCAAAGAAATCGGGATTCGAAAAACCATTGGATCAAATCGAAGGACACTGATTTTCCAATTTATGACCGAAGCGATATGTTACAGCCTTATTTCACTCCTTACAGGGTTATTATTAGCCTTCCTGTTATTACCGCTATTTAACAATCTAGCCAACAAAGCGCTGTTTATACCGTGGACAGTGTGGTACTTTGTGCCTTCGCTGATCTTGAGCATGTTGTTCATCGGCATTCTTGCCGGTTTATACCCAGCGCTCTATTTATCAGGTTTTCAACCTATCAACGCATTAAAAAGCAAATCGGTCACCAATCTTAAATCTTCGTTGCTACGCAATGGACTGGTTATTTTCCAATTTGCAACATCTATTATATTGATGATCAGTGCACTTATTGCGAATCAGCAAATCAGTTTTATGCTCAATAAAGATATTGGCTTCGATAAGGATCAGGTAATCGTACTCCGCGGTATAACAGGTATTGCCTCTCAGACAAAAGAATTAAAAAATGAATTGAAAGCCATTCCAACAGTAAGTGATGTCTCCATTGGCGACTACTTACCGGTTCAATTGGATGGCGCAAAAAGAAATGGGAATCTTTTTTGGGCCAAAGGAAAAGAAGATCTTGAATTGGGCGAAAGCGGGCAATTCTGGAATATCGACGAAAGCTACCTCACTACATTTGGACTAAAACTTATAGCCGGCCGAAACTTTGATCCACATATCGCATCGGATAGTTCTGGTGCTATTGTCAACAAAAGAATGCTTGCTGATCTAGGCATCAAAGGAAATCCAATTGGCGTACAAATTACCAATGGTATGACGTGGACCATTATTGGCGTCGTCGACGATTTTATCTTTGAATCGATGAAAGATGAGGGCTATTATCCCGTTTGTATGACCCTCGCCAGTAGCCCCTCCATGCTTTCCATCAAGACTAAATCTACAGAAATGTCCAAAACATTGGCCGACATTAATACCGTCTGGAACAAGTTTTCTCCAAATCAAAAAATCGATTACAATTTCCTCGATGCCGGCTTCGCAGATCTATATCAAGATGTCCAACGGACCAAAAATATCTTCAGTTGCTTTGCTTTTGTAGCCATTTTTGTTGCAGCTCTCGGACTTTTCGGACTGGCAACCTACGTGACCCAGCAACGAACTAAGGAAATCGGTGTCCGCAAGGTTCTCGGCGCAAGTTCCATCCGATTACTCAAATTACTCTCCGGAGATTTTATAAAATTGGTGTTTGTAGCTTTGATCATTGCTACACCTGTTGCGTGGTGGGCAATGAATCAATGGTTGACAGATTTCAACTATCGAATAGAAATCAATTGGTTCTACTTTATTCTAGCGGGTCTCAGTGCAATCCTGGTTGCTTTTGGAACCATTAGTTATCAAACCTGGAAAGTCGTCCGTGCCAATCCAGTCGATAGTTTAAGGGATGAATAAAGTCATAAGATCTTAAAAATTGGTATTTGTTGCCTTGGTAATTGCCTTGCCTGCTACATGGTGGGCAATGAACCATTGGCTTAGGGGGAATGGATGTTCGATTCTGGACGTAAACTGTTCGAAATCGAACATCCAAAAACAAAACAAAAATACGATAAGTAATTTATAATAAAACTATTACGACACTGGCAAGGGGATTGTAATTTTAATTGAGTGAATTGGTTCGCATTAGTTTAAACATAATATCCTCCAAAAAATGGCAAAAAATGATTTCAAACTAGCTTGGCGTAAACTCTTAAAAAACAAAGGTTTTACTTTCTTAAATATTGTTGGTCTGACCTTGGGTTTTACGGGTTTTATCCTTTCCTATCAATACATCAATCGGGAAACGAGTTACGATAAATGGAATCCACATTTTAAGGACATCTACCAAATTGGTCTTGAAGCAGAAGGTGCCTTTACGAACGAAACTTCACCTTCTCTGGCTCCTTTGCTAAAACAGAATTTACCTGATATTGTATATGCAGGTCGGAAAATAGTTTACAATTATGGAAGTTATCCGCTTTTCGGAGAGAAGACGGTACTTATTAAAAATGCTGCATTAATTGATTCTTCTGCTGCGCGGATTTTTCAGATAGAAAATGCGACTGGGCCGCTCTACAAAAACAAGGACCAAAAGGAAGCGACCATGGTCAAAAGTCCTATTGCCGAACAACTATTCAAAAAAGAAGACTTAAATTTTGACAGTCCCCAGTCGATTCCAGCGCTAAGTCAACAAATTGGAATGAAGGAAACAATCTACGGTACCATCAAAAAGCAAGGCCTGTCCATGATTGATTACGATCTCCTTTTTATCCGTGAACCGCAGGATCTCTTCGCGGATAATAATCCCTTTTTGTATCAAACTTATATTCAGGTTCGCCCCGGTACGGATATCACAACGTTGACCAATCGCATCAATGCGCTTTACCAGAAAGAAATTGCACCAAAAGATAAAATACGTTCATCCAGTTATGCCAAAGGAAAAATCTATCTTGATCCACTTGCCAACCTTCACCTTCGGCCAAAAACGGGAAATAACACGGCTTATATCATTACGTGGATTATTGGTATTCTTTCGGTCTTAATTCTTTTACTTGCTTCAGCCAATTTTGCCAATATGATTATGGCACAGGCGGATCAACGACTTAAAGAGCTTGCCCTAAAAAAAATATTGGGAAGCTCACGTTGGGCTATCGTCAGGCAGTTGGTACTGGAAGTATTTATTCTGACTTTCAGTGCTGCAATTCTAAGTTTCGTTACTTTGGCCCTTACAGGAAATATTCTCCAAAAATGGTTCAATGATGATCTTAAGGGGTATATTTTGAGTTCGGAAACAATCGTACAACTTGCTATTGCCGTACTATTGACAACAATTCTATCGGCAATATACCCAGCTATCGTACTCTCTGGCTTCAAATCCGTCAATCTGCTCAAAGGCGGATTATCCTCAATACTAAAGAAAGGAACATTCCGAAATGCCTTGCTAACTTTCCAGATCAGTATGGCCATCCTGTTTATCTCGGGCATGCTAGTGATTAGAGCACAGCTTCAGTACATGCAGCAGGCGGATAAAGGGTTTGAGCCGGCCCAGGTTATCAATTTCAAGGGAGTAGGTATGTATTACAATAAAAACAACTACGAACAATTAAAAAGGCGATTAGACAATGATCCGAGTATCGCATCAGTCGCATCAGCGACAAATATCCCAGGAGAGGGCGAACAGCCTCCTAAAATGGATTTTTCTTATGCACAAAAAACTGTTTCATTTGCACATGTCGGCATTGATCCTGGATACTTCAAGACGTTAAACATCTCCAGTATACAGGAAAACACCAATATTTCAATAGACCAACTGCTTCGCGATTCCTTGGCGAACTATGCTATTATCAACGAATCTGCAGCTAAGAATTTAGGACTTGAAAACCCTATAGGTGCTAAAATCAAAGGCTGTGATGTCAACTTCGAAATTGTCGGTCTAGTCAAAGACAGTAAAGCTTATGGCTTCGAGAATGCCGTACAACCGAGCCTATATTCATTTAAAAGTGAATGCGGCAGCATGCGCTTGCAAACAACCCTCATGGTCAAAACAAAACCAGGTATGGTCGATCGGGCAATTCAAACAGTCAAAACAGAGTGGGAGAAAAATCCATCTGCAAAAGATCTGCCCCTTGATTATTCCTTTATGGATGAGCAATATGCTTTACAGCACAAAAAACAGCAAGAATTGCAGACTGCTTTTAATAGTTTCACCAGCCTTTCGGTTATCATTGCGGCCTTAGGGCTGTTCAGTATGGCGGCATATCAGGCGGCTTTACGAAAAAAGGAAATGAGTATCCGTAAAGTACTAGGAGCTTCGGTACAATTGCTCTTTATTCAATTGAACAAACCATTTTTCAAGCTCTTTCTGATCGGGATCGGCATAGCCCTTCCAATCGCTTATTTCCTTATGAATAGGTGGCTTTCCAATTTCGCCTATCACATTCAGCTGTCCTGGTGGTCGTTTTTGATCCCAATATTTTGCATATTTATACTCATATTGGTTTCGATCAGTTTCCAATCTATCAAAGTCGCAAAAACAAATCCAATAGATAGCCTGCGCGATGAATAAAAGATAGTATGAGCAGTGATGGCTTTATCCTACAGTTGAACAATAATTATGGTTACTAGAAAAAATATAAATTCGAATATCTAAGATCTCAATACTAAAAAATGATACAATTAAAAAATTTATTCAAGTGGTATAACGTAGGTGGTACACGCTCATTCGTCCTTAAAGATGTAAGTCTTGATATCGCTGAAGGTGATTTTATCTCCATCATGGGACCTTCAGGGTCCGGAAAATCGACTTTATTAAATATTATCGGTATGCTCGATGAACCTGATGAAGGTGAATATATTTTTATGGGCGAGAATGTGTTGGAAATGAAAGCGAAAAAAAGAACGCAACTATACCAATCCCACATCGGCTATGTATTTCAAGCTTACCATCTCCTGGATGAGTTGACCGTATATGAGAATATTGAAACACCCTTGATCTATAAGGACATTTCGAGCAAAGAAAGAAAAGCTATTGTTGCCGATATGCTCGATCGCTTTGGTATTGTTGGTAAGAAGGATCTCTTCCCAGCCCAACTATCCGGTGGCCAACAACAGATTGTAGGTATAGCGCGTGCATTAGCGGGATCGCCTAAATTATTGTTAGCCGATGAGCCTACGGGTAATTTAAATTCCAAACAAGGCGAAGAAATCATGGATCTATTCAAACAGCTCAACGATGATGGTGTTACAATTATACAAGTAACCCATTCTGAAAAGAATGCCGAATACGGTAAAAGAGTTGTCAATATGCTGGATGGTCAGCTCAAATAATTGTATGCCAATTTAACCTGGATAATCCCTACGCAGTACATCAATTACGGTAGGGATTTTTTTAGCTCATATTTCGAATCAATTCTTTAACTTCGTTATGATGAATGAGAGAGAGTTGAAATCGCTAATATCCCTGTTGGACGACACCGACCAACAGATTATTCAGGAAGTGGAACACCAGTTAAAAAGCCAAGGTCCTGAGATTGTACCCTATTTGGAAAAATTTTGGGAATCAAGCTTCGATCCCAGAATACAGGGACGTTTAGAGAATATCATTCATGAAATTCAATTTGATCAGACCAAAAACGAGTTACAGATCTGGAACCTGAGTAACTCATTCAATCTACTGGAAGGATTAATTATCCTCAATAATTATCAATATCCTTCTTATGAGGACCACAAGATTATTTTGGCGATAGAAGATCTCAAAACTGAGGTATGGCGCGGTTTGCATTACGACATGAGCCCACTGGAAAAAGTGAACCTAATGAATCATGTTCTTTTTGGCTCTTTCGGCCTAGCAGGAAATACAAAGGATTATCATCATCCACAGAATTCCTATATTGGTCAAGTACTCGATACCAAACAGGGGAATCCCTTAACCCTATCCTGCATTTATAGTATCATTGCACAAAAATTGGACATTCCAATCTACGGTATCAATTTACCAAAGCATTTTGTATTGGCGTATATGGATTCGGATGAAGAAGGGAATGAAAATGTGCTGTTTTACATCAATGCCTTTAATCGTGGTCAGGTTATGCAAAAAAGCGATGTAAATTCATTTTTGAAGCAACTGAACCTCAATCCGGATAGAGAATTTACCTACCCCTGCGACAATGTGACAATCATTAAACGAGCTTTGCGAAACCTAATGTCTGCCTACGAGGAACATGAAAGTTCAAACAAGCAGCAGGAAATCAAAGCGCTTTTCCAGTTGCTTGCCTAAACTGTACATTAAAAGTTAGTAGTAGACCGGCCGTCCAAAAAGATATAATTTGGATTCAGAGAACCATAGGTTTTCGCCGCTATGTCAGGTTTTAAATTACCGTCGCTTAAGCCAGTCAATGGAAAACGCGAAATTGTACGATTCGTTAGATCAGAAACATAAAAGAATTTACCTTCGTTGAGACGGTCATCAATGGCTACCCCCCAAGGTTTTTCTAAGCCCGTATTAGCACCACTGATAACGTAATCAGGGTCTATATTTTTGTCTGTAATCCCACTAAACAACGCCGTAGGGTCTTTGAAAAATAACACTTCTTTACCCGATGTCACCGCAAGTAAACCCTTATTAGGCGCATAGGACACGGGGCCTAGTTCAGTTTTACCCTTGATATAGACTTTCATTACTGGCTTAAATCCATCTACGCCGACAATCGTATCACGTGGCTGATCGATGAGTTGTTGTTTTAGATTAGTATAAACAGCAAATCCACTTTTATTTTCTGCTCCTTCATTATTAAAGCCTATAACAACAATTTTTTGATTATTATCACCTGTGCTATTGTTCACTAAGGTCAGAGAACTGGGAACAATGGTTCCAAGGTTAATCTGTTTGTCAATGATTGGTGCTCCACCTTTTGATCCTACTTTTCCACTTGGTGTGCTTATAGCATAAAACATGGAGCTGCCTACTCCTCGATTTGTAACCGCCAATAGAAATGGTATTGTAGCAGATCCAGAAGTACCATTTTGCTGGGCATATGTATAATAAGCCAATCCCTTAACATTTGTAAAACCACGGTATCCAATTGCACCTGCATTACCTGGAATTCCATAAATATCATTTGCAAAAGGAATACGCTGAATAAAGGTATCCTGAGCCGTTATACTCGCCTGAAAAATAGCCTGGGCACTTGCATCAAAAAGAATGGGTCCCCCTCCCTTAGCCGGAGAAAGATACTGATAGATATTATCCAAATTGTTCGTATCTGCCGGATCTACAATCATCATATTCTTCAGGGAAGAATTATTCGGATCATAATCCAGGAAAGAGATATATAATCGTGATATCTGCGTGACGCGTCCAATATTGCTTGGTTCATCATCCAGTTTCTTGCATGATGTAAAACCTATTACACTAGCAAAGAATAGGATAATACAGGATTGAAACGAAAATTTCATATATTTTTTATTAAAAATAGCGTATTGCGTTAAACATACAAATCTACTAATATATGCAGCATATAAACGAATTTATATAATTCTTTTAAGGACAAACTCGTATAAGTATAACGGAAATATTTGTCAATTCGCTACTTTTTGATTAAAATTGTCCTTGTTTTTTATTAGCACATACGATTATGGAAAATAAGGAATTTGTAAGGGAGACGTTGGCATTACCGGGAGAGGGCAAAAAATTACTTTTACACTCCTGCTGTGCTCCTTGTTCTGGAGAAGTGATGGAAGCACTCATTGCTTCGGATATCGATTTTACAATCTATTTTTACAATCCCAATATTCATCCCCGCAAAGAATATGATTTACGCAAAGACGAGAACATCCGATTTGCGGAAAAACATAATATCCCTTTTATTGATGCGGACTACGATGTTGATCATTGGTTCGATTTGGCCAAAGGGATGGAGCAAGAGCCTGAAAGAGGCATTCGCTGCACCATGTGTTTTGATATGCGTTTTGAAAAAACGGCTGAGTATGCAGCTGCGAATGGCTTCGATGTGATTTCAAGTTCGCTGGGTATCTCCCGCTGGAAAAACATGGAGCAAATCAATGACTGTGGTTTACGTGCGGCCTCCCGCCATGAAGGGATGGAGTATTGGACATTCAACTGGCGCAAGAAAGGTGGTTCTGCCCGTATGCTTGAAGTCTCCAAAAAGGAGAAGTTCTATATGCAGGAATATTGCGGCTGTGCTTATTCGCTACGTGACACCAACAAATGGCGTATGGCAAATGGGCGCGAAAAGATAGAGTTAGGCAAAAATTATTATGAATAAGCCCTGTTACTGGTGTATATAAAGCTTTGCTTCGGAATATTTAAAAAAATATTTCTATCCTAATGATTTTATACATACCTTTGCAGGCTCAAATGCAAGATTGTGAAACATCTAAAACAATACAGAATTCCCTTTTCGGGACTCAACGCTGGAAAGCACAATTTTGAGTTTGACATTAATAAAAAGTTCTTTGACTGCTACGAACATTCGATTGTAAAAGATGGCAATCTGAAAGCAGAAGTTGAATTGCAAAAACAAGAAAATCTATTGATTTTGCATTTTGATATCCAAGGCGAAATTCAATTGACTTGTGATACCTGCTTAAAAGAGTTTATGTCACCGATTTCAATTCAAGAACGAATATTAGTCAAATTCACGGATGAAGATTGGACAGATAATACCGAAGAGGTGTTGATCTTATCCAAAAGCGACCATGAGTTGGATATAGCTGAGTTATTATACGAATACATTAATTTAGCTGTTCCCTATATCGTAAAATGTGAAGAGCAGGGACAAGGTATACAATGTGATCCTGAGATGCTCGCGTTATTTACAAGCGAGCCTGATTCAGAAGAACAAAAAGAAGAAGAAATTATCGACCCACGTTGGGAAGCATTGAGAAATATTAAAAATAACTAAAACAAAAATACGAGATGGCACATCCAAAACGTAAAACTTCTAAATCAAGAAGAGACAAAAGAAGAACACATTATAAAGCTGAAGCTCCAAGCTTGACAGTATGTAAAGAAACTGGCGCAGTTCATTTACCTCACCGTGCGTATACTGTAGACGGAAACTTGTACTACAACGGTAAATTGATCATTGAAAATACAGCTGTTGTCTAAGGTAAACCTTTCATAACACCAAAACATCCCAGACAAGCACTATTTTAGAAATTTGCTTTACTTTGGGATGTTTTTTGCGTATTATTGATTTACTAAATAATAACGGATGAAGATTGGTTTAGATATTTTAGGAGGAGATTATGCTCCTAAAGCAACGATAACAGGTGCTATTGAAGCACAAAAGCAGCTTACTGGAGACCAAAAAATAGTCCTTTTTGGTAAAACTGAAGAGACTAAACAATTAATCAATCAAGCCGGAGGAAATTCATCTGACTTTGAATATGTAGAGGCTCCAGAAGTCATTGCAATGGGTGAACATCCTACCAAAGCAATAACTCAAAAACCCAACTCAAGTATTGCGAAGGGATTTGAATATTTAAAAAACAAAGAAATTGACTCATTCGCTTCTGCTGGTAATACCGGCGCCATGCTTGTGGGGTCAATGTTCAGCGTTAAAGCTATCCCAGGCGTATTACGTCCTGCTATAGCATCCATTGTTCCCAAATTAAAATCTGGCTTCGGAATCTTATTGGACGTCGGCGCTAATGCGGACTGTAAACCAGAGATGTTGAACCAATTTGCAATCTTGGGAAGTGTCTTTGCCGAACATGTGTTTAATGTATCCAATCCTAAAGTTGGATTATTGAATATCGGAGAAGAAGAAGAAAAAGGAAACATCCTAACAACCTCTACCTACCCCCTACTTAAAGCCAACGACAAGATTAACTTTATCGGAAATGCAGAAGGCCGTGACCTGTTCAGTGACCATGCCGACGTTTACGTCTGTGATGGATTTACAGGCAACGTCGTCTTGAAACTCGCAGAATCATTTTATGTAGTGACGTTGAAAAAAGGTTTTAAAGATGATTTCTTCGACCGATTCAACTACGAACAGTACGGCGGAAGCCCTATCTTGGGAGTTAATGCTCCTGTCATTATTGGCCATGGTATTTCGACACCTGAGGCCATTAAAAATATGGTTTTATTTTCAAGAGATATGATCGAGTCTAAGTTCATTGACAGCATCAGATCTATTTTCAATTAGAATATTTATGTCAAAGATTCACGCCGCAATCACGGCTGTAAATGGTTACGTTCCGGATTATATCCTTACTAACAAAGAATTGGAAACAATGGTCGACACCAACGACGAATGGATTGTTTCCAGAACGGGAATCAAAGAGCGTCGCATCTTAAAAGGTGAAGGGCTTGCTACTTCAGATCTTGCTGTACCTGCGGTTCAAGGTTTATTGAAAAAAAGAGGTATAGCTGCTACAGATATTGACCTTATTATCTTTTGTACAAGCACACCAGACATGCTGTTCCCTGCGACTGCAAATATTCTGGCCGATAAAATCGGAGCTACAAATGCATGGGGATTTGATCTTCAGGCTGCTTGTTCAGGTTTCTTGTTCGGTCTGAATACAGGAACACAATTTATCACTGCTGGTACACATAAAAAAGTCCTAGTTATCGGTGCAGATAAAATGTCTTCGGTAATAAATTATCAGGACCGTAATACCTGTATCCTATTTGGTGATGGTTGTGGTTGTGTATTGTTGGAGCCAAATGAAGAAGGAATGGGTATACAGGATGCTATTTTAAAAACCGATGGTTCCGGAGGACAGTTTTTGAATATCAAAGGTGGCGGTTCGCTGAATCCGGCGTCGCATGCAACTGTAGATGCAGGATTACATTATGCTTACCAAGAAGGTCGTACAGTCTTTAAATTTGCAGTAACCAATATGGCTGATGTAGCTCATGAAGTTATGGTCAAAAACAACTTAAAATCAGAAGATATTGCTTGGTTGGTACCTCATCAGGCCAACAAACGTATTATTGATGCAACTGCAGAACGTGTGGGTCTTCCGGAAGAAAAAGTGATGGTGAACATTCAAAAATATGGGAATACGACCAGTGGTACTATCCCTTTATGCCTATGGGAATGGGAATCTCAATTGAAAAAAGGAGATAATCTTATCCTTGCAGCTTTTGGCGGTGGTTTCACTTGGGGATCCATCTATTTAAAATGGGCGTATTAATTGTCCATTTTATGGTATAATTTATTACTTTTGACAGTTAGAATTTTTTAGAAACAAACAAAACCTAGAATACTATGGGTATGGATATCAAACAAATTCAGGACTTGATTAAATTCGTTTCAAAATCAGGTGTGAATGAAGTCTCAATTGAAGAGCAAGATTTTAAAATTACAATAAAGACAAATCAAGAGCCTACGTACGTAACAGCTACTGTTCCTGCTGTTGCTCCAATTGCTGCTCCTCAAGTTGCACAAGCAGCGGCGCCAGCTCCGGTAGCTAGCCCTGTAGCACCAGCTGCAAGTGCTGAAGCAAACTTGATTACAGTCAAATCACCTATGATCGGTACATTTTACCGTTCGGCTGGACCTGGTAAACCATCTTTCGTTAATATTGGTGATGATATCAATACCGGTTCTGTATTATGCATCATTGAAGCAATGAAATTATTCAACGAAATTGAATCTGAAGTTTCAGGTAAAATCGTTAAGATTTTGGTAGAAGACGCTCAACCTGTTGAGTTCGACCAACCATTATTCTTAGTTGAGCCTAAGTAATTTACAATTACGTAAATGAATACATGTAGCCTCCAAAGGGCTACATTTTTTGCAAACTTCATAATTCAAGACAATGTTCAAAAAAATATTAATTGCAAATAGAGGCGAGATTGCCCTGCGCATTATCCGTACCTGTCGTGAAATGGGTATTAAAAGTGTTGCAGTATATTCGACTGCTGATAGAGACAGCTTACACGTAAGATTTGCGGATGAAGCAGTTTGTATTGGTCCTCCTCCGAGTAGAGATTCTTACTTAAACATTCCAAATATTATTTCTGCAGCTGAATTGACAAATGCAGATGCAATTCATCCAGGATATGGTTTCTTATCGGAAAACGCACGCTTTTCAGCAATCTGTGCAGAATATGGTATCAAATTTATTGGTGCTACTGCAGAACAGATCGAAAAAATGGGTGATAAATCCCGTGCTAAGGATACCATGAAAAAAGCTGGAGTTCCTACGGTTCCAGGATCGGATGGTTTGATCTCAAACGTAAAAGAAGGTATTACATTAGCGAATGAAATCGGCTACCCAGTAATCATCAAAGCAACTGCCGGTGGTGGTGGTCGTGGTATGCGTATCATTTGGAAAGATGAAGAGTTCGAACCAGCTTGGGATTCTGCACGTGTTGAATCTGCTGCAGCTTTCGGTAACGATGGCATCTACCTTGAAAAATATGTAGAAGAACCGCGTCACATCGAATTCCAAATTGTGGGCGATCAATTTGGCACGGTATGTCACCTATCTGAACGTGACTGCTCGATACAACGTCGTCACCAAAAATTGATTGAAGAATCTCCATCACCTTTTATGACTCCCGAATTGAGAGCTGAAATGGGAGAGGCTGCTGTCAAAGGTGCTAAAGCTGTAAACTATGAAGGTGCTGGTACAATCGAATTCTTGGTTGACAAACACCGCAACTTCTATTTCATGGAAATGAATACCCGTATCCAGGTCGAACACCCTGTAACGGAAGAAGTAATCAACTTTGATTTGATCAAAGAGCAGATAAAAGTGGCCGCAGGAATTCCGATCTCTGGTAAAAACTATGAACCAGGAATGCATGCGATTGAATGTCGTATCAATGCGGAGGACCCTTTCAACAATTTCCGTCCTTCACCAGGTAAAATCACCAACTTCCACTCACCAGGTGGACATGGTGTACGTGTAGATACACATGTTTACTCTGGTTATTCAATTCCGCCGAACTATGATTCTATGATTGCTAAATTGATCACTGTGGCACAAACACGTGAGGAAGCAATTTGTACCATGGAACGTGCGTTAAGCGAATTCGTCATTGAAGGGATCAAAACAACCATTCCTTTGCATTTGAGATTGATGCGTGACCCTAACTTTAGAGCCGGCAATTTCACAACAAAGTTTATGGAAACTTTCGACCTAACGGAATATCCAGCAGAAGATTAAATAAAATTATCTTTACATACATAAAAAATACCATTCTTTACAATAAGAATGGTATTTTTGTTTCCAAACAATTTTTATGAGTACACCTAATTCGAAAGATCTAATACAAGCTATTAAAGATAAAGGGAAGAATATAGAAGCAGAAATGTCTTTTTTTGACCACCTTGAGGTTTTGAGATGGCATTTGGTCCGTTCAGCAATTGCGATCTGTATCTTTGCAGGTATTGCCTTTACATTCTACGATTTCGTATTCAACGATATCATCATGGGGCCAAAGAATCTAAATTTTTGGACCTATCGCATGATGTGTAAAGCCGCAGATGCTTTCAATTTAGCGGACTTCTGTGTCAAAAAAATTCCTTTTAATATCATCAATACCGAACTAGCGGGTCAATTTATGCTTCAGATAAACTCCTGTTTATTGATGGCTTTGATGATGGGCTTCCCTTACCTTCTTTTTGAAATCTGGTTATTTGTAAAACCAGCATTGACCGATGTGGAAAGACGCTCTGCACGTGGTTTTGTTTTTTACTCTTCTTTATTGTTTATTTTAGGAGCGCTCTTCGGATACTATATCGTTGTACCTTTATCCATCAACTTTCTGGCAAATGTATCCCTAAGTGATGAAATCGTGAACCAGATTACCATTGATAACTACCTTTCTACGATAGCAACGTTAACATTGGGCTGTGGAATTGTTTTCCTACTGCCGATACTGGTGTTTATTCTCTCGAAAATAGGCATTATGACCCCTGAATTTATGCGGGCCAGCCGTCGTTATGCAACTGTAATTATTCTAGTGATAGCCGCTATCATTACACCTTCTGCAGATGTGATCACCATGTTGACCGTTGCAGCACCAATGTTCTTATTATATGAGATCAGTATTATGGTTTCTGCGGATGTCAAAAGAAAAAAATTAGCACAAGAAAAATAAAATAACAATAAAAATGAGCACCGTAAAGAAAATTGCGATTGGAAGTGACCATGCTGGTTTTGAATACAAAACAGCTTTGGTAAGCTTTTTGAATGAACTGGGTTATGAAGTAACAGACTTTGGAACAAACTCTCCAGATTCAGTTGATTATCCAGATTTCGCACACCCAGTTGCATCAGCAGTAGAAAATAAAGAAGCTGATGCCGGAGTCTTAATTTGTGGAAGTGCAAATGGTGTTGCTATCACAGCTAATAAACACCAAAATATTCGTGCTGCTATCTGTTGGTTGGAGGAAATTTCGGCTTTAGCCCGTCAGCATAATGATGCGAACTTGGTATGTATCCCAGCACGTTTTATCGACCTTGACCTTGCTAAAAAGATCGTCAACACATTTATGAACACGGAATTCGAGGGTGGACGTCACGCTAACCGTGTAAACAAAATAGCTTGTAGCTGTTAATAAATTAACATTTTTTAAGAAGCGGATGAAAGGTAAACTACATTTTTCATCCGCTTTTTTTTATATATTGTGCAGATACTGACACCTGTTATACGAATTAAGCAGATAATGCTCGCTTAATCCGGTTAATTAGAATTACAAAAATAAAGCGTTGAAAGTCGCACTAGTAAAAAATAAACAATGAAAAAAATATACAACCTGCTTTGGATCGCATGCTCCCTAATGAGCTGTGCAAAAGCACAGGACGTAAACAGTAAATATGCGGATGAAATCACCGTAGAATCGACGCAGAAGCATCTGCGTACTTTAGCTTCTGTCGATTTTGAAGGCCGAGGGACCGGCCAAAAAGGTGGTCGTCTAGCAGCAGAATATATTGCCAATGAATTTAAAAAATATGGACTTAGTGCGCCTGTCAATGGATCCTATTTCCAACCCCTGCAACTAATTCGCAACAGCTTTAAGGTAAAGCAATTTAGTATTAACGATAGACCCTTCCAACATGGTAAGGACATTTTTGTCATTGGCAACAATGAGAACAAGTTCTTCGAAAGCAATGAAATTGTGTTTATTGGCTATGGTATAGATGATCCCAAGTATTCGGATATCTCAGGCATGGATCTCCACAATAAGATCGTTATGTTGATCAATGAGAATGAGCCAACAGATGAGAAAGGGAATTCATGGATTACCAGCAAAAAGACTGCTTCGGACTGGGCAACAACCCGAAATAAAAAAGTCAAGGAGATCCTTAAACATAGTCCCAAAATGGTACTAGCCATTAATAGTCAGCTGTCTCAACTTCTGGAGGATGCAGGAGACCGTGCTATTGAGGGCCGTTATAATTTGGCGGTGGATCAACCTGCGCCGGAAAAGTCACCCATGATCCCCGTGGTCAATATTACAGACCATGCAGCAAATTATATTCTAAACTTAGCGAGAACCAATCTTGCCACTGTGGTTGCAAAAATTAATCGTACGGGACAACCGAATTCCTTTGCTATTTCAACAAATTTTAAAGCTGAGTTTGGCACCAATGCGGCGCCTTTAGCCGATCCTAATATTCTTGGCTACCTGGAAGGAACAGATAAAAAAGACGAAATCGTTGTGATCGGGGGCCACTATGACCACGATGGAATAGATTCCAAAGGAAATATCTTCTTTGGGGCCGATGACAATGCCTCGGGTACAACAGCTGTCCTTGAGTTGGCACGTGCTTTTTCTAAAGCTAAATCAACCGGAAATGGCCCACGGCGCAGTATTTTGTTCATCACCTATGCGGCAGAAGAAAAAGGTTTATTGGGTTCCAAATTCTATACAGAAAATCCCATATTTCCATTGAAAAACACCGTTGCCTGCATTAATATTGATATGATTGGCCGTGTTGACGACAAACATCTCAAAGGTAATCACGATTATATCCATGCGATCGGTTCAGATAAATTGAGCTCGGAGTTATATCAGATCAATAAAAATGAGAATGAAAAACATACGAAACTGGAGATTGACTATATGTATGACAATCCAAAGGATCCTATGCGCCTCTACTATCGCTCCGATCATTATAACTTTGCCAAGAAAGGTATACCATCTGTATTTTACTTTTCGGGCTTGCATCCGGACTACCACACACCTGCAGATACCTATGACAAGATCGACTTTCCATTGATGGTTAAACGTGAAAAGCTCGCATTTTACACCGCATGGCAAATAGCCAATCGGGAAAATCGCCTGGTGGTTGACAATAATAAAGAGTAAGGTCAAATTATCGCTTGTAAAAAGAACTATTTTATACTGTATAAAAAAGCAAGTAAATGATTGTTTACTTGCTTTTTTTATGTATTAAAATGAGCTTTAGCATAAACCTTTTATCCACAATTATTGTTATCTTTAATACAAAACAAGTATAATTTATGGCTTTTGTAGATTACTATAAAGTGCTTGGCATTGATAAAACAGCTTCAGCTGATGAGATCAAAAAAGCATATCGAAAACTAGCCCGTAAATACCACCCTGATGTCAACCCCAATGACAATGAGGCCAAACAACGATTTCAGGAGATTAATGAGGCAAATGAAGTATTATCCGACCCCGAAAAGCGCAAAAAATATGACCAATACGGTGAACATTGGCAACATGGAGAGGAGTATGAAAAAGCGCAGCAACAATACCGTCAGTCCCAATCCACCGGAGGAAATCCATTCGGAGCTGGGGGAAATCCATTTGGTAGCGGCGGCTCCCACGAGTACACCGGAAACTTTGATGATGGGCAATTCTCGGATTTCTTCGAACAGATGTTTGGCAGCAGACGCGGGGGAGGCCGCCAAAGTACCTTTCGTGGACAGGACTTTAATGCCGAACTCAGCTTAACCTTACAAGAAGCTTACACGACACATCAACAGACCTTCAATATCAATGGAAAAAGTATCCGCATCACAATTCATGCTGGAGTGGAGGATGGTCAAAAAATCAAACTGAAAGGATATGGCAGTGAGGGTATCAACGGGGGGCCGAAAGGAGATCTCTATATCACAATTAACATCACACCAGATGCCCGTTTTAAACGTCAGGGGAATGACTTATACACTACACTTGATGTAGACCTTTATACAGCTATTCTAGGCGGCGAAGTGACCTTAGATACGTTCGGCGGAAGGGTTAAACTGAAGATTAAAGCCGAAAGTCAAAATGGCGCAAAAATGCGACTTAAAGGAAAAGGATTCCCCTTATACCGCAAGGAAGGTGAATTTGGCGACCTTTATGTCACATTGAATATTCTAATGCCCAATAATCTGTCTGCCGAAGAAAAGGCATTGTTCCAACAGTTGAAGGATTTAAAACAATAATCTTATGGAAACGACACTCATTAAAGTCATCGACTTCTGCCAGTCCAGAAAGGTTGAAACAACCTTTCTGCAAAGCATGGAGGAATACGGACTCATACATATTGTCATTCAACAAGAAGAACAATATATTGATGAAGAGGAGCTCCAAAAATTGGAGCGTTTTTCAAATCTCTATTATGACCTTGAAGTAAACCCCGCAGGAATTCAGGTTGCTAGCCATCTATTGGAAAAAGTTGAGCAGCTCCAAAATGAAATTTTGCATTTAAAGAATAAATTGAAAGCCCTGGATTATTGATCCAAGGCTTTCAATTTATTCTTTAGAATTCGACGTCCCGCTCTGTATTCACCTTAGTCTGCCAAACAATTTTGTCTTGCAATGTGGTATACAGAATTTCATAATCCCCTTTACAGGTCACAAAGGACCCATAAAAATCTCCGGGCTTCATCACGCGGTAAACAACCAGTTTTCGTTCTCCGCCGACTTCACCATAGGCTTTCATTAACATATAGCCTGTTTTATTCACCTTTTCCTCAGGGATTTTATAATCCAAATGCGATCGGCTACTACCATCATCAGGGCATAAAATCTCTGTGCGGCTCGGGGTAAATTTATAACGATCGCGATACATAGCAACATTAGACATCACTACATCCTTCGCCCACGCGATATCGGTAAAATCCTCAGGGAAGAGAAAGATCAGCGACACCATTTTCTCTTGCCAAAGGCGCCCATTAAACGGAATTACAAAATGAAGCAGCTTTTGCCCCTTAAAAGTTGTAGTCGTATAAAAATATCGCCCCTCCTTATTTTGCTCCCGTTGAAAAGAACTTAAATCAAGTAGGTGATTTTTTTTCCCTTTTACATTTGGCGAATTGTTGACTACAGCAAGCATGTCATACTGATATTTTCCTTCCAGATGTCCAGAAAACAAAACCTGATACGCGGTATCTGAATAGCGTAAATGGCGCAATACACGACGAAATCGATTGTCAACCTGCTTTGCATTAATTGGATTAGTCTTACCTTGCCAATTTTTATCCTCCATAATATCATCTCCGAGGAATACGGTGAGCTCTTTGTTAATATTAACAAAATACTCATCTCCTTGTACAGCAAAACCGTTGGGAACCACTTTATAGGACTTACAGGAAGAAAGCATGGCCAAAACCACAATAAAATAGAAAATTTGAATGAATCTGCTCTGCATATTTATGATCTAATCTTTACTTCTTTAAATTTAAACGAATCGGCAATGTGTAAGCCACGCGTACCGGTTTACCGTTGACTAATCCCGGTTTCCATTTTTTCGCACCTTTTAGGAGCTCCAATGCCGCCTCTTTGGTTCCATAACCAAGATCTTTTTTTACATCAACATGGGATAAACTACCATCCTTTTCGACAATAAAAACCACTTCAACAATGCCATTAACCTCCCGTTTAATTGCTGCTTCAGGAAAAACAAAATTATCGCCTACCCAGATCATAAAAGATCGCATTCCCCCAACAGGTGTTGGTTGCACCTCAACTTTATCAAAAGTTACTAAGTCGGACTGAAAATCCAATGAAAGATTCCAGCGGTCGCTCTCATTTTCCGTCCTTATCGATTTTACTTCCTTGAGTTGTTTTTCCGTCTCTTCACCAGATTCAGCGCCCGGGAATGAATGAGATGACATCCGGACCTTTCTGCCCAATGTGTCGGTTTCCTCCCAATAATAAGTTGTTTTTCCGCCAACGGTAACGGGCAAGGAAAGCAGCGATCGAACGACTTTCCCATTGACGATTGCAGGTTTCCATTTCCCACTTGCTTTTACAGCATTTTCCACAGCTGATGCCAGGCCATAGCCCAAATCATTCTTAGCCTTTATATGGCTCAACTCACCATTTTTCTCCACGATGGCTGTGATGACAATTACCCCGATCACATTATTCTTGATTGCTTCATCACTCACGTGGATTCTACTGGCCAATCCCACGACATACTTTTTCATTCCTCCAACTGGAATAGCCAATACCTCCGGGTCTTTGTATATCTTCCTGTCTTCATTTATCTGTTCGTTTTTTAACTCCTCAGGTTGGTTCGATAATGCCTGGTCATCAATCACAGTTAACCTATTGACGCTTTCTTCAACATCTGCTACCATATCCTTGGCCCTACTCGTATTAAAGATCAACGTAGACCCCGCTACCACCAATAGCATGGGCAACACAATCACATATAACAAGCGTTGTCTTTGTACAGATTTAACTTTAAATAACATCGTGATGCGCTGCTTTAAAAAAGAATGATTGGAAAACTCATGTGAAAAAGCCAATTGATCTGTACGTAATGCATGAGCAACCAGCATTTCTGCATAAGCCACTTTATCGGTCGAGCATATTTCATCTACAATATACTCGTGTTGAAACCTTATTTCCTTTTGAAAGAAATACACAACAGGATTGAACCAATTAAAAATTTTCAGCAGCTCAATCAACACCAAATCGTAGGAATGCCCCTGGGCAGTATGGACCTGCTCATGCCATGCAATATTCTCCTTGTTTTTAATCGATTTTCCAATCACAATCCTATTAAAAAAAGAAAAACTCAAGTATTCAGGAGAAGAGCGCATTACCCGAACAAGTTGCCTGATACGCACCGCCAGGAAAAAAAAGGCGACAGCCACTCCTATCCAATAGATCTTGGTAAGAATATCCAATAGAAAAAGAGGTTTTTTTTCGATCGGGCTCCCGATTTCGACATCCATATATGTTCCTAAATCGACCTGTGGAATATGATTGGAAATCATCTCCGTCTTGGGCAATTCAATAAAAATACCCACGGGAGCTAATAAAGAGAATGCAACCATTCCAATCAGATAGATCCGATTCCATTGAAAAAAAGTAAGTTTTCTAAAAATCAGTTTATAGAGCACAAAACTGATAATCAATGAAATATTGACAATCAATAAGTAAATCATAATCAAAAGTTTATAAAAGAGTATTGGTTGTTATTTATTACGTTCGATGATGGACAAGATGTCATCAAGTTCTTTGATGTCCAACCTGTTCTCTTCCAAAAAATAAGAGAGCATACTTTTGGGCGAATTATCAAAATAATTGGTTAATAACTTACCTGTAATACCTTTCTTATATTCCTCTTTTGAAATCTTTGGTAAATATTGATGACTTTTACCAAAGGATTCATGCGTTACAAAGCCCTTCGTTTCAAGAATACGAACGATGGTCGAGACCGTATTGTAAGCAGGTTTCGGTTCCGAAAGTCGATCAATAATCTCTTTGACAAAGCCACGGCCCATCTCCCAGAGCTCTTGCATAATCTGCTCTTCAGCTTTCGTTAACTCTTTAAAATCCTCCATAACTCCTCAAGAATAAATTAAATACCTGAATAATAAATCAATAGACAAGTTATAACTAAAAACATAGTTTAACAACTAATAAATTAGTTTAAAAACCAATAGACTGATAATCAATTTATTATTTTTTGTCAATACGGAATATTGTCATATTTATTCATCGAAATTCTTTTTCCTTGAAGCTTTCAATTGAGATTGTTGTTTCTTTCGATCCAGCCTTTTGAGAACACTCGAATACGGAGTTTTGGTTTTCTTACGAGGTTTTGCTGGCACAAGTGCGGCCGTCAATATACGCTTAAAGCGATCGATTGCGATTTCTTTATTGCGGACCTGCGACCGGTCGATATCGCATTCCAATTGCAGTATTCCTTCTTTATTTATACGATTTGCCAATGCGGTGAACACCATTGCTTTTTCTTCAACAGAAACAGCTGTCGATAGCGCAACATCCCACTGCAGCAATACTTTCGATGACACCTTGTTTACATGTTGTCCACCTGCTCCCCCCGACCTGGAAAACTTAAACGTAAGTTCTCCTATTACTCCTTCTAAATTCATTTATTTTTAAATGCTTCTTCTATTTTTTCCATCTTTTTTAATAGAAAGCTCAATTTTTCCACTTGATCCCGTTGTACTTCGACAAGTTCTTGTTCTTTGCGGATAATGAGATGATCTATTTTTTCATGCAATTCCCTAATTTCGAGTTCAGCCTTCAAGTTGACCATATAGTCATTTCTTGCGCGTTCACGATCCTTATCTTCCTGTCTGTTTTGACTCATCATAATAACCGGAGCCTGCAAGGCCGCCACACAGGACAAAATCAAGTTAAGTAAAATAAAGGGATACGGGTCAAAGCCTTTATTATTCAACCAAAAGATATTCGCTGCAATCCAAACAATCAAAAATAAGATAAAGGAAATAATAAAGGTCCAGCTTCCACCAAACTCAGCCACTTTATCTGCAACCCGATCTCCTACGCTGACTGACTCCTTATCATCTCCGTCCAGACTTGCACTGATTACTTTATTTTCCTTAAAGCTATTGATTACCTGCTGATCCAATTGACTTAATTGCCCCGACTCATCTTTCAGAAATTCGGAGATATAAGTTTCCTTAAATCGTGTCAACTCGCTTGCGGCGATATACTTGTCCTTACTAAAACTTGGATATTCCTTCTTTATCAGCTTAAAAATAGGTTGTCGGATTGAAGCCCCCAAAATACGTTGCTCCGAAGGAAATTGCTGTCCTGAAATATCACTTATAAAGTTATCCATATACCGATTTAATGTCTATTTAAAGATAGTGCTTTTTAACCAATCAAAAAATTCACAAAACTATGGCAATTGGTTTTTGTTATTTTACGCATAAATAGACGAAATTTGCAACACAAAATTCAGGAATAAGCGTTATCAATTTTTCATGTTAGCATGAAATAATTTAAAAAGACAATTGTTAAGGTAAATAACTTCGTCCGTGCCTTATGAATAAAAATAGTTTATATGTGATAGACATCACATGTCTTGGACGACAACACGCAGAATACTAACATTAGGTTCCTTGGAGCCTTTAAACACAAATTAAACAGCGCGTATAACGGAATGCCGTTAAAAATATACGCTCAGACATAATTACGCAAATGAAAATAGGAATTGTTTGTTATCCCACCTTTGGTGGAAGTGGTGTTGTTGCAACCGAACTAGGAAAGGCTTTGGCCGCTAATGGACATGAGATCCATTTTATCACCTACCGACAACCCGCACGTCTGGATTTCTTCTCTGAAAACCTGTACTACCATGAGGTAGCTGTTTCGCAGTATCCACTTTTTGACTTTCTACCCTATGAATCTGCATTAGCCAGCAAACTGGTTGATGTTGTTCGTTTTGAAAAGTTGGATTTGATTCACGTCCACTATGCCATTCCACATGCATCGGCGGCATTTATGGCAAAACAGATCTTACTCACCACGTATGGCATTAATATTCCTGTAGTAACGACCTTACATGGTACGGATATTACACTGGTTGGTAAAGACAAGAGTTTTAGTCCTGTTGTTACATTCTCCATCAATCAATCCGATGGCGTAACTGCGGTATCACAGAATCTGAAAGATCAAACGCTCCAATACTTTGACATTACCCGAGACATCAAAGTGATCCCAAACTTTATTGATCTGGACAGGTTCAGCAATAAAGATCGGTCACATTTCAAAAAAGCCATTGCACCGGGCAATGAACGCATATTGGTCCATACGTCCAACTTTAGAAAAGTCAAAAATACAGAAGATGTCATTCGTATTTTTAAGAAAGTCCATGATGTTATACCTTCCAAATTATTAATGGTAGGTGATGGTCCTGAGCGTCGAAATGCGGAAGAGTTATCCAGAGAACTTGATGTATGCAAAGACGTCCGTTTCTTGGGGAAACAGGACGCAGTGGAAGAAATATTATCTGTATCAGATCTTTTTCTGATGCCTTCAAGTTCGGAAAGTTTCGGTCTTGCGGCTTTAGAAGCCATGGCTTGTCAAGTTCCAGTCATCTCTTCTAATACCGGAGGTTTACCCGAGCTGAATGAAAATGGTGTAACTGGATTTCTCAGTGCTGTTGGTGATGTTGAAGATATGGCGAAAAACGCGATTTATATCTTGGAAGATGGAGAACGCTTAGAAAAATTTAAAGAAGCGGCATTAAATCATGCAAAAAAATTCCAATTGTCTAATATTATGCCTTTGTATGAGCAGTATTACCAAGAAGTCATTAATCAAACAATAAAAGCACAATAAATATCACTTTAAGGCTTAAGGGATGAAAAAAATATTTTATCTTTGACCTTTGGAAAATTTCCAAAAAAACAATTATGAAATACAAACGTATCTTATTAAAACTTAGCGGTGAATCCTTAATGGGTGACCAAAGCTATGGTATCGATATTAACCGTGTATCACAATACGCTAATGATATCAAAGAAATTCACGATCAAGGTTTAGAAATTGCAATTGTTATCGGTGGCGGTAATATATACCGTGGTCTAAGCGCTGAAAAATCAGGCATGGACCGTGTTCAAGCAGACTATATGGGCATGCTTGCCACAGTCATCAACAGCATGGCTCTTCAAGATGCGCTTGAGAAAGTTGGGAAAAAGACACGTTTGCTTACTGCGATCAAAATGGAGCAAATCTGCGAACCATTCATTCGTAGAAGAGCGGTACGCCATTTGGAAAAAGGCCGTATTGTTATTTTCGGAGCTGGTACTGGAAACCCATATTTCACAACGGATACCGCTGCATCTTTGCGTGCAATCGAAATCAATGCCGATGCTGTATTGAAAGGAACACGTGTAGATGGTATCTATACTGCCGATCCTGAAAAAGATCCTAGTGCAACAAAATTTGAAGAAATATCATTCACAGAGGTTTATGAGAAAGGATTAAATGTCATGGATATGACTGCCTTTACCCTTTGTCAAGAAAACAAATTACCGATCATTGTATTTGATATGAACAAACCTGGCAATTTATTAAAACTTGCCAATGGTGAACATGTCGGAACTGTGGTTAAATAATTTAAATCTGTAAAAAAACGTAATCTTATATGAACGAACTAATTTCAATTGAATTGGACGATTGTAAAGACAAGATGTCCAAAGCAGTTGCTCACACCGAATCCGAATTAACTAAAATTCGTGCGGGTAAAGCTTCTCCATCCATGTTAGATGGAATTTCAGTAGACTATTATGGCAGCGCCACTCCACTTTCACAAGTGGCTAACATTAATACAACTGATGCACGGACTATTGTTATCCAACCTTGGGAAAAATCGCTCATCAACGCAATTGAAAAAGCTATCACAGACGCTAACCTAGGAATCAACCCACAAAATGACGGTATCGTTATTCGTCTGAATATTCCTCCTTTGACAGAAGAAAGAAGACGTGATTTGGTTAAGAAAGTAAAAGAAGAAACTGAAAAAGGCCGTATTGGTGTTCGTAATATCCGTAAAGATGTAAACGAATCCATCAAAAAATTAAAAAATGACGGCGCTTCAGAAGATGAAATCAAAACTGCTGAAGGTGAAGTTCAAAAGTTAACAGATGCATTCATTGTAAAAGTTGATAAATTGGCTGAACTGAAAGAAAAAGATATCATGACTGTTTAAGTTTTCCTACTTGAATAGAAAAAAGGTCTGAAAAATATTCAGACCTTTTTTATTGGTATGAAGACCTCCCCACTCTTTCCCTGTAACGGACTCTTACCGCCCCCATAATACCATATCTCTCCGAAGATTTTATAATTATAAGATCAACATACTCTTCAAAAATATTCCTTGTTGTACCATTGATTTCTGAACAAATAATTGTACATTGTACACTAACAAGTAATCAATTATATGATGAACAATTCTCGCCGTCAATTTTTAAAGCAAGCTGGAATAGGTCTTTCGGCAGCTTATCTGGTGCCCAACTTTATATCTTGTCAAAATAAAGCCGGTGCAATCAGCGACAATCCATTACAGAATATAGGCGTACAGCTTTATTCCATCCGCGATTTAATGGATAAAGATCCGAAAGGATCTTTGGAACAAATTGCCAAAATTGGGTATAAACATGTTGAGCTCTATGGAATAGATGCTACAGCCAAACAGTTCTGGAAATTGCCCTACAAAGAGTTGAAGAAAATATTGGATGATAACGGTCTAAAAACACATTCAGGCCATTATGATATGTCCAAATACCTAAGTAAAGCTCATACCGACAAAGAAGACCTTGCGGTTTATTTTGATGCAGCAAAAGAACTTGGTCAAGAATATGTGATTGCTCCTGTAACACCGATGTTTGATCTGAATGCATTGAAAAAAGACGATTATCTCTATGCTGCAGAGCAATTGAATAAGGCTGGTGAACAGGCTAAAAAATTAGGTCTAAAAGTTGCTTATCACAACCACTTCTGGGAATTTAGGGATCTGGGCAATAATACGACGGGTGAAGAGGTGATGTTAGCATTCACTGAGCCTGATTTGGTTGATTTTGAATTAGACCTTTTCTGGGCAGAAAAAGCGGGTAAAAACCCGATAGCTTTGTTTGAAAAATTCCCCAACCGTTTTAAACTTTGGCATGTCAAAGATATGGATAAAACAAAATCCAATCCTATTGAATGGCCCAAAGATGGAAAATTGCCGATTGAGCAAATCTTCAATGATATCAAGTATACCGAAGTGGGGACCGGAAGCATCAACTTCCCTGAAATCGTTAAAGAAAGGAATAAAGCCGGACTTAAATATGCTTTTGTTGAGCAAGACAATATCTATATGCCAAATAAGATGGAAAGTCTCAAAAAAAGCTACGATTATGTACAGGCAAATCTTACAAAATAAAAAAGGGAGCAATGCTCCCTTTTTTATTTTGTAAGATTGTCAGCTTAAAATTCGGTATCTTCTACCTCCACTGCTGTCTCGATTACTTTTCTCGCCAACTCTTCTTTAAATTCGATGATATTCTTACTGATTGTTTCATCATGTGTACCAAGAATCTGAGCCGCCAATATACCTGCATTCTTCGCCGCATTTAAAGCGACAGTTGCTACAGGAATACCATTTGGCATCTGAAGAATAGAAAGTACCGAGTCCCATCCATCAATGGAATTTGATGATTTTACAGGCACGCCTATCACAGGTAAATGTGTAATAGAAGCAACCATTCCAGGCAAATGCGCCGCACCACCCGCTCCAGCAATAATAACTTTCAAACCACGAAAAGCTGCATTTTTCGCATAATCAAACATACGTTGCGGTGTACGATGTGCTGAGACGATCGTTACCTCAAATTCCACCCCAAGGGCTTTGAGCACATCTATAGCATCCTGCATAACAGGAAGGTCTGATTTGCTTCCCATGATAATGCCTACCTGGGCCTTATTATTGACTGACATAGTATTGTTTAAGCTTTAACTTTTAATATTTCTTGTACTTTTCTTGCATTGGAGATCGCTTTCTCCCGATCATCATTGATGATACAAACATGGCCCATCTTGCGGAATGGCTTCGTATATTTCTTTCCATATAAATGGATATATACGCCTTCCATTGCCAACACCTCTTCTACTCCCTCGTATTTGGCCAATCCTTCATAGCCAGGTTCACCTAACAGGTTAATCATAACGGCATTCGTTCTGCATCTGGTATCACCTAACGGTAGATTGAATATAGCCCTTAAATGCTGTGCAAATTGCGACACATAATTACCCTCTATTGTCTGATGACCACTATTATGAGGGCGCGGAGCCAATTCGTTGACCAAAATATCACCATTTTTCGTTAGGAACATCTCTACAGCCAATATACCTACGATCTGCAAATCATCGGCAATCTTTTTTGCTATAGCCTCTGCGCGTTGTTGAATCTCTACACCGTACAAAGACGGCGCAATCAAAAATTCCACCAAGTTAGCCTGAGGATTAAATTCCATTTCCACCATTGGAAATGTAGACACCTCCCCCTTATCATTCCGGGCAACAATGACCGCAATTTCCTTTTCAAAATCTACCCATTCTTCAATTAAGCTAGGTTCTTCGAACGCATCTTGTATATCCTGCTGGGTAACAATCTTCTTAACCCCTTTTCCATCATATCCATCCTTACGTAATTTCTGGATATAGGGTAAGTTCAACGAGGCATTTACTAAATTATCCTTATTGGATATCAATTGAAACGCCGACGTTGGTATATCGTTTTGTTTAAAAAATTGCTTTTGTAGACCTTTATCTTGAATCAGACGAATGATACGTGATTGTGGGTACACGATTACTCCCTCGCCTTCTAGTTTCTCCAAAGCATCTACATTCACCTTCTCGATCTCGATCGTGATCATGTCCAAATCCTTACCGAAATTATAGACCGTTTCAAAATCGCCCAATGAACCACATTCAAATTTATTGCACAACTTGCGACAAGGAGCATTCTTATCCGGGTCCAATACATGAACATTTACATTGTAATTAATGGCTTCCTGGATGAGCATTCTTCCCAGTTGACCACCGCCAAGAATCCCCAATTGCAATTCACCATAAAAATCTTTTGCCATAATTGATTTAAAATCTTATAAAATTTATCTTTTAAGCCTTTCCGCTGAACAATTGCTCACCTAACAAGCTTTCTTTGTCTATCTTTTTTTGCAATTCAATAAAAGCACCAATTAGCGCCTCTGGACGTGGCGGACATCCCTGGACATAAACATCCACAGGGATAACGCGATCTACCCCCTTGACCACATGATAACCATGCTGCCAATATGGACCACCACAGTTGGAACAAGAGCCCATCGAAATAACATATTTAGGATCTGGCATCTGTTCATATAGTTTCTTGATACGATCGGCCATCTTAAAGGTAACCGTTCCAGCAATAATGATCACGTCGGATTGCCTTGGAGAAGGCCTTGGAAATACGCCCATCCGATCTAAATCGTAAGTTGAAGCCATTGCCCCCATCATTTCAATGGCGCAGCAAGCAATACCAAAGCTCATAGGCCACATCGAAGATAATCTTGCCCAATTCAGCAAATCATCTAATTTGGCAACAATAACACCATTATTCTGCAATTGACTATCTAAACTCATGCTTACTCAGGTTTTTTAAATCGAGGTTTAAAGGCTGGTTTCGGCGTCGACACCTGTTCATCTACCGTTGTTTTGTGCGCGACAGTTTCATCTACAACCAGTGCATAATCACGCACCTGATAGGTCTTACTATTCAGGCTTGCATAGGCGCTATCCGGGATAGGTACAGGAACTTTAGGTAAGGACACATTCGGTTTAACCCATTCTAAATCGCCCTTTTTCCAGACAAAAACCAACCCTAGAATTAAAATGCCAATGAACATAGCCATTTCTATCATGGTAAACCACCCCCATCTTCCATCTGCTGCAATATATTCGGACTGTCCAAATACAGTGGCCCATGGAAAAATAAAAATAAGCTCCACATCAAAAAGTAAAAATACGAGGGCGATCACATAAAACCGTGGATTAAACTGAACCCAAGAAGAACCAATGGGATCCTCTCCACATTCGTAGGTACCAGATTTGATGGGATTATTCTTTTTCGGAGAGATTAAACGTGCAAGAAAAATGGTCGCACAGACTAACAGCGCCCCTATCAGAAGAATGATAAGGATTTTGCCGTATTCCGATAATTGCGCGGGGTCATCCATAATAATTACAAATTTAACAAATATTTCGTTCACTCGGGTGAGGAACTTGAAATTACGAATTATTTCTTTAAAAACAGTTCGAATTTTACGGAATCAACCAGCAGTATCCTGTCCGCAAGTAACATAGATTCATCTTGTACAGCGCATAGTAGAAACGAAAAAATTAATCAAAAAGGCAATACAATGATCAAAGCCTTCATGACTTCGCAGACACCAACAGCAATGAAAGAGGACTGAAGGTTCTTTCTGGCCAATAAGATCAGACACTTTCAGAAAAAAAAATAGGGCATCGTATAAAACGATGCCCTTCTTATGATGTAACTATTCTCTAAAAATTACATTTTTCCTGGCATTTTGGGCATATTACGCATCATTTTAGCTGCCATCGCTGGATTAGACATCTGCTTCATGACTTTACGCATATCACCAAATTGTTTCAATAACTTATTCACTTCATTAATATCAGTACCTGATCCTTTCGCAATACGTAAACGACGTTTTTGATCAATGACATCTGGATTTTCGCGTTCAAAAGGTGTCATGGAATCGATAATCGCTTCAATGGGTTTGAAAGCATTGTCATCTACTTCAATATCTTTCATTGCTTTACCAACACCAGGGATCATTCCCATGAGGTCTTTCATATTACCCATTTTCTTGATTTGTTGAATCTGGGATTTAAAATCGTTGAAATCGAATTTATTCTTACGGATTTTCTTTTGGAGCTCTGCAGCTTGCTTCTCGTCAAACTGTTGCTGCGCACGTTCCACTAAGGATACGACGTCACCCATACCCAAAATACGGGATGCCATACGATCAGGGTGGAATACGTCCAATGCATCCATCTTTTCACCTGTACCAATAAACTTAATGGGTTTATTAACGACAGATTTAATCGACAATGCAGCACCACCGCGTGTATCACCATCCAACTTAGTCAATACTACACCTGTAAAGTCCAGACGGTCGTTGAACGTTTTAGCCGTATTCACGGCATCTTGACCAGTCATTGAATCCACAACAAATAGGATTTCGTCTGGTTTTGTCGCTTCTTTAACTGCAGTAATCTCTACCATTAAAGGCTCATCGATCGCCAAACGACCAGCTGTATCGATGATTACAACGTTATTTCCATTACGTTTTGCTTCTTCCACACCGGCTTTGGCAATCGCAATAGGATCGTTAGATTCACGATTCACATACACTGGTACGCCCACCTGTTCCGCGAGCACTTCCAATTGATCGATCGCTGCAGGACGGTAAACGTCACCAGCCACCAATAATGGTTTTTTATTCTTTTTATCTTTAAGGTACAAGGCCAACTTACCTGAGAACGTTGTTTTACCAGCACCATTCAAACCCGCAATTAAAATAACTGTTGGATTTTTTCCAGTCTCAAGCTCTGTAACAGATCCGCCCATCAAAGCTGTCAACTCATCATTCATGATCTTCGTCAACAATTGGCCCGGGGAAATACTTGTCAGTACATTTTCGCCTAAAGCTTTTTGTTTAACATCGTCGGTAAAAGTTTTGGCAGTTTTATAATTCACATCGGCATCCAACAACGCTTTGCGAATTTCTTTCATCGTTTCTGCAACGTTGATCTCGGTAATACTACCTTGTCCTTTTAATACTTTAAAGGCCCTATCTAACTTATCTTGAAGATTTGAAAACATAAAATCTGAATCTTATTCTATATAAACAGCAAAGTTAAAAAAATTGTCTATAGTAACCTCATTAACACACCATAAAAAATGCGACTATAAAAAATAATCGCATTTTTGTAGGATAAAGTTACAATACCCCTATTTAATCACTTCTACGGCCACCGAATAAAATCGATGCATAATATAAAAGTGTCACCAACGCACTTAACGCTGCTACAACATACGTCATCGCTGCCCATTTCAAAGCATCTTTTGCACCGTCATGCTCTTCACCATTATAGGTTACACCAGCATGGTTTAACCATTCCAGCGCGCGGTTCGACGCATCAAACTCGACAGGCAAGGTGATAAAAGAAAATAAGGTCGTAATAGCCAGCGCCCCAACTCCAACAGCTAAAAGCCATGGGTTACCACCTTTAGAAAAAGCAAATAGCATAACGCCGAGCATCAATACCCATGAAGTCATTTTGGAAGCCGCATTGACCATCGGTACCATTGCCGAACGGAATCCCAACCATTTATAAGCTTTGGCGTGCTGTACAGCGTGACCACATTCGTGCGCCGCTACCGCTGCAGCTGCAACACTGCGACCACTGTAAACTTCAGGGCTTAAATTAACGGTTTTATCCGACGGATTATAGTGATCTCCCAAACGATCTGGGATAGACAATACCTTTACATCATATATACCGTTATCATTTAACATTTTTTGCGCAATCTCAGCTCCAGACATCCCGTTGCTCAAAGGCATTTCGGAGTATTTCTTAAATTTGTTTTTGAATCTTGTTTGGACAATTAGGCTTACCACCATTATTCCAATAAATAAAATCAAGTACATAGCTATTCAATCGTTTTATAGTTATAATATGACTATCAAACCTTATTCCAATCGTTGAAAAAAGGTATATGCATAAATTTCTAAGATAAAAAAAGTCTTTGACCTGACAAAAAGAACAGGTTCTTCTGATCTCCACATGACATAATTACCACATCATTTGGACAAATAACTCCGCTTTCAGCTTCGGTCCAACGAAACACTTACACTGATTAACAAGAATTCAATACGTATACTCATCGGTCATTTCCGAAGGCGCACAGTTATTTTAAGTTCGATCAGGGGAGTTTATTGAAAGAAATGGCTTTTGAAGGCATGATGCGCAAAGGATTGTAGCATTGCCTTAATTACAAACAAGCGGCAGGAAAATACAAAAGCAGCGATACTGCCTGTAATCCCAATTAGGAATGTAAATAAAAAGGGGCGTTTTGAAATGCCCCCTTTATTATAAATAGCCCATTTGCAGGGTAAGATCGGTACCTTCAATCATCTTACGTAAATTACTCAATGCGTAGCGCATCCTCCCCAAAGCAGTATTGATACTTACTTCGGTTATTTCCGCAATATCTTTAAAACTCATATCACAAAAGTGTCGCATAATGAGCACTTCTTTTTGATCGTCCGGAAGTTTTTGGATCATTTTTTTAAGATCAACATCAACCTGCTGTTTGAGCATTTTTGACTCTGCGCTTTCATCACTAAATTCGAGCACCTCAAAAATATCAAAGCCATCAGCATTCACAATATTTGGAGCACGTTTTGCTTTTCTAAAAAAGTCAACAATCATATTGTGCGCTATACGAATAGCCCAAGGTAAAAACTTACCCTCTTCATTATATTTACCGGATTTTAATGTGTTGATGATTTTAATGAAAGTCTCCTGGAAAATATCTTCAGCAAGATATTCATCTTTTACTTTCATATATATAGAAGTATATATTTTCGATTTATATCGATTCAACAATGCCTCTAGACCGGACTCTTGGCCACCGACATACATTTGGATCAACTCTTGATCGCTTTTACCTTTTAGAAGTCTCATACGTCACTTACTTTTTTAGCAGTTCGCAAATAAATTATCAGTTCTGTGTTAAAATGTAAATGTTTGCCGTATAAACTATCCTTTCTTATTGTAAAACAATCAATTAATCTAAAACCAAATTACCGCAAAATAAATGAGTAATCAAATTATTACAATTTATTTTAAGGTTTTTTAACATTTAAAAATAAGTTATCTGCCTCACATTTCCAAACCGAGCTCTTAAGGCAATTCTCCCAATCCCTCCGAAACAAGCTAAAACCAGCGGTTGTACATGAGAAGAGCAACACGCCAATGAGGCATTATTTAATCCGAACTTTATAGGGAGTTAATAGGGACCTAATAGGGACCTCATTCGGATGAATCCCTATTTGAACCGTATAAAGTACGGTTCAGGTTATTATATAATTCCCGTGATAAGTTAAATTGGTACGGACTTATACCATACATGTTATACTGAAAATAGCTGTAAGAAAATAAAAAAGCGGAACCACCGCATCGGTGATTCCGCTTTTTTATTTCTAGGGGAATTCCTTATTTATACAATGGGAACTCAGCCATCATTGCTCTTACTTTGCCATGGATCAAATCCAGTTGAGTATCGTTAGATGCATTTTTCAATGCCTCATCGATCAATTCGCCGATTTGTATAATTTCATTCTCTTTAATACCACGTGTTGTAATTGCAGCAGTACCAAAACGTACACCTGAAGTCACAAAAGGAGAACGTGTATCGAAAGGAACCATATTTTTATTTGTTGTGATACCAGCTTTACCTAATACAGCTTCAGCTTCTTTACCAGAAATATCTTTGTTGCGAAGATCCACCAACATCAAGTGATTGTCTGTACCACCAGAGATGATCTTGTAATCTCTTTCTACAAAGAATTGTGCCAATGCAGCTGCATTTTTCTTTACCTGAACGATATATTCCATATACTCATCGGATAAAGCCTCACCGTAAGCGATTGCTTTCGCTGCGATTGTATGCTCCAAAGGACCACCTTGTGTACCTGGGAATACAGCTAAATCCAATAATTGCGTGATTGTACGGATTTCACCTTTAGGTGTTTTGATGCCCCATGGATTTTCAAAATCTTTACCGACCATAATCATACCACCACGTGGGCCACGAAGCGTTTTGTGCGTCGTTGTCGTAACGATATGGCAATGTGGAAGTGGATCATTCAATAAACCACGAGCGATTAAACCTGCAGGGTGAGAAATATCAGCCATTACGATAGCACCAATCTCGTCAGCAACTTTACGAATGCGCGCGTAATCCCAATCACGAGAATAAGCCGAAGCACCACAGATGATCATCTTTGGTTTTTCACGAAGCGCTGTTTCTTCCAATTGCTCGTAGTCAATTAGACCTGTATCTTCTTTTACACCATAAAATAATGGTTGATAGATCTTACCAGATAAGTTCGCTGGTGAACCGTGTGTCAAGTGACCACCGTGAGATAAATCAAGACCTAAAATTTTGTCACCAGGTTTGATTGTCGCCAAAAAAACAGCCGCATTTGCTTGAGCACCAGAGTGAGGCTGAACATTTACCCATTCTGCGCCAAATAATTGTTTTGCACGATCAATTGCGATGGTTTCAATCTCATCCACAACTTCACAACCTCCATAGTAACGTTTTCCTGGGAGGCCTTCTGCATATTTATTTGTCAACACTGAACCAGCAGCTTCCATCACTTGTTTTGAAACAAAGTTTTCTGAAGCAATTAATTCAATACCTTCTTCTTGGCGTTTAAGCTCATCAGCTATTAAATTAAAAATGGCTTGATCTCTTTCCATTGTTTTTAAATGTTGTAAAGTAAATTTTGTAGTTTATTTTAATGCCTCAAAGATAGCATATTCCATAAAGAATATCGACAAAAAGTCCTATTTTATTAAATATTCTTAGAAAAACAACCTTATTTATGCGAATTACCTAATTAGGTCAAGATCATTTTATGATGCTATCGGACCGAATAAGCGTACGAAGAATTGAATGTTTCGAAAATGTCAAAAAATTCCGGTCAAGCAATTTGCCATTAAAAAAATGTATTTTTGTATTGGATTGGCTAAAACACTATTACAATGAGTACAGAACATACAGCAGTTGCTCCTGTTTCCTTAACAGAAGGGGCAATCAAGGAACTAAATAAATTAAAGGATCAACAAGAAATCTCTGATGATTTTGGTTTACGTGTCGGTGTTGAAGGCGGCGGTTGTTCCGGTATGAGTTATATCTTGGGCTTTGACCAGAAAAAGGACGGCGATAACGAATACGAAATTCAAGGAATTCGCATCTTTATGAACAAAGCACATGGCCTATATCTTGCCGGTATGGAAATCGACTTCAAATCGGGACTCGATGCAAGGGGCTTCACATTCAATAATCCCAATGCAACAAGTACCTGCGGATGCGGAAGCAGTTTTTCAGCATAACTGAATTTCAGCAAGAATGAAATAACAAAGGGACTGCCATGGGTAGTCCCTTTGTCGTAGCAGATACTACGATCATTTTTCGCGAGTTGATCAAGGGGGAGATTTCAAAAAGTTCAACCTCGATTTAATGATATAAGCACAACAAAGCCCTCTTTCATTTTCCATCATAAATCACTAAATTAGCGACCTTTAGAAAAGAAGCATACAACAGTCTGATGTACAAAGAATATAAGCAGTTAAATTTACCCGAGATAGGTAAAGAGATTTTGACCCGTTGGGAACAGGAAAAAATATTCGAAAAAAGTATCAATAATCGTCCTGAAAGCAAGACCTATACATTTTTTGAAGGTCCGCCTTCTGCAAATGGAATGCCTGGAATTCACCACGTGATGGCACGTACGATTAAGGATATTTTCTGTCGTTACAAGACTTTGAAAGGTTACCAAGTGAAACGAAAAGGCGGCTGGGATACCCATGGTCTGCCCATTGAACTTGCTGTCGAAAAAGCTCTTGGAATCACAAAAGAGGATATCGGCAAAAAGATTACCGTAGAACAATATAATGACGCTTGTCGCAAGGAGGTAATGAAATATACCGATGTATGGAATGACCTAACCACCAAAATGGGCTATTGGGTTGACCTTGAGCATCCTTATATTACTTACAAGAATGAATACATCGAAACCTTATGGTATTTATTAAAAGAACTTTACAAAAAAGGTCTTTTGTACAAGGGTTATACGATACAACCTTACTCTCCGGCAGCAGGTACGGGATTGAGTTCGCATGAACTAAACCAGCCCGGCACCTATAAAGATGTTAAAGATACCACCATCGTTGCAGAATTTAGACTTATCAAAAGTCAGCTCCATCCAGCGATAGAAAAATTAGTTGACGACGATGCGGAGGATGTGGCATTCATTGCCTGGACGACCACGCCATGGACTTTACCGTCCAACACAGCTTTGGTTGTAGGCAAGAAAATAAATTATGTTAAGATCCGAACTTTCAATAAATATACTGGAGCTCCTGTATCTGTCGTGTTAGCGAAAGATTTGATCAGCAAACATTTTAAAGCGGAAGGAGAAAATGCGTCCTTCCAAGACTATAAATTGGGCGACAAAGTAATTCCTTGGGAGCTTGCAGCAGAATTTGTAGGCGAAGAACTTGTTGGCTTGCGCTATGAGCAATTGTTGCCCTATATCACCAACGCGGACTTACAAGAAAATGCTTTCCGCGTTATTCCAGGCGACTTTGTTACGACCGAAGACGGTACCGGTATCGTCCACGCTGCTCCTACTTATGGTGCGGATGACTTTCGTGTAGCAAAAGAACATGGTGTACCGGGCATCTTGGTGAAAGATGAAAATGGAAAAGAGGTACCTACTGTTGACCGTACTGGACGTTTTGTAAGTGAAATCACAGATTTTGCAGGAAGATTTGTCAAAGAGGAATATTACAGCGCTGAGGAACGTTCAAAAGAAGACTTCAAACCCACAGACGTGTTGATCTCTATCAAACTAAAAGAGGACAACAAAGCTTTCGATGTCAAAAAATATGAGCATACCTATCCACATTGTTGGCGTACCGACAAACCTGTTCTATACTATCCATTAGATAGCTGGTTTATCCGCACCACAGCAGTGAAGGAAGATTTGGTTGCATTAAATAAAACCATCAACTGGAAACCTGAAGCAACCGGTACCGGCCGCTTTGGAAACTGGTTAGAAAACTTGGTAGACTGGAACCTTTCGCGTTCGCGTTACTGGGGAACTCCACTTCCTATCTGGCGTTCAGAAGACGAAAATGAAGAAGTTTGTATCGGCTCCTTACCTGAATTAAAGTCCTTATTGGAAACTTCTTTGACCTCAGACGTTTTGTCTGACGATGAAAAAGCGAAGAATAAAGCTTACTTGGATAAATTCGACACCGAGCAACTGGATCTTCACCGCCCATATGTGGACGATATCGTTCTTGTTTCTGATGCCGGACAAAAGTTATTCCGCGAACCTGATTTGATAGACGTCTGGTTTGATTCGGGCGCAATGCCTTATGCACAATGGGGATTGGATCACGAAAAATTAGCCAAAGGCGAAGAGTTTCCTTTTAAAGCTGGATTCGATCATGCATACCCGGCAGACTTTATCGCTGAAGGGGTTGATCAAACACGGGGTTGGTTTTTTACCTTACATGCGATTTCTACGATGATGTACAAATCGGTTTCCTTCAAAAACGTGGTTTCCAATGGCTTGGTATTGGATAAAAATGGAAATAAGATGTCCAAACGCCTAGGCAATGGTGTTGATCCATTCTCGACGATCGATCAATACAGTGCCGATGCAACACGCTGGTACATGATCAGTAATGCCGCACCATGGGACAACCTTAAATTCAATATGGAAGGGTTGGATGAAGTCCGCCGTAAATTCTTTGGTACTTTATATAATACCTACGCTTTTTTTGCATTGTATGCCAATATCGATAAGTTCTCTTATTCAGAACCAGATATTGCTTTGGAAAAACGTCCCGAAATTGACCGTTGGATTATCTCCTTGTTAAATTCGTTGACCAAGGAAGTAGACGAATACTTAGCGGATTACGAGCCTACAAAGGCCGCGCGCGCTATTCAAAACTTTGTTGATGAACATCTCAGCAACTGGTATGTCCGTCTTTGCCGTCGTCGTTTCTGGAAAGGAGATTATACAGAAGATAAAATTTCGGCCTATCAAACACTTTATACATGTCTTGATACGATTGCGAAATTGATGTCGCCAATATCACCTTTCTTCTCGGATAGATTATTCCTGGATTTGAATTCAGCCACGAACAAGGAACAAGTTGAATCTGTTCACCTGGCGAATTTCCCCGTTTATAATGAAAGTCTAGTCGATAAAGATCTGGAAGAACGCATGGCTTTAGCGCAGGATATCTCATCGCTGACACTTTCTTTACGGAAGAAAACTTCCATCAATGTACGTCAACCATTAAATAAAATTTTGGTTCCGGTACTTGATAGTGCTTTCCAAGAAAAGGTAGAGAAAGTAAAAGATCTGATACTTTCTGAGACCAATATCAAAGATATCGAGTTCATTACAGATACCACTGGTATTATTAAGAAAAAAATAAAACCAAATTTCAAAGCTCTTGGCGCGAAAGTTGGTAAGGATATGAAGTTAGTTTCTTCGTCTATCCAATCGTTGACTATAGATCAAATCAGCACATTGGAATCAACAGGCGAATTGGCCCTAGCAGGCACGCCATATACGATTTTACTGAGCGATGTAGAAATTATAGCAGAAGACGTTGAAGGATGGCAAGTCGCGAATCTAGGTAAATTGACCGTAGCATTAGATGTACATATCACCGAAGAATTGAAAAAAGAAGGTTTATCAAGAGAATTGATCAACCGCCTACAAAATCTAAGGAAGGATAAAGGATTAGAAGTCACTGATAGAATTAACGTAAAGTTAACAGCTGCTTCAGAAGTGGTCAATGCTGCCAACGAAAATTTATCGTATATTTGCACCGAAATTCTGGCCGATTCATTGGTATTTGAAGATTCACTAACTGAAGGAGAGACCATCGAGATCGATGGCAAAGAACTTAAGGCATTAATCCAAAAAAATTAAATTATGGCAAACAACAACGAGAAAACACGCTATAGCGATTCAGAATTACAAGAATTCAAAGATATTATCTTGGACAAGCTTAGAATAGCAAAAGAAGAGCTTACCTCGTTGACCGCAACGCTTAATAACAGTAATGCTAATGGTACCGACGATACTGCTGGAACGTACAAGACATTGGAAGATGGTTCAGCTACTTTAGAAAAAGAGCAAACAAATCAATTGGCTGCTCGTCAAAAGAAATTTATCGACAACCTAGAAGCGGCGTTGGTGCGCATCGAGAACAAAACGTATGGTATCTGTAGAGAGACCGGAAAACTGATTCAAAAAGAACGTTTGAAAGCTGTTCCACATACAACGTTGAGCATCGAAGCGAAAAACAAACAATATTAATTTTAGGCATTAAATATATGGTCTTTGCTTAGGCAAAGACCATTTTTATAACACAATGAAGGGTTATACGAAACCGATCGCGCTCATCGTAGCGATACTTTTAATAGATCAATTGTCAAAAATATGGGTTAAGCTCACAATGACAATTGGACAAAGCCACCATGTATTAGGCAAATTTTTCCAGATTCATTTTATTGAAAACAATGGAATGGCCTATGGTATGGAATTTGGTGGTGATTATGGAAAATTATTTTTGACGGTATTTCGTATTTTAGCCGTAGCTGGTATTGGATACGGCCTGCATTACATGATCAAAAATAAGTATAACCGTGGTTTTATCTTGAATGTTGCCCTAATTCTCGCCGGTGCCTTAGGAAATATCATCGATTCTGCTTTTTACGGTGTCATCTTTAGTGAAAGTACCTGGTATGATAAAGCGAGTTTATTCCCAGCAGGTGGTGGTTATTCTTCCTTCCTGCACGGAAAAGTGGTCGATATGCTTTATTTCCCATTAATTCAAGGCAACTTCCCTTCTTGGGTGCCCTTTTGGGGCGGTGAAGAGTTCCTCTTCTTCCGACCTGTATTCAACATTGCCGACTCGGCAATTTCTGTTGGGGTGGTTTTGATCCTGTTATTTCAAAAACGGTATTTCAAAACAGAAAAAGAAGAGAAATCCAGCATCCACAGTGAAATCGTTGAAGATTAACGAAATATCCCTAAAAGCCTTGTTAATCCCAAGGCTTTTATTTTTTTGTACATATAACCCAATACAACTATCTAAACTCTACTATTAGCATGAAAAACATTAGCCTACTTCTGACATTTTGCGGCCTACTAGGAATCCAAATAGCACAGGCACAGCAGATCGAAGTTTCCAACTTAAAGAAACATATATATTACCTCGCTGACGACAAAATGCAGGGACGGGGAACGGGCAGTAAGGAAGTATTTAAAGCTGCAGATTATATTGAAAAAGAATTCAAAAAATATAAACTTCAGCCTAAAGGTGAAAAAGGGTACCGCCAATCCTTCAAAGCCAAAGTCTGGAAAGTAAAAGTTGCAGACAGCATTCGCAATGCAGATAATATCATTGGATTTATTGACAATGGCGCAGACTTAACAGTTGTTATAGGCGCACATTACGATCACTTGGGAACAGGTCGTCAAGGAAGTTCAAAAGATTCCTTAGGAGTAGGCAAAATCCACAATGGAGCCGACGATAATGCCTCCGGTACAGCTGGTTTATTGGAGCTCGCACGTTACTTTAGCAGCAACAATGAAAAAGAACCCTACAACTTGTTGTTTATTGCTTTCGGAGCGGAAGAATTGGGATTAGTTGGTTCCAAATATTTTACGGAACACCCTACCCTACCATTGGAGAAAATCACAGCCATGCTCAATATGGATATGATCGGCCGTTATAATCCCAGCAATGGCCTTGCTGTAATCGGCTATGGAACAAGTAGTCAATGGCCAGCTATATTCAAAGATGTTCAGGCACCTATAAAATTTAATCTTAGCAAGGATGGCAACGGCGGATCTGACCAAACCTCATTCTACAAAAAGAATATACCGGTGTTGTTTTTCCATACTGGTGGACACCCAGACTACCATATGCCGACCGATGATGCCGATAAAATTGATTATAATGCTTTAAAATCAATTTTAGATCTAGAAAAAACAGTAGTTGAAAATATCATGAAACAATCCAGTAAAATGGATTTTATATGGACCAACTAAAACAAAAAAGGCGGATTTGTGAATAAACTAAACAGCGCACTTAAGACCCTGCAAACGAGTCGTTATAAACAGGCGCTTGGATATCATTTAATTATTGTTGATGAAAAAAATTCTAGTGACAGGATCCAATGGATTCCTTGGCCAAAAAGTCGTTGATTTACTTGCTAAAAATGACCAATATGATGTTGTTGCCATTTCTAAGGGGCCAAATCGCAACCCAAATCAAGTGAATTATGCTTTCTTTCAGGTAGACCTATCGGATCGGGAAAAATTGACAGATTTTTTATCTGCACAAACTTTTGATGCAATTGTACATACAGCAGCTATGACCAGTGTAGAAGCTTGTGAAGCAGATCAAGCAGCATGTCAATTGCTTAACGTCGATCTCGTAGCCTATCTGGCTTCCTATTGTACTGCACATCAGACCCAACTGATCCACTTATCCACGGACTTTGTATTTGATGGCAAAAAAAATGCGCCTTATGATGAAACAGATCTCCCCAATCCACAAAGTGAATATGGAAAGAGTAAATATGCTTCCGAACAAGTGCTTGTACAATCCAACTGTAATTATGCTATCCTTCGCACGATATTAGTATATGGGATCAATGCTGACCCCAATCGCTCGAATCTAGTATTATGGGCTAAAAGTAAGTTGTCGCAAAATGAACCCATAAAAGTAGTCAATGACCAATGGAGAATGCCTACCTTTGTGGATGATTTAGCTTATGCTTGCCAACTCGCTATTGACCGAAAAGCGCAGGGAATATTTCATATTTCAGGAGCAGAATTAATGTCGATCAATGAGGCTGTCTACAAAATTGCGGACTACTGGCAGCTAGATAAAGGATTGATTTCGGAGATCAGTGCTGCCAGCATTGGACAGGCGGAGAACAGGCCACGGCAGACAGGCTTTGATCTGACTAGATCTAACGCTGAATTGGGTTATGTGCCGACGTCATTTATGGATTCTTTGGCAATCATAGATAATCAATTCAAAACGTTTGGACGATAATGACAAATAATGATATGATAGAGAAATTTGCGCGAGAGTCATACACTGAGATGAACGAATTGGTATTACCCAACGACACAAATACTTTTGGGAATTTGATGGGTGGCCGTTTATTGTATTGGATGGATATCTGTTCGGCTATTGCTGCTCAAAAACACTGCAGCAATGTCGTCGTAACAGTATCAGTCGACAATGTATCTTTTAAGCGATCCATTAAACTCGGTGAGGTCGTCACGATACAAGCTCAGGTAACACGTGCGTTTAATAGTTCTTTGGAGGTACGCATGGAAATTTTCGCTTCTAATTTACCGGAAGGCACCCGTGTAAAAACCAACGAAGCTTATTATACCTTTGTTGCTGTTGATGCGGATAACAACCCTAAAGCTGTGCCTGTATTAATTCCAGAATCAGATATAGAACACAAAGCTTACGAAGATGCATTACAACGAAGAGAACTGCGCCTTATTCTCGCGGGGAAATTAAAGCCTGAAAATGCAAAAAAATTAAAAGCGCTGGTCAGTCTTTTTAGCCAAAAGAACTAATGCTTGATGTTCATGACTTACATACTGTGTAAATACTAAAAAAGGGAAAACGATCGTTTTCCCTTTTTTTTATATCCCCATACACTGGGTCGATTTATTTGCGCTAGCTTACGCGTTGCCAAGCGCTAAAATCCGATCAAATTCTTCTGGCTTCAAAGGCATTACAGACAAACGTCCTTGTCTGACCAAGGCGATATCCTGCAACTGCTCATCAGCCTTAATGGTTTCCAACGTAACGGATTTCTTCAGCGTCTCTACAGGTGCCAGATCCACCACGACCCAACGCTCATCATCTGTTGTCGGATCTTGATAAAATTCCTTGACGACTTTCGCCACCCCCACAACTTCTTTTCCTTCATTGCTATGGTAGAACAGGACCAGATCCCCTTCTTTCATAGCTTTGATATTATTCCTAGCTTGATAATTACGAACGCCATCCCAAAATGTACGGCCATCTTTATTAAATTGTTCCCAGCTATATTTAAATGGTTCAGATTTTACTAAGAAGTATTGCATGGTCAAATTTCTGTTAAGCGTTAAAAACTATTGTTGTGGCATTAAAACTTCCATTTTATCTGCAAAATGCGCACAGTAATCACGCAAGTCGCCAATAACTTTTTCCGCCATCGGATCACCGCCTGAAGAACGGATAAAAGAGTCGCCCAATGTTTGCAGCGTTTCATAGAAAAAACGTTTCATCTCATCGTAGGGCATATCTTTAGTCCAAAGGTCAATGCGCATTGAATTTTTATAATGTGAATCCCATAGGGCTAAAAACATCGCTTTTGCAGGTAATTCCTCCGCATTATTTCCATCTGTAGAAGACCACATGATATTTTCAGGCACGTTGTTTTCATCTAACTCTACCTGTAATTTTATTTCAGCTTTTTTCATTTTAATATTATTGAGCTATTTATATTGAGCTATGTTTTTTGAAACAGGAACTATATTTGCCATCGATTCACAACCTAACTCGTCTTTATTTTTAATTTTACCTCTTACCCAAAGGTTACTCTGACAATTAAACTGGTGACACAAACGACTACCAAAAATGCCAATTGTAATAACCACATTTTTTTATTTGGCTTTACAAAGACCCTAAATACAATATCAATGACGGTCAATATCAACAACAATAGGATAAATGCGCCCCAAGTAAATAAGGCCTTTTCGTCATTGGGGTTTTCCATAACAAACCAGGCAACAAGGCATGCACTAGCGATATTTAGTGGTGTAAAGCGCACAATAAATTAACGTTTTTTAAAATTACGATTTGTTCCTCCCGATTTTCCGCCTGCAGACTTACTTTTACTTTTTGCTTTTGGTTTAAATCCGGAAGCTCGTTGTGCCTCCCGCACTTCTTTCTGTTTGATAACGTATTTTTTCTCGTGAAAAGCACCTTGGAAATCTGGATCATCTTTTCGTTTTTGATTATCAATCTCGCGCGCAATATCCTGTTTTTCATGAAAGGGTGTTTTCTCTATAAAGACATCCTCTGGTAGTGCGTAGACAGGTATACTTTGCTTGATCAATTTTTCGATTTTGCGAACGTAATATTTCTCGGCATCATTACAGAACGTGATAGCATCCCCCTCATTGAAAGCTCGCCCGGTACGTCCAATACGATGCACATAATCTTCTATAACAATAGGTACTTCAAAGTTGATCACATGGCTTACATTAGAAACGTCAAGCCCTCGCGCCGCCACATCCGTTGCGACCAAAATACGAATATTCCCTTCCTTAAACGCATTGATGGAGTTGATACGTGTATTCTGACCTTTATTGGCATGAATAACACGAACCTCATCTTTACCGTATTTACGTTCCAAAAAGTGGAAGACATTATCTGCTACCTGCTTTGTTTTACAGAAAACAATCAGTCGACTAAACGCTTCATCATCTTTCAAGAGATGCTGAAGTAAATTCAATTTTGTCTTTTGGTTGGGAACAACATATAGCGCTTGACTTACCGTCTTGGCTGGTGTAGCTTGTTCGGAAACCTCAATAATGGTCGGAAACGCTAAGAAATCACCTGCAATTTTGCGAACAAGCTCACTCATTGTTGCTGAGAACAATAAGTTCTGACGTTTGCGTGGCACAATTTCAAGTACACGGTGGATCTTACTAATAAAACCCATATCCATCATCTTATCGGCCTCATCCAAGACCAAAAATTTGAGTGATTTGACAACAATGTGCCCTTCCAGGTACAAGTCCAAAAATCGACCTGGTGTTGCAACGATAATATCCACTCCTTTTTCAAGTGCTTCTATTTGAGTTTTTGGTCCTAATCCACCATAAAGTACCACTGAACGCAAATCAAGATAAGTAGAAAACAGCTTAATATTTTCTTCGATCTGCATGGCCAATTCTCTCGTTGGTGTCAAAATCAACGCACGCGCATCATTTCCCTGAGCATATTTTAGCTTCATCAGCATCGGCAAAACGAATGCCGCCGTTTTTCCTGTTCCAGTCTGAGCGATTCCCATCACATCCTGCCCGGCCAATATTGGAGTAATTGCCTTCTCTTGGATCTCTGTCGGTTGTTGATACCCCGCCTCCGCTATCGCATTTAAGATCTGTTTATTGAATTTAAAATTTTCAAATGATTGCTGCATCTTGCAAAGATAAGGAAAAGAGTCCATTTGACTTTCCTTGACAACCAATACGGTACACATTTACTTTCAATTGACATAAAAATTGGTAAAAAGCATATTATAAAGTCTAATATTTTGGTTTTTAAGAGAATTAAAGCATTTTTGTACTGTATAAACAAACTTTTTATCAGGTTGATATGAAAAAATTATGGATGTGTTTGTTGTTCATCACAACAAGCTTTGCTGCATTTGCCGATGAGGGAATGTGGTTTTTAATGTATCTAAAGCGTCTGAATGAGTCAGATATGCAGAAAAAAGGACTTCGCTTAAGTGCCGAAGAAATCTACAGCATTAACCACTCTAGCTTAAAAGATGCAATCGTACAATTCAACGGTGGCTGTACTGCTGAGATCGTTTCTGATCAAGGCTTGGTATTCACCAACCATCACTGTGGATATGGTGCTATTGCTGAACTTTCTACACCAGAAAATGATCATTTAACAAATGGTTTCTGGGCCAAATCAAAAAATGAAGAGTTAAAGCCTAAATCTTTGTCGGTTCGCTTTTTTGTGCGCATGGATGATGTTTCAAAACGAATCTTAGGTTTGGTCAACAACAAAATGGCTGAAGATGAACGAAAAAAAATCATTGCTGCTGAAATTGCCAAAATTCAAAAAGAGAATAGCGAAAATGGTAAATATGTGGTTGAAGTAAAATCATTCTACCAAGGCAATGAGTATTATTATTTTGTATACCAAGATTACAATGATGTCCGTTTGGTGGGAACACCCCCAAATAGCATTGGAAAATTTGGCGGTGATACGGATAACTGGGAATGGCCACGTCATACCGGAGATTTCTCAATTTTCCGCGTTTACGCCGATAAAAATGGTAATCCAGCGGAGTATGCAAAAGATAATGTGCCTTTGAAACCTAAACATTTCCTACCTGTCAGCTTAAAAGGTGTTCAAGAAGGAGATTTCGCGATGATCTTAGGCTATCCAGGACGTACTAATCGTTGGATGCCTGCTGGAGGAATCAATCAGAATGTTAAATTCGCTTATCCAGCTTGGGTAGAAGCTTCTAAAACAGGTATGGATGCCATGAAAAAATTTATGGATCAAGACCAAGCTGTAAAATTGAACTACGCTTCAAAATACTCTCAGGTAGCTAATTACTGGAAAAACCGTCAAGGAATGATTGATGCTTTGACATTACATAAAACCGCAGAATCTAAAGCAAAAGACGAAGCTAAATTTGACAAATGGGCAAATAAAGCTGCAAACAAAGCAGAATACGGTGATGTCATCAAAACAATCAACGAATTTTATGCTTCGACAAACGAGAAAGCTAGACATGACAACTATTTAATGGGCATGTTGCGTTCTAGTGCAATTGCAGCTTTACCGAACACAATTGGATCAGGTTTAGAAGTATATACTACTGGAGATGAAGCAAGAAGAAATGCTATTCTTCCTCGTTTAAAATCTGCCATCGATGCAGGTTATGAAAAAATGTACATGCCACTTGAAGAGCAAGTATTGATTGACGAATTGAATCTTTATGCTAAAAAAGCAGGAAATATTGCACCATATATTGCAGAATTGGCTGCAAAAAATAATGGTGACTTTACGGCTTATGTCAAAGAATCTGTGAAGAACAGCATCTTCGCTTCTGCTGAACGTTTGAACAATTACCTGGAGACCCCTAACGCTGAAATTTTAGCCAATGACCCATTGTATAAACTTTCTTCAGCCTTACTTAACAGATACCGTCAAGTAGATCCTAGCTGGAAAACACAAGACGACAAATTTGAAGGTGCTTATCGTAAATATGTCGCTGGGGTATTGGCTTCGAATCCAAAAGGTAAATTCTATCCAGATGCGAACAGTACGTTACGTTTAACTTACGGTTCGATCAAGGGCCTACCGCAAGATCCCCGTAACGATGCTGACAAAAACTTTTACACAACGTTAAAAGGCACTATTGCGAAGTACAAAAAGGGCGACGAGGAGT